>Ga0209002_10004510_pt1 | contig 10945 bp, 12 predicted proteins | sample Rifsed16ft2_FD_184010 | JGI IMG/M metagenome (GOLD analysis project Ga0209002, IMG submission 184010) | Soil microbial communities from Rifle, Colorado, USA - sediment 16ft 2 (version 2) | ecosystem: Environmental > Terrestrial > Deep subsurface > Rock core/Sediment | place: Rifle, Colorado...
GGCTACATGGGGAACAACATCTACCCGGCGCGGGCCGGGGAGCTTCTGCGTGCCTATGTCCTGCGCCGCCGGGAGGGGATTGCCATCTCGGCCTCCTTGGCGACGATCCTCGTCGAGCGCGCCTTCGACGGGGTTGTGATGCTGGCCTTTGTCTTCCTCAATCTTCCGGAGTTGCTCAAGCTAACGGGCGACTCGGGCCTTGCCGGCAGCATCCGGGATCTTGCGCTGATCGGCGCAGGGATTTTCCTGCTGGCGGTTGCCGCTTTCATTCTCATGGCGATCTTCCCGGAGCACGCACAGCGCCTCTTCGGCTGGTTCAACTCCCGGTTCGTCCCGATCCGCATCCGGCCGACTTTGGGAGGATTGGTCGGGCGATTCGTGACCGGCTTCGCTTCCCTGCGCTCCCCCGCCGACGTCGCAACCTCCGGCTGGTGGACAGCCTTTTCCCAGGCCCGGTTTACGCTGGGCAACTATGTCGACGTCCTCGCTGCCCGAGGGTTTAACCACAATTTCGTCAATTCCTTTATCATTACCGTGCCCTCCACCCTCCTTCCGATCTTGATTGCGGCGCTGGCGGGCTATGCCTTTGCCTGGCTAAAGTTTTGGGGCCGGGATGTCCTGTTCCTGGTCGTGATTGCCCTCCTGGTCATCCCGCTGCAGACCACCTGGGTGCCGGTCCTCCGCATGTTCAACGATCCCGTCGGCTACTTCAGGGTGGGCTGGATACCTTTCCTGGCGCAGCTGGACTTAAGATTAACCGGATCGTTTGTCGGCATCTGGCTGGCGCACACCGCCTACGGCTTGCCCTTTGCCATCTTCGTGCTCCGCAACTTCTTCATCGGTTTGCCTAAAGAATTATTTGACTCGGCCAAAATAGACGGCGCCTCCGATTTTGGCATCTTCTGGCGCATCGCGTTGCCGCTTTCGGTGCCAGCTCTCGCCTCGCTGGTCATCTTTCAATTTATGTGGGTCTGGAATGACCTCATGAACGCCTTGATCTTTCTGCAAGACGCCACCAAACAGCCTCTGACGGTTAGCATCCAGGCCCTTCTGAGCACTTACGGCTCGGAATGGCACTTGCTGGCCGCCGGGGCCTTTGTGACGATGTCCGTGCCCCTGCTGGTTTTCTTTGGCCTGCAGCAATACTTCGTGCGCGGCATCACGGCTGGAGCCGTCAAAGGGTGACATGAAAACCCGCGCGCTTTTCGTCCTGCTCGCCCTCGCTTTCGCCGTCCAAACCGCCCACCACGCGGAGCACGTCACGCAACTGATTCAAATCTACGCGTTCGGCTTTAGGCCGCCCGAAGCGCACGGCCTGTTGGGTAGCGTCTTTGATTTCGAGTGGGTTCACTTTATTTACAACCTCGGCCTGGAAGTCGCGCTCGTCGGCTTGTGGCTGGGGTATCGGCGCGCGCGGTGGGGTGATCCCTCGGGGGTCAGTCACCGTGGACTGACCCTCCTTACCGCGCTTGTGCTCTTTCAGGGCTACCACTCCGTCGAGCACGTCGTCAAGCTTTATCAGTATCTCTTCGTCCTGTACTACCAGTTTGGCATCCGTCCCCCGCCCGGTTTTCTGCCGCACGCCACCGGCTGGCCGATCTTCCTCGTCCACTTCTGGCTCAACATGATCGTGTGGACGGCGATGGCTGCGGCCCTGTGGACTCTGCGCCCGCGCGGCCTGCTCCGAGCGGCGATGGCCACGCTCGAACGGATTCCCACCCCGACCGCGCTCGCCAAACTGACGACCGTGCTCGCCCTTGCGGGTGGAGCGGCCCTCGGTGTTGTGGCCCTCTACCAGCGCACGCATACCCTGCGCGTCCCCGGCGACTACCCCACCCTGCAAGCCGCCATCAACGCCGCGCCGCGCACCGCGACCATTCTCGTCGCGCCGGGCGCCTACCCCGGCCCAATGACCATTGGCAATTCCCTGACCCTCCGCGCCGAACAACCGGGCACAGCCCGCCTCGTCGGGACAGAGGCTGACGCGGTCGTGAGTATTTACGGCACGCACGATGTGACGGTGCAGGGCTTTGTGATCGAAGGCGGCTACTATGGGATGCTCGTCGAGGAAAGCGAGGCGGTGATGCTCGCCGACAACCGCATCGTCGGCGCTTGGCTCGCAGGGATTCGATTGTCGCGCGCGCAGGCGCGCATCGTCGGGAACGAGGTGCGGGACACGCGCAGCCCCTACGGGAGGGGCATCGAACTCGCGAACACGCACAGCCGCCCGGAGTCGGTCATCGCCCACAACACTGTGTCGGGGCACGCACGCGAGGGGATCGTCCTCCACAACGCAGAAGCGGAAGTCATCGGTAATTGGGTGATGGGTAATGATCTGCGTGGCATTGCCATTACCGAGATGTCTATGGCGACGGTGCGCGGCAATACGCTCGTGAACAACGCCGACGCCGGGCTGTATGTCGTGGACATGTCCGTGGTCGAGGCCGAGGACAATCACATCGCGGACACGCGGCCTGGCCCCCTCGGGTGGGCGCACGCCATCCGCGTCGAGTATTACGCCGAGGCGACACTGAAACGGAATCGCGTGGACGGCGAAACGGATCGGCTGGTCGTCTGGCATCAGGGAGTCGTCGAGGGCGATGTTTCCCCGTGATTAGGGATATAGCAAAGAACGTCCAAAGCCGCTTCTTCACGATGGATGTAGCCAGACGCAAAGACGGCAGGTGGCTGATCGTCGAGTTGGGTGATGCTCAAGTAGCGGGATTGCCTGAAAAGGCTGACGCCCGAGACTTCTACAAAGCCATCATGGAACGCTGGCCCACCGAGCCGATAGCATAGCAATGCTTTGGGGGTGATTGAGGAAATATGTCTACCTCTCTACCCGCCGTCTGGCCCGTCAGCGACATCGTCATCTTCGACTGCGACAGCACGCTGACCGCCGTCGAGGGCATTGACGAGCTGGCCCGCCTGACCGACAGCGCCGAAGACGTGGCCTCGCTCACGCGGCAGGCGATGGACGGCGCGCTCCCGCTCGACGCCGTGTACGAGCGGCGGCTCGACCTCTCCAACCCCACCCGCGCGCAGGTGCGCCACATCCAGCGCATTTACCGCGAAAACGTCATCCCCGACGCGCCGCAGGTCGTGCGCGCCCTGCAGGACCTCGGCTGCCAGGTGTTCATCGTCAGCGGCGGATTGATCGAGGCGGTGCGCGATTTCGGCGTCTGGCTCGGCGCGCCGCCCGGCCACATTTACGCGGTGGAGATGGAATACGATCAACTCGCCGGGCAGTGGTGGCGCTACTGGGAGCAGGTGGGCGGCAACAACCCGCGCGCCAACTACCTCGCCGTGCGCGCCAGCCCCCTCACGCGCTCCGGCGGCAAAATTAGCGTCGTCACCGCGCTGCTGGCCGAGCATCCAGGGCGTGCGATCCTGGTGGGGGACGGCGTCTCCGACCTCGAAGCGCGGGACCGGGTGAACCTGTTCGTCGGCTTTGGCGGCGCAGTATACCGGGAACACGTGGCCCGCGAGGCCCCCCTGTACATCAAAACGCCCTCGCTCGCGCCGCTGCTGCCCCTCGCCCTGGGACGAGCGGCGGCTCGGACGCGCCCGTGGGGCCGCCTCTACGCCGAAGGCCTGCGGCGCATCGAGCAGGGGGAGGTGATATTCAACGACCGGGAACTGGAGCGAACGTTCACGGAGGCCGTGTTGTTATCCAACTCGAGGTGAATCCGCGAAGGGACACCATGTTCAAAATCGTCGTCGCCGATCATCTCAACGAAACCGGCTGGGCGGTGCTGCGCGCTGCGCCGGACGTGACCCTCGCCGGGCCGGTGAGTGACCGGGGAGCGGCGCTGGAGGCCGTGCGAGAGGCGCACGCGGTCATCGTGCGCTCCACGACGCAGGTGAACAAGGAGCTACTGGACCACGCACCCCGCTTACTGGCAGCCGCGCGGGCCGGGGCCTCGCTAGACAACATTGACCTCGACGAATGCACCCGGCGCGGGATCATGGTCGTCAACGTCCCGGACGCCAATATCATCGCCGTGGTGGAGCACACGCTGGGGATGATGCTCGCGCTGGCGCGGCGCATCGCCGAAGGCTACGCCAGTCTGCGGGCGGGCGAGTGGCGGCGGTACGACCTCCTCGGCGTGCAGCTCTTCCAAAAGACGCTCGGCATCATCGGCTTCGGGCGGCACGGGCGCGCGGTGGCTGCGCGCGCCCGCGCTTTCGGGATGCACCTGCTGGCCTACGATCCGTATATTGACGAAGGCGAAGCGCGCGAGCAGCGGGTGAGCATCGTAGGGCTGGACGAATTACTGGAACGCTCGGACTTCATTTCCCTGCACACCGCGCTCACGCCGGAAACCCGGCGCATCCTGAACGCCCGCGCTTTCGCCCGCATGAAAGACGGGGTGCGCCTCGTCAACTGCACTCACGCCGGTTTGATTGACGAGGCGGCCCTGCTGGAGGCGCTGGACTCCGGCAAAGTCGCAGGGGCCGCGCTGGACGTATTCCAGGCTGAGCCGCCGCGGGGCAACCGGCTGGCGGCGCACCCGCGCGTCCTGGCCGTCCCGCACCTGAACCAGAACACCCTCGAATCGCAAACGGAGACTTCCCGGCAGGCAGCGCAGGACGTGCTCGACGCGCTGCGCGGCGACGACTACCGCAACGTCGTCAACCTGCCGTTCCGGCCCGGCGTGGAATACCGCCTCAACCGGCCCTATCTGCTGCTGGCCGAAAAACTTGGCAAGGCGCAGGGCCAGATGGCCGGGGGCGTGATCAACCGGATAGAGGTCGAAATTCTTGGCGACGGCCTGCAAAATCTGGTGCGCCCGGCCGCCGCTGCGCTGCTCAAGGGGCTGCTGCGCCCGGTGGACGAGCGCCCGGTCAATTACGTCAGCGCGCCGGTGATCGCCTACGAGCAGGGCATCCAGATGTCCCAGGCGAGCGGACTGGAACTGGTGGACTATCCCAACTTGATTTCCTGCCGCGTGCATTGGGCGGGCGGGTCCCGCACGATGGCGGGTGTGATCTTTGCGGGCGGCGAACCGCGCCTGGTGCAGTATGATGCCTTCCGCATTGACGCCAAGCCGGAGGGCTATGTGCTGGTGCTCGAAAACGAGGACGTGCCCGGCGTGATGGGGCGGGTGGGCGCGCTCTTGGGCAGGCACAATGTGAACATCGGCGAATGGAGGCTGGCGCGCAACCAGCCAGGAGGACAGGCGGTCTCATTTATCAACGTCGACTCTGCCGTCCCGGCGCAGGTGCTGGGCGAACTGCGCCGCGAACCGGCCATCGCGCAGGCGAAAGTGATCAAGCTGTGAGGAAAATCAAAGACGAGGGGGAGAGCATCTCGGAAAGAAGTAAGCCATACAATAATTCACAGGAGCATTTCCCATGAACGTCTCCGATGCCATCCGCGCCAAGCGTGCAATACGCCAGTTCACCGACCAGCCCATCCCCGACGAGGCCGTGCAGACGATCCTCGACGCCGGGCGGCGCGCGCAGAGCTCCAAGAACACGCAGCCCTGGCACTTTGTCGCCGTCCGCGACAAGGCGACGCTCAAGGCGCTCTCCGAGTGCGGCACGTACGCGGGGCATCTGGCGGGCGCGGCGCTCGCCGTCGTCCTCCTCACGCCCGACCCGGCGCAGCGCTGGTCTATCATGTTCGACGCCGGGCAGAGCGCGGCGTACATGCAGCTGGCGGCGTGGGAGATGGGCGTCGGTTCGTGCCTGGCGACGATCTACGAGCAGGATAGAGCGCGGGCGATCCTCGGCATCCCCCCCGAGCAGCACGTCAACGTGGCGATTTCCTTCGGTTATCCCCAGCCCGATCAGGTTCGGCCGGCGGTGGTGAAGAGGGGCGGGCGGAGGCCGTTTAAGGAAGTAGCACATTGGGAGAGATGGTGAAAGCTGGAACGCGAAGGCCGTGAAGGGCGCGAAGATTGATGAGGAGGGTAAATGGAGATTGAAGTGATTGCCAAAGACATCGTGGATGCGGCAATCAAGGTGCATAAAGCCTTGGGGCCGGGGCTGCTCGAATCGGCGTATCGGGAATGCCATGCTTATGAGTTGCGCCAGCGAAAATATCAGGTGGAGACGGATGTCGCCCTGCCGATTATTTACGAAGGCTTGCGCCTTGAAGCTGGCTACCGCCTCGACACCTTTGTGGAACGGCTGGTCATTATTGAACACAAGGCAGTCGAAAACCTCCTGCCGGTGCATGAGGCCCAGTTGCTCACTTACTTGAAGCTCAGCCAATGCCGCCTGGGATTTCTCTTGAACTGGAACGTCACGCTGATGAAAAACGGCATCCATCGTTTTGCCAACAACCTGTAGCAACCCTTCTAAAACCCTTTGCGTCCTTTGCGCGACCTTCGCGTTCTTTGCGTTAATGCTCTGCGACCATCCCCAAAACACCTATGACTCAACTTCTCCTCATCCGACACGGCGAAAACGACTACACCAAGAAAGGCCGGCTCGCCGGGTGGACCTCCGGGGTCCATCTCAACGCCGCCGGAGAAAAGCAGGCCGAGGCTTTAGCCGAGCGCCTGGGCAAAGCGCCCATCAAGGCCATCTACTCCAGCCCGCTGGAGCGCGCGCGAGAGACGGCAGCGCCGCTGGCGAAGGCGAAGGGACTGCCGGTGTTCGTCCGCTCGGGGCTGGGCGAGGTGCAATACGGCCAGTGGACGGGCAGGAGCCTGAAGGTCCTCAAGCGCACGAAGCTCTGGCTCACGGTTCAGCACAACCCGGCGGCGATGGAGTTTCCGGAGGGCGAGACCTTCCGGGCGGTGCAGGCTCGCGCGGTGGACGCGATCGAGAAGATCGCGCGCGAGCACCCGAAAGACCTCGTGGCTGCGTTCTCCCACGGCGACGTGATCAAACTGGTCGTCGCGCACTACCTCGGCGCGCCGATTGATCTGTTCCAACGGATCATCATCAACACAGCGTCCATCACGATGCTTAACTTGGGCCAGAGCCATCCGACTTTGGTAAAATTGAACGACACTGGCTCACTGGGACCTTGATGAGGAGAGCACATGGCAGGCACGTTGTTCGAGTTTAATCCGGTCACGCACATCACCACAGGCTACATCGGCCAGCCGGGCAAGCGCGTGTTCTACCTGCAGGCGCTCAAGGGACGCGAAGTCGTCACCCTCATCGTCGAGAAACAGCAGGTTGAGGCGTTGGCCTACTACGTCGAGCAGTTCCTGGCCGAGCTCAAGGAAAAACACCCCGAGCTGCCGGACGCCTCGCCCGACTACGACGCGAACCAGATGGCGCTCAAGCTCCCGGTGGACCCGACGTTCCGCGTGGGCCAGCTGGGCCTGGGCTACGACGCCGACCGGGATTTGCTGGTCATCGTCGCGCAGGAAGTCCTGGTCGAGGGGCGCGATCCCGAGGAGGCCGGCACGGCGCGCTTTTTCGCCACGCGCGCGCAGCTGCGCGCGCTCGGACAATTTGGTCTGAAGCTGGTCAAAGAGGGCCGCCCGATCTGCGGCAACTGCGGCCAGCCCCTGGACCCCGAAGGCCACTTCTGCCCGAAGAGCAACGGGCATGCGCACTAAACGTATTGCGTAGCGCGTATTGCGTAGTAAGACGCTCCACGGAATACGCAATACGCACTACGCGCATTCGGCGCGCCTCTCATGCCCTCTGATTCAGCCCCTCGCCCCGTCAGCCTCGAGGTCATCCTCACCCTGCTGCAGCAGGGGCGGATTGACATGCAGGGCCTGCTCCCCAACGGATCGAACTATACCTTTTTCGTCGGCGTGGGCGACGGTAAACAAAAAGCCTTCGCGGTGTACAAGCCGACGAAAGGCGAGCAGCCGCTGTGGGATTTTCCGAGCGAGACGCTGGCGCTGCGCGAGGTCGCCGCTTTCCTGGTGAGCGAGACCCTCGACTGGTGTTTCGTGCCGCCGACGGTCTACCGCGCCGAAGGCCCGCATGGGGCTGGCTCGCTCCAGCTATACATCCAGGCCCAGCCGGAAGCGCATTACTTCAATTTCGCAGAGAAAGACAAACCTGAGCTGCGGCGTGTAGCGCTGTTTGACCTGCTCATCAATAACGCCGACCGCAAAGGCGGGCACGTGATCAAGGACCTGACGGGCAAAGTCTGGCTGATCGACCACGGCATCTGCTTCCACGCCCAGCCCAAACTGCGCACCGTGATCTGGGATTTCGCGGGCGAGGCGATCCCCGACGCGCTGCTGGACGACGTGCAGGAGTTTCGCGCCCGGCTGGACAAGGAACAGGATTTGAAGACCGCCATCGGCAGCCTGCTCGAGCCGGTTGAAGTCTCGGCGCTGCGCCGCCGCGCGGACAAGCTGTTGAACACGCGCCGTTACCCCGAACCCGGGCCGGGGCGCAACTACCCCTGGCCGCCGCTTTGATTGCGGATTGACCGCGCCCTCTCAACGTCCCAGATGCGTGGTGATGAACAGCAGTTGATTGTTCACCTGCCGTGCCAGATTTTTGCCGTCCAGGTGGACAAGCGCGATTTGCCGGACTACATCGGCTCGGAAACCGATTTGTATCGCCTGGCTTTCTGGCGCTTGCTGGACGAACTGGACGCGGAACTGGCCCGGCTCAATCAGCCCGGAATGCTGATGCTGGATATGCGGTCCGACATGCACTCCAGCGTCCAGGATCGCCGCGTGATTGACGCCTACCGCGAGTGGATCGGCTCGCGCATGGGCCTGCAATTGGCGGATTTCGTGGCGTATCTGGTGGATTGGTCGTCCAACGAACAGACGCCGTCCCGCCGGAGCGGGGAATTGCAGGAGGCCGTTGCTAAACTCCGACACAAGATGCGGCTCGTGCGCACCCCTTAAAAAAAGAACCCACAGCTGGTTACGCTGTGGGTTGTCTGAAGATAGGGTCTGACAGGCGCACGGCGTTCCAGCCGCGCCATTGATCCCCGTGCAGTCCGGGGCACCTCGTCATTGATAATTATAGCCGCTTTATTGAGCCCGTCAATGCTTTCCGAAGGCCAGGGCTTTTCTAAAGTCGCTTATTCTGTCAGGCTGAGGCGCGTTAGCGCCGAAGCCTCTCATCATGTTTTACGATTACTCGGCGGACGAACTGCGCCTCGACCGGCAGACCGCCGAGCGCGTGCGCGTCCAGCAGCTGGCGAACTTCACCTCCGGCCAGCCGTGGGGCGTGTTCCTGCTGGAGACGGCTACACCCAAGCTCTATGGCGGACAGTTGCGCCGCGCCTCTCGCGCAACTTGCTCCCTCCGCAAACCGCGCCTACAATTCCATTGTTCTGAGTATCCCATCGCAGGCAAACCGACGCGGTTTCTGAAACCGCGTCGGTCTCTGCGCGACCCGCAAGCCTGGGAAACTTAGTTTCTGAGTAGCTGGGAAAGGAGGGCGGCCATGCCATTCACCTTTGCCGCCGGCCAGGTGTACAAGGACAACCAGAGCCGCATGTTCTTCATCGTAGCCATAGAAGACGATGCAGCCCTCGTCAAGCGTGCTGACGTTGGCGCGCCGAGCGTTGAGCCGGCCCGGATTGGGCTGGTGGAACTTCAGACAATGGCTGAACAGGATCAGTGGATATACCGAGGATCGGCGACCATAGGCAAAGTGCTCTAAGCGCGCCTCCTCCCCCGGAGAGATGCACCAATCTGAAAGTGTCCGCACATGACAGTTATTTCAACCGTGATCACGAAGTACGGCGTTGTGCACGCCTCGGACTCCTACTTGACTGTTCCGCAGTCGGATGGAACCTACAAGGTCGTGGAAGACAGAAAACCAAAAATAGTGAAAGTGGAGCCTTGGCGGGGCGCCATGAGTTATTGGGGGCTGGCAGAGATTCGACAGGACCGAGGACGGACTTTGGACTGGCTACAGGATAGGGCAAATGAAGCGCACAAGTTCAAGACAGCCGAGGCTTTCGCCATCAACTTGACGGGCAAGTTGAACGACGCGATCGCGGAGCATCCGCTGAAGGATCGCGGCATTGGGGTTCATCTGACGGTGTACGAGAAGGTGAATGATAAAACATGGATCCCGGAGCTCTTCCGAATCTCGAACTTCAAAGATACGAAATACAACGTGGTCCTCTCACGCGTTCGACTGACGCGGGAAACCTACAACAATACGGTGAGTAATACTGCTCCAGACAAGAGGCACCGTGAGGTCAGGTACCGCATGCATGTATATCGCTATCTCAACGATAAAGGGGGAATCCTTCTCTACAACAACGGCGACCCCTTGATGTTCAACCCTGTTGCACGTGCGGTTTTTGAGCTAATTGAAGAGATCAGGAACCGCGGTAGCCTGATTGCGCCTGACAACATTGAGACATATAGGGCAATTGCTCGAATGCCTATTGAAGTGGTGGCCGAGGTTCAGAGGAGCTTTGTTCAAGAGGGAAAACGCCTTGTGGGCGGTTTGATTCACGATCTTGCTGTAACCGAAGATCGTACCTATACCTCCAGTGATCCCCACGCGAGGCGTCCCTTTGACAGAAGCTCGGTGATGTTGCCCCAATAGGAAGCCGAACTGGCTCAACGCGGAGGCTTTCCCTCATGCCCCTCACCCCCCACGACCTCCAACTCACCAAAGACCACCTCGACCGAGGTGAGCCGTTGTAACGTAAGATCAAACTGGAGGAACTAATGGATACAGGACCTCAGAAAGCTTCTGTAATGCCGACCAATTCCGCGGAGAGTCCCCGTATCAGCCACGCAAAATACGTTTTTACTGATATAGTGGGATTTGCCCGGAACAGGGATATAGATGCGCAAGTCGGCATCCTCTTGGCTCTAACTGAAATTGTCCAGAGCGCTGTTGACAAGTGGGTTCCTCAGGACGACAGCCGGATTTTCTTGCCGACAGGAGATGGGTTTTGTATCGCTATTCTCGACTACAAGACAATCGCCGATCCGGAAATGCGGATCGCCCTGGAACTACTACAACGTATCGCTACTCGTAATGCCAATGCGACAAACAATCCGAGATTCGAGTTTCATGT
>Ga0209002_10004511_pt1 | contig 10944 bp, 6 predicted proteins | sample Rifsed16ft2_FD_184010 | JGI IMG/M metagenome (GOLD analysis project Ga0209002, IMG submission 184010) | Soil microbial communities from Rifle, Colorado, USA - sediment 16ft 2 (version 2) | ecosystem: Environmental > Terrestrial > Deep subsurface > Rock core/Sediment | place: Rifle, Colorado...
AAGCCCAAAGCGGCGGCTCTTTACCATGATGGCCACTGCGCCCGCCTGCACGATGGTCGTCGTGGTGTCCTGAATGTAGATCTTCGTAGAGAGATAAGAAACCTCGAAATCTCCTGTGTGTGGAAAGGGATGGGGCGCAGTATCGGTCACATTCTCCGCAATTCCCTGGCCGGCGCCGGCTACATTCGGCGAATTTGGCCAAAGCTCCAGGGTGATATTGCTTCCGCTGCGGGTGGCCTTGAGCCTACCCGGATTCCTCGGCTTCCTGGCCTTATTGACCATCGTGATCTGGATCGCCGAGACCAAGGAGGGGTCAAGGGACTTATTCCCAAATTTTGGAATCAACTTCAAGTAGAAAGTACTCGCCTCGAGTCCCTGAAGGAGGTTGTTGGCCACGTTACAGATAAAGATTAAGGCGCCACTGCTATGCGACTCCACGGGTGTAAGGGCGATCCCTCGGATACATCCCTTCAGGCGATAGTTGACCGGCCCTTCGGCCTGCACATCCTGGAAGGCGACCATCTCGCTATCGATCACGGCCACGCGAAATTCGGAGAAGAGGTTTGCCCGGCTGATCGGGGAGAATTCGGGATCGAAGTCCACGGGATCATAAAGGATACCCTGGGCATCGTCGATGGCATCGGTTACGGGATAGGCCGCGGCCAGCGTGCCCTTCTGGGAAAATGTGGTGAGAACCCCGCGGGAGACAAAGTCCGCGGTTGGACTTAGGGAAAAGAGCACCTCGAAGCCGGTCTCGATGAGATTCTGGCGGGCCACCAGGATGAGGAAAGCCGGATCAAAGCCTGTGATGTTGTTATAGGGTAATTCGAAGATGCGGATATTGGTGAAGGGAGACAAGTCCGTGTCTGGAGGAACCTGCTCCGTGCCCCCGGCCACGAGGAAATTATCATCGAAGAGGTTCTCAATGACCTGGCGGGCCTTGAAGCCAACTTCATTGCTCTCAATTGCCGACTGATCGATGCTGACGACGCGAAATTCCGCGCTGGTAATGCCGAAATCGCTGTTGTTGATCTCGATGACATCCCCCGGTACGAGCTCGCTAAATCCCAGATGGGTCCGCACGTCGATTTCCAAGTCGGGATAGCTCAGTTGTTTCATAATCTCAAAAATTCGTTTGCTCGCCGTGTTGAGATCGCGGAAGGCCGATAGGTCGAGGGATTGCGTTATCCGGTTTCCCGTCAACTCGATGACGGCCTGATTTTGGGAAACGACGGTCCGCTGTGAATAGTCCTGGTCCTGATCGATGAAGTTGCCGCGGAAATCATTGGGCAATTGCGTATAGGCCCCCCGCCGCATGGAGAACTCAAAGTAATCGTCGGCATTCAAAATTTCCACTGGAGCTTCATTGGGGTCAAAGGCTTTGATCCCATACTTTCCCTCCGTGGTCAAGAAAACAGAGCCCTCCACCTGGGCGAGCACCTCGTTAATCATATCGGCGCATTTTACCTGCGAGGAAAAAATAAGATTGAGCCCGTATCCTCGGCTATTCCAATATGTTGCCGCGGTGTTAAACAAAGCCAGGTCTAATTCGTTGTCCTGTAATCCCGCTTTCCTGAAAATGTCGTAAATGACCGCCGCGGGATTATTGCCGTTTGACATGTTCTGAAAACTCACCGGGGTATCCAGTATCCTCTCCACGACAAAATGGATGGTGGGTACCTGGGTCGTATTCTCGCCCAGGAAGAGCCGCTTGTAGAAAATATGGCTAACCCCTTTGATCTTATTCGCATCGGGACCGGGCTCCGAGGGGAAATTCGTCATCGTGCCATCATTAAACTCCGTGCTGGAAGCGTTGACCGCCTCCAGCTTGTTGTTCACGTAAGTATCGATCAGGCTTATCTTCCCCATGCCGATACTCTGCCAAATATCGAGAAAATATTTATACCCGGTAACCTGGTCTCCACCGCCGCCCCCTCCGCCAAAGCCCTTACCACCGCCGCCCCCTCCGGCGGATTGGACAATCTCCTCGGTCTCGAGATTCCCATACCAGATGATATTCCCTGGTAGGCGCACACGCCCATAGATCATGGGTACCGATGACCCCTCACGCGCCTGGGTAATGCCAAATTGGTCCAGACCCTGCGGGCCCATCTGGTCGTTACTCGCGGATTTCTTCGATTGCGAAATGGTATAGGCGGCCAGCGCCGCACTAATCGCAAAGGCCGAGATGAGAACGATGGTTTCAATACCCATTTACGCGGTCTCCTCGTACAAACGATAGAAGTATCTCATCTTGGCCTTCCAAGCAGGGGAGAAAGTGCAAATGCAGATGCCCAATTTCTGAATACAGTGTAGCATCTGCTCTCCGGGATAGCCTCCCAGATAGAAGGCGGTGTGATTGGTCAATTCCTTCTTGTTGAGATAAAACGTTACCACATCCCCAAAGAGCGGATCGGGTACTGGGAGTTCACTCCACGTGTCATAGCGAATGATCGAGAAGCCGGGATTCAGATAGTGGTCGATGTGATATTGGAGCGAATCGAGGACCACCTCTACATCTCCGTGCAAGTACCAATCCTTGGGGTAATATTCCCTGGGCTTCAACTGATTGAGCACGCCTAACTCGATCAGTGCCAGGCCAATAAATTTAGTACAATCGACTCCGCCACCGCCGCTTTCGCTTTTTTTCTGTGTTCCCATGTGGAGATACGGAGTCCCAACCCACGTCTCGAGGATGGCGCGGAAAGCGTCTCTTCTCTCCAATGGCCAAAAATACTCGTTCGTGCTCATGCTCCGAATACCACCGGATTATTGGCCGGAATGAACGGCATACCCTTGAAATTAGCAAAGTTGCTGAATTTATTGAGACATTCGGATGGTTTCTTGCTGCATCCAGCAAAGGCCGTGACGGTCGCTCCCGTGCCCATTCGTGAATCAAATGGAATCTGCAAGGTAATGGTGTTCCCGACATGATTGGTGATCAAGCGAATGTCATTATATGTTGTCTTCACGTGCCCATTTGTGAACCAGCCGTTGGGTTTCGAGGAAAAATCCGTACTGCTGAGATCATTGCCGCTAATCGTTACGGTGGTTTGCACCTTGAAGTTATTGGGATCTACTCCACACTCCGAGTCATAGAGCCTGTTATTACAGAACGCCTGGTGGACAACGGGGGGTAATTTGTTTTTGAAAACCAGACTCGACGATTCACAATCGATCTCGGCAATTCCTTTCACCATCGTGATGCCGATAATTTCGCCCCGAAAGATGATCTTGAAAAATGTCGGGTTATCGATAAATACACGGATCACCGTGATTTCTGTAGGTTCGATGGGAGAATTTCCGATGTATTTCTTCATCGGGTCGGCCAGGGGCGCAGAAATCTTGATTCTCTGGGCCTTTAAGCGATCATCGAAAGTAATGGTTCCTCGCTTCAGGGGACTTTTTTTATAGGTATTACCCTCAAAGACCATCTCTTGTTCATAGCTGGTATAGTACCAGGTCTCATCGCCGGCTTTGATCTTATATAGCTCGGCAAAGGCGCCCTGTTGAATCTTCTTGATTTCGTCTTTGTAACTCATGCCGGATACTCCTTGGGTAATTCCAAAAAGGAGATTTTGCATTCCGAGATGGCCATGGTGATATATGCGAGTTCGGCTACGTCCTTCTCAAATCTTCCGCACAATAGAAGGGAGAATAACGCGATGTCCGCCTGATCGACGATCCGATCTAGGGCCGCCCCCAGGTTCAAAGTATCTTTACCAGGTAGCGGTTGATCTTGTGCGATGGAATTGATCTGGAAGGACAGCCGGTCCCCGTTGTCCAACTGGATGAAAATTCTCTCGAAGCCCTTATAAAATTCGGCAAATCTATTGCCTCTCACGATTACCGAGGGTACCCCGATCACGGTGGGGGTATCCAGAAAAAATCCGGTGCTCGGCGAGGGGAGCCAAAACTTTTTCCATTGACCGCGTTTATCCATCCAAAAGGTCAGGAAATCGTATTCTTCCGCTTTATTCTGGAAGAGAAATTCCAGTTCTAGTCTCGTTGGGCGGTGATCCGAGTAGTTGATCAGTTCTTCGACGGTGCCCGCGTAGGAATGAATCGCTCGGCTCATCTCGTATTGAGCTGACAATTCTGATTTCCAGTTATACTTAGGAGCAAATAGGTCGAGGCCAGCAAGACCGGTAAGCAGATCACCCACTTTTGAACTCCTCGAAGGAAAGTTCTACCTGGGCCAGGTCGTCGGTTAAAAAACGGGGCGATACTTCGCCGATCAGAGAAAGACAAACGGGATAAATCACCGTCTGCGCCTGCACAAAAATAGCCGCTATTTGATTGGTGAAGGTGAGCTTGCGGATCCCGGTATCCAGACTGGCGATCTCCTTCACTTCGTTAATGGTTTTGTCTTCGAGATCCTTGAACAGTACAAATTTCGTAGCGTTTCTCAGGTTCCAATAGTCCACAATGTCTTCACTTACAATCGTAAACGTGCTTCCCTGGAGCGGGCTGGTCGTCGGATGCATGGGCTCCGAGAAAATGGGAACTCCCAGCACCTGGGCATGGAATCGCCGAAGATCATAGGAAAATTGCTGCATCTCGAGACCATTGAACCAGAACGCGGCCTCGAGTTTTCTCTTGACTTTCTCGTAAAGCGCCCGCCGCTGTTCCACAAATCGTTTGGAGCGCGCAAGAATCGTCAAAAACGAATAGCCGACCTTGAAGGGACTGCGCCAATCGGGGTCATAGAGGAATGCCTCGATCCGGCGACCTTGGATAGTGAGCACAAAAGACCACGGAGCAATATTGTAGGTATAGGTCGTATCCTGGAAGGGCGGCCCAGCTCGGAGCAAAGTCAAAAGATGGAAGAGATTGGTCTCCGGGGTAATGGTAATCGGTGTCGCTGGATGATCCAGCGTCGTTCCGTCTGGCTGCGAATCCGTAATGGCAGAGATGGTATAGCTTTGGGATTCATGGGCATTCCAGATAGTAATGTCTTGCTCGGTATCCTGGACGATGAAGCCGCCGTCCACGATCCTGGGCAAAAAGTAAACACGGTTCAATAAAGGCCCGGCAGCGAAAGTCATCTCATCAGCGAGAGCCCCGGACGCGGTAGCCGTAACCGCTCTAATTCCTGCGGCCATGGCCGAAAGTAAGATAGCCAGGTCAGGAAATTCAGGCACGGGAGAATAAAAAGGTTGAACTTCCTCGTCGACCCTGATCGCCCCCTCATAGAGCAAGCCAGTATGGACGACCATTACAGTATCCTCATTGCAATACCAATTTTTCTCGCCAGCCGACCATTGGGAAAAGTCAAATATTCGTCTACGCCATATAATACTTTTTCTCCGATGGCCAAACCATCGTGGTTGATCCTATAGACCCAGCAAGTCCCCAGCGCGAACCAAAGAGTATCAGTATCCTTGAGATAGCTGATTTGTTTGAACGGCGTGCGAACTTCGCTATAGTCATTCTTGATTACCGCACGGCCATAACTCGCAAAGGCGCCGGTGGCCAGGGTATCACCGGTGGTAATGGTAAAGGACCATTGGGAATTCGCTGACGGTTGCCTGGCTCCATTATAATAGACATTTTCCCCGTTTACGTTCCAGGGTAGAACTGAACCTTTGTTATACCAGGGGTCTTGTCCGCCCTGGGTTTGTCCATTGAAATTCCCTTGTGTTTGGGCAGCATCATAGAGTTCAAGACTGCCAAAAGTCACGAATTGGCAGTAATCCGCATCACACTTAATCACCGCCAGGATAAATTTGTTGTTCCCAAAAAACCAGACCTGCGGGAGGGGATTAGTGGGGATCCCGGTCCAGCGAAACGTGTTATTACTCCACTGTCCAGTCCCGGTCGTAATGGGATGGGTGCCACTGGCAGTATTTAGCGCGGTATTCCCCAATAATGCGGCTTGCTCCAGATATTCATTGTTGGGCAGGGCAAGGGTATTGTTCATGCGAAATCGGAAGTGAAGATTTTGGGAACCATACCCGGGGCTGGTTACTTCCAGATAATCTTCCGTTCCTGCGACAAAGCCGAACTGTCCTCCGCCAATGCTGGCCCACTGGATGTTCTGATAAAATCTTACGATCGTCCAGCCCTGGGCCAGGCAGAAGTCTTTGAGTTTGAGGATAAAATCATGATGATTGGCTACGTCATGATGCAATTGCCAATTGAGCAGGCTCATACTTGTTTTATCCCCATATAATCCTGGTAGGTCGTTCTAAATATGTTTTGCACAATAAAATATGTGTCTGCTCCTTCTGTCAGGGTATTCTCTGCCTGGAGCGTAGTAAAGGGCGTAAAAGCCGGGCCATCCATTTCCATGAGCAATTGAAAAGGCGAAACAAGTCGTTGCATCAAGTAAACGGGATAAAGAATAATATCGCCCGTCGTGGTTTTTTTAAGTGTGCCAGCACTTGCAAAATCTTGTTTAGGCAGGAAAGTAACATTCGTTCCTTTGTCATAAGTATCATTGGGCAGAATAGATAAGAAACATCCTGGAACTTGTTGAGGCCAAATAAAGAAACTATGGCTTGCTGCTATGCTGGAGAAAGTACTAACTGACTCTCCTACGGTTCCCGCCGCAACCATGGGATGAGGATACTTGGAAGGAGAAGAAAATCTTATTCCGCCTCCGAGATAGAATCCCTCGTAAATGGTTCCCGCGACCCTGGCAATGACAATGATTCTTCGCTTATTTACGAAGAACCAATAAGCCATCGACGCATCATTGAGCGGGCAACCGGGATGCGTACCCCAATTGTTCCTCGTGGCATCGTACCCGGCGTTCCCCGTGTCAGCAGAGTTGCTGTTCCAGGGTACGGTTGCCGCCTCCTCCACATCCCGCCATTGTTTGTAAATGTTGAGCTGAATCCCGTAATGGTTCCCTGCCACATACTTGAATTCCCGCATTCCAATGAGGATTTCCTCTTTATATGAGGGGCCACTGTTTTTGAGCACCACCTCTTTGGGATTATCGCCGGGGAACGCATCGGCCCCGGTGCTATTCTTGCTATTTTGATTGAGTATGATCACCCAATCCCGACCCTCGCCATTCGTGGCTGTAGAGTAGAGAATCCCCATTACATAGCCATTATCGATGGCCTGGGTAAAGGTGAGACTGATCGCCCCTGTGTTATAGTCGATGCTGGAAGCGGAGACTTTGGTATGAGTGAAAATTCCCTCGCCATTGTCCCAGACCTGGTAGATCACCCCGGCGATCTTGAACCGCACCCGGCAATTCCCCTTGGCCACGGGAGTATTGGCCAACATTTTGTTGAAAAGCAGGGTCACGCCATTCCCGGTGCCCAGGTTGTCGCTATAGGTGCTCCCGGCCATGTAATTCACGAGAGTTTGCATGAGGCCCGTAGCCCCGGAGAATCCAGGAACTGTACCCGATGTAAATGGCATTGTAAACCTATTTATTTCAGTAACTTATAGAGAAATGGCCTTAAAACGCGCCAGGACGCATGGGGATTTAGTTTTTGGCATTTATGCCCTGCTTATGCTTGTAAAGCGGCATTGATCTCCCGATTTTCGTCTCTCATTATATTGATGAGCACTTGTCTACCCGATTGTCTAGCCATAAATTGAGCAAAGATATCCGGATCGATGAAATTGGCGATGACCGGTGCTTTTTCTTGTGCCACAGGCGCGACCAGGCCGCCATTGGCAAACGTATTTCGCGGCATGGGTTGCTGAAATGCCGGCGAGGGGATATTGGGCGCCAGGGCGACGGCCGGCATCTTCGGCACGAGCTTTTGCCGCAGGGATTCCATGAAGTCAACCCCGTATAGCCGGACTGCATCCGCGGGGATGACGAATTCTCCCTTGCTCGCCCGGATCGGTACATCATCGGCTTTGGGCCCAGTGCCCGCCGCGATCAAGCCACCCGCCGCAAAACCTTGGGAGATGATCTTTCCAATCTGGATCCCACCCGCAGCCGCCACCGCTGCAGCCTGGATAAACGAAAGAGGTGGTGGCAGCGTACTCAGTGCCGTGAGAACGCCAAGTGCTATCTTGATAGTAGCCTCTCCTATGGCGATGCCTTTCGCGGCAATAGCAAATTCTTTGGCTTTTTTCCCGCTAAGCTCAAAGACATCGGTAAATACTTGACCAAGATTCCCGAATACTTCGGAAGTTGCCTGGCCCAGGGCCATCAATTTTTCCATCTCCTTCGATAGCGTGATGGTTGGCGTCATATTGAGGAGATTATCGAGGAATCCTCCCGTATCCGCTGCGTTGCCCTTCCCACCTGGAACACCTGGGACACCTAATATCCCCTGTGTCCGATCTTTAAATTCTTGAATCTTTGCGGTAATCTCGGCGAGCTTCTCTTCAAAATTCTCTGGAGAGAGAGAGGCTAGTACTTTCTCGAATTCTTCTTTAAGCCCTAAACCTTTAATGGTTTCCCCGACTTCGCTTACTGCTTGGGCCGTATTGCTTTTGAATTTCTCGAATAGTGCGGGATCGGCCAGCGCCGTCCCCAGTTGCTTCGCTGCTTCTTGGATTTTCGCTAATTCCGAAGAGGCGGTAGTGGCCGCATTGATAAATATCTCGGCCAGCGGCTTATCCTTATTCAATGCCTCTAGGGCTACGTCCAACTGATCATCTACGGATTTAACCTCAAAGGTCAATCCTTTCGCCTCAGCCTTTAACTTTTCCTGCGTCTCGGTAAACGAAAGCCAGGCTTGATCTTGCTGTTTGTTGATTTCTGCAAAAACGGCCTCGCTATCTTCGGCAAAGGTAATTGCCTGATCAAGAAAGCCACCCAAGCCCACGAACCGAATTACTTCCTCAAAAGGCGTTCCTTTGATCGTATCTGTTGCTTTCTTAATAATAGCGAATATCAATTTCTCAACCAAAGCAGCAGCCACAAATAGACTTCTCTTATACCAATCAAAGAAAAAAGACCCGATCTTCGCTAATTCTGTGGCTATTACTTTGAGCAGGAAACTTAACATATCAACGATCAACCCCGGTATGCTTCGCAGAAACTCCCAAAGGGCCGGAAGAAAATCGAAGAGCTTCTTCTCGATAAAGGCGATGACGACATCAATTAGTAGCCCCAAGCGCTCCCAGAGTGGCGGAAAAACGCTGGAGAGGAAACTTCCGATGAAGGCAAAAACCGCGGAAAGGAGTGTGGATATACTATCTTTGATGGCCAAGAAAAACGTCGCGATTTGTCTGCCAATCAATTGCATGAAGGAACCGACGATAGAAAAAATGGCGGACAGCGCGGCTCGTGGATCATTGATGGCAAAGGAGATGAAGGCGCTGAGTAATGATCCGAGATTTTTGAGAATATCGGCGACGAATACAATAAAGGCCCGAATGCGGGTGGCATTGGCTTTGATAAATCCAAAGACCGTATCCGAAACAGACTTAATCTGCGGCAAAAACTCGGCCAATACTTGATTGAGGAGGAATTCTTTGAACTGCTTGAGTTTGGTCTCGATCTGGAAAATGGATTTCGCGTTTTGCGCCATGGTTTGATCGATCACCCCGCCAAACTCGCTAATCTCCCCGGTCATCTCCTGCAAACCTTCGCGACCTTGCATGAGTAGATTAACTAGACTGCTACTGCTGGTCACGCCCAGGAGATCGAGCGCCTCACGCGCTTCATGGCTATTGATCCCAAATTTCTTGACTACTTCGGCGACCTCGCCAAACATCGCCAAGGCAGGATCTGTAGACGCCTTTATATTATCAATGCTGATGCCCAATCGAGCAAATTTGCTGAAATCCTCTGGAGTTATACTTCTGGAGAGTGTTTCCTGTACCCGCGTAAGAGCAAAATTCAGATCGCCGGCATTGCCGCCTACCTGCTCAATCGCCGAAGACAGGGCCGAGATCGTTTGTACGCTGGTGCCGGTTCGCTCGGCCAGGAACGCGGTTTGGGCAATCCCTCGAATTCGCTGCAACGGATCGGAGATCAGGGCGGTCAGCCGATCCATGATCCCGCCCAGAAGGCCAAATGCGCTACGGATTCCCTGTACCAATTGCGCCACAATATTGAAACCCATCTTCGGGAGAAAGACCAGAGGGCCGAGCAAGGCCGGCGACCGAGGGCCATAGGCCGCAACACCTCTTTCTACTGCTTGCCCCATTGCTTGCCCCAATTGCGGGGTCGCAGTAGTTATCCCCTCGCCGAGCTGCCTTATGATCTGTGTTCCTGATGCCCTGAATTTAATCGATTTCTGCAAGGTTTCCGAGATGCCGGATAGTGTTCGCTGAACAGCCGCTTGTAGTTCAGGGGAGGCTCCTGGCTTTAATGACGCCGTCAGAGCCTTGAGGAACGCACCGCCGGCATCTTTGCCAGGCTTTACGCCCTCTTTGGTGGCGATTTCCAAAGTCTGCCGGAGAATCGATGCTACCTTATTCGCCAGATCCTTGGGTACCTGTACTTCCTCTTTAAAGCCGAAGAGATTTTTAAATAAGGTCTGAACTACCCTATTTAGATGTTCCTGCGAAAACTCCTTTTCCAGACTTTTCTTAAATAAAGATGAGATCGCTGGTTGCAGGAATTGCCTTTGCCGCTCTCCAGGCTTGTCTACAAATTGCGGCTGCCCGGCGGCCACTCTTTGCCGAATATTCTGTAATTCAATGAGCCCCGCAATTTTCTTCTTGAGCTCTTCGACGGCCTGCCCTTCTACACGAAATGCTGCTGTTTGGGCGATGATCGCACCAACTGGTGCTGGACTAGATAACGCAACAACCGCGACCTCAGATTTCTTCTTGAGCTCATCGACGGCCTGCCCTTCTACACGCAATGCTGCTGTTTGGGCGATGATCATTTGTGTAGGCTTGGGACTAGATAAAATAGCACGCACCGCCTTGAATTTCCTCTCTCTTTCGTCTTCAATCTTGAGTTCCGCGATTCTCTTCTTGAGATCTTCGGTTTCTTTGCTTTCCACAATCGTGGATTTTCTTCGAGCTGATCCCTGACGAGCGAAAATAGTTGCAACTGCTCCC
>Ga0209002_10004513_pt1 | contig 10942 bp, 13 predicted proteins | sample Rifsed16ft2_FD_184010 | JGI IMG/M metagenome (GOLD analysis project Ga0209002, IMG submission 184010) | Soil microbial communities from Rifle, Colorado, USA - sediment 16ft 2 (version 2) | ecosystem: Environmental > Terrestrial > Deep subsurface > Rock core/Sediment | place: Rifle, Colorado...
TACGTCGTCGGCCGGCCGATGAACCTGCTGTTTACGCCCTTCGAGGTGGTGGCGGTAGCTTTATCGGTGATCGTGGTGAACCTGATCGCCTCGGACGGCGAATCGAATTGGATGGAAGGCGTCCAGCTCCTGGCGGTCTACCTGATGCTGGGGATGGCCTTCTACTTCCTGCCCGCGGGTTAGAATCACCGTTATGGCGAAAAGCATCTCCTTGGTCGGCGCGGGGCGCGTGGGGCAGACGCTCGGGCGGGCCCTGCGGCGCCGCGGCTACCGCATCGGCGCGGTGGTGACGCGGCGGCCCGCGACGGCGCGCGCGGCGGCCCGCTTCATCGGCGCGGGACGCCCGATCTCCAATCTAAAATCTGAAATCTCCACGGTCGGCGACGCCGGCATCGTCTTGATCGCCACCAACGACAACCAGGTGGCGGTGGCGGCCCAGGCGCTGGCCCGGCTGAAGAGGAACTGGCGCGGCCGTGTAGTCCTGCAAGCCAGCGGCGCGCTCTCCTCGCGAGTGCTGGCGCCGCTCCGCCGGCGCGGCGCCGCCGTCGGCTCACTCCACCCGCTCTATCCCTTCCCCAAGCCATTGCGGGTTTTTCCGCCCGGCGTTGTCTTCGGGATCGAAGGTGATCCGGCGGCCCGCAAGCAGGCGCTGGCGCTTGTCCATGCGCTCCGCGGGCAGCCGATGGAGGTCCGCTCCACGGAAAAGGCGCTCTACCACGCGGCGGCAGCGCTGGTGGCCGGACACCTGCTGACGCTGGCGGACATGGGGGTGCGGGCGCTGGTGCGCGCCGGCGTGCGGAAGTCGCGGGCGCGGCGGGTGCTGGTGCCGCTGGCGCACGCGACCTTGCGGTGTTACGAGCGCTGGGGCGGGCGCGCCTGGACGGGGCCGCTCGAGCGCGGCGACGTCGACACGGTGCGGCGCCACCTGGTGGGCTTGCGGCGGCTGCCGCGGCACTACGTCGAGACCTACCGGACACTGGCCCGCGCCGGGCTGTCCTTGTACCGGGCGGGCTCGAGCAAGAAAACGCAGAGGCTGCGCCGGCTGCTGGGGAAGTGAGATTTGAGAATCTCGCATTTGAGATTTGAGATGACAAGGCTGTGCGCCGCGCTGCTGGCGGCCGCGCTACTGTGTCCACTGGCGGCGACGGCGGAAAAGAAGCCGCCGGCGAAGCCGGTCAACCTCAACGCCGCCACGGCGGAAGAGCTGGCGCAGTTGCCCGGCGTGGGAGACGTTATCGCCGCGCGCATCGTGCGGCACCGGGAAGTGAGCGGGAAGTTCCGCTCGGTGGACGAGCTGCTGATCGTGCGCGGCATCAGCCGCAAGAAGCTGGAGAAGCTGCGGCCCTACGTCACGCTGATGGATTAGCCCCGTTCCAACGCGCTCACGCAAGTCGAGCCCATCCGAAGGTTAGGCGAAGCGCGTGGAACGGGGTTAGCGGACGGTGCGCTCGATCATCATCAGCGCAATACTGATGAGCAGGCAGGGCCCCACCACCAGGACGAATCCCCAGAAAAAGTAGTAGGCGCAGGCGGCGACCAGAGCAAGCGCGGCCAGGTTGTAGGCCAGCTCGGCCAGCGGCTTCATGGGAGGCTACGCGTCGCGGCGGACGAGCGGATGGGCGCCGGCGGGAATGGGCACCTGTTCGAGGATGCGCATCCCGAAGCCCTCGAGCGCCGCCACCTTGCGCGGGTGATTGGTGAGCAGGCGGAGGTTGCGCACGCCGAGGTCGGAAAGAATCTGGGCGCCGATGCCCGACTCGCGTTGCACGGCCTGGCGGGGCAGGGGCTCGGCCGGGTCCGGCTCGCGAGCGTGCTCGTGCTGGTGGACGGCCAGGATGCTGCGCTCGTCGATTTTCTCGATGCCGAGGCCGGGCCCGGTCTGGTGGAGGTAGACGAAGACGCCGCGGCCGGCGCGGCTGATCAGCTCGAGGCTCTTGTCGATGACTTCCTGGCAGTCGCAGCGGGTGGAGCCGAAGACGTCGCCGGCGAGACAATGCGAGTGCACGCGCACCAGCACCGCGTCTTCGGCGGTGAAGTTGCCCTTGACCAGGGCGATGTGGCGGACGCGGTCGAGCTCGGACTCGTAGGCAATCATGTGGAAGTCGCCGTGGCGCGTGGGCAGCAGGGTCTCGCCCACGCGGTGGATGTAGCGCTCGGTGCGCAGCCGGTAGCGGATAAGGTCGGCCACGGTAACCATCTTCAGGCTGTGCTGCCGGCAGAAGGCGACGAGCTCGGGCACGCGCGCCATGGTGCCGTCGTCGTTCATCACCTCGCAGATGACTCCGGCCGGCGTCAAACCGGCGAGCCGCGACAAATCCACGGAGGCCTCCGTCTGCCCGGCGCGCACCAGCACGCCGCCGCGGCGGGCGCGCAGGGGGAAGACGTGGCCGGGGCGGACGAGGTCGGAGGGGCGCGCGGCCGGGTCGATGGCGACGCGGATGGTGGCGGCGCGATCGGCGGCGGAGATGCCGGTCGAAACCTCGTAGCGGGCGTCCACCGATTCGCAGAAGGCGGTGCCGTAGGGCGAAGTGTTCTCCTCGGCCATCGAGCGCAGGCGCAGGTAGGCGCAGCGCTCTTCGGTCAGGCTGACGCAGATGAGCCCGCGGCCGAAGCGGGCCATGAAGTTGATCTGCTCGGGGGTGATCTTTTCGGCGGCGACGGTGAGGTCGCCTTCGTTCTCGCGGTCCTCGTCGTCCACCACGATGATCATCCGCCCCTGGCGGATATCCTCGACGGCTTCTTCGATGGTCGCGAACTGGACGTGGTTTTGGCTCATGGCTGCCTGGGGGTTGATTCTACCCCAGCAGGGCAGAAGAGAGGTAGTAGAGCAGCGCGCCCAGGGCGGCGGCGCCGGGGATGGTCAGGACCCACGCCCACATGATGCGGCGCGTGATCCCCCAGCGCACCGCCGTCAGCCCATGGCTGGCCCCCACGCCGATGATGGCGCCGGTGACGGTGTGGGTGGTGCTGACGGGGATGCCGGCTTGAGCGGTGCCGAACAGCGTCAGCGCGCCCGCCGCTTCCGCCGCGAAGCCGCCGAAAGGGTTGAGCTTGGTGATGCGCTGGCCCATGGTCTTGATGACGCGCCAGCCGCCGGCCATGGTGCCGCCGGCAATGGCCAGGTGGCACAGGATGATTACCCAGAAGGGAACCTCGTAGGTCTGGAGCGAGCCGCTGGTCACGAGGGCTGCGGTGATGATGCCCATTCCTTTCTGGGCGTCGTTGGTGCCGTGGCCGAGGCTGAAAGCGGCGGCAGAGAGGAGTTGGAGCCGCCGGAACCACTTGTCCACCCGCTGCGGGGCCTGGCGACGGACAAGCCAGCTGGTGAGGACGGTCACCGCGAAGGCCACGAACAAGCCGATGAAAGGCGCGAGGAAGATGAAGACGACGGGTTTTATCCAGCCGGAGACGATGATGGCATCGAAACCGGCCTTGGCGATGGCCGCCCCGCCGTAGCCTCCCATCAAGGAGTGGGAGACACTGATGGGCAGCCCCAGCCAGGTGCAGACCGTCGTCCAAATAATGGCGCCCAGCAGGCCGGCCAGCAGCACCCACTCGTTCACCAGATCCAGGTGAACCAGCCCCTTGCCCATGGTTTTGGCCACGGCGGTGCCGAAGACGAAGGCGGCAAAGAAATTCCAGAAGGCCGCCCAGGCCACGGCCGGCAGCGGGGTGAGCACGCGGGTGGAGACGATAGTGGCGATGGAGTTGGCGGCGTCGTTCCAGCCGTTGGCGAATTCAAACAGGAGCGCGCTGACGACGATGATGACAAGCAGCGTATAGGAGTCCACGCCAGCGGCTCCGTCTCTAACTGGGGGAAGGGCAGCGCACGGTCAGGCGCTTTTCAGAACCACGGTTTCCAGAACGTTGGCCACGTCTTCGCACTTGTCGGTGGCAATCTCGAGCACTTCCAGGATTTCTTTCCACTTGATGAGTTCCACCGGATCTTTCTCGTGCTCGAAGAGGTCGGCGATGGCGGCGCGCACGGCGCGGTCGCCTTCGTTCTCCAGGCTATTGATGGTGATGCAGTGGTCGAGGATGCCGTCGTGCTTTTCCAGGCGGGAGACGGCGGCGTGGATTTCAGTCGTGGCCCGCACCAGGATGTCAGCCAGCTCACGGGCCCCCGGGCGCACCTTGTCCACCTTGTAGATCACCAGGCGAGTGGCCGCGGCATCAATGAGGTCGAGGACATCGTCCAGCTTGCTGGTCAATTGGTGGATGTCTTCCCGGTCGAAGGGGGTGATGAAGGTCTGGTTCAGCCGGGTGAAGATGTCGTGGGTGAGCTGGTCGCCGCGGTGCTCGTGCTCTTTGACGCGGGCGACCTTGGTTTGCAGGTCGCGGTAATCGGCGAAGATGTCTTGCAGGGCGCGGGCGGCGGATTGGATGTTGGCCGTCACCTCGGTGAACTGAGCAAAGAAGCTTCGTTCGCGCGGCAGGAGGCGAGTCAGGAGATTAGCCATGGCCCCTTTCCCCCGGAGATTCGGCTTCAGACGTTCCCGACTTCTGTTAATGCTCGAAGGCCGCAAGCAGGCGCGGCCGCTTGAGCGCCCCACTATAGCTGAACCAGGGCTGACTGGCAACCGCCACCGGCGTCGGGTGGCACCGGCGTCTCGCCGGTGTCCACAGGCCAGAGGCCTGTGCCACCAAGAAGCAACGTTGGTCTATTCCGCTTGGTCGGGTGGCTCAGCCGTGCGCAGGCCGTCAATCACCTTGAGGATGTCCTCGGGGCGGGCGCGGACGCGGTAGTCTTCGGTCAGGTTCACCCAGCGGACGGTACCGGTCGAATCAATCAAGAACTCGGCCGGCCGGGCGATGTCGCCCGCGGGCCCGCCTTTTTCGTGCAGCAGGTCGTAGCGGCGAATGACCTCGGCCTTCTCGTCGGAGAGGAACGTGTAGGTGTAGCCCTGCTTGGCGGTGTGCTCGCGGTTCCTGGCGGGCGGGTCCACGCTGATGGCGACCACGCGCACGCCGCGCTTCTTGAACTCTTCCAGGTTGTTTTCGAAACCCCGCAACTCGGAGTTGCAGAAGGGTCACCAGTAGCCGCGGTAGAAGACCAGCAGCACCCAGCGCGTGCCCTCGGTCTGGAGGAGCTCGGAGAGCTTAACCTCCTTGCCGTCCTTGTCAGGCAGGGAGAAGTCGGGGGCTTTCGCGCCCAGGCGCGGGGCCGCGGCCGCCGCCGGCAGTTGCCGCGAGAAGGAGAAGGTGTACAAGACAAACAGGCCCAGGAGGAGAACGCTCAAAGCGGCGAAGACCGGCCCGCTGATGCGCCCGCGGTAGCGCTCGGGTTGGCCGAAGGCCCGCCGCAGGCCGCCCCCGAGCAGCACCAGTCCGGCGGCGAACAGCAGCAGGTTCAGCCAGGGGAAGTCTCGCGTCGTCGGGAAGTAGGCGAAGTAGAAAAAGTAGCTCAAGAAGGCCGTCAGCGTCACCAGGAAACCCCCCAGCGGCAGCCAGTTCCGGCGCCGACCCATGTGTGCCTCCTTTGATCCCTTTTCTATTCGATGTCGGAGCCGCGCGCAAGTCGCAGCTTGACACAACCCCCGCGCGGGCGTAGGGTTCTAGTAGTAGGGAGGTGCAGTATGGGTGCGAAGCACGGCCTCCTGCTCGTTTCCGCCCTGGCATTACTTCTCCTGACTGTCTCTTCGGCGCAGGCGCAGCTTCCGACGCTCGTCGCCCGCGACGACGCGCAGCTCGCTTTCAATGAGCCGCGTCCGAGCGGGAGTCCCCGGTGTCCGCCTGACCAGGTGTACGACTCGTTTTTCGGGCAGTGCGTTCATCCGGCGCTCTTTGGACGCTATAGCTCTTGGCTTTTTCACTGCCCGCCAGGACTCATCTATGACCCCACGGTCGGCTTCTGTGTTCCATGGCCATGGTTTGGCCAGGGAGGCGCATTTAGGAGCGGCGTCCGCTACGAATGTGACGGGGTGCTTCTCCTGCTCCCCTGCGACCGCTTGGAGCTGGGGAAGCGACACAGGGAGCGCAACCACAAGCTCGCGAAGCTGGAAGAGCGCCTCGAGCGGCAGCGCCACATTCCTATGCCTCCTCCGGGCGGCTGGGAGAGGCCGCCGCGGTGGCTCGGGCGGCATAGCGGCGACGGATCGAAGGGCGACCACGGTGGTTCGTGGGGCGAGGGTGGCGGCTCCCGCGGAGGCTCCGGCGGGTCGGGACATAGCGGCGGGAACAGCGGCGGCGGCGGCCACAGCGGTGGCGGCCAGAGTGGCGGCCACAGCGGCGGCGGCGGCCACGGTGGCGGCGGCCATAGCGGTGGCGGCCACAGTGGCGGTGGGAACAGTGGCGGTGGCGGCGGCAGTACAGGAGAAGCGCCCTCCCGGCCCCGCTAGCGGCTAGAGACATTCGAGGAAAAGAAAAGGCCTCGGGGTTTTCCCCGAGGCCTTGATTCTTGTGCCTGCTTGTCGGCAGGCGGTAACCGCTTAGTACATGCCTCCCATACCGCCGCCGGGCATGCCGCCGGCGCCCTTCTTCTCCTCCTCCTCGGGGAGTTCGGAGACCAGGGCTTCGGTGGTGAGCATCAGGGCGGCGATGGAGGCGGCGTTCTGGAGCGCCAGGCGGGTGACCTTGGCCGGGTCGATGACACCGGCCTTGACCAGGTCGGTGTACTCTTCCCGCTCGGCGTCGAAGCCGTAGTTGGGGTTCTTCTTGCCCTCGTCCCCCTTCACGCGCTCCGCCACGATGGCGCCTTCGTGCCCGGCGTTGGCGACGATCTGCCGCAGCGGCTCTTCGAGCGCCCGCCGGACGATGTTCACGCCCACTTTCTCATCGCCTTCGAGCTTGAGCTTTTCGAGCGCGGTGAGGCAGCGGATGAGGGCCACGCCGCCGCCGGGGACGATGCCTTCCTCGACCGCAGCGCGGGTGGCGTGCATGGCGTCCTCGACGCGGGCCTTCTTCTCCTTGAGCTCGGTCTCGGTGGCGGCGCCGACTTTGACGACGGCCACGCCGCCCACGAGCTTGGCCAGGCGCTCCTGGAGCTTCTCCTTGTCGTAGTCCGAGGTGGTCTCCTCGATCTGCGTCCGGATCTGTTTGACGCGCCCTTCGATTTCCGCCTGCTTGCCGGCGCCTTCGACGATGGTGGTGTTGTCCTTGTCGATGGTGACCTTCTTGGCCCGGCCGAGCTCCTCGATCTTGACGTTCTCGAGCTTGATGCCGACCTCCTCGGCGATCATCTTGCCGTTGGTGAGGATGGCGATGTCCTCCAGCATGGCCTTGCGGCGGTCGCCGAAGCCGGGGGCCTTCACGGCGCAGCACTGCAGGGTGCCGCGCAGCTTGTTGACCACCAGCGTCGCCAGCGCCTCGCCCTCCACCTCTTCCGAGATGATGAGCAAGGGCTTGCCCGCCCGCGCAATCTGCTCGAGCAGCGGCAGCAGGTCCTTCATCGAGCTGATTTTCTTTTCGTGGATGAGGAAGTAGGGGTCCTCGAGCTTCACTTCCATGCGCTCGGGGTCGGTGACGAAGTAGGGGGAGAGGTAGCCGCGGTCGAACTGCATGCCCTCGACCACCTCCAGCGTCGTCTCCATGGTCTTCGACTCTTCCACGGTGATGACGCCGTCCTTGCCCACTTTCTTCATGGCCTCGGCGATGATGTTGCCGATGGTCTTGTCGCCGTTGGCGCTGATGGTGGCGACCTGGGCGATGGCCTCGCCGGCCACGGGCTTGGAGAGCTTCTTGAGCTCGTCCACCGCGGCGGCGACCGCCTGCTCGATGCCGCGCTTGAGCGCCATGGGGTTGGCGCCCGCGGCCACGTTCTTGATGCCCTCGCGGAAGATGCACTGGGCCAGCACGGTGGCGGTGGTGGTGCCGTCGCCGGCGACGTCAGAGGTCCTGCTGGCGACCTCGCGCACCATCTGCGCCCCCATGTTCAGGAGCGGGTCTTTCAATTCGATTTCCTTGGCCACGGTCACCCCGTCCTTGGTGATGGTGGGGGGGCCGAACTTCTTGTCGAGGACAACGTTGCGGCCCTTGGGGCCGAGGGTGATCTTGACGGCGTCGGCCAGGATGTTGACGCCGTCGCGGATGGCGTGGCGCGAGGCCTCGCCGTGAACTACTTGCTTGGCTGGCATTGCTTATCTCCTCCTTGGAGTCAAAAGTGTTTGCCGCCGGGACGCCGCTACTTCTTGGCGCCCACCTTGGCGGGCTCGAGCACGGCCAGGATCTCTTCCTCGCGCACGATGAGGTACTCCTCGTGCTCGATCTGGATGTCCGTGCCGGAATACTTGCCGAACAGGATGCGGTCGCCGACCTTGACGTCGAGCGGCAGGATCTTGCCCTCCTCCGTCTTCTTGCCGGTGCCGACGGCGATCACTTCGCCCTCTTGCGGCTTCTCTTTCGCCGTGTCGGGGATGATGATGCCGCCGCGGACCGTCTCCTGCTCCTCGATGCGACGGATGAGAATGCGGTCATGCAAAGGTCGAACATTCACTGCCATGGATGACATCCCTCCGAGACATTTGAATTGGCGATCTCAAACCCGGTGTACTGATCCCTCCGGCGAAGGGCCGCGGTCCCGAGGCTTCGGGAGCTTAGCACTCTCCCCCGGAGAGTGCTAATTTAGCCGGGCTCCCCGCGGTTGTCAAGAGGCCCCCCCGGGCTGGCTTGGGTTGCCCGGCTGTCATCCTTGCGGCCTCCTAGGCCGCGCTCCACCAGCTCCCGTCCCCCGGCACCTGCCTACACCGCCGCTCCGGCGAGATTACGGCCGAATCTCGCTCCTCAACTGCTTTGTCTCCAGCCATTTCCTTCATCGCCCCACCCCCGGGGGTATACGCAACTCGTTGATTCCTCTCCCCTTCTCCTGCGAGATTTCCCGAAATCTCCCCGGTCCCATTGATTCCCCTGCCCTTATCCAATAGAGGTTCTTTGCGCTTTGAGATATCCAATCTCAAGTCTCAAGTTCTCTTTCAACAAACGCGCCTCCATCCACCTACCTAGCATCGATCCTCATGAACGTCTACGGTTTTTGCGGTTTTTGCGGATTTTGCGTACGTTTATTTCCGCAAGTGCGCTTTCGGGGCCGAAAACGGGCTCCCCAAATCCGCAATTTCCGCGAAAACCGCAAAATCCGCAAAGCGGATTTCGCCCTGCCTGTCCCGAGCGTACGCGAGGGAAGCGGCGCCGAAGGGCAAAAACCGCATTCTCCTCCTCTGTCATCCTGAGCGAAGTCCCTCGACTGTCGCTCGGGATGGTGAGCGAAAGTCGAACCACGAAGGATCTCAATCGGCGCCAGCGGCTTCGTTTGAGATTCCTCGCCGCCAAGGCAATCGCGGGCTCGGAATGACAGCGGCGGAAGGGTTGGTAGCGGCGACGAAGGTGCTTGGCCCCGGCGCCAGCCGGGCCGCCTTCGTCGTCGGTCTATCCGGAAAAGGCGGATGTCTCCTCCGCCACTCAACGGGCGCAAGCGGTTTGCTTTCTTCCGTTGGATGTTCAAGAATGTGTGCCGATGGGCGAGACGCCGAACTACATCGAGTTCCACGAGGTCTCGAAGTCCTTCTGGCTGCCCGACGGCGGCCTCCAGAGGGTGCTTGACGACGTCAGCTTCTTCGTCCCGCGCGGCGAAACGGTCGCTATCCTCGGCCGCAGCGGGGTGGGGAAGAGCGTCACCCTCAAACACATCGTCGGCTTCCTCAAGCCCGACCAGGGCCGGGTGCTGGTCGACGGCCGGGACATCACCGGGTTCGACGAAGAGCAGCTGACCGACGTGCGCCGCCGCATGGCCCTGGTGTTCCAGTCGGGGGCGCTGTTCGATTCGCTCACCGTCGCCGAAAACGTCGCCTTCCCCCTGCGTGAGCGCGCCCACCTGGAGGGCCGCGAGCCGGACGAGGACGAGATCGAGCGGCGGGTCGCAGAGCTCCTCGCCACGGTCGAGCTCGACGACTACGCCGACTCCATGCCCGCCGACCTCTCCACCGGGATGAAGCGCGCCGTCGCCATCGCCCGGGCGCTGGCCGCCGAGCCCGACTGCATCCTCTATGACGAGCCCACCACCATGGTCGACCCGCTGATGGCCGCCACCGTCACCGGACTGATTCTTCGATTGAAGGAAAAGTTCCGCAAGACCGCCATCGTGGTCACCCACGACGTCCGCCTGGCCGAGCGCGTGGCCGACCGCTTGGTGATGCTCCACCAGGGCCGCGTCGCTTTCTTCGGCACACCCGCCGAATGGCAGGCCAGCCCGGAGCCCGAAGTCGAATCCTTCCGCACCCTGGACGCCATGCCGTCGGCCCGGTAGCGGCGACGAATCCTGTGGTTGGGGATTCGTCGTCGGTTTTTTCTTCTGGCAGGCTCTGCGCGGGAAAAAATCTTGACAGCGAAAGCACAGAGTGGGCTAATAAAAACTGCCCCACGGTCGCAGAAGTTTGGCTGCCGCAGAAAGTAGCCTGCGATGAAAAGAAGCGGTCTTATTCAGTTGGCCGTGGTGTGTCTAAGCCTCGGGCTCTGCCCCGTCACCTCCGCGCAAGACGAGGGTCGGAGCCCGGAAGACCGCTTCGAGGTTGAAGGCCATTTCGGCTTCTATACGAACCTGGCCTTTCCCAACGCGCGGGACCGAAAACCGCGCACGATCTTCACCTGCCCTTACGCATGGTGTACCCCGCTCCACCCCGAGATCCGCTCACGCGACGTTGGCTGGCAGGGGGGCTTCCGTGCCAGCTACGACCTGACTCCCCGCTGGGCGGTTGAGTACGGTCTCAACGTCACGCAGAGCGACAACTTCCGCTACGACGACCTCGGTCGCTTCGCTGACCAGCCAGGCCTGCCCGTCGACGTCACGGTGCTCGAACTGCAACCGGAGGGCGGGCGGCTGTGGGTTCATTCCTTCAACGGGGTCTACCATCTGCGCGAGCGCGGCCGCTGGGTGCCGTATTTGACCGGTGGGGCCAACGTCGTCAGCTTCGGCCCCGGGCCCGGCGTGGTGTTGACCGTCGAGGCGTCGAACCCG
>Ga0209002_10004514_pt1 | contig 10940 bp, 16 predicted proteins | sample Rifsed16ft2_FD_184010 | JGI IMG/M metagenome (GOLD analysis project Ga0209002, IMG submission 184010) | Soil microbial communities from Rifle, Colorado, USA - sediment 16ft 2 (version 2) | ecosystem: Environmental > Terrestrial > Deep subsurface > Rock core/Sediment | place: Rifle, Colorado...
TTATCGGAAGACCGAGGATGATGAGTTCTATATTCCAACTGATAAGCGCGTCTTTTCTCTAAATCTTTGTGCGGCATAGTTTTCACCCACCCCATACCAGGTGTCCAAAGACAAATCCAAGGGCAAACATCACCTGCGGTTTATCACGCAGTCGCCGAAAAATCGCGGTTATGTGGTCGTCCGGCGCCTTGGTCCAGAGCAACGTCACAAACTCATAAACCAGCAAGCCGACAATCAATGCCCAGAAAATCCATTCAGCGTTCACTTTCCCCCCAGCGCCGCTATTTCGCGGTTCAACTCGGCCAATCTGTCCCGGTCCCGCTGGCTCCGTTGGCGCTCCGGTATCCGCAGGATGTCCCGGCGCTCGGCATATAGTTGGCTCAAGAGGACTTTTTGCAGGTCGCGTTGAATCTGCCTGCTCTCTGCGGACGATGCATACCGCCCATCGAAAAACGCAATCGTGCCGACCACGCCGCTCACCACGGCGAATAAGACGACGGCCGTGGTCAGGCTCTTGTAAAGATCGGCTACTTTAACTCTCGGCATCAGTCACAAAGTATGACGTGATGAATGTCACAACTGTGGTTAGCGCTGACGACATCTCAGCCGGGAGATCCGTATTGCCATAGTTTTTGACCGCCCAAACTAGCATTACCGAGATCGCACCCGCCAAAGCACCCGCCCCCACTTTTCGTGTTGGAACCATGTTTACTCCTTATCCGAGCTCACTGATACACTTTGCCAATCTGTCCAATCTTTCTTGTGTGTTAGCAGATCGTATATCATCGAGTTTTTCATGTCCAATTTGCCATGTTTCTACTTGGTCAATTCGTCCATCGAGTTTCGCCAGATAGACGCGAATTGAAATGATACCCCTGAGGCCGATGCCGGCCAGTATCAAGAGCACCCCTTGCAACACTATCATGATTTCCGAAGTCATGCCGCCTCTTTCTTTAACGCGAGATTCAGTCTTCGTGTCACCCATGATTTTTTTCCACCTAGCGATTTCGCGTTGGCCGTCCGCCACCCTTCTCTTTCGCGGCGCCGCAAAATCATCTCGCGCTCGTTTTCGATCTGAGCGAGCTTGGCCATGATTTCATACATGCGGGCTATTTGGTCCTCGTGAGTCATGTTACCGTAAAATTATCAACGTCACCGCGCCCGGTGTGCGCGCGCAGCCTTCAGCCGGCGCGGACTCGCCGATCACGTTGAACGCGGTGACTCGGTAACAAGCGCCGAGCGTGCGGTCGGGGTCTGAGTGACTGATTACAGCGGGACCTGTAGTAACCAACAGGGCAAAGCCAGGCTCGTTGGGCAACTGCCGATAGACCCGGAATCCCTCTTGGACAGCCGGCAGGCCGGGAACCCAAGACAGTTCCCACGCCTGCGCCGTCGAGCCCCAGGCGAGCAAAAGAATCGCCAATAAAACTTTCATCTGACCTCCTTAAGAACCCAATACCATGACTCCATATGACCCGGCTTTCACCGTGGTGTCAACGGCGGTGGCGACATTCTGTGCCCATTGAAGTTGCAGATTTCCCGCGTTGCCGCCGTTGACGATTGTGCCTTCAATAATGATCATACTGTTGGCGCTGGCCACCACGCCCGCGCTTAACGTGGTGAGGCCATCAAGCGAGGCAGCGCCGGCCATGATCCCGTTTCCGTCCACGCCGGTGGCGGCGGTGGTCAGACCGTGAATGCCCCAAAACCCAGTAGCCCCAGCAGGCACAGTCAACAACAGCTTAATATCGGGGGTATTGTTGGCCCCTGCGGTGGTAAACAGAACAAAAGTAAAGTGCCATATTTCATTGGCGCCCACGGCCATGACCAGATGGTCATCATTTTGCAAGGTCGCCGAATTATTAACTATCTCATCAGCGGTTTTCCGAATGGTCTTGCGACCGCCTGAAAGAGCGATGGTGCCGGCGCCGCCCGTGACCGTAACGCCATTGCTTCCGGTAATACTGGCCGCCACCGGGTCACTGCCACTGGACCCGACAAATATCTGTCCATTGGTGAGCGGTCCCAGCCATACCGGATTGGCCGCCGCTCCCTTGGCTTCCAAAAAAGCTCCCAGACTGCCGGCCGCCAGAGCGGCAAGTGTTCCGGTGCCGCTAAAGTACCAAAGAGCGCCCTGAGCAGTGGTGGCAAAGGTCGCCCCGGTCCCGCCATTGGCCACAGCGACAATCCCCGAGGTGATATCGCCAAAGACGTGAGTATGAGTAACCGTGACCACTGCCCAGGTGGAGCCGTCCGAAATATAGAGACGACTGTCGGCCGCCACTCTAGCCAGTTGGCCGGCAAGACTCGGAGAGGGTAGAGCTGCGCTGGTGGCATAAGTTTTGATCGGCGTCAGCTCCAGAAGCGCGCCGATGTCTATCTCGTCCAGTTGGACTACTTTGCCGTCGGCAAGGGTGACTTCGAAGGTGCCGGTGCCTATTTTTAGGTCCTGCTTTGCGATGAGCGAAAATTTGACGACCTCCATTGATTATCCTCCCCTCTTGACACGTAGTAGTAACTTTGTTACAAGTGGCCACGGTCGACAAAAGTTAGTGGAGGTTGCCATTATGAAAATCATTATTTCACTGTTCGGCTTCATGATGTTGCTGTCAGGATGCGCCGCACCTTTCGTCCTGCTGGTCAATCCTAAAACTGGTTCCACCGTGGAGTGTTCCGCAGTCGGGATAGGATTGTACCGCGCTATAGCCGCTTCCAACCAAGTCGATAATTGCGTTGCCCAGTACATCAATTTGGGTTACATCCAAGCCGAATCTCTGAGCGATGAACAACGTCAAACTCTCGCCATCCGATCGCCATCTTCCCAGCACCGCACCGTGATGGATGCGCCGCCATCAACTGGAATCATCGCGCCCAATCGGCCGGTCAACTGCGAGACTGTGCGCACCGGAATCACCAGCCAAACTCGTTGCCAATAGGCGGTCGCCATGTTTATCCCAATAGGACTATTAATCGCCATCATCATCATTGTGTGGCTGGAGAGCCAGGAGAATTGATCGGCGGCAAATTCTCTCCTGTCTGTGCTCTTACGAACGCCATCATTGCGGCAAGTCTTGGAAAATCTAAAGCGCCGGAATCAAATACCTGTTTAAGCATTTTCCTGCCTGGATCGGATACTGCCATTTTACTCACTAGAAAATTGGCAAGCGGCACCACTGAAGCCAAAACTCCCGGTGTTCCCCCCGTTGCGATATCACCGATAAACCCGGCGCCGCCAAGCAAAACGTTTGTTCCCGAGCCAAACTTTACTCCCGGTGGTGGCGGCAAGATTGGCAAACGCTTGAAACGATCCAACAAACCGCCGATCTCTTTCAATTCCGAAGGATCTAACGCCCGTTGCAAAAGTTTGTCATTGTTTATGGTTTTACTGAACGCGGCAAAGCGCATACTCTTAACACCCGTGCCTTCTTGTTCGGTAACTGCTTTTGTTAGTAAGTCGTCAAGATGATCCGCAGCGATTGATTTTTGTGCCGTCAGTCTGGCTTGAGCAAACAATTCTGCCGCTGGTGATCCGGCTGCTACTGAAGATTCGGAGATGTCTTTAAGAATCGCTTGCCGTAAATCCGTAATCGCCGCGAAAGCTTGCTTGTTGCCGCGGAGTTCCTGGGTCTGAAGTAACGGCCTCAAACTTTTATATTTTGCGGTCAACTCCAAAAACGAAACATCTCCTTTGGCCGCCATGTCTTTCAGCTCTTTGACTGCCGACATTAGACCGGCTGGTTGCGCGGCTTTCAATCCTTGTTCGATTCCGGTCAGAACTTCACTTCCGCCTTCAATGGTTGACAATAAATTTTTAGGAGCAACGGATAAGCCTTCAGCTTCTGCGGCTTTATACAAGGGTCCTGCCGCTTGGCCAGGGCGAACCTTGTTGACAAACCTGTCAATGGTTTCCGTTGCAAGTTCTCGCTTTGCCGCCTGGGAGCCCGGAATCAATCTTGATCCGAATTTAACTAAAGGTCCCAAAACCGCTCTTCCGACTCCCGGTGCTAATGCGGCTTTGCCCACCTCTGTTGCGCTCGGTTCGGTAATGCCTAAGAGCTGATTCAACCCTTCGCCTGCTGCGCCACCTGCCGCTTCGCCAGCTAGAACGCCAGCAGGGACACCCAGGACTGAAGGGCCGGCAAGTAATCCACCGCCAGCAGCGCCAACAACGCTTCCAACTGTGGGCAAAATTCCGGGGACAACATTTCTGCGAAAAAAACCTTGCTCCTCTTTTGCTCCCGCCACATCCGGCACTTTAGCCAAGGTATCGGGCTGCCTAAGCATGAAAATCGCGCGGCCCTGTTCCTTTTCCGGCAGTGCCGCAAAGTTAGGATCAATCATGCGCAGCGCCCGCACTCTTTCATTCATGGGCAACGCCAAGAAGTTGGGGTCACTGACTATTTCCTGCATTGTCGGCATTACTGGCCTACTAGGCTTTTGATATAATCCTCTGCCGTGCTGGGCGGAGCCGCTCCTTTTGGAGCCGCTTGTCTTCCGGGCTGGACCCCTGGCGCACTTGCGCTGGTTCGCGTTCTTTCTTTGATTTCTTGGATCAGTCCCCTGAGCTGTTTAAGTTTTCCTTCAGCCACAGCTTTGGTATCGGGTACGGGAAAGACTTTCGGAATCAATTCCTCCGCCCGCGCCACATCTGCCTCTGTGGTCTGGCCGCGTTCGCCGCCAATAGAGCGTGAGAATGCAGCCAGCATGCCTTTCGCTAAAGAATGATAATTAACGACGGCTGGATCAGTTTGTGTTAGACCGCTCAAAACTCGGCCTGGCGTTTGTGCCGCCCGTTCCATTGCGCCACTTGGCGTCGGAATGGTGGCGTTAGGACCAGTCAAAGTTTTTTCCATTATGGTTAGCACCGCTTCGGCTGACGACATATTGGTCAGCGTATTACGCGCTGCGCTTGTCAAAGCAGTCAAGCCTCTGGCTTGTTCGCCAGTGGTGCCAAAAGGCACCCCGAGGGTTCCTGCTTCTGCCGGGGTTAATGGTGCCTCCATCGGCGCTTGTCTTTGACCTGCTCCGCGACGCCTCGCTATATCACTCTCTGTTTGTTGAAACTCCGGGCTCGATCGCACGCCCAAGCGCCCGCTCTCGGTTCCTGCGCCGCCCGCCGCGGCGCCACTGCGCCTGAAAGCGTCTCTGGCCTTCTGCGCTTTTTCTACGCTACCGGTTTCCCGCAGGGTTCTTTGATAGACATCATTCTCGGCCCCCATCGGCTGGCGTGGCGGATTGAGTCTGACAGTTGGCTGCCTACCTGGAGTCAAAGTAATTCCCACGTCTGGCGCCGCGGCGGGCGGCGCCGCCGGGGCGACCAATGGGCCGGTTACAGGCTCGGTTTGCCCAGGCGGGGGTGTACCGGATTGACTGAGCGCTTCAGGCGCCAGTTGACCCAATTGCCGCTCAAGGATTGCTCGAATCAGCGGACTCATCGGAGGCTCTACGCCCACTGTGGCGCCCAGTTGAGATTCGGGGACCTGTCCTATCAGCAACGATCTGAGTTTGGCGCTCCTTGTCGCCTGTTGCCGCCCGGTAATTGCTGACTGGGGCAAATCCAAGGTTTGCCCCAAAGGCTCATCGCCGGCCGGCCGCTCCGCAAACGGACTGCGCGGCACCTCGACTGTTCCCGGTGCAGTCTCCTCTAAGATGAGATCGCGCAGGGATTGTTCCCGGCCGCGCCTGGCCGCTCTTTCAACCGATGCTTCTTGTTCTTTTCCGATCCGAATCTGGTCCAGCTCGATCTGCGCATCGGCCAGTTTTTTCTTTAGCTTCAGCTCTTCATCGTCTCGGCGCCGTCTCTGATTGATCTGCATCCCCTGGGCGATGCCCCTGAGTAATCCGCCTAATAATCCTTCTTCAGCCATAAAAGCCTCGAATCAAGGTCGGCCCAGAGCCAATGTGCCGATAAGTCCCAAACCTCCTCCGAGTCCGCCTTTGTCCTTGCCTCCGCCGCGTGTGCTGGTTGTCTGCGTGCCGCTAAAACTTCCGGCGGCCCTGGTGAGATTTTCCAGCGCCGTATTGGACTGGCCAAAGCCGACAGTTTCGGCCGCTGCCAGAGCCCTCCTCTTGGCTCCCGTGATCAAGTCGGCCATCGTGATAGCCCGCCCTGTTTCGATGCCAGTGAGCGCGCGGTCAAAGGAGCTGCCCCGTCCCGGCGTTACGTCCCTTAGATTTTCTCTTGCTCGGCCAAAGGTTGATTCGATTTGTTCGCGCTCTGGTGGACTGGCGCCAAACAAATCTGGAATTGCCGCAGGAATCTTCCCTCTAGATTCTAGCGGCACTTGCTCATCCCGGAGCGAACCCAGACCAAACTCCTGCATGATGCTATTGATCAGCGAAAGCCTGAGAGGAGTAGCCTCTTTGAAAACCTGTCTGGATACTTCGGCTGCGGCCGCTGAAGCGGGATTGTCTACAACTGTTGTACTGCGCCCACCGCCGCCGCCTTTACCACCACCCATAAAACCTCCCTTGCCACCTACTGGGTGAACCCGCGAAAGTTCGCCTTGGCGTAATGCACGATATGGGCCGCCTGGGATTTGCCGTTGATGATAAAATAGTCTGGCAGCGTAGCCATGTACTCAAATCCAAAAGACATCCCTGACTTGGCCGATGTTTCCCAGGGACTAAACCCCCAGATATGTTCCATGCCGATGCAATTGAACATGTAGTCGCACGACATGATACCCGCTTCGCGCGCCGGTGGCCCCCAGAATCTTCGCCGTATCCACCAATTTGCCAAGCAACGATAATTGGGCCTCTCCAGATCGAACCAGGTCATTCCGGCAAGCTCTTTGCTCTCGATATGCTGGACAATCAAGATCATTTTTTTAGGATCGCTAAAGAAATTGACGAAATGAGCTAGATCGGCATGGGCTTTTTGTCCCATAGCGTCGGTGGGGCTGTCAAAGAAGACATATTTCAAGATGCCTTCTTTCTCCATGATCAACCATAATTGATACGGCAGGTCTCGCGCCATGATGCCCCGGACGTAGGGCCAGAGCACAACATGTTTGCCGGTAAGCCGCGATTGGTCGAAACGGCCGTTCAAATCAGGAGATATCACCGAATCCATGAATCACCACTCCGTCGCTATCGACAATTTTGATCCCGGTAGAAACTTTGATTTTATCGTGAGTCTCGACTTCTCCGCGCAGTCCTTCCAATTGGTCCAGCCGCTCCGAGAGCCGGCGGAAAATATCATTGAGGCTGGCAAGATCCAGTGACTCAAGCGAGTAGACATCGCCGCGAAGATTGCGTGCCATCAGGTGCTCCCCAGTGGCAGTGCCGCCACCGCCACTCCATAAATCGCCGCTCTGGCCGCCCCGGTATAGGTAAACTTTACCCGCCAATGATATCCCAGGCATTTTTTAGGCAACCGGAACAAGGTTTTTAACCGATTACCCACCACCGCGGTTTGCTGTTTCAAGGTCCCGTCCACGTAGAAATCGGCTGACATCGTGCCGCTTGGAACATTGGCGTCAACGCGATAGAACAAAAACAGTTTGCGAAAGTTGGGACTGGGGCCAAAATAGTCTTTGGTCTGTATTTCCAGACTGATATTGGAACCGGCGTCGTCACTGCCAGTTTCCAGAATATAAACAAACCCATCGGTGCTGCCTGCCACCAATTGGTCCAAATCCTCTTCAACAAAAAGCGATCTAGCGGGATAGTCATAGAAGTACCATTTTTTGGTCGCGTTGCTCAAAACCGCGATCTTATCAGGAACGGTATTGGCGCCGCTGGCATATGAGAAATAGAAACGGTTCTTTCTGGCCGCTGCGGCAAAGGTCGAGGCGGCATCCCAATTGATCGGCGCCATATCGTTGACTGTCTCGCCATAAAAAATCGGCAGCATATCATCGGCCAGTTGACTGTCGGGACCGATAAGATTGGTTAAGAAGACGCCATCTTTGGCGACAAAAATGATGCCGAATTCGGTGGCAATCGCCCCATCCCTGCATGGCGAGCCGCGCCGCGCGCTATGTTCTGACGCCGCGTAACCCTGCGGGGCGTTACCGGTGACGCGATATTTGGTCAAGCGGGTAAAGACTCCCAGCAGGCCGGACAATGATGCCATCGTGATTAAAACATCATCGGCATTGCCGATCTCCAGAAATTCAGTGACCGACTCGGGGCGAAATCGCTTGGAGAAATACAAAAAGTGCGGATTGCTGGAATCGCCGAGCAAAAATGCTGTCTCGTTGAAAAAACGGACCATAGTGCAATTGGGCGGCGGATCATTGTCGATCTCAATTTCACTTCCCAACAGATTATCGGCTTGAGAGCTAGTGATCGTGGTACTGCCAACGCCGACGACATTGGCGATCTTCTGGTCGAACAAAAAAAGCGACCCGCCCGAGACCGTGCGATAAAGACGGACATGGCTTACTTGAGGATCGCTGGAATAGATCACCGTCACCAGGGGTTCGTTTAACGCCGGCTGGGCTGAAACATCATAAACATCGCTCTGGGGTGATCCGTTCGATTCATGGGCAGTGGCGCCACTGGAGGTCTGGCGCGAATACGTGTATTTGAAGCGGTACTGGCCCCGAAGGGTACTGTCTATGGCGCCCACATCCACGCCGGGCTTAATAGCCGGCGCGGCAATTCCCCAGTTATAAGTCACGCTGCCATTGTCCTTACGCATCACGGAGCCATCGGCAATAAAGGCCCAGATCGCGGTATCGCTTATCGGCCGGAACGGCTCGATGCTGGTTCTCAGGTTGGCATTGAGCAGTCCGTCGATGATGCGCGACTGGTCGCGATAAACCGACTGTCCCGCTACCTGATAGCGAAGACCGTTGATTTTGGTGATGAGCCGAATCGTGGTATCGGTAAGAGCGCCCGTGAATTGTTTGGCCCTGCCGTTGCGCGCAAACACCGATCCGGGAAAAGTATTGAGATCGGCGTTGATCGCTTTAGCAAGTTCCTCATCGGCGAGATCGGTTCGCTCCTGGCGCAAATTGACGCCTAAAAAGCGGTTGTTTTCTTGGGTTAAAAGATCGCTACGCATTATAGCTCGCTATAGGCGCGTCCGTTGCCGGAGTTGTAGAGGAAGGTTCGTTCGGTCGCGGTTAGCAATCTCGACCAATAGCCAACCTGATCGATCCGGCCATCGTGATGTAAACCATCGAAGGACCGCCGCCCAAATTCAAGCGCCACAGTTCCCGTGGTATTGACCCCATTGGTCAAAACCCCACCGCTGACACGAGGGGTCTCATCGTCCCTTGACAGGTATGCCTTTTTGTCGCTGTTATCGAACCAACACACAAAAAAATACCATGTCGCAGTGCTCACCGCTGCGCTGGCAACGGAAACATTGCCAGTTGAAGAATCAAATACAAAGAAATTTAAACTGTCGGGCAGGGTCAGCAGGGCAAATTGGCGATTGCCCGCAGCATTGGCATCTTTGTTGATTATGGAGTGACTTGCAATTATGCTATCGAGATACAGCCAAAAAGTGAAAGTAAAATCTACTCCCGGTTGAAGTCCGGCCTCATTGGCTCGGTCAAGCCACTCACTGTTGGCCGCCGTGAACTGCGCCGCGTTGCCGACCTTCCCAACCGCCTGCGTCACCGTGTTGTTGTCGGTGAGATTGTTCGCGCCGTGAGAGTCGGTGCGGGTGCCGGAGGCTTCTTCGAGTTCCCAGAAAGAGATAAGGGACGTTTTAATCCCTCCTGCCGCATCTCCTCCTCCCGCGCCCAATGTCAGAAGTCTCGACATAGTTATCCTTTATCGAGGTAGACACACACGCTGCCGGCTGAAATCTGGCTCAAAACGAATCCATTTGGAGCTTCAAACCCTCTCTGGCCGAAACTGATGCCGAGGTAAGTCGCGGTCGCCGATGTCCGCACCGGCCAGATCAGCGACCCTGTGACCGGATCGCTCAGTACCGCAGTGTCATTGGCGGTGGTGGCGCCTTCCCAAATGATCGCCAGAATGCGGCACGCTTTCCTATAATTCGCTCCCAGAGTCGATAAAACGATTGGATTCATTTGACCTCCATATCAAAAGCCCACTTTGAGAAGTGGCAACATTCTCTTTTTAAATACCGTGGGTCCTGCCACTTGAGCGGCAATCATGATCCGCCATCCAGCGCGTATCCCGTAAAAAGATGCGCCATTTTTTGCCGCCAGGTGATTATGCCAAAAAATCCTCATGGTATCGTTTTGAAACTGAAATACGTTGCATCGGCGCCCACCCCGGTAAATTTCCAGGTAATCGAATCGCCATTAGTGTCCGCCGCCGCGGCGTCAAACTGATAGATCCCCGCGCTCACCTCAGCTATGACTCCGCCAACGGCCGCAAACACGCCGCCGTCAATGCTGCGCTGTCCGGTTACGGTGAGGCCAGTCTTGGGCGTGACGTGATCGGTGGAATCCACCATCAAAAATTCAAAATCGTTGTAGGCGGTTTTTTTGCGGATACCGGCCGCCTGCACTGAAGACAGGGTATCGGATAAAACTCCGCTCATCACGCCGAGATCGCTCGACACATCGGAGAGCAAGGAATAAATATCGCTGGTCTGAGACTGGACGACTAGCGTCCTTGAGTTGGTTTGCACCGCCGCCGACAGGATGTCGGACAGATCGCTTGCCAAGATAGCCTTGACTGCACTGGCGATATCCGAGATATCAGAGGCCGTCACGGTGGCGCCTGGCCCCGCTGAGATCGCTGAACGAATGTCGGATAGATCGGAGGGGTTAAGTTGGACAAGCTTTGTCGCTAAAGCCGTGGCCCACACGGCTGAGGCGATGTCTGATATGTCAGAAGCGCTCACCGTCGCCGTCACTGCATTGATCGCCGATCGCAAATCACTCATGTCCGAAGCATTAAGCGCCTGAGCGACCACCGCCGCCGAATGAGCGTCGGAAATAAGTCCGCTCAAGTTGCTCAAATAATTGCTCGCGTTATCGATTTGACTGGATTCGCGGCCC
>Ga0209002_10004516_pt1 | contig 10938 bp, 17 predicted proteins | sample Rifsed16ft2_FD_184010 | JGI IMG/M metagenome (GOLD analysis project Ga0209002, IMG submission 184010) | Soil microbial communities from Rifle, Colorado, USA - sediment 16ft 2 (version 2) | ecosystem: Environmental > Terrestrial > Deep subsurface > Rock core/Sediment | place: Rifle, Colorado...
TGCCTGGGCCGAATACGCCGGGCTTTCTGCGCCGGCGCAGGGACCTGGGGGAGCTTTTGAACGCTGAGCTGAACCCGATGAACCTGGAGGCGGTGCATGAGTACCTCCTCCAGTTCGTCAAGCAGCCCGAGGAACGGCACGAGGCTCTCGAGGCTCTGCTCGATCTAAGCGGGGCAGAATATTCTAGAGTTGTCTTGAAGCTGCTCGGGGAGATCCCGCATATCCCTGACCCAAAAGGCGGGTCTTCCGGGCAGCTTTGAAATGGGGGGGCGCGTGCCCCCCGGAGCTGCTAACGATCCAGGTGGCCCAGGAGTTTCATGTCCTGCCGACTGACGTTGAGGAGAGAATGACCCCTTACTGGTGGGCGCTCTATCGGGTCTATCTGGAGGAGCTACAGCGTGGCTGACAAGATCCTGAGCATTGTCATCCGGGCGAAGGACGAAGCCACCAGGCGCTTCCAGGAGATGACCGGGGCATCAGATGGCCTTGTGGCCTCGGTAGGGGCCGCCTTGCCCGTGATCACAGCAGCCGGGGCAGCCTACGTTGGGTTGGTGAAGACGGGCGCTGACCTTGCGATGGCCTGGCAAGAGAACACCATCGCGGTAGGCGACTTTGCTGCCAAGATGGACATTAGCACCGAGGCAGCTTCCGCCCTTGTCGAGATGGCGGGCGATCTGGGACTCTCAACGGGAACGCTTGAAGTCGCCTTCCGCACAATGTCGAAGGAAGGAATTGAGCCGAGCATCGAGGGCCTGATCGAGGTCAAAGCGCGCCTCGAGGAGGCTGAAAGTCCGGCTGACAAGCTGGCTCTGGCGACCCAGCTCTTGGGCAGATCGGGTGCAGACCTCATCCCAGTCTTTGAGAACTTGACCGATACCCAGCTCCGTAACTACATCGACAGCATGCACGAAGGTCAGATCGTCACCGATGAGATGTACCAGGCCGCCCTCCGGCAACGAGACGCTCTCGATGGCGTGAAGGATCAGTGGGAAGGGATTAAGCTCCAGATTGGGGGCTTCCTGAGTTTGAAGACGCTGCCCTTTCTTGAGAACATGAACGAGGTTCTGTCGGGTCAAAAGGGCTATCTTGAAGGGATCTTGGGTTATTTCCGTTCGATTGGAGAGCTTCTGGGGATTGCCCAGCCGGAGTTTGATGTCGGTGCGAATGTCGGTGGGGAACACCATGGTGGCTTCGCGACGGGTGGTGAATTCGAGGTCGGCGGCCCGGCTGGCGTTGATCAGACGATGGTGCGTTTCATGGCAAGCCGAGGTGAGAAGGTCACCGTGACACCTCCGGGCGGAGACGACCGTCTCATCTCCGAAATGCGGGGCCTGCGAGGTGAGGTTAGCCGCCTCGCACGCATGCTCCCGATCACCATGCGGGATGCTATCGAGCGAGTGCTGTGATCCAGTTCCAGATGCGGGTCTTTTTCGGAACTTTATCCGAAAATAACCTGGTAACGTATCCCGGATTTGAGACGGCCGGCGGCGGCGGCGCTGATGTCTTCGCTGGATGGAATGAGCTTACAGCAGGCGCGAGCCAAGTCGTCGACGAGGTTGTGAACGTCCACGGCGGTGGGCATGCAGCCAAATTAGTTTCGACTGCGACTAACAATTCCGCCGTCTACAAGGACATCATAGTTGTCCCAGGTCGAAGCTATCTCCTAAGCATGTGGACACGCGGCGACGGATCAGATCATGGCCGCTTCTATGTCTATGACGCCGATCATGCTGAGTACATAGTTGAAGCAGCGACCAACGAACCCGGCACGGATTATGTTCAGGTCACAGCGGGATTTGTTGCACCTGCCGGATGCACAACGATACAAATCGGCTTCAAATCGCCCGAATACATTGCTGCCACCGTCTATTTTGACGATATTTCGCTCATTGATCTTAAGGATATCATCTGGACATTGTGCGAGGACGTTCTGCAAGAGCCAGTGCCAGAGTGGGAATATGGGATTGTCAACTCCGGCCCATCTGATCTTGTCGCCTCGACCGGGGTATTGAAGTTCGTCTTGGATAACTCGGACCAAAATAGCGCCGGTCTTGCCGGACTGTACTCGCCTGAGAACGACAATCTTTTGGCCGGATTCGCCGAAGGGATGCTAGTCAAGGTGGAGGTCACTGTGTTAGAAACCGGATGGTTTGCGCCGAATGAGACTTGGACCTACGCCAGCGCTACCACGTTCACTGTGCCTGGAGATCAAACGGTCAAGTATCACAAGGGAACCAAGATCAAGCTGACCCAGACGACAGAGAAGTACTTCTATGTCATTGGCAGCTCCTACGGGGCGCCGAACACCACGGTTACTGTCACGGGTGGATCGGATTATTCTCTGGCGAATGCGGCGATCACGCTGCCTTTCTTCAGCTACGCCGAGAATCCTCAGGGCTTCCCGGATTGGTTCAACTGGGCACCGACACTGGTTGGCTTCTCGGCCGATCCAACCAATGCCGTTTACCGATTTCGGGCCTCGGGCCGCATGTGTTTCGTTGAGGCCCGACAAGGGACGGCCGGCACAAGTAATGCCACGAATTTTACGATCAGCCTACCTATCGTGGCAATAACCATCGCCAATGTCGGATGGTGGGGTAATCCAGGGTTCTACGTCGATAACGGGGTGACGAAAACTGGCGGTGCAGTAGGAATCTCAAGCGGCAATACAGTTGCCAGTTGTTACACGGCCGACTTGGGAACCTGGACGGCTTCCGGTAACAAGCGGATTGCTTTCCTGATCGGATATGAATTCTAAACATGGCTTATAACTTCGACCGTTTCGTGGGGCGCATTGCGGCGATCCGACCAGCGTCGGGCCTCTTCGACGATCAGATCGTCGAGGTCGAAGTCCATGACTGGATCGCTAGCTTGGCGACATCGGAGCTAGGCATCCGGGAGATCGAAACAAACAAGCGTGCAGATGAGGCCCTGACGACCGCGCTTACTGCTGCCATCTTCCAACCGGAGAGGGTCGACTTCGATACGGGGTTGGAAACCTTCCTTGAAGTATTCAACAGAGATGCGCCCAACACCAGCCTGGCGAGCTTCTTTCAGAAGATGGCTCGCAATGAGTGGGGGAGGATCTACCAGACCGGCGATGGAACGCTGATCTTTGAGAACCGCACACACCGCCAGAATATCGTTGATCCTGCCTTTGCCCTCAACAGTGAGATGTCTGAATTCGATATCGAATACGACAAGACGGCTATTCGAAACATCATCCAAGTCATTGTACAGACCGCCACGACGGATGCAGCGGACATTACGCTCTGGAGCTTGCCGGGTGCGCCGGCCATTCTTTCGGGTCAAACCTTGACCTTCGAGTGCGCTTACACTGATCCCGATACTGAAGTCAAGATCAGCGCCATCGACGTGGACGACCCGCCCTTCTATGAGTTCGGGTCGGTACAGAACTTCACTAGCGACGATATGCACGCCGATCTTGTGGTCGCCATGGAGATTGGAGCCAACAAAGCAAAGGTCTTCCTAACCAATACGGCAGCCACGACTGGTTATCTGAATGACCTCCAGCTCACTGGCAAAGGAATTCACTTGAATGACCCCATCCTGATTGAACGTCGCAATGAGGATTCGATTTATTCTGGGATTGGAGAACAAAGGCTTGTGGTCTGGCTTGAACAAATCACCGACCTGGGAACGGCCGAGAACCGGGCAAATGAACTCTTAGCTGAGTATGGCGCGCCCATTGGCCGGCCGATCTGGCTATCCTTCTGTGCCAGTCAAGATCCAGCTCTGGCTTACGCTGCACTCAACATTGAGCCTTCAACCCGGTTTGCAGTATCCGAATCGATCACTGAAGCCAATCGGGACTATTATGTTGAGCGGGTGGCCTTCCGCATGGACGGCCCCTATCTCTGGGTTGACATCCTCGCCTCCCCAGAGGGCGATTAATTCCCCGCAAGAAGCCTTGAAAAACGGGACCTAAGTGGGGGTCTAGATTGCCCCAAATGGGTGTTACAATGTGTTCATAGCAACGCAGGAGAGAGAGGTGCCCTAATGGATTGGCATGAGCTTCCCGAGCTTGTGTGTGGGATCTACATCATACAGAGCCAGGTTTCCCACCGGGCTTATATCGGTCAGTCAATAGACGTCTATATGAGAATTACCCAGCACGCCTCAGCCATTCGGAATGGATTTCACACCCGCAATCGAGAGAAGGCCTACACCAAAATGCACGCGGATTACCTTGCAAACGGGGCTCAATCTTTCGTCTGGGCTCTACTCGAATCTTGCCATAGCGACGAATTGAAGCAGAAAGAAGATGAATGGATAGAGATTTACATGGGGAAGGGAATCGCGCTATACAACAATCTCCAACGAGGAGGCCGCGCGTTGCGGGTTCGCAAGATTCTACTTCAGCGCCTCGGCGGGGATTCGTCCAATCTAAGCGGGTTAGCCCGAGAGATTGGAGTGAATCGAACTACGCTTTGGCGGTTTCTCTATCAAAATTACGAGCCCCAGAGAAAGAATATCCGCAAGGCGCTCGGGTTGGAGGAAGCTCGTGCAGAAAACTAAGATCGTTCCCACCCCCTACGCCGAACTGGTGACGCAGGTCGGGCAGCAGAAGATCGTGGATGCCCTGACGGTCGAGGTCTTGTATGGGCATCTGACCCGCCAGGCTGCCGACATGCTGATCGAGGCCCGGAATTGGGATGGCGCTCTGATCGTCCTGCGCCGACTGAACCAGGAGAAGCATATGCCCACGAACTGACCGAGCCGCCCACTCACTTCAAATCTCAGGAGACGACATGAATATCAAGGATAGCTTTCCCTCGAAGTGGCTCAAAGCGGATGACCTCGAAGGCGACATGAACCTGACGATCAAGGGTGTTGAGCAGGAAATGCTCGATGACGGCCCCAAGCCTGTAGTGTCCTTTCGAGAGATCGAGAAGGGTCTGGTGCTCAACAAGACCAATGCCCGGACCATCGCCAAGCTCTACGGCGTAGAGACCGGCGCTTGGGCAGGAAAGACGATCACGATTTTCCCGACCCAAGTTGATTACCGGGGTGAGCAGGTTGCCGCAATCCGTGTGCGCGTGGCAGCCCCGCCGGTCAACGGAACGAAGGCCATCCCTACGAACGTCCCCGAGGACGAATTCCCATTCTAGGTTCAACCGGCTGGCCCGTCCGCGACAAGCCAGGAGGGCGCTGCCGCGGTCGGCGGCATAGGCGGCGGGCCGGCCGGATCTGTGGAGATGACATGAGACGTGCTGCGAAAGTGGACACCAACCAGGCCGAGATCGTTCAGGATCTTCGAGAGCTGGGATGCACGGTGCAATCCATCGCCTCAGTGGGCCGAGGTGTACCGGATTTGCTGGTCGGATGGAAGGGGAAGAACTACCTCTTCGAGATCAAAGATCCAGCCAAGGTGCCCAGCAAGCGGATCCTCACGGAAGACGAACTGAGCTGGCAACTCGCTTGGCGTGGTCAGGTTCGCACGATTGAGAGCACGTATCAAGCCCTGGAGGAGATGGCATGAAAGATAACCGCTTCGAACTCTGGACGGACATCAGCGTCAATCAGAACTGCAAGCCGGGGAACAGCAAAATTTACCCCATCGACTTCGGCAAGATGAAGGCGGCCGGGATTGACGGCGTGGTGATCCGCAAGAGTTATGGAACCTATCGAGATGTGGCCTTTTCGGCCAACTGGCTAGCTGCCTTCGCCGCTGGGCTCAAGCGGAGTTTCTATGCCGTGTTCTATCCCCAACTCGACTTTGAGCGGCAAGTCGAGGCGATGACGACCTTTGCCGATCGCAGTCCGTTCAACCCTGCCCCCGCGGATCGGCCGCCTTGGGCGGATCTCGAAGTCTCCCATGCTCTGCCGCTCTCGACGGCGATCAAGAACACGCTCGCCTGGCTCTACCGGATGAAGCTGTGGGCCGGCAGCGTGGACATCTACACGGGCCAGTACCGGTGGAATCGGTATTACTCCGACAAGGCGGGCTGGTGCGACGACTGGCGGCTCACGATCGCCAGCTATGGGCATGGCCTCCCGCTCTTGCCGACAGGCTGGCAATTCCATAAGGACGGGACGCCGACGGTGCGCGCCGAAGTCTGGGATGGCTGGCAGTACAGCGCCGACGGGAACGGCCTGGGCGCTCTCCTGGGATGCCACAGCCGGGATGTGGATCTGTCCTGGAGGCGCATCCAGATCCCCGAACACCAGTCGCTCCCCATTGACGGCCAGCTCGCCGAGTACGATGATCTGAGGGAGGCCCGATGAGCGCGGAGAGAACGGAACTTGAGCAGTCTTGGCTTAGGCTGATGCAAGAGATTGCCAAGCTGTCGGATACTTTGGGCAGAGATAGCGGAGACTGGTCGGAAGCAGATGACTGTACGCTCCTTCAGGAATTTGATCCTTGGGCTGTTATTCGGCAAGTCATCCAGGAGCGTTCCGACGCTGCGGCATTGCGGGAGCAAGTCGCAGAATTCGAGGCCTCCTTCAAGTTGTACGACGGGGCGATGAAACGAGCGACGAAGATGTGGCACGGGGCGGGCGGAGAAAAGCTTACTTGGCCGAGTGCCGACAAGATGATGGTATGGCTACTGGAGCGCATCCGACTGCTGGAAAAATGTCTCTTCGAGACAGTTGACGAGGGCGGCGTGCCGATGGGCTGGGAAATTCAGATGGACGAGGATACTGGGCTAGCGCGTCCAACAGATTGGCCTGGCCGCATTGCCCGAGAGCCCTGCGGCGGCGAGCGAAGACTGACGTGTTCCCGCGCGGAACACCACCCCGGAACATGTCAACAGGTTGAGGGGAGGGCGACATAATGACCTATCCTTTCGGGTAGTCTTTGAACGTGGGAGGGGCAGGGGTACTTGACTTTCAGAGATCTCAGCCTTTATAATCAGGCGGAGTTTGCAAGACAAGGGACGCAACCGACCAGTTCCCGGTTTCCGCCCCTGAGCGGGCTCACCGGGAACTGGTCGAAGTAAGTAAGGGGGCAAGACAAGCCGGACTAAATGGGCCAGGAGAGAATCTGCTATGAGGATGCCCAAGTGCGTGAGGCCCCTCTGCGACAATCGAGTTACTCAGCCGGATTACATCTATTGCCCCCAATGTTGGTATGAGATCCGCCCTCCCAGCTCAGGCGTCATCGCCCATGGACCTAAAAAGCGGAAGCCTAACTGCTGGGGTTGTGGTAAGTTCTTCTCTATCGCAGATCTGAGTCATGTTCTCTGTCATGCCTGTTGGGAGATCCTGAGCACGAAACAGCCTCGTGCTGCATGAACCCCAAGAATCGCATGATGGAGCTGGGCTTCCCCCAGGATCAGATCAGAGCCATCCGGGACCGCCTCTCGGACGAGAAGCTCATCAGCATCTTCGAGCAGCTCGATGCTATGCCCGAAAGCAAATTCCCCTTCGCTTCCCGCTTCTACTCTCTGGCCCTCAAGGCGATGGGCGATCTTCCAGGCACAAGCACCGCGCAAGAGAAGATCACCTCCGACGCTATGGAGCGCCAAGACGCCGATCGCCGGCGAGAGATACGCCTGATCCTGGACGCTGAAGGTCCTTCCTCGACCCAGAAGCTCCACAAGGCAATCGGCGGTCGCAAGGCGGGGCTGATCGCTGTGCTTAACATGATGGTCCGGGACGCAGAGCTGATCGTTTTCAAGGGCACGCGTGGGGCGAAGGTCTACCAGATCAACCCATCGGGGGAGCTATGATCTACGATCCCGAATTCGTCACACAGCGTCTTCGGCTATTCGCTGTTTGGCCCATGCTCAAAGTATTCGGCCTGGTCTGGATTATCTGGACAGGCATTGGCATCCGTCTGTGGGAGCTGGTGCTGCCATGATCCTCGTCAACCGATTTCTGACTTTGGCTGTAGTTTTGATGTGGGGTCTGATCTTGGCTTTGCTCTTGGAAGTCATGCTCTTCGCCTGGGACATTCTTGTTCTCGATCCGCTGTGGCCATTGTGGCATCCGCTATGGTATCCGTGACCTGTAACATCGCCTGGGGCTTCTGGATCTTCGCCCTGATGTTCGCCGGGCAGGTTCTCCTCGAAGTCGCAAGCTGATTTGAAATGACGAAATATATTGAGATCTTCAGCTGGACGGGCAGCATCCAAGCCTGGTTGGATAAGATAGTGCCCGAACGACCATTGTTGAATGTATGCTCGGGGCGACAGGCGTTCGGTGACGTTACCATAGACCTCTATGAGCCGGCCGACGTGCGAGGAAACTGGATGGCTCTGCCTTTTCTCCGAGATAGTTTTGGGGCTGTCTTTGCTGACCCTCCTTGGGATGCTGAGTATAAACAGCATGTGGCCAGATTCGTCCGGGAGGCTCTTCGTGTGGCTCCTGTCGCATATCTCATGGCTCCTTGGACTTACGGAGCTGCTTGGGCTCCCTTGACGCATTGCTGGGTTCGTTATATCCCAGGCGTAAATCGAGCTGTTCTACTCCAGCGATACAAGCGAATTTGACAACCTCGCCCTCCTGTGTTATCGTCATTGCCGGAGGGCACATGGACTCATTCTACAAATACGTCGGCGTTCGAGGTGTTCTTGCAATCGTCGTGACCATCGCAGTGGTCACGGCTCTATTTATGCAGTACGAAGTGCAAGCCCCGATGTGGTCGTTGCTTGGGCTGGCTTGGGGCGCTTACTTCCCGACCAACGGCAACTCTGCGGTCAAGGCGCTCACGGCCCCGAAATGAACCCAGTCGGCCGGCCTCCAAGACGCGGCAAAAAGCGTGCGCAGATCATCTTGGCGGCTCTGGAGGAGGGTAATTCCTACAGGGCCGCCGCCGGTTTGGCGGGCATTTCGGAAGATACTCTCCGCCGCTGGATGAAGGATTCTGCCAGTTTCGCGGTGAAAGTTGATGCTGCTCGGGCTCATGCCGAGGCCGATGCGGTGAGGAAAATGCACCTTGATCCGCTGGGCTGGAGGTTCGCCTTGGAGCGCCAATATGGTTGGCATGAACAGAAGCGTCTGGAGATCGAGAACCTTGCCGGCTTGAGGATTGTGGATGACGAAGCTCCTGGAGATCTCGCTTCCACGCCCGCACCCGAGACAGGCTGAGATCGAGGCATGTACAGCCAAGCGCATTGTGATCCGGGCGGGCAGGCGAGGGGGCAAGACCACGATGGCGGCCCGGAAGGCGATCATCGCCGCCGGGGCCGGTCGGCGGGTGCTCTACACGGCCCCGATCGTCGAGCAGACCGATGCCTTCTGGACCAAGTGCACCGACTGGCTGAGCGCCGCTTTCCTGACCAAGCTCATCGACAAGAACGAGACGCGCAGGCTTCTCGACTTCAAGCATTCGGGCGGGCGGATCACAGCTCGTACGGCCTTCAAGCCCGATCACCTGCGCGGCGACTACGGCGATCTGATCCTCTTCGACGAATACGCCTTCCAAGACCCCGAGGTGTGGGAGAAGGTGGGCGCACCGATGACGCTGGACAACGACGGCGATGCCTGGTTCATGGGCACTCCCAACAAGCGCAATCACTTCTACCGGCTCGATCTCCAGGCCAAGAACAACGACGACGGCCGCTGGGCCTCGTTTGCCTTCCCGTCGACCGAGAACCCCCACTTGAGCGCCTCAGCCCTGGCCGAACTTTCCCAGGACATGACGGCCGAGGATTATCGGCAAGAGATCCTGGGCGAGTTCGTCGAGGGCGAGGGGCAGGTGTTTCGGGTGCGGGATACGCACTTCTGGAAGCCCAATGGCGGCCATGCCGATCATCCCAAGGGCACTACGATCGACTGGGGGCAAGTGCAGGACTACACCTCGATCTCAGTCGGTTGTCTGCAATGTCACAAGGAGTTGGAGCTGATCCGCTTCCGGGGCATGAGCTATCCCGACCAGCTCCAGCGGATCAAGGAGCTCTATCAACGGGTCGGGGGCAGCATATGGGCCGAGGCCAACAGCATGGGTTTGCCCAACATCCAGCAACTCCAGGCGGACGGCGTGCCCGTCATGCCTTTCGATACCACGCTCCAGAGCAAGCGGCAGATTATTCAGGGGCTCAGGCTGGCCCTGGAGCGGGATGAGTGGCAATTCGTCGAGGATATGGTTGCCCGGCTTGAGCTCGAAGCCTATGAGGCGACGACCTCACCCAGGACTGGGCAGACGACGTACCAGGCGGCCGAGGGGGCGCACGACGACACGGTGATCTCTCGGGCGCTTCTTGTCTGGGCGGATGCCCAGGGGCACATCACATTGGGGTAGCTATGCGAGACATGCTTCTGACACCCCGGAACGCCATGCGAATTGCAGACTGGCCGTTTTCTGCCGGGCTGAGAGAGGGCGCTTACGAGCTCTCCACCGGCCAACGCCTTAGCAGTGGCAAGTATGCCAGGTCGGCCTGGGCCTATGCTGCCATGCAGATCCGGGCGACGGAACTGGCTCGGTTGCCGTGGCGCATTGTGCGCAATGGTGAGGTTGTTGAGAACCATCCCCTGCACGAGATGCTGGCCAACTTCGGCCGGGAGAGTAACTGGGCTGAGGTCATGGGTGCCTCGGAGATCGACATGCTCATGACCGGCGCAGGCTACTGGCTGATTGACGGAACCGAGCTCCGGCGCTTGAGCTCTCCCACGATGAGTGTGAAGGCGGACCGGAGTGGCATCCAGGAGTTCGTCCAGACGATCCAGGGCACAATCGTGAACCGTTTCAAGCGCGATGAGGTGGTCTACTTTCGTGAGCACGATCCAGACAACGATCTACTGCCAGGTGTGCCTGTGATCGACGTGATCAAGAGCGCCATTGCCCAAGAGTACGAGGCAAGCAGATACGTTGAAGCGCACTTCAAGAATGACGCTATTCCCAGCTTGTTGTTGAGCACGGAGCAAACTGTCCCCGAATCAGAAATGGACAAGATCATCCAGTGGTGGAAAAAGAGGTTTGGCGGATCGAGACGTGCTGGTGGTGTTGGCTTTGCCGATAAGGGGATGAAG
>Ga0209002_10004517_pt1 | contig 10938 bp, 12 predicted proteins | sample Rifsed16ft2_FD_184010 | JGI IMG/M metagenome (GOLD analysis project Ga0209002, IMG submission 184010) | Soil microbial communities from Rifle, Colorado, USA - sediment 16ft 2 (version 2) | ecosystem: Environmental > Terrestrial > Deep subsurface > Rock core/Sediment | place: Rifle, Colorado...
TACCTCAACCATGAGCGAGACGCATGGGGCGCCTTAGCGAACGGCTAAATCGCCATGCCCTGATTGGTTTGGACACGTGGGTGATTTGGAAGCGACACCGCAGGAATAAGTCGGTATTTGGCGGCGGTTGGAAACCGCCGGAGAGTGGCGCGCCTATGAGGACGCCTATGAAGACTCTCACAGGCGCGTCAAACCGGTTCCGCGACGAGGCGCCCTTGCTGGAGATAGAGAATGCGGTCGGCGAACGCGTGGGCCAACACTGGGTCGGAGGTCGTCCAGAGCCAGCCCAGGTTAATCAGGCGGCCGGCGCGCGAGGCGAGCTCAAGCAGCGAGCGCGCGGCAGCCGGCTCCAGGCGCTCGGTCAACTCGTCGCACACCAGCAGGCGGGGCTGCAGGGTCAACACCCGCGCCACGGCGACACGCTGGCGCAGCGCCGCCGACAGCAGGCTCACTTTCCGGTCCAGGAGGAGAGGGTTCAACTCCAGCCGCGCGGCTGTGACTTCCACGCGCGCAGCCTGCTCCGGCTTCGAACCCAGGCGGTGAATTTCCAGCGGCTCCAGCAGCGCCTCCCTGACCGTCGCGTGCGGCGGCAGGCTGTACATGGGGTCACCGCCCACAAATTGCAGGCGCTGGCGCAGGGCGCGCAATCGCCCGCCGCTGAACGCGGTGACCTCCTGCCCTTCGAAGAAGACGTGACCGGCTTCCGGTTTTTGAATGAGGGCGACCGTCCGGACGAGCGCAGTCTTGCCCGCGCCCCGCGCCCCGAGGAGGGCGACGTGCTCGCCGGGCTGTATAGAAAAGGAGACGTCGTCGAAGCCGGCCCGAGGGGATTCCGGCGCGTGCGCCTCTCTGGCTGGCTGGCAGAGGGCCTGGATTTGCAGCAGGGGGGCAGCGGCCGGCATCCCGCGCCTGAAGCGGCGAGCGTCCTGTGGCTACCGGAACTGGTAAAACGAAACGCCGGCGAAGCCCAGGTTACGCAGGAGGCTGAAATAGGCGACGCGGCTCCAGGCGGCGTTTTCCCAATCGGCGAGTCGGGGAGGGGCAGGTTGAATAAAAAGATGGACCGCCAGCCAGCGCTTGCGGCTTTGCTGCTCGACGGCGCGCGCCATCAACCGGCGGCGCGTCTGAGGGGCGGGCCGCCTGGCCGCCACACCCTGGAGCAGGTTCGCGCGGATCAGGAGGTCTAATTCGTCCATCGGGCGTTGATCACGTGAATTCATACTGCACCTCCGCCGCCGATCCGCTCCCGTCCACATCCAGGAGATGGCGCAGATTCTCCCGCCCATAGTGCAGCCGGGACTTCACGGTGCCCACCGGGCAGCCCAGAATATCGGCGATTTCCTGCAGGCTGAGATCGTTCAGGTAGTAGAGGACGATGACCACGCGCTGGCTGAAGGTCAGCGCCTCAATCGCTTTCTGCATCACGCGCAGTTCGTCGTTGCGCTCGGCGATGGGTTCGGGGTGATATTTCACCGGGCCGATGAGCTGTTCAATGAAATCTTCGAGCGGGACGCGCCACTTGTCCCGGCGCGTCACCCAGGTATAGCTCAGATTGACGGTGATCCGGTAGAGCCAGGGGGCGAGGGGGAGGCGGGTGTCTACGCGGTCAACGTAGGCGTGCAGGCGCAAGAAGGCCTCCTGCAGGATGTCCTCGGCGGCATCTGTGTCCCGCGTAATGGCCAGGGCGGTGCGGAAAACCGTCAGCCGGTAGCGGTCGTAGAGCGCCCCCAGGGCCTCGAGGTCCCCGGCTTGCAGCTGCCGGATGAGTTGCGCGTCTTCGCTCATATGCCACATAGACCTGCTGCGCTTATGTACCCCAACAGTCAATCACTGACCGCGCGCAGTATATTCAAAAACTACTCCTGACCGAGGTTAAAGGTTCAGCCGGTCTATCCGGCGAAGACCTCCCCCACCTCTACCGACAGCCCTTCGAAAGTTGGGGAAGCCAGGCTTTGCCCCTTTTCAAAGATCGCCGTCGTCGAAAAGAACTTGCCCTGCAAACGCTGAACCTCGATGGTTTCGTCGTCTGGATCAACGATCCAATACTCGTTCACGCCGTGGCGGGCATAGAGCTTGCGCTTCTGGTTCAGGTCGCGGGCGCTGGTCGTCGGGGAGAGAATTTCAATCACCAGGTCCGGCGCGCCGGTGATGCGCTCACCGATGAGCTCCGCTTTGCGGGCCTGGGAGATGAAGAGGATGTCTGGCTGGAGGACGACGTTCCGGGAGAGAATAACATCCAACGGCGCTGTCAGCAGTATGCCTAAGTTGTGCGCCCGGCAGTGTGGGTCAAGTATTCTCAGCAGGTTCAGCGAGACGATTTGATGGCGCGACGTCGGCGAGACCATTTCGACCAGTTCTCCTTCCAGCAGCTCATAGCGTGGATACTCGTCTGGTATCGCCAGATAATCTTCGACCGTGTAGCGCTTTTCCCCCGGCTGAATAATTATTGCGCGCTTCGTCTCAGGAGCAGCAGGGAACATCTCGACTAACTCTCCTTCCCAATCAGGAACCACGGGTGATTATCAGCCACTTTCCTCGGCAGGTCAATCGCCTTGGGGGGTCGGGGGTTTGGGATTTGGGATTTGGGGTTTGCGACGGTTCGCCTCCTCCTCCGCGACTCTGGACAGAAACAGCTTCTCTTCCTCGGACAACGCCAGTTTCAAGAGCATATCCGGCCGGCGCAGGAAAGTGCGGCGCAGGGCCGCCTCCCGCCGCCAGCGGGTGATGCGGGCGTGGTCGCCGCTGAGGAGCGCCTCGGGCACGGCCCAGCCGCGGAACTCGGGCGGGCGTGTGTAGTGCGGGTATTCCAGCAGTCCCGAGGCGTGCGAGTCGTCGACCGCGCCGGTCGGGTCGCCCAGCGCGCCGGGGAGCAGGCGCGTCACCGCGTCCACGATCACGAGCGCGGCCAGCTCCCCGCCGGTGAGCACGTAATCGCCAATCGAGATTTCGTCGGTGGCGAGGTGCGCGCGGATGCGCTCGTCGAACCCTTCGTAGCGCCCGCAGATCAGCGCGAGGCGCTCGTGTTGAGCGAGTTCCTGCGCCACGGCCTGGGTGAACGGGCGGCCTTGCGGGGTGAGCAAAATAATCGGGATTGGAGCTTGGAGAGGCGGGGGTTGAAATTTGGGATTTGGGATTTCCAAAACACTCTCCACCGCGTTGAAAACCGGCTCCGGCTTCATCACCATGCCGCCGCCGCCGCCATAGGGCAGGTCGTCGGTGACGTGGTGCCGGTCGGCGGCGTAATCGCGGATATTGTGCAGGTGAATGCTGACCAGCCCGGCGGCCTGCGCGCGCTTGAGGATTGACTCCTGCAAATAGGCGGAGCAAATTTCGGGGAAGAGGGTGAAGATGTCGAAACGCATAACAAGATTGTAACCCGGCTGAACCCCTGTCACAAGATGAGTATGCTAGAATTCACGTACAGGAGCAAGGGCGCAGCGGCGCAAGGGTGAATAGCGCCCCAGGCGACTCCCCTGTCCCCCTGCTCCCCCGCACTCATGCTCAGACTCGTCCTCGCCTCCGCCTCCCCGCGCCGCCGGGAGCTGCTCGCGCTCGGGGGATGGACTTTTACCCTCCACCCGGTGGAGGCCGCCGAAGTCCCGCACCCCGGCGAAAGCCCGACAGACTTCGTCCGGCGCATGAGTCTGACGAAGGCCTGCCTGGCCGCGCAGGGCGTCAATTCCGATGCGCTCGTCATCGGCGCAGACACCGTGGTCGTGCTGGATGGGCAGGTCATCGGCAAACCGGCGGATGCGGCGGCGGCGGTGAGCGCCCTTCGGCAGCTCCGGGACCGCGCGCACGAGGTCTTCACTGGCCTCACCGTGATAGACACGCGCACCGGCGAGACGCACGGCGACCTGGCCCGTTCGCGCGTGACGATGCGCAACTACGGCGACGACGAGATGCTGGCCTACGTCGCCACGGGCGATCCGCTCGACAAGGCCGGCGCGTACGCCATTCAATATAAAGGCTTCCAACCCGTCGCGACCGAACGCTTCTCCGACTGCTTCGCCAACGTGATGGGCCTGCCATTGTGCCATCTGCTCCGCCGCCTGCGGCAGTTGGGCGTGGAGCCTGCGCACGACCTGCCGGCGGCCTGCCAGAGTTTTATTCAGTACCGATGTCCGGTCTTTGAGAGCATCTTGAAGGAAGAGAGCCGGTGAAAGCAATGCCCCATGCAAAATGCAGAATGCATAAGACTGCAAGCGCGCAGCGAAAGATTCTTTTTCCATTGCGCATTGTGAATCGCGAATTTAAGCGTTTTGGACCTTGGCTTTTGGGATTTGGGATTTCGCTTGTCGCCGCCTGCGCCGGCCTCGCGCCCGCGCCGACTCTCACGCCCGCGCCGCCGACTCCCACCCTGATCACCCCCGACCCGGAAGGCACGGCGACGACGTTCCTCGCGGCGTGGGAAAAGGGCGATTACGCGGCGATGTATTCCCTGCTTTCGCCGCTGAGCCGGGATGCCATCAGCCTGCCTGACTTTCAGGCGCGCTACGAATCCATCGCCCGCGCGGCCACACTCAAACAGGTCGAGACTCGGCTCCTCAACGTCTTCAAGTCCGGCCCCAGGGCGCAGGCCGCGTACACGGTCACCTTCCACACCGCCGTCGTCGGCGACATCACCCGCCAGACAGAGATGCAACTCCTGTACGAGGGCGGGCGCTGGATGATCTCGTGGACCGACGGGATGATCCTGCCCGAACTGAACAGCGGTAACACGCTGGTCATGCACTATTCCAAACCGGCGCGCGCCAACATTTACGACCGCGACGGGCTGGGGCTGGCCGTGCAGGGGCAGGGCAAAATCGTCACCGTCGGCGTGCAGCCCGCGCAGATCACCGACGAGCCGACCGTGTTGAACGTGCTTTCCAGCCTGCTTGGCCTGCCGCCTGGAAGCATCAAAGAGAAATACACCGCCGTCCCCGCCGACTGGTACGTGCCCCTCGGCGAAGTCTCCGCCGCCGACGTGCAGGCCAACTACGCGACGCTCTCGGCCTTGAGCGGCGTCTTCCTATCCTCGTTCAACACGCGTGATTATCCCTTCGGCGGCGTCGCGCCGCACGTGGTCGGGTACATGTCCTCCATCCCGGCGGAGAAACTCGTCGAATACGAGCGCAACGGCTATAGCGGCGATGAGCGCGTGGGCGTGGCGGGGCTGGAAGCGTGGGGTGAACCGTATCTCGCCGGGGTGCGCGGAGGCAAGTTGGACGTGGCGACCCCGAGCGGCCAGGTCTTCGGCCTCGCGGAGAGCCAGCCCCAACCGGCGCAGGCCATCTACACCACCCTCGCGCGGCCGCTCCAGATCGCGGCGCAGGAAGCGCTGGGGAATTTCAAAGGCGCGGTGGTCGTCCTCAACCCGGAGACGGGCGAGGTGCTGGCGATGGCCTCCAACCCGACCTTCGACTCGAACGTGTTCGAGTCGGCCAGCCGGGACAACCCTGCCCTGACCGGCATCCTGAATGATCCGGGCAAGCCGCTGCTCAATCGCGCCACGCAGGGCCAGTATCCGCCCGGCTCAGTTTTCAAGGTGCCCATGCTGGGCGCAGCGCTCATGTCCGGCCTCTACACGCGCAACACCACGTACACCTGCACCGGCAAGTGGGATTTGCTCGGCCCGAGCGCCGTCAAGTATGACTGGACGGTGACGTTTGGCGTGCCGCCGCACGGCAAGGTTGACCTGGTGCAGGCGCTGGCCTTTTCGTGCGACCCCTACTTTTACACCGTCGCGTATAACCTCTATCAATACAACCCGGATTATATGGCGCAAGTGGCCCGGCAGTTTGGGCTGGGCGAGTTCACACAAATCGGGCAGGTCGCCGAAGCCAAAGGGCTGATGCCCGACCCCGCCTGGAAACTCAGCGCCTACGGCGAGCCGTGGACGCCTGGCGACAGCGTGAATATGGGGATCGGGCAGGGCTACCTGCTCGTCACGCCCCTGCAAATTGCGCAGATGATGGCGGCCGTCCGTAACGGGGGCGTGCTGTACCGCCCGCAGATCGTCCATCACATCGCCCCGCCCGGCGGCGCGCCGACGTACCAGTTCGAGCCAATCGTGAACGGCCGGCTGCCGGTCACCGCCGAGCAGCTCGCGCTGATCCAGGAGGGGCTGCGGGCCGTGACGACGCTCCCCGGCGGGACGGCGCGGTTCGTGTTCCCGAACTTTGAAATCCCGGTCGCCGGGAAAACCGGGACCTCCGAGGACCCGGCCTCGGGCGGCGGCCCGCACGCGTGGTTCGCGGGCTACACCGAGGCCAGGCGCGCCGACAAAGCGGACATCGTCATCGTCGTCGTGGTCGAAAATATCGGCGAAGGCTCCGAGTTCGCGGCGCCAATCTTCCGCCGCATCGTCGAGGTCTATTTCAAAGGCCGGCCGTATACGTTGTACCCGTGGGAAACGGAGTTCGGCGGCGCCGCCACGCCGACCCCGGCTCCATAGTCCTCTTCCCATATGCATCCGTTGAAGACCCTCCCCGGCATCATCCTCAAGGCGCACAGCGGTTTCTTCACCGTCCACACCGAGGCGGGCGCTTTCATCTGCCAGCTGCGCGGGCGGCTCAAAAAAGTGCGGCGGAGCGACGACCTGGCCGCCATCGGCGACCGGGTGGAGATTTCCACACAGCCCGACGGCGCGGGGATGATCGAGGCAGTCCTCCCGCGCCGCAGCGCGCTTCTGCGCCGCGCGCCGTTTGGCGGCAAGCGCGTGAAGGAAGAAAAGGACAAGGCGCAGGTCATCATCGCCAACGCCGATCAGGCCGTCTTCGTCTTCGCCTGCGCGGAACCCGGCCCCCACCTGCGGATGCTCGACCGCTTTCTGGTGCTGGCGGAGGCCGAGCATCTGCCCGCCGTCATCTGCGCGAACAAGCGCGACCTGGTCACCCCCGAGGTCGCGCAGGAGCTTTTTGGGCTGTATCCCCTCCTGGGTTACCGGGTGATCTACACCTCAGCCGCCACCGGCGCGGGGGTCGCCGAGCTGCGCCAGGCGCTGAAAGGCAAGATTTCGGTCTTCGCCGGGCCGTCGGGCGCAGGCAAATCGAGCCTGCTCAACGCCGTGCAGCCCGGCCTGGGGCTGAGGACCCGCGAGGTTTCGCAGGCGACGACCAAAGGTCTCCACACGACGGTGTATCCAGAATTGTTCCCACTGGACGAGGGAGGGTTCGTGGCCGACACGCCCGGCCTGCGCGCCCTCACGCTGTGGGATATCGAGCCGGAAGAATTGGACGGATATTTTGTAGAATTACGCAGTCTCGTCTCGCAGTGCGGGTTCAGCGACTGCACCCACATACACGAGCCGGGGTGCGCCGTGCGTCAAGCCGTAGAAACCGGACAGGTTTCGTCCTCTCGCTACGACAGCTACTGCCGTCTCCGGGCCGGAGATTTTTAACTTTCCGAAGATTTAGTTATAAAATGCGCTTTCCTGGGCCAATGGTCTTGCTTCTATGAATTTCGGCTATATAATAGACAGAGTAAGAAAATAGTTAGTTCAGCGGGGCTATGAAGCTATGAACAGCATGCGCCGTCCAATCCATCTCACTTTCATCCTGTGCCTCGTCCTCAGCTTCGTCGCCGCGCCATTCGCGTTGGCGCAGTCGGGTGACGAGTCGAAGTATTTTCCCCAGACGGGGCACAATGTCACAGAACCTTTTATTCAGTTCTTTAACGCCACGGGGGGCATCGGGCGCTACGGTTACCCCATAACCGAGGCCTACGTTGATCCGCAAACTAAATTGCTGGTCCAGTATTTCCAGCGGGCGCGGCTCGAATGGCACCCCAATAACCCTGACCCCTATAAGATTCAACTGGGCCTCTTGGGAGACGAACTGGACAAGCGCACACCACCCATCCCGGTCCCCCAGATTCCATCCGCCTCCGATCCCAACTGCCAATACTTCCCGGAGACCAGCCACACAGCCTGCCTGAAATTCATGGAACATTGGCAAAAGACCGGCGGGCTGGATATGTACGGCTACCCCATCACCGAGTACGCGATTGAAAATGGCCGCATCGTCCAGTACTTCCAACGCGCCAGGATGGAATGGCACCCCGAAAAACCGGCGGGCCAGCGCATTCAGCTCGCGCTGTTGGGCCAGATCTATTACGATTACGCCAAGCTGGACCGCGGCCGCCTGGAGGCGACGGTGGACAGCGCCAGCCCGCCCACGAAGCCCAGCGTCACCGCCCTCAGCGCCCGGGCCACCGTCCTCAACCCGATCGCGCCGCGCAATGGCGCCCAGACCGGCATGGTGCAGGTGTCTGACCAGTTCGGCAAGCCGCTCAGCCAGGCCGCAGTCATCCTGGTCGTCCACTTCCCCGCCGGCGCTCAATCCTTCACCCTGGCGCCGACCAACGCCAATGGCGCGACCTCCTTCTCGTTCGGAGTCGGCCCGGATCGGCCAGGATCGGTGGTGGCAATGGAGTTCATCGTCAGCTACCCCGGCCTCCCGACGATCCGCACGCGCACGAGTTATATGGTCTGGTTCTACTAACGCCCCTCCCAGAGGACAAAAAGCCCGCCTGGCAGGCGGGCTTTTTTCATGCCAGCTGGCCGAGGCTCACTTCTTAGCCTCCGCCGGTTTTTCGGCGGGTTGGTCAGCCGAGGGCGCTTCTTCGTCGTCGTCTTCCCAGCCGATAATCCACACGCACAATCCCGCGACCAGCGTGGTGGCGACGATCAGGGCGATCCACTGCCCCGCCAGCAGCCCCACATCCCGCGCCTCGTACGCCACCATGGCGTCCATGCCCAATCCCAGAACGATCCACGCGGCCAGGCGCGGGTGGGCTTTGGCCCAATCAATCACACGCTTCATATACAGGGTCTCCTCGAAACCGGGTGTCTCGGCTAGTTTCTGTCGGAGAACTCGCAGCAGAAACCCGTTTTCTGCGAGAAAAGGGGTTTCTCGACCCGCCAGGGTAGAATTTCCCGACAGGAGCTCGGCTAGATCGGTTTCATCACGCGGTCTTCGCGCAATTTCTTGAACAGTAACGCCGTGCCAAGCGGCATGGACTCTTTCGCTGCATCCTTCCAGGCGGACACGCCGAGTTTCTCCGGCAGTTGGGGAAAGTAGCCCGAACCGGAGAGCGCCTGCGCGGCGGACTGAGCGATGGGCAACGGCACGAACACCAGCGCCGCTTCGCTCTGCAATTCTTGAGCGGCTTTTTCCACGGCCTCGAGCAGGGGCGGGCTTAATTTCTCCAGCGGCGCACTCGCGGCGATGTAAAACTCGTCCACGCGCGCGACAAGGTTCTCCACCTTCCAACCCACCAGCCCGGAGAGTTCCTCGCCGTACTCCGCCAGCATATACGCCTTGTCGCCGAACGCCTCCATAATGTCGGCGCGCGTGAGGTCCTTCTGGCCCTGCGTCACCTGCTTGATGAGCGCGGCGATGGCGTTCGCATCCCTGGGGTTGCCGCGCCGGACTTTGACCTGCTTCTCCCCGGGCGGCGCGGCCGCCGGCCTGGCCGGCGCAGGGGCCGCGGCGGGCTGACTGATTTTGCTGAAGGCGGCCTGCACCTGCACCCAGGTTTCCTCGAACGAGCCGGCGTTCTGGATGACCACCGCCGCCGCTTTTAATTTATCGGCTTGCGGGCTCTGCACGCTGATGCGTTGCACCGCCTCGTCCTCGGGCATCTTGCGCTTGTTGATCAGCCGCAAGACTTGCACGGCCTCGGGGGTGTTGACGACCCACACCGCGTCGCAGTCCTTCGCGAGCCCGGACTCGATCAGTTTGATCGCTTCGATCACGACCACCTGGGCCTGCGACCGCTTGACGAGAAAGTCCAGCGCCTGACCCACGATGGGATGGATGATCGCTTCCAGCTTGGCGAGCGCCTTGGCGTCGGCAAAGACGACCTTGCCCAGCGCCGCCCGGCTGATCTCGCCCTCCGGCCCAAGCAGCCATTCGCCGAAGGTCTTCAGCGCCTGGGCATACGCCGGGCCGCCTTTGGCGAGCGCCTGATGCGAGAGCGCATCGGCGTCAACACCCATCGCCCCCAGGTGCTCCAGCATCCTGCGCACCACGCTTTTGCCGGTGGCGATATTGCCGGTGAGGCCAATCACATATTTGCCGGGCCAACGATTGTTCATGAGGAATCAGTGTCTCTAGGGGAGGGGCCGCTATGCGCCGTATTCTAGTCTTCGCCCTAAGGAACGTCAAGCAAGATGAGCGTCAGGATAACACGGCTGAGTTTTCCAGTCGTCGCAGGATCGTCAGAAGGATGATCGAGATCGCCAGCAGCAGCGCCGAGAGCGCTAACGCCACACCCAGGTCCCGCTCGAGGCCGAGGTAAATTGCCAGCGGCATCGTCTGCGTCCGGCCTTCGAGGTTGCCGGCGAACAAGATCGTTGCGCCGAATTCGCCCAGCGCGCGTGTCCAGCACAGGACGAGGCCGCCGAGGATGGCGCGGCCCGTCACCGGCAGCATGACGTAGCGGAACAATTGCCACTGGTTCGCGCCCTCCGCGTAAGCGGCTTCTTCGAGCTGCGGGTCAACGCTCGCGAACCCGATGCGGGCGGCGCGCACGTACAGCGGCGCGGCGACGAACGCCTGGGCGACGACCACCGCCGCCGTGGTGAACGGCAGGCTGATCCCGGCCGCGCTCAGCGCCCGCCTGCCGGGCTTCTGGGACGGCAGGGCGCTGCGCTGGATCTCGCTGCGCCATCTGCTGCTGTTCGCCCTGCTCCACGGCGTCTTCTATCTCTGCTATCGCCGCGCGGTCGGGCTCGGGCGCGCGGAGTCGTTCCTGCTCTCGGCGCTCTCGGCCTACAACACGCGCCAGCTGGACGCGCTGCGCTACGCCATCGGGTTGGAGGCGACCGTCTTCGCCCAGTGCGCGGTCCTGCTGGCGATCACGCTCGCGCTGCGAGGTCTTGAGATGCCGAATCGCCGCCGTGGCCGCGGCACAGATTGCCGGCGGAAGCGCAGTCGTGAAGATGAAGCC
>Ga0209002_10004518_pt1 | contig 10937 bp, 27 predicted proteins | sample Rifsed16ft2_FD_184010 | JGI IMG/M metagenome (GOLD analysis project Ga0209002, IMG submission 184010) | Soil microbial communities from Rifle, Colorado, USA - sediment 16ft 2 (version 2) | ecosystem: Environmental > Terrestrial > Deep subsurface > Rock core/Sediment | place: Rifle, Colorado...
GGCTCGTCTTCCTTATTAAATCTAACAAAATCTTTAAGCTCTAAGCCAAAATTTTGAAGCCACTTAATTAAAGCCTCTCCACTATGTAAAACTTTTGATTCGGTAAAACCGCCTATAAAGTCGTCAAAATCTCCTTTGGCTTTTTCTTCTGCTATGTCTTGACAAAGCATAACGCTTATAATTTGATTATCAGATAGTTTAATCATTTTTTCCATTATAAATCACTCCCATCAATAACGTCTTCGAGCTCTTCTTTTAATGCTTCTAGCTCTTGATTTAATACGGTAATACGTACATCATTAAAATTATTTAAGCCCTCATTAAAAGCTATTTCATCCAATTCTTTTAAAGCCGTTCCTGCTGGGAATCCACAACCGCAAATACTGACAGAGCCGTAAACATCGTTTAACTCTTCCTCATATTCTTGGTCATTATCGTTAGATTCGAGGCTTTCGATTTCTGCCTCTTTCTCTGTTATCTCTTCCTTAATCTCTTCTTTCGTTCTTGTCATGTTCTCATTCCCGTACTTTTAAGCCACTGTACGATGGGCTTTATAACCTCTTATAACTATGCAGCCATAACGACTATATAAATAATTTGAGCTTTTAATTTATATATCCGAGTATATAAGTTTTGTGTTTGTTGCTTTTCTTAGGTTCTTTCGGTTCTTTAAGCTTGGGTATTTTAATTAAAGAATAACCAAAAAGGCTTTAATAACAATAGGCTTATTTAAAGACAATAATAATTAAATGAACATCTTTAAATAGTGCTTCTTTCAGAATTCATTTAAACGCCTTTGGTTGGCTTTTAATCTTATCTTAAACATTGCTTACTAAGAATTCAAGTATTATAATATAGGTGCGCCCCTATGATTTCAAAACAACTTAAAGATAACGCTATATGTTTTAAGTTATTTCAAATTTCTTTTAAACCTGTCGTTGGCTTATTTCAAAATGGGCAAGATTTCAAATGCCCCCCACTAGCCCCAAACGGGGGGGGACGTCCCTACCACCTAGCCTATTTGAAATATATCTGTCGACGTGATTTGAAATTCAAATTTTCAAATCGCCTTTATAAACACCCCTTTTATACAGGCTATTGATTGTGTTTTCGATGGTTATACGGGGTCTTTATAAATGAAAAAACCATCAGGAAAATAGGTATTTTCTGGGTTGACTCTCCTATAGAATATATAGTTCTTCCCATAGTTAATAATTATACAAATTGATTAGGAGAATTATTTTCTATAGTGACAAATAATACTATAATAATATTATCATAGTATTATAATAATATTATTCTTCTCTATTGAAAATAAACAATCCTTTATATATTTATTTTCAATATGAACAAATAATACTATCATAGTATTACAATAGTATTGTTATAGTATTACAATAGTATTGTTACAGTATTACAATAGTATTGTTATAGTACTTCAGTTCCTATACCAGATATATCTGGTTCATTTATAAAGGATTAAATAATTATATGTATATGTATGTATGAATGTGTTTAAGCTTCGCCAACTCTCCTATAGAATATATAGTAACTAGGCATACAATTTTTTTATTTTCTATATGAACAATTAATACCTATTTACTTTCTATATATATTTGTCGTCACTGAACTCTCTTTCCAACTTATTAGCTATAGACTAAAGACTTGACTTGTATTTATTCTTAATCTAGAAAATCTATGTAAGAGTATATAGTAACTATTTACTACCATTTACCATTATCTTTACCCCACCAAAAAAGATCAGCTATTAATCTGACGAGGTAAAGACAAACTATAAATCCTATGACCCAAAAAATATGTCGTTTCAGAACTCCAATTAATAATGCTCCTATCATTACTAAAGCAATAATTTTTTTTATCATTTTGGGTTCTTATATTTATATTGAAATGAATGAACTCTCGATCCTTCTTTAGATAAAACTAAATTAGCTTTCCTTAACTTTTGTAGATTTGTCGTTGCTGAACCTATGCTTAAATTTAATTTTATACATATGTCTTTTGAAGTCCACCAACTATTAGAATTAAGTTTCAAAAAATGTAATACCTCATACTGTGTCATTTTAATTTACAAAACTTTTCTTTACGATCTTCTTTATTACTCTGGTGCATTATCATATCTTGTAATAACTCTTTATCATCTTGCAGTTGATTATATATTAATTGTAGTTTACTAATCTCGTCGATAAGTCTTTCTTCCTTATCATACAACTCATTTAACTTAATGAGCATCTCTTCTGCTTTAGTGAATTTCATCTTCCAATTGTAAAATTTTGTAAATCAACTGTTAATTTTTTTCTCTTTGGTTCTTCAACGCATTTATCAGTAATTAATTCCGCATCGATATATATTTCTTCACAACCGTTGCTATAAGCTATAACTACTTTATTTTCAAATAATTTATCTTTATTAATGAATACAAATATAGATAACACTACAATGATTAAAATTAAAATTGAACTTATAATAACCTTTTTCTTTTGCATCAACGTATCACCTGATAAATACTCCAACCTATAAAGGCAACAACTCCTAAAGCCAATATAGCTCCAACTGTTATGAACATAGTTTCGGGTCCATTACTAATTAATGTTTCTACTTCTGTGGAGTTCATTTTATTTCATCTGCTCATCAAATCTACTTCTATACATAGCAACTTCTAATATTAAATCATTATTTTGTTTCTGAAGTTTCTGAATTATTATTGTAGCTTCTTTTAAATCTTTATCAATAACTTGATTATATTTTTCCGTCACTTCAACACATAAATTTTTATATTGTTCTGTAGTGTTAATACTATCTTCTAAAATTTTCTTTTGATTCTCATAAGCTTCTTTATATTTATTTTTGAATAACATATTTTTTAACCTCTTTAATTCATCTTCTTCTTAAATAATTCTTTTTTAAAAGTCCACCAATGACACGCCACTTCTCCATCAATAATAACCTTAACTGAATCATATTCTGGATCTGCCTGGAAATCAGATACTTCTTTGTCATTCAAAAATATTGTAACTTTTTTCATTTTAAAACTCCTGTTTTATTTAAAACATTATTAACTATTACTTGTTGTAATACATGCAAACATCTATTTGTTGTTTTCTTTCTTACATCTTTAAAATTAACACTCCAATTACTAAAACATATATCTCTCCAATTTTCTAAATAAATATCTTCTATAACTCTTTTTGGTAAATACTTCATCATCGATAATTCTAATTTATATCCTTCATCTATTAGTGTAAATATAAGTTTATCTATTCTTGAATTTGTGCAATAAACTGCCACAATTCTTTCTGAATCATTCTTAGCCCATTTCTTTGGGGAACCAAAAACTTCTTTATTTACTTCTTTAAATTTATTAGTTACATATTTTCCAAAGATTTGTTTATTATAATTTTTTAAAACTATTCCTTCGGATTGACCTGAGTAATAAAAACTTTTAGGTATATCTGCATCTGTTAAAATAGTTATATCTTTGGCTTTACAAGTATTTATTAAAGGAACAACTGGCAAACCCAAAGCACCAAATATTTCTTTTGCTATATTCCAATTTATGAAAACTTCTTTGTCAATATTATAAATATCAAATCCTAAATATGGAGGAATCTTATCAAAATCATAGTGAATAGTATGAAGTACACAACATTCACCATAAAAAATTAAATGCCCCATATCAGTAAAATATTTTCCTTTCAAAGCATTCCTAATGAATTCTACACATCTTTTCCAATTACCACCGATTTCTTTCTGGTCATCTCCTATACTCTGTGTTCTACTTCCAAAAATAATTTTTCCATCTTTAACCATAAATCGAAAATTACCACCATCAATTTTTTCTTCAATGAAAATATCATCTTCTGGATTAGAAAGTAACTCGTTAATATCTTCATGTCCTACAGTAAATATCTTTGGGTATTTATGAAATGTCATTAATTAACCTCTTTAATCTCAACCTTAACTAATCCTAGATTCTTCTTAACTGAATATGTCTGAGCTTCTTTTGCATCTATATAAGAATAAAATGAAGGAAGTATATCATACTTATCAACATCATATTTAATTGCAAATCGTTTCATTTAAAAACCTCATTTTAAATTTGTATACTTCAGCGACCATTCAAATAATTTAAACGCCAACAAAGACAATACCAAAGGAATCAAATATATAAAACTTACGAAATTAATATAGGCTTTTAATCTTACACCTGATGATAACTTCGCCGATTCCATTACTATCGTTGGATTCATTATTCCTCTTATGTTGTTTATGAAGGCTAATGTAAATAACAGTATTCCCAATATAATCATTAATATTAAGCAGTAATAGAAAAAATTACTAGGATAAATGTTTTCTCTATATACTGCTATTATTAATCCTATTATTAAAATTTTAAACACTGTTAGCATTAACATGCTTTTACTTAATAAATAAAATGGATTTCCTTCTCCAGCTTTAATAAAAAAAGCTGTGACTATATCTATTAAATTTACTAGGCAAAAAATTATTATAAGCCAAAACAATATTGGGTTCTTCAAGGGAAGACTAATCCAATCCATGAAACCATTACTGCCAATGTTACACCTGCGAATGCTCCTATCATGGCTACTTTAAAAATAAACCATCTGTTTACTTTCTTTTCTTCATCCATAAATTCTTTTAAATTACTCATTCTATTCCCTCCGTTCATTTATTAATAATCAAAATACACTAGATTTTTTCCGTTTATTACTCTTTTACCCAACTGATACAATGAACCATTTTCCATAGCAAGTATTAATCCATTATAATGCTCAGCTAATTTTGAAGCAGGAATATTTATCTGAAATTCATTACCCACCGTCATTATATTTAATGTAATTAATTGTTCTTCTTGCTCTTCTACTTGGTTTTGTGCTATAGCAGATTGTCTTAATGTAGCCTGTTGTCTTAAATAAGCCTGATCTTCTAACTGTCTTTCATACTCTTGTCTTTCTAATTCCATCTGTTGCATCTGAGCCTGTTGCATCATCGTTTGTTTTTCTCTTTCCATCTGAGCTTTTAATAACATCTGTTCCTCATACGCTTTCTGTGTCAATGTATTCTGCTGTTGGGGTTGTCGTGCATTAGCTTTTAATGTCTCAAGTTCAGAAAAAATATCTTTTTCTTCTCTTTGTTCTAATTCGTCTAATTGTGGTGGATTTCGTATTGAATTATTTTGTTGCTCAAATGTACTTCTTATTGAATTATTTAATGGAGCTTGAATTAATATTTCTTCAACCTTCTTTACCGCTGGCCCAATTTTTCCATCTTTTAAAACAAATTTTGTCATAGTTCTCATTTCCTCCTCGATTTTCTTAATCTTAATATCATTTTCTTTTTTAATATCTTCTATCTCGGCTTTCTTTTTCCTTATCTTTTCTATTACTTTTTCTTCTTTACTTTTAAAAATTTTATTAAAAAACCCTGTCTTCTTTTTTTCATCTGACATAATTTTTTAACCTCTCCCTATCTTCGGGTGTTATGATTGAAATCTTTTCAAAGGTTGTTGTTTTAAACGCTTGAGCCATTTGAGAAGGAGTTAACATCATTTCTAATTGTTTCTTATCAGGAACACTTCTCTGCTGTTTAGTTATTGTAACACTATATTTATTCTTTTCATTGGTATATCGAACCCAACCTCTTTCTTTAAGAAAAGCTTTTAACTTATCTTTCATCATCTCTTCGAGTCTTTCTAATTCCTTACTAACTTCCCTTATCTCTACTGTCTTATTTAAGATAGAATCAATGTTGTTCTCATCTAATCCCTCAAGTAATACTTCTACTTTTTCCATTCCATACCTCATAATTATAATCTATTATATAAAGATTATGATTATATATTTTTAATAAACTGATCTATAGCGTCGTCTTTGGGTTCTTTCTTATCCTTATATTTATCAATTTTAGGCGTAATCTTTACATCTTCCTTATCAAAAAATCCTTTAAATAATCTATATAAACCGTATACTATTGCTATAAAGATGATTCCAACAAAGGATATAATACCCATTCCCGAAGCTTTACTAATAGTTGGAAATGAAAAAACCTGTTTCTTTGGTTTAATCTTTATATCATTAAACTGTAAAACCCTTCTATTGTTATGATTATAACTACTATCTTCTGGTGTCTTTTCTTCTTTATATAATTGTAAATAATATTGAACAGTTATGTCATAAGTATTATCTGTTGTGTTTTGGGTTTGCATCATTACTGGTATATTTTCACCACAAAAACAGAACCAAGATTTATTTATATTTCCTACACAATTTTGAAAATTAATATCTTCAGGATGCCCCGAATCAAAAGCTCTCGCCTTTATCTGATATTCTCCTTCACAGTAAGAAATGTTTGTTAATAAATAATCATCACCGCCTGTGATTGCATTTACATTTGGAATTGATAATATTATTAATATTAAAAATATATATTGGGTTTTCATTTTGTCACCTTTGTTTTACAACAACTACTATATGCCCAAACAGTTGGTGTTGCTGGGTTTGGTAAAATTCTTAGTCTTTTTTTCTTACCGCATTTAGGACATTTATCTTCACATCCACAGTATTCTTCATCTCTATATGGTTTAGATGTTGTAATTAGTGTCATTGTCTGTTCCTCCTATAACAATATAATGCTATACATGCCGCATCTGTCATACCATCGTGCGCTTTTATGCTTCTTTCTGTTGCTGTCCAAGATATATTAGGCCATTTCTTTTTGCAAAAACTTATGCTGGCTTGTTTTGTGTCTTCATATGTCATGCCCACAAATATATCCTTTTGCCATACTTTAGGATCCACTATCTCATATGATACGTTAAGACCACCTAAGATTCCTTGTATTAATCCAAAACCATATCCTGTCATAAAACAAGCACGTTTGCCACTTATAGGTCTTACATGTGCTTTTTCTAAACTGACAAATATCTTTTCATTGTTAGCTAAGTTTATAATACTTTTGATATTATTGAAGATATTCTGTATATCAAACTCTGTCTTCTTGCCTCTTATAACTGGCATTGTATGATTAAATACTACATCTTGTTTATCATTTATAGCAACTAATCCTCCTCCTAATCCTCCATCGACCCCTATATATAATGACATTTATTTACCTCTACTCTTAGCTATCTTATAAAATTTATATGAATTATAAATATTTTTTAAACAAGAATTTATAAATAAAATACCTATTAATGTAATTACTATTAAACTTATTTTAACAGCGAAACCAATATCTATAAGTCCTCCAATTATAAATGAAGCCGTAAAAAGAATAAAACCAGGTAATAAAAATATTATACTTACTGTACTATATTCATCTTTATATTTATATTCTTCTTTCTCTTTCTTGGTTAATTTATCATATAACTCCCATTTCATGTTTTCACCTCATAATCAAATATATTCTTAGTAACTACTGGCTTTATAAAATATTCTAATTCCGACCATACATTACTTAAATCTATATGTTCTAATCTTAGATTATGTTCTTTGAATTCTTCTAGTGTGCAATAACTTTTTCCCTTACCTACTCCTATTCCTTTAGTATTAGGAATTAAGAAATGTATTCCGGCTCCATATTTCTTTGTGATTTGAGCAGATAAACTATTTGGTGACTTATTATACTGATTTATATGTCCTACATCTTTTCTCAATGCGGCCAATGATATATCTTGCTGTAATAAATCTTGGATTAAGTTTCTTAGATAAGCTCTGCTAAATTTTATTTGACCTTCTTTAATTTGAGGAACTAAATAGTCCCAGAATATCTTACGAGATAAAGCTGAATTGCTTTTTTTACGGATGCCTAGATTTTTGATTATTATTTTATTATTGACGTCGACCATTACATAATTTTTCTTTAAAAGATTCAAAGGTTTATACTTGAAATCATCTTCATCTAAGATTTCATCTTCTTGATTTTTATCATGGCCTTTAAAGAAAAAGGCATATTTTATTTCACATTCTAATTTTAGTTCAAATTCTGGCATTTGTATATTCACCACGCAAACGGCATATATTGTTGTATCTCTAATACTATTTTCTTACTTAAATCTACAGCATCAGATATTTTTTTACCTTCTGGAAATTGTATACATATCGAGTCTGTGTCTGACATAACATTACTATATCCTTCTTCTCTAAATCTTTTTCTAGTATATAAAATTATATCTCTTCCGATTGCAGTACAATCACTAGCAGCTTGTTTATTATATAAATGTTTAAATTTAGGATTTGCTGTTATACCATAACCACTATTTAATAATATCTTATAAACATATTCAAAAGGATTTTTCTCTTCTTTACATTTCTTTCTTAAAACAAAAAACTTCTTATAGATTTTTTCTATCTTGCCTAATTCTTTACTACAATATGAACCATTAATTTTAAAAAAATTACTGCCTGACCACTTTTCTTTTAGTGTGCAACACTTACAATTGCTTGTAAACAGATTACATTGAATAAAAATATTAGGATACAAGGATGAATAATCAAATAAGGCTAAGTTATTAGAAAAATATTCTCCTGTTGGGTATGCGACATAACCTCCAGTATAAGATTTATTGTCTTCATCATCAATATCAAAATCTGGGCTAACCCCTAATTCTTTACACATTACCTTGTATGTAAATACGGCCATCTTATCCGTCAAATAAGTCTTTTTTCTCACATCTTCATCAGTTAAAAATGCTTTAAAGCTTTCAAAGTATTTTTCTACCCATTCATATAACTTCTTTGTTACTTCAATATCTCTTTTAGTATAATCTGATATGAGTTTAATTTCTTCTTTGGTCCAACTATCTTTCTTAAATAAATTATAATCAATCTGGATCTTACCTTCTTCTTCATTAACGATGCCTAAAGTTTTAGTGATGTAATCTAAACTGTACCGCATCAACAAATCTTTTAACATACCTTCTTTAATCTTCATCTCTCCTGCTCTTGATTTAAAAATCTGACGCAAATCGATTATAATCTTATATTGTAAATCAAAACCCTCTCTTTGCAGAATTGGATTATCATATTCTTTATTGTTAAAACCTACTAAGAATTTGTGGGTATTGATAACTTTCTGTATCTGTTCTTTATCTGTCAATAGATATATCTTATTCGTCTTATAAGAATAACAGCCGAATATTTTAAACTTATCTTTAGTTACATCTGGTTTTCCAAATGTCTGAGTTTCTATATCCATTACTAATATGTCATTGTTCATTATATAAAACCTTTTCTAAATAAATTAAAAATCACATAAATTAAAAGACAAATATCGACAAAAATTATAACAGAAGCGAGTTTTTTAACTCCAGATGTAAAAGCAATAACTATAGTAAGTATACAAAATAAAATTATTAATAATAAAGCCCTATTATTATCTTTTTTAATATTCATTTTGGTTTCCAAACTTTTCCTTCCAATACATACTTTTCTTTTGTTTCTAAAGATTGTAATTTTATTTCAATCGGTTCATAATATATATTCTTTAATTGTAAAAAATTCTCATCATCAATTACTATAACCAAATTTATTCTCTTAAAAATACTTTTATCTCTTTTGGTGCATTCTTTGAAAAATTCTTTTAACTTATATAAACTAATTTCTAACTTTATTATCATCTCAAATCTATTAGCACAAATATAAAATAAATCATAATTAAATGAATTTCTATCATTATATAAAAATTTTAATTCATTTATATTTTTATATTTTGAAAGAATACCACATATATGAACTAAAGTAGCATCACTACTAATTAATAATTTATCTTTAACTTTATGAATTAATTGTTTCATTTTCCACCTTTGATTTTTCATTTAAAACCCATGCAACCATATTATGTATTAAAATAAAACATGCAAAAAAATAACCAATCATTTTAATTGTTACATTTGTTGGAAGAACCCCAGCCACCAAACCTACAAGTGCTACAAAATTCCCCATTATTAATATTTTTGTCATTTTCCTTTCCTCCAATTTTTGTATTCATTTAAAAGAATCTCAAGATTTCTTTCATGGTTTTTTCCTTTCGAAACTTTATATTTTTTGCAAATATATTCTATAAATTGATAATCATTTTTTGTTAATAATAATTTCATTTTTTTCTCCCTCATCTATCCATTATAGTTAAAACTGCGCCCAAGATGATACAACCAATTCCTATCATTTTAACATATGATTCAAATGGTAATTTCCAATGAAATATATTAGTTATAACTGGCAAGATAAATAAAAAAAGCCCAAGAAATATAGTCGGGTGTATGCTTTTTTCTTGTTGTAATTCATTCATTTTGTTTCACCATTTTATTTTTTTCATTTGGTTAAAACTAAAATTTAGAATCGGAACAGTTAAATAGAATGTAATAAGAAGCACTAATGAAAAATAAAAGATTATGGTTGAAGCATTTTGTTCAAGAGTTCTTAAATATTTAAATCCGGAACTAGGAAGATAAAAACCTACAAAAATAATAAACATTTGCCATAACAAATTCCATTTCGATTTTTCATTCATTTCTTCACCTTCCTCATTTCATATTCTAAATATTTTAATCTCATCTTAAATTCTTCTTCTATTATTTGATAATTATCTTTCAACTTATATAATTCAATCTTTTGTTCCAATAAGTCTTTCAAAGTCATCAAGATTCTGGATTTTAGATAATATACCAAACACTACATATAAATTTATAGATATATTTAATCCATTTGTTTTGCAATACATTATTAATTTCTTCATATCAAAAAGATTTGTTAAAGATAAAAATATGTTTGATTTCTTTATTCCAAAATCTTGCATAAGTAATTCGACTTCATTAATATCATCGATACTTTTGACATCAAATCTAAACGTAGCATTTGATTGTATAAACCAATTAATTACAGTTGGATTGATTCTATTCT
>Ga0209002_10004519_pt1 | contig 10933 bp, 12 predicted proteins | sample Rifsed16ft2_FD_184010 | JGI IMG/M metagenome (GOLD analysis project Ga0209002, IMG submission 184010) | Soil microbial communities from Rifle, Colorado, USA - sediment 16ft 2 (version 2) | ecosystem: Environmental > Terrestrial > Deep subsurface > Rock core/Sediment | place: Rifle, Colorado...
AACGGCGGACAGACGATCCTCCGAAACGGCAAGGAACTGCTGCCAGTCGCGCAAGTCGTGCGCACTGGTAAACGGTATCTGCGTGAAGTCGGCCTGCCTGCGCAAATCGCTCGGACGCAGCCTGAGCGCCTCGAACGATTCACGGTAGAACGGCGAATGATCGTAGGCGTAGCGCACAATCCGACGCAGCCGAATCCACTGTAAGGCGCGCACGCGAGCCGGACTGAAGAAGCTGCCGGATGCACTGCCCATTAATCGCGCGACGAGACGCCAGGGCGCTGGCGAAGTCGGCCAAGCCTCAAAGGCGCGCAGGCCGAGATCAAGGGCGTGAGCGATCAGATTCATCGCGTCGGCCAGGCGCCCATCACGTCTTCGAGCTGCGGCGTGTCGCCGCCCGAGATGCGCCAGCCACGCGGCGTTTTGAGCAGCGCCAAATTCTGCGTCGGCTTCGCGCCGAAAACGGCCACGCCGCTGCGCACGACGCTGAAGTGCAGGCGATAGGTCACCTTGGCGAGTTTGGCATCTTCGTGGACTTCGACAGCCGTGATGTCGAACGAGTGAAACTGGACAGCGTCGCCGGTCGACAGACCCGCAACGAAATCCTTGTACGCCTGCTGGGTCTCGGCCAGGCCCGCCGCCTGTGCACCCTCTTCTACTGTAGCAAAGTATTCGTCGAGCGCGTCGGCGTTGCGTGAGTTCAGTCCGTCGAGCGCGGCCGCGCGAACGTCCTCGACGACGCGTCGAACAGCTCCTTCCTCGCCGCCGCTACAGCCCGACAGAAGCGCGACGATCGCCGCAACAAAAACAGTGAGACCGATGATCGTTTTCATGCCTTGCCTCCCGAATTAACGCGGTTGCTCGGATGGCGCCCGCAGCAGGCGTGGGAAGAACGCCGGCGTGCTCGCGGCGTATTGAGCGTAGGCCTCACCGAATTGAACCGGGGCTTCGCGCTCCTCGCGCCGCGCCAGCCGGGCATACATCGCCACCAGAATCGGGAACATGATCAGCGTGAGCAGTGTCGGCCACTGAATCAGGAACCCGAGCATGATTACCACGAATCCCGCATACTGCGGGTGACGGAGATAGGCGTACGGGCCGGTCGTGGCGACCTGCCCTGCGCGCTGCGCCTTGTACAACACGTCCCAGGCCGCGCCGATCAGGATGAAGCCGCCGGCGATTAGCCCATCGCTCAGCCAGTGCAGCGGGCTGAGATGTGGATCGCCCTTCCAGCCGAGCAGCGTCTGCCAGAGATGCCCAGTGTTGTGCGAGAGCAGATTGATGTCGGGGTAGGTGCTGCCCAGCCAGCCGGACAAGAGGTAGATCGTCAGCGGGAAGCCGTACATCTCTGTGAACAGCGCAACCAGAAAAGCGGCGAACGCGCCGAACGAGCGCCAGTCGCGCTTGGTGCGCGGTTTCGCGAAACTGAACGCGAAGATGATAAACACCGCCGCGTTCATGATAACGAGCGGCCACAAGCCGTAGGCAGGTAGGTCAGTGTTCATGCTTCTCTCCTTCCGCGCGCGGCTTGGGGTCATCCGTGTGCCCCGCGTGTTCGCCGTGCCCGCCATGCATGAAGAGATGCAGTAGTGGGCACAGGAGCAGCAACACATAGGGCAGGATGCCGAAGACGTGGGCCGTGTGCTCGGTCAGCAGAAAGAAAGCGGCGATAGCGAGGAACGCGAGAAAGACGATACCTGTTCGAGTGCGAAACCACCGGCTTACGCTGAAGTCAGGTTGAGTGTCCATTCATGCCTCCTGATACCCGCGCCTCCAGATTATCACGGAAGACAGTCACGAGTAAGCGCCGTTCGGCGTATAGCAACGTAAGCAAAATGGCGCACTTACATCAAGAGTACCTTGCAAAGGGGAGGGAAGAAAGGAAGAAGCGCCGCCCGGTCTTTGCGGTACGCGCAAGGTGTCGCATCCGCGCCGGCCGAGCGGCGCTAGGGCAGGCTCACTCGACGATCAGTTTGCCGCGCAGCATGCCCATCTGGCACTGGAACTCGAACTCGCCGGGCTTGTCGGGCAGGAATTCGACCGGCACGGTTTCGCCTTCGGGCAATTTCGCGCTCTTGTTGAAATCGGGGATGAGCACCATCTCCGAGCACGAGGCCGACTCCGCGCGGACGAAGTTCAGCCGCACGGGCTTACCTTTCTCAACGACGATCACGTCCGGTGTATAACCACCCTTCACGAGCACCATCGCTTCCTGATAGCCGCCGCTAGTCAGCGCGGCTTTCACGCCGGGCTTCTTCACGAGCCAGAAGAACCACACGATGAAGGCGATGGCGACGAGACCGCCGAGAGTGACGAGAATCTTATCGGGTGTCATGGGGTAATCTCCAAATTCAAACTCCAAACTTCAAACTACAAACGCGCTGATTGGGCGTTTGAGCTTTGGAGTTGGGAGTTTGAAGTTTTCCAGTGCTTGAGCCGATTCGCGTTGCTGATCACCGTCACGCTGCTGAACGACATGGCCAGAGCGGCGAGCAGCGGCGAAAGCAGGATGCCGAGGAACGGATACAGCACGCCGAGCGCGATCGGCAGGCCGAGTGTGTTGTAGACAAACGCACCGAACAGGTTCTGATACACGTTGCGCATCGTCGCACGGCTGATCTGGATGGCGGTCACCACACCCATCAGGCTGCCTTTGATCAGCGTGATGTCCGAAGCCTCGATGGCGACATCCGTGCCGGTGCCGATCGCCAGGCCGATGTCCGCCTGCGCCAGCGCCGGGGCGTCGTTGATGCCGTCGCCGACCATCGCCACCTTCTTGCCTTCCAGTTGCAATTTCTGCACGTTGAAAGCCTTGTCCTGAGGCAGCACTTCGGCCATCACCCGGTCGATGCCCACCTGGCGGCCAATCGCGTTCGCGGTGCGCTCGTTGTCGCCGGTGATCATCACCACCTCGAGCCCCATCTTCTTCATCACGGCGATGGCGGCCTTCGAGTCCTCCTTCACCGTGTCGGCCACAGCGATGATGCCGGCCGCCCGGCCGTCGAGGGCCACGTACATCGGCGTCTTGCCGTCATCGGCCAGCGCCCTCGACCGGGCCTCCAGATCGCCCAGGACGATGCCCTCTCGGCTCATCAACTTCACATTGCCGATGAGCACCTGCCGCCCGTCTACGGCCGCCGAGACGCCGTGACCGGGGATGGCCTCGAAAGAGCTAGCCTCGTTCAAGGGGAGGCTGCGAGCCTGAGCGGCCTCCACGATGGCCAGCGCCAGCGGGTGCTCGGAGGACCGCTCTACCGATGCGGCCAGCCGCAGGACTTCTGTCTCCTTCTGCGGCGGTGTCAGGACGAGGTCGGTTAGCGATGGCTTGCCGTACGTGATCGTGCCGGTCTTGTCGAGAATGATCGCATTCAGTCGCTCCGAGGCCTGAAGCGCGTCGCCGGAACGGATCAGGATGCCGTTCTGTGCGCCCAGCCCGATGCCGGTGGTCAGGCTCATCGGCGTGGCCATTCCCAGCGCACACGGGCAGGCGATGATCAACGTGGTCACGGCCACGATCAGGGCATAGGTGAGTGCCGGGCTGGGCCCGAAGTTGTACCAGACCACAAACCCGAGGATGGCCAAGATCATCACGGCGGGCGTGAAGTAGGCCGACACCCGGTCGACGATGCGCTGGATGGGAACCTTGCTCCCCTGCGCATCCTGCACCAGCCGGATGATGTTGGCCAGGGCGGTGTCTTTACCGACCTTGGTGGCGCGGAACTTGAAGGCACCGGTCTTGTTGATCGTTGCCCCGATCACCTCATCGCCGACCTTCTTTGAGACCGGCAGGCTCTCCCCGGTGATCATCGATTCATCGACGGCTGATTGGCCCTCGGTCACCTCGCCGTCCACCGGAATCTTCTCGCCTGGCCGGACAATGATGATATCGTTGACCAGCACCTCTTCCACCGGGATATCGATTTCCTTGCCCTCCCGCACCACCCGGGCGGTCTTGGCCTGCAAGCCGATCAGCTTCTTGATCGCCTCCGACGTGCGCCCCTTGGCTTTCAATTCCATTGCCAGGCCGAGCACGACCAGCGCCGTGACGACCACGGTCACATCGTAGTAGACCTCGGTGAACTCCGCCGAGGGGAAGATCTGCGGGAAGAGGAGGGCGAACGTCGAATAGATCCAGGCCACGCCAGTGCCCAGGGCAATCAGCGTGTGCATGTTGGCCGAGCGGTGCTTGAGCCCCTGCCACATGCCGGTGAAGAACTGGCTCCCCGAGAAGACCAGCACGGCCAGGCTGAGCACCCCCATCGGGTACCAGAGATAAGCGAGCTGCGGGCTGCCGCGCGGGAACCAGTCGCGCAGGACGGGGAAGAGCCAGGGGTAGGAGAGAATCATCGTCGGGACGCCGACCGCGGCGCCGAACCACCACTTACGCATCAAGGACCGGTATTCCTTCTCCATGGCCGCCGCTTCCTTGTCCTGCTCTTGCTCGGAGGCTTCGGCGGCACGCGTGGCTTTGTAGGGCCCGGCGCTCTCGACGGCTCGGGTCAGGAGGCTCAGGTCGCCAATGCTGGGGGAGACTTCAACCCTGACTTCATTCGTGGCGGCGTTCATCGTAGCCTGGTACACCCCGCGGACACTCTGAAGAGCATCCTCGATCCTGGCCACACACTCGGCGCAGTAGAGACCGCTCACCTTCAGCCGCACCGACTGCCCGTCGGTGCTGAATCCGGCCGAGCGGACGGCCTCGACGAGGTCGGAGACCCGCGCCCGAGTGGGATCGTAATCCACCGTGGCCCGGCCCGAGCGCACGTTGAGGGTGGCGTTGCTCACTCCGGCCACGGCCCGCAGCGCCTGGGCCAGCGCCGGCCCGCCCGAGCGGCTCAGCCCGCGCACAGGAAGGTCGAGGCGGACCGTGCCCGTGGCAGTCTCCGGGACGCCGGTCGTGGCGGATACCGGCCCGGCATACCGTCCGGGGTCTTCATCAAAGGATTTCACGCACTTGTCGGAGCAGAAGTAGAAGGTCTGGCCCTTGTGCTGCCGGACGGCGAAGGCCGCCGCAGGATCGACTTCCATGCCACAAACCGGATCGCGCACCATGCTGCCTCCTCACACAATGGCCCCCTGACTCCGTTTCCAAGGTTGCGGTCCCATTATACGGTGGACATTCCAGGCCTCATCGGGAGTTTGGCCGGCGGCATAGGGGGCAGAATGGCCTAGCCTGGCGACCTCAGGCCGCCAGGCCCTTTCGGGAGCTGGTCCGGCTGCGAGCTAGCGGGGGGCCGCGTGACCCGCGGCTCCCCGGGTGGCGCGCCGCGAGCCTACGAGAACCGCAGCCAGCACGGGAAGGCCGATCGCAAGCGCCGCTAGGCTGATCAATTGGGCCTGGTTGAGGCCGAAGGCGACAGTCAGGTAGGAGCTCCAGAAACTGATCACGAAACGCCCCGTCGAGTAGAGCAGCAGGTAGATGAGGAAGAGGGCCCCGTTGGGGAGGGGTTTCCGACGCAGTCTCCAGATCACCCCGAAGATCGCCAGGTTCATCAGGATCTCGTAGACCGGCGTCGGGGTGTAGTAGACCCCCAGCGCGGGGACCATCGCTTCGCGGTTGACGTAGGCGAGCCCAAACGGCCCTGTCGTCGGCTGACCCATGGCGTCGCCCGTGATGATGCACGCGATCCGCCCCACCCCCTGAGCGAGGACCAATCCCGGCGCGGCAATGTCGGCCAGCCACCCCAGGCTAAGGCCGCGACGCCAGGTGAAGGCAGCCAGCGCCAGGAGCCCTCCGAGAACAGCGCCCCAAATCGCCAGGCCGCCTTCCCACACATAGAGGATGCGGAGAGGATTGGCGGAGTACTCGTGCGGCCAGTGGTCGATGACGTGCAGCAGCCGGGCGCCGACGAACCCAGCAATCACCACCCAGGTGGCCGCGTCGGAGAAGTGCTCCGATCTCAGCCCCTTGCGCCTGCCTTCCCGTGCCGCCAACCACAGGCCGATGGTTACGGCCAGCACGACGATCACGCCATACCAGCGGAGAGCAAAGTGGCCGAAGCGGACGATGACGGGATCGATTCCGATGGTGATCATGGGCTTAGTCTCCTGATGAAGAGCGATGCAGGTTGGGTTTCACTCTCGAGCGAGGAACAGCCGAAGCCCGAGCCCCGCGGCGAGCAAGGCCACAACCGAGGCGCCGGCGACTTGGGGGAACGGCTTGCTGCGCTCGAGCGCGTGGAGCTCACCGCTGGGTTCCTGCACCGTCGCCGGCTCGTCGCCAGCGGTTTCGGTGGGCGCGGTGATCGTGAGGTCGGCGGTGGCGGTCTCACCTTCCTCGGTGGTGGCTCGCAGAGTGTAGGAGCCCGGGGGAGTGTCGGCGGGGATAAGGAATTCGACGACGAAGCCGGCTTGCTCGCCCTCACCGGCGGCCGTGGCTTCCCCCAAGGTGACCGACGCCGTCGTGCCTTCGAGAGCAATCGTGAAAACCTCGCCGGGCTCCATCTCGCTGCCAGTGACCGTCACCTCACTGCCTGCCGCGACGATTGCCGGCTCCACTACGATCTCGGGTTCGCCGTGCGCCCGCACTTCGCTCGCAAAGGCGAGTACCATGCCGGAGGCCAAGATCAAGGCCCGCTTCCACACTCCAGTCATCCACAGCCTCCTATTCGAGATGGGTGGAGAGCGGCTGCAAGGTCGCTACAACGCCGCTGACCACGATGGCAAGCAGGATCACCCCGCTGACAATGAGAAGGCCTTTCCGCCGCGCCGGGCTCATGTAGGGACTGCAGTCCAGGACCGGCACCAGCGCCAGCAGAAGTCCGATGATCGCCGGGACGATCGCCAGCGCGGGCACGCCCCAGGCCTCCTCCGCTGGGAATAGCCAGATGAACATCCACCAGGGCTTGGTGACCTCGGCCCCCGCCACGCCGGGCTGGCCGAGAGGGGCGGGGAAGACGAGGCTGAGCAGGACCGATGCGCTCAAGACCAGCAGGCCGTAACCGGCCATCCGCCTGAGGTGGATGCTGAAGAATGATTCTCCTTCGCCCGCCGTCGCCCGACTGAGAGCGTCCTTGGTGACCTTGGGGGAGATGCCATGCTGCTTGACCAGATAGATGTGCGAAGCGATCAGCAAAGCGAAAAGCAGCGGCAAAATGGCGATGTGCCCGTTGAAAAGGCGCGTGACAAGCGGGACGCTCCGGCTGAATTCCGCCGAAAACCAACCTCCAAGTAGCCCCAGCACTTCGGCGGCTTCCTTGTTGTGCTGAAGAGCCTCCACGCCTTCCTGATCCATCTTGAGCACACTGCCGCTGAAGACCAGGCCCAGCGTCACCGCCAACAGACCCAGGCCGACATACCAATTCACCTCGCGAGGCCGCTTGTAGGACCCGGTGAAGAGCACCCGGAGCATGTGCAGCAAAACGGTTACGGTGACGATCTGGGCAGTCCAGAAGTGGATCGAGCGGACCAAGTCGCCCAGGGGCGCGCCGGTGATGATGTAGATCACGCTGCTGTGTGCCTCTGTGGGGTGGGGATGATAGAACTGTGCCAGGTAGATACCGGTGATGAACAAAATGACAAAGCCCGTAAGAGTCATGCCGCCCAAGGTGTAGGGGAGCCGGTTGGCGTGTTGAGGGACGCTGTACGCCAGACCCTCCAGGCCGAGCCGTTCCCACAGCCACTCCCCAACCGCCGGACGGGGGCGAGGCTCTGTGGCTATATTCATGGGTCTCATCCTCCCGATCTGGCGCCTCCACGGCGACCCCTAGGTCCACCTCGGGTTGCTGCCAAGAGGCTGCCGGTGCGGCAGGGGGTGCGAGCTCTTTCGGCGATCCTCACAGCCAGGGCCGCTCCTGCCGCTTCACGCCTGGCGCCGGGCGAGAGGAGTATCGATCCGCGGAGCAGCCAGCGCCCCGCCAAGTTCGGCCTCCTGGGATGCGAGAAACGCCGCCGAGGTGGGAAAATCGCTGGCGAGGATCGAGCTCAGTCGCCTGCGGAGCGGCCTCGAGTGCAAGAGCGGCCGTTCGATGCGCGGCAAGAGGCTGGCGGCGAAGGCGGCATCCAGCGCGACGAGGGTGTTGTCCCGGGCCCCGGTTTCGAAGACACCGCTGCCGCCTTCGGTGAAGGAATTGGCGACGAACACAAGCGCCTCTCCGAAGACCGATGCCGGCAGCCTCAGGCCGTGGTCCTGGAGGATGCCCACGATCTCGAAGAGCGGCCGAAGGGCCTGGGACCGCCACCCCGAGAGGCGGCGGAGCCGGCTGGCGGCCTTCTGTTCCGAACGAATGTGTGACCGCAAGAAGATCGCTCCCAGGCGGTCACATGCCCTGGCCTCTGCATGGGGCAGTGCCGACAGGAGAGCTCCAGACGCTGGCCAGGCGACGACCGCGGTGTGACGGAGTGTGGCTTCCTCCCAGTCGGTGAGTCCAGTTGTGTCGAGTGTGCCGGCCGTGACGACGTTGGGCGGGAACCGAACCGGGCGCTCTAGCTCCGCTCCCGAGAGGTGCCAGATGTAGCCGAGCGGGATCTGCGCCGCCAGCTCGGCGAAGAGACCGGCCAGCTCAGCCGGACTGATGCGTAGCATGAATGCCATGAAAAGACGCCGGCTGTTGCCGGGACGGGAGGCTTCCTCCAGGATGGCCTGGATTTTTCCGGAGTTGAACCGGCTCTGAGCCTCGGCGAGCATCCCCATGTCCCAGCAGCCGCTCGCCCACCACGGATGGCCGACCATCTCCTGCACTTGAGGCGAGACGCCCCCAGTCAGCAACTTGGCCAGGGCCTGCACGGCTGCCACTTTCCCGCTTTGCGCGGGGCCGCAAACGATCAGGAGAGGCTTCGACTTGAGGGCGACGTACAGGGTGAGAAGCCGGGCGGGCTCCACTTCCAGGGCGCGGGCCGTCTCATGCACCTGGGCGACGAGTACCTCTTCCTCACCGGCATCACTCGGTGAGGGGCCTGGCTCTGGAACGTTAACCCCTTGTTGTGTTGTCATCCTGTGAGAGCTCCTTTCGACCTCCCTCATCGCCGCCATAGGGTGATGAGGGAGGCGGGGGCAGTCGACAGCTCGGACGACGCCTCGCTGCGGTGAAGGGCATGGCGCGACGGCAGTCGCCGTCACTTCGAGCGGGCGGAGCAGGGCGAGCTTACCTGGCTGCCCTCCCGGCGGCCCGCATCAAGCAGAGAAGAACGAACAAGATAAGTGCGGCAAAGCCGAACGGGACGAGCACCTGCCACCCACCTTCGAAGACGGCGAGGAGGGACACGACAAGAGCAGCCAAGGCGAGCGCCGCGCCCTTCCAGCGCTGGCCTCGCCTGCTCTGCCCACCTGTCCCGTGAATGTGCATCCTGTCACCAGCGACCGGCTGCCTGCGCACGAGGTGCGCGCCTCACCCTGATCCGTTTCCCTCACTGGTGCCGTACTCTCGCGCACCCTGCAGGGTAGTCCAAGCGCCTCCCGGCGGGTGCCCCGCTGGGCGATTCTGCCTGCCGCCGGGCGGGCCTTGCGGCGCATGCTCCCGACTGTCCGGCCTGGCTATGATGATCGAGGCGCGGACCTCCGGTCTCAGAGGCGGCTCCGCAGGCCTTGCCGTGGCTCATCGGGGGGCTATTCGATCGGGATCTCAAGGAGGAAGGATGAACTCAACCAGGCGCAGAGCCTTCTACTGGGCCTTGGGGAGCGGCCTGACAGGCGCAGCCCTGCTCATGGGCCTGTATTTCGCCATTGTCTCGTTGGCCGAGGGGCCTGAGCACGCCGTCGACCTTTTCTGGGAAGACCGGTGGATTGTCATCCCCATCATCCTCGGCTTCGGCGTTCAGGCCTCGCTGTACACGATCCTGAAGAAGAGGCTCTACCTCCCTGTGTTATCGACGGGCGCCAGCGGCCCCCTGATGGGCGCCGGTGGGACGACCTCAACCGTTGCCATGGTCGCCTGCTGCGCCCACCACGTGACGGACGTCCTCCCCATCGTTGGTCTCACCGCGGCCTCGGCCTTCCTGGCGGAGTACCGGACGGTCTTCATGCTCGTGGGTCTTGGGACGACCCTCACGGGGATCGTCGTGATGCTCACGATTCTCCTTCGGGAGCGCGGACGTGCCCTGCGGCTTATCCCGGCGACGTTGGAGGCCCGATGACCCGCCGCCCTATCACACTTCTCGCCAGCCTGATCACCGGCGTTGCCCTTATCCTCGCCGCATGTTCACCAGCAGACGCGTCCCAGGCCGGGTTACCGGCGGAGGCGCCGTCCCCTGTTGGCGGGGAGGAGTTGGCCCGACTTGACGAGCAGGGCGCCGTGAGCGTGCGCGTTGTCCCGCTGAATCTCGCCGAGCTCGGCACGAGCCTGGATTTCGAGGTCGCCCTCGACACACATTCCGTCGATCTCGGCATGGACCTAACCGGTCTTGCCTCCCTGACGACCGACCTCGGGCTAACCGTGGATGCGAGTCGCTGGGATGCACCCCGAGGCGGCCATCACGTTGAGGGGGTGCTCTCCTTCCCGGCCAGCACCGGTGGCCAGGATCTGCTCACCGGTGCGAGCCTCCTGAGGCTGACACTCCGAGGCCTTGACGTCCCCGAGAGAACGTTTGAATGGGCGCTGCCGGCTGAGTGAGCGCGCCGGGCCGGCGAGTTCACTCAATGGGGGGACGAGCAGAACTGCCTGATCGCACCGGCGTGTTCGCACGATCCCGAGATCGATCTTCATCGGATCTTCACTTGCGGCCGGTATCCTTGGTTTGAGAAATCGAGATACTAGGAGGCATGAGTCATGATGTTCGGAGGCGGAATACTGATGGGAGCCGGGTTGCTGGTGATGGCAGCGCTCCTCGCCCTTCCGGTGCTCGCCATTGTGGGCGCAGCGGCCCTTGTCCTCAGGTCGAGAGGCGTCGCGGCTTCTCAAGGGACGAAGGGAGGCCGCGAATGATGGGGGAGGCGGCATGACCCCGGCACCCCGTTCGGGCCGCGCCCCCCCGCACCCACCTGCATCGCACCTGCGGAGCT
>Ga0209002_10004522_pt1 | contig 10931 bp, 7 predicted proteins | sample Rifsed16ft2_FD_184010 | JGI IMG/M metagenome (GOLD analysis project Ga0209002, IMG submission 184010) | Soil microbial communities from Rifle, Colorado, USA - sediment 16ft 2 (version 2) | ecosystem: Environmental > Terrestrial > Deep subsurface > Rock core/Sediment | place: Rifle, Colorado...
TTGTTGATCGTCAGGTAAATGAGGATCCCGGTCAACGCGAGAATACTGGATATATCACGCGCGAAGTTCAGGGGTTGATCCAACGTGGGGATAAACATCCGGGTTGCTTCTGCAAACGCCAGGGCCCAACCTGAAAGAATGCTGAGGACTATAAACCCAATTGCCCCTCGCCAGCCAAGCAGCAGGCCGGCCATCAAGATGGGGATGAAATACCCAAAGAAAGCAACATCCCGTATGCCATCTGCCACCCATGTCAGGTATGAGAGGCCGGTCCACACTGTAGCAACCAAAAGAAGGCTGGCGGTCTTAACATAACCTTTCCGCGAGCTGTAAAGTATGAACGCTATCGTTATGGTGATTGCTGTCAGGATCAGGTTGACTTCGACCAGGTTTATGTCTTGGCCCTGGATAATTCGAATCACCAGGAGTGTCACCAAGATTGCGATAATGCTCCAGCCAATGGCATTGAGAATGGCCGCAGAGCGTGTCTTGTCTTCATCTTCAGGGAAGATAGGGGGCGCCAGGAGTTTTCGGAACGCGTTTTGCATATTGTTCCTAGCCACTGGTCTTCTGCTCATCAGAATCGCGAAGGATTTGGATGGCAACTTCGGTATCGTTCAGCCTCGTGCCGATTTCCGTGACTGCGGTGCGCAGTATCTCCTCATATTCCGTGGAGGAACTGATGGCGGAGGTTACCTGTGAGATGGATTGTTCGCGGTCTGCACGCAGGCTGGCCTCTTCATAAAGGCGTGCGCTTTCAAGGGCGGCCGCGAGTCTCTCTACGGCTGATTCGAGGGTTGCCAGTGTATTTTGTCCGAAGCCCTCTTTAAGTTTTGTGTTCACCACGCCGATAGTCTGTCCGCGCAATTTGATGGGTATGGCAACGACACTGCTTGCATCGGCGCCATTGGATCTAACGACCATGCCTGTTGCGAGAGCCTCATTTCCAAGGGCGGGTAATTCAGTGACTGGTTCAATGCGGATATTATCAAATCGATAGCCCTGGTTAATGAGCCGACCACTGTCTCCGAACTTCTTCCAGCCTTCGCGTGTATATTGACCATAAGCGCGTTCCAATTCACTCAGGTTCCGTTCCACCTCCTGCGAAAGGCGGGTACGTTCGATCGAGGTTGCCAGTTGATCTGCCATGACCTGCAGGATGGCTATATCGTCCTGGTTGAATGCTTGCGGCTGATCGCTTTGAATGTCCAAGACACCAATAACAACGCTTTCCACCTTTAAAGGCAATGCCATTTCCGAACGCGTATCGGGAAGTACAGGGTCATTGAACTGGATCTGGTCCGTTCCTGCGTCGAGCGTAATACGCGGTTCTCCTGTTGCTGCAACACGTTCTACAATTCCGGCTTCTCTCACGCGCAGCCTGTGATTATCGGCGATCATTCTCCGCCCCGCTTCCGTTGGGGAGGCTGCAAGCACGGCAAACTCCCTGTTTTTATCAAGAATGAATATACCCACGTGATAGAAGTTGAAACGGTCAAGGATCAATTGTGCAGATCTTTCAAGCAATTCACCGAGCTCACGGGCAGAGGCTATATCGCGCGCGATCTCTGCCGCTGCTCGCAAACGGATGGTTTGATTTTCAAGATCCTGGGTGCGGTCCGCAACGCGTTGCTCCAAGTCAACAATAGAGCGTCGAAGCTGTGTTGTCATGCGATTGAAAGCATTTACCAGAATACCGATTTCATCATCTCCTGCTTTGATGTTGACATAAGACGACACATTGCCTTCGGCAATATCCGCAGCGGCCCGGGTAAGCGCTTGAACCGGCTGAAGAGTACGGCTGGTGAGGAGGACAAGGCCAAGTATTCCAAGGATCAATGTCCCCAGGCTCGCCATTCCTGCAAACAGCAGGCGCTTGTTTTGAGCTGATGAGATATGTGTATGATCGTATACAATATCGATGACACCGATAATTCGTTCCGAGTAATCGTATATCGGAGCAGAACGGATCGCGTAATCATGTCCGTCAATACTGGGATGTGTGATCGTCGATTCCCCTTTCAACGCTTTCGTGTAACTTTCGGGGTCGTTGAAGAGGGATGAATGCTGGGTTGCTGCAAATAGCATCAGATCAGTATTCGGGCTGGTCTCACCAGGGTTGTTGTCAGGGACGATATCTTTAAGAAGCAAAATCTGCCACTCGCTATCTTTAGAAAGCTCGCCGCCATATTTTTCCTTCAAGCCAAACAGAAGAGTCTCATTAAATCCGATGCCAAATTCAACCGAACCAATATGTTTCCCTTGATAAAGAACGGGTACTACACCTCGTATACCGAGATCTCCATTTTCGGATTCCAGGCCTGCGACAGGCTTTTGTTCAACGTTTGCTAATAACACCACCGAACTTAGCGTTACTTCGGATGATTCAGAAGCCGCCGGGTCATTTGCATTGAAAAAGAGTGTTCCATCGGTTAAGTGGTACTGATAAAGGATAATATTGTCATTGCTTTCCTTCAAAAGTTCAAAGCTCGGCAGGACAAGCTCAAGCAACCTCTGCCGGTCTCTTTTTGCAAAGGCTTCCTGTATGGCAGGGTTTCCTGCCGCCTCCGAAGCAAGAGCCAGTGCGAGCTGCTTTTGATTTTCCACTTCTACTGAAAACGAATCGCTGAAAGAATCGAGATCCCCTTCCTCGGCTTCGTGGTATGCGTCATGAAGGCTGGAGAAGAAATATGCAAAGAGGCCAGCGAGTAAAACCATAAACAGGATTACAGTGGGAGCAATTAATTTACGGGTCAGAATCATGAATCAGCCCTCCGCCTGCCTCTGCTCATTCGCTTCATGCTGGTCGCGGCTTTATCCTGATCACGGATCGCGCCAATAAAGACAGTTGCTTCCTCCACTCCGGGTAGCTGGCCCAGTTCACGTGCTGCTGTTTGAAGCAATGTGTCTATGTCAAACGCTTGACTGAAACGAGAGGCAAGTTCGCCAATGGTCTGTTCCTGCCTTGCCCGCTGAGTAGCTTCCTCGAGCAGACGGATGTTGTCCACAGCCAGGCCAACCTGACTTGCGACTTCAGCGAGCAAATCTTCATCCGTCTTATTCCACTGGGGATCACCCTTTCGTGCAATGGATATTTTGCCGATCTTCTGGCCGCGCAGAGTGATCGGAACGGTAACTTCATTGCCGCCATCAGCAGATGACTTTTCTGCGCGCAGCCCAAGCGGGGTGTATGTGAAAACGCGTTCCTTCTCCTGGAGTTTTTGGTTCCACGCTGCGCGCGTGCGGAGGGTTGTCAATGCTTCGAGTTGCATGGACGTCGCCTGAGATTCGTCAAGCAGGCGCGCATTATCAATGGCAACTGCTACCTGATCCGCGACGGTTTCGAGAACGTCTATATCCTCCTGGTTGAATGCCTGCGGCTTGTCAGACTGGATATCCAATATTCCCAGAACTTTATTTCGAACCAGAAGTGGTAACGCAATTTCTGAGCGAGTCATCGGGAGGTCCGGGTTGTTGAAGAAAACCGCGTCGAGCCCAATATCCAGGGCGATGCGGGGTTTTTTCTGTGCCGCGACATGGCCGACAATGTCCTGTGTCCCAACAGACAGCGAGTGTCCCCTCTCGAGCATTCGCCGGCCGCCCTCAGACGAGGCAGCCTGCAAAACCACTTCAGCGCCGGTGTCGTTGATAAGGAAAATACCAGTATGGTAGAACCCAAATTGATCGGTCAGCAGTTTTACGACAGTATGTAGAAGAGATGAGAGATCCCGCACCTCCGCAGTCTGGCGGGCAATATAGGATGCCGCACGGAGGTGGTCGGCTTTTCGTGAAATTTCCGAGGTGCGTTCTGCAACACGTTGTTCCAGAGCATTGATCAGCTCACCAAGATTTGCGGTCATTGTATTTAGATCTGCGGCGAGTTCAGCGAGTTCACGAGTATGCGGGATCTTCGTGATCCTGAACGTCAGTTCCCCTTTGCTTATCCGGCGGGCGGCGTCTCGAATTCCAATAATCGGTCCTGCAAGATAAGTAGCAGAGATAACTCCAGCAATAACGAGCAGGAGAAGGGCACCGAGGAGAATTATGACCAACCTGACAAGATATTCTTGTTCCTGTGCCAGGATGGTACTGGCAGAAATATCCACACCCAGAACGCCGACTCGCCTGCCATCTGAGGTAAAGATCGGAGTGTACCCGGATAAAAAGGTGCCAAACTCGTCGGTATAAAAGTCCGGCTCGATGATCGTTTCAGTCATCGAATCAAAATTTTCAACCAATGTATCGCTTGGTTTTTCATAGCGATCCCCGTATTCTGATATAAGCGGCTCGTCTGGAGACAACCGGGCATCTACAACAAAGTAAATCCCCTGCTCATCCTTCCTCATCGTGTAAACAAAGCGCAGTTCGGGATCGGAGCGTTTGATCCTAACATTCTGTTCATGGATCTTTGCAAAGTATTCATCACCCGCGGTTTCGACTCTTAATAGCTCGTCGCCGTTTTGTTGTAATCCGGCAAGTGAAGTGATATTCTCGAGGCGATGACGCAGGCTGCTTCTCAATTCCTCACGAAAGTTGATATAAAGTACGGAAGATAGTCCCACGGCAAACAATGCCGCCAGAATAATCAGCACAGCAGCAAGTCTCACGCGCAGGGATGGGTAGTGAGAGGAATTCGTCTCCATGTTACTTGTTTGATTCATCCATATTCAGTTCAATCGTAGCCTGGGAGGCGCTAAGGCGCCTGCCAAGTTCCTTAACTGCAGTTTGCAGGACACCGTCAATCGTTGCAGAAGACCAGATTTTGGAGTTTATCTCGGCCAGCATACGCTCATACACGGCGATCTGTCGGCTCTCGCTGATCAAGCGGGCATTTTCAAGAGCGATGGCGGCCTGGGTTGCCACGGCATTTGCCAGGCTTTCCTGCTCAGGAGTCCAGTCTTCCGTGCTCTCGAACCTTATTTGCCCTAAAACCTGATCGCGCAGGCTGATGGAAACTTCGATCTTTTTGGATTTCTCATCGGGCTCGTCACCGACCTGGTATTCAAGTTCATCCTCTTTTTGTGCGGTAAAACCACTCCAGCCTTCCAGCAGATATTGCTGTTGAATAGTGCGCATTTCCCGAATGTTGTGTTGCGCTTCCTGAAACAGCCGGGCATTTTCAAGTGCGATGGCGACTTGCCCCGCCATGTTTTGCATGGTTTCGATCACTTGCGGACCAAAATCCGATTCCTTTGTGGATTGAACATTCAATGCGCCCAACACGCGATCTCCAACGATCAGGGGCAGGGCAATCTCGGAGCGGGTATAAGGCAGGATTGGATTCTCATATCTTTGCTTTTCTTCGGAGGCAATTTGGGCGATACGAGCCGTCTTTTCACGGATTGCGGTGCCAACCATGCTTCTGCCAGCAACTTCGAGGCGGTGGCGATTTTGTCTGAGCAGCTTGCCCGCTTCACCGGTCGCTTCTTTTAACTCAGCCCATTTTTCGCTTGGATCCAAAAGATAGATGGCGGCGTAGTAATAACCGAATCGTTCTGGAACCAAGAGGATCACCTTTGCGAGCAATTCGTCGGGATCGAGACTGGAGGATGCAACTCTGCCGACCTCATTTGTCGCAGAAAGTTGTTTTGTGCGTTCCACAACCTGCTGCTCGAGCGTGTTCTGTAATTCATCCAGGCGGGAAACCATGCGGTTGAAGTGCATGGTAACGATCCCCAGCTCATCTGTGGCAGTGATCGGCGCGCGCTGGGAGAGGTCACCTTGCTCGATTTTGTCGAATGTTTCAATCAGCTCTCTGATGGGATTTGAAACAGCCCTCGACGCATAATAGGAAAGGATTGCACCCAGTAAAAGAGCCAGCATGCTAAAGAGAATTGATTGAACTTGCAGATTGCTAAAAACTTCAAGTGGGCTGACCTCGGCGTATAGAATCCGGATCGTTTGATGGTAACCAATCGGAGCTATCAGCACGATCGCGATCGCGATCAATGCCAAATTCAGCACCTGGAATCTGCCGATGAGCAGGGCACCCGCGCGACCCTGCAACTGAGTGTCAAAGTCATTTGGAACGAGAACCAGCCTGGCAGGGAGAGTGAAGCGGTCGATCATCAGAACGACGAGGATCACAGATCCAAAAATTGCAGCGAGACCGCCCAGTAAAATGTAGACTGGATTGGGTGAGCTTAGTGAGGTGGGTTGAAAAGGCGATGAGACGGTGTCGCTTTGCAGCACTGCCATCAAAACCGGAGGCAAAACATTGACAACAAAAATGACGATTACAGCCGCGAACCCATATCGCCAAAGCAGGCTGGTGATCTCCCGCCAGGCTGCGAGTTCTTCAGCAGGATTTGGTTTGAGGGAGCCCTTTGCCCATTGATCCAGCCGGTTTTGGGCTGTTCGCGTTATCCACCAGCTTATGCCCAGCATGATCAAATTGCTTAGAATGATCAAAACAGGCAAGGTGATTGTAAAAGCATGAGTCAGTGCCTCGCTGAACTCAGCATTGACCTGAATGGAAAGTATGCCCGGGATCGCCCCGAGCAAGGCAATCACCTGGGCGGCAGCTGTGACGATGAGAATATACCAACCGCCTGTTTTTGACAATAAACGCTCAAGCGCGAATCTTTTACTCATTGAGTGCCTTCTTGTTCCTGCTGGTGTCGCCAAGGTTTGTTCCGAGTTTGATGCGCGCGCTGCTTGCGCCAAGTGCGCGGGTTAGTTCGCTGGCTGTTGTTGCAAGAATTGTTTTCATATCGGTGGTACGGCGGATCTTATCTGAAATCTCGAAAAGAATGCGCTCGCGTTCAGCCTGTGCGCGGATCTGTTCCAGCAACCTGGCGTTTGCAATGATGGCGGCCAAACTGCCACCCAGCGTACCAAGTAATTCCTCGTCATTTTCAGCATAGGCGGCCAATTGTTCGCTTTCAACGTTGAGAACACCGAGCAATTCACTGCGATAAAGCAGAGGGATGGCCATCTCAGAGCGGGTGTCGGGACTTCCTTCAATATAGCGAATATCCTGCAACACGTCATTGACGTGCAGGGTTCTGCGATGTGCCGCGGCCCAGCCTGTGATGCCACTTCCGATGGGGATGCGCAGAGCAAATACATTTTCTGCATACCCAACTGCAGCCTTGACTTCCAGTATTTTCTTTTCGCGATCCACCAGCAAAATGGAAACACGATCGCCGCCAAGCGTCACCTGCAAACCGCCCACTGCCGATTGCAATGCTTCATCGAGGGTAGTTCCCGAAGCAGCTGTGGTAGTGATATGATGCAGTAATCTATGCTGTGCCAAATGCTCCTGTGTTTCTGCGAACAGTTCGGTGTTAATAACCGCGATTGCCAGTTGATCGGCAAGAATTTGAAGAATGCGGAGGTTATCATTTGAAAATGCGTAAGCCTGCGTGCTTTGTACATCGAGCACACCCACGATGCGATCACCAACTTTCAATGGGATGGCTGCTTCGGCTCTTGTCCTGGGAGTCAAAGGATTTGCGAAGTAGGTGGCATCGCGTGATGTATCGTTGACGATCAGCATCTCCCCTTTGCCTGCCACAACTCCCACAACCGACTTCGACCCAATGCCGAGTTTATGACCCATGCGCTTCATTTGCGCGCCGGCTTCACCTGTCGCTTCGCGGATCACGACGAATTCACCGGGTAGATCCTTCAGAAAAACAGCCGCATGATAAAAATCAAAGCGGGAACGGATCAAATCCACGGCCTTGAGTAACAACTCGTCAAGGTCGAGGGAGCTGCTGATGTCACGTGCGATTTCTGCGGCAGTTTCAAATTGAAGCGCTGTTTGTTGGCTTTCATTCAACAGACGCACAGTGTAGATTGTGCCGGCAATCTGATTCGAGACCGCGGTCACGAAGCGAAGATCATCTTCACTGAAGCTGTTTTCATTCTCCAGGTCCTGGATGATCACCGCGCCAATTGCCACACCTCGCGCCAGTAGAGGAACGCCCATCCAGGACTTTGCCGGTTTGCCTGCGATCTTGGCTCCCATGGCAATCGCTCTTTTCTCTGTATCTTCAACCAGCATGAGCGGTTGAAGTGAGCGGATCAAAATGGAGGTCAGGCCCTCCCCAAGGGGAAATGTATCCAGCGTGGAAAGGGTGCCGGCCTCATAAAGATAAGGGATACTGATTGAATTCGTTTTCTGGTCGTAGAGTGCGATCACAAACCCATGATTGCCAACAACGGAACGGATCTGTTCGTGAATGGATTTATAAAAGGAATTCAGGTCATTTGCCGTGGCTGCGGTGGAAGCAAGCACATTCAATGCCCTTATCTCAACAGCGTCGCGATCGCTGCGGGTGTGTTCGGCGGGGGAGCTGGCGAGCGTGAGTGCATTCGTGGTCAAACGTATGGTGCGCTCGAACGACTCAATCACCTCATCATTAAGCTCCTGGCCGGATCGTGCGCCAATTAAGATGAGGCCGCGCAATTGTCCCTCTTGCAGAACTGGTACATACGCGGCCGCTACACATCCCAATCGCCCGGTGTGTGCGATTAAAGGTGGTGGAAGAGACAGTGTATCTTTTAAGTCCACTCTCACAGTCCCACCCTTAAGGTGCGCTTCCATTTCCAGCAGCGATAGTTCGATCCCACGCGGATTGATCGTCTGCACATCGCGTCCCTGTGGATCTGAAAACTGGACGAGCTGCAGACGATTGCCCTCAGCAATAAAGTATGCTGTTACAAAGAAGGGAGTGCGATTGGGTGAGTTGGAGCTCATGTTGGAGGTGGATTCGACTAACTGAATTCCCAGACAGGTTCTCCGCTCAGGATGCGGCGAATCTGGTCAGGGAACTTATCAGGGTCGAGTGGCTTGCCAAGGAAACCATCGAAACCTGAAGTTCTGGCTTTGTTCATCTGACCTGTACTGGCTTCGGCGGTCACAGCAATGATGGGAATCGATTTTAACTTTTCAGAGGCGCGGATTTTTTTAAGTGCGCCATAGCCGTCTTCGTAGGGGAGGCGGATATCCATCAGGACCAGATCCAGGCGCGGGAGCGTATCCGCATATTCGACCACCTCATATCCTGAGGTCTTCCATTCGCAGTGGATTCCCAAATAGCCAAGCATGCGGGCGATCAGCACGAAATTTGCAACATTATCCTCCACTACCAGGACAGTTGCATCCTTGGGGATGGTGGGCCTGCGGATGGGTTGTGTGTCCGTCATATTTTCAGACATTAGGGCTCCTTGCGAGGAATCTCTCGATTTCCTTAACGAGTTGGTCGACATCCAGCGGTTTCTGGATATAGCCGTCGCAGCCGGCCTCCAGCGATTTCTCTCGGTCCCCGCGCATAACGTTTGCTGTTATGGCAAGGATCGGGATTCTTTCGAAACCCGGCATTGACTTGATTTTTGCCGTCAAAGCATAGCCATCCATATCCGGCATATTGATATCCATCAAAATCAAGTTTGGCCGTGTGGTCTTTAATACCACCAGTGCATCTCTGGCGTTCTTTGCTTCGGTGAAGTCATAATCTTCAGCATGCAAAATACGGCGTACAAGTGTGCGATTATCGGCATTGTCTTCGATATATAAGATCGTGCCTTTGGTATCCTGTTGACTCATTGAATAAAGTGAACCTCAAACCTGATTCTACATACGCTTTTGGGGGACAGCATGACAGCTACCTTACAAATTACCAAACAAAAATGTCGAGGGAGTCTCTCCTCGACATCAGAGCGGGTGATGGGACTCGAACCCACGATATCTTGCTTGGGAAGCAAGCGTTCTACCACTGAACTACACCCGCACGTACAGTGGAAATGATTATAGTCAGCCGATAGTGGGATGTCAATATGCCCTGGCAATGCTTGACTCCCGCTTTCTCTCCAGCCGGTCACTGATTCCGTTTCAGCAACCTGTCTGCCAGCTCAAACAATGCCTCACCGGCATCACCCTGCGGATCGGCCTCGCGCAGGCTCATGAGCGCGAGGTCCGTCATTTGCTTCGCGGCATCCGTGGCCGTCTCGTAGCCCCCCTCGCTGGCAAGTAAGCGCGCAACCTCCTGCACTTCGTTGTGTCCGATTGGCCCCTGTTTCCAGCGCGCCGCGAATCTGCCGTTGGCGCTTAAGCCTGCCAGCACAGGGAGAGAGTTCTTGCGTTCGATCAAATCGCTGGCCGCAGATTTACCGGTCAGTGCCTCATCACCCCAAATCCCAAGAATGTCATCCTGCACTTGAAATGCAAGACCGAGATAATGCCCGAAGGAGCGATAAGCCTCCTGCCCGGAATCATCAGCTCGGCCCAGGAGCGCGCCTATATGGCAACAAGCTGAGAGCAGCGCAGCGGTCTTACCGGCAACCATCGGCCAGTAATCGTCAACCGTCAGATCGCTCCTTTCCTCATAGGACATATCCAGGAATTGTCCGCGAGTTAGCTCGAGACAGGTGTTATGCAAAATCTCCGCGGCTCGGACGACAATCTCTGCCGGATAGTTTTCTTTCAGGTCAATGATCGCTTGATTTGACATCACAAACAATGCGTCGCCAACGTTGATCGCCATCGGCATGCCCCATTTGACCCACGTCGTCGGCCGCCCGCGTCTTCTATTGGAGTTGTCTTGAATGTCATCATGAACGAGTGAAAAATTGTGCACCAGTTCCACGGCAGCCGCGGCGGGTAAGGCGGATTGCCACGTCTCGTCTTTGCCTGCGGCTCCGCTCGACGCGAGACAACTCAACAACAGCAGCAGCGGACGAATCCGTTTGCCTGCTGCTTCAGGACCAGCGCCTTCGCCGGACCAGCCCATGTGATAGCTGAGCATCTCGTGGAAGGGTTTTGTGCGCGGCGCGTCGAGGCGCGAAACCTGCTTTTGCAGTTCCAGCTCGATGTGAGAAAGAAGCGTACTTCGGCCCTGCTCAGTATGTAATTTTGTATCCATTAAACTTCCTTTGAGTTGAACAGACCCAGATTTCCAAGGTCTGTTTTCAATTGTGCGCTG
>Ga0209002_10004523_pt1 | contig 10931 bp, 10 predicted proteins | sample Rifsed16ft2_FD_184010 | JGI IMG/M metagenome (GOLD analysis project Ga0209002, IMG submission 184010) | Soil microbial communities from Rifle, Colorado, USA - sediment 16ft 2 (version 2) | ecosystem: Environmental > Terrestrial > Deep subsurface > Rock core/Sediment | place: Rifle, Colorado...
CTCTATGCCGGCCGACTGCAGGACATCGTTGCGCTTGGCATCCCCATGGATCACGGGAACTTCCCCCTTCAGCAACTGGCGATACAGCCCCTCGTTGGTTTCAATGAGGACGAACGGGATCCGCAACCGGTTGAGCTGATCCACGACGGTTCGTCCCACCTGGCCGAAACCGCAGATGATGAAATGGTCCTGTACCTGTTCGATGCGGACGTCGTTGATCATCAGCTTCCAGGCCTCCCTCCCCTGCCGTCGAAAGATGGTGACGAGTACGCGCTCCGCGACCCAGATCTGAAACGCAAAAACGCCAAGAAATACGAACATGGCGAAAATCTTCGTGGCGTCCCGCACGACATGGTGGTCGATGGAATGGGAATGGGTAATCCAGAACAGAGCGTCCTGCCAGCGGATTCCTTCGAGCCCCATGTACGTCAGGACACATGCGATGTTGAACGCCGCGAACACCAGGACCGGCAACCAAAGCCGCCGGAGAAACACGATGATGATCCGGGTCAGCGGAGGTCGGATGGCGGTCCCCTCCCCGAATGGAATCGGAACAGGGATCAGTCTATATCACTCGTTTCCCCGACCGCTCGCCAAATTGTATCCATCGGGACAACAAGAACCTCCAGGCGTCGGCGGTTCCTTGACGAGTGGCTCCACGTGGCTCCGAAGGCACAGCCGCTCTGTACGGTCGTGGCGGCGCCCGTCACCACATCCGATTTCCACTCCCGGGCTACGCGCAAGTCTAACGGATGTTCCTCAAGCCCGTCCGCAACATGGTCCCTTCGCCCATCTCCCCCCCGGTGAGCACACAGGAGGAGCGATAGAACGAAAAAACCGGGAACCCGGAAAAAGATGCCCGGATCGGATTGGCTGGCTCCCCGTCGTGTACGTATATCGATCTGTCGTTACCTTTCCATCACCGGAAAGGAACACCGGGTATTGCATTCTTTCAATAAAGGAATTTTTGCGGGATGCGAGTTCTGATTCGTAATACCAGCTGGTGATGGAAACACCCCTCCTGATCGTTCCATCTTCCGGCCCTCCGTTCCAGCGGCCGTGATCTCCCGAACGTTTCCGGGATCTTATTGCCCCCCTGAAGGGACCGTAAGGAAAACGGTCACTTCAGGACTCAGGATGGAAAACCGAGGCACATTCCTTGCATTTTCCATTTGATCCCCATTTCAATTGTTGCCAATGCCCAATCGCAGGCACGGAGTCGTTGTCCGTATCGCACCGTACGGGCAAACCGTCGTATTTTTCCGTATAGGGGGATTTCGATGAGAACGATGACCTTCAAGACCCAATACCGGAAGTTCCGTATGCTCACCGCCCGGTTCTTCAGTTACTGGTTTTTCATCATCTTCGCGACATTGGGTGTGGCCATCGCGGTGATGGAGCGTTTCACGAAGGTCTTAGGGGTCGAGCACCTCGAACCCCTCATGATCCTGATCCTGGCGTACGCGATCCTCGTCTACATCGTGACGGAACGGGCGAAGGTCCTTGACGATATCCACGAAAACCTCCAGAGCGCCAAGGCCGAAGTGTACCCGACCCGCGAGTCCGTCTACATGGCCGTCCCGTTGATCATCGCGCGGGCCTCCGCCGACGCCCAGGGCCGTCGGCGGATCTTCCACGCCGCGCTTCACGGCCTCGGCGGAAAACGGCTGGCGAAGCCGTCCAGGCCCGATCCCGTGTTCGAGGTATTTGACGGCGCGATCGACCGGTGCGTCGCCTCCACCGGGCCCGGGATGTGGCGCGTTTACGAGATCTATAACATACCGGACGAGGAGAAGCTCGACGTTCTGGTGGAGCTGGTCGGGAAACGGCAGGGCGCCGAGGGGTACGAGGTCAGGGCCTTCGCGCGTGCCGAAGGGTTACCCCACCTCTCGCCGCTCGTCATCGGCGACGAGGACCTCCTCATCGGGGTCGACGATCCCCGCTACTACCGGGCGAGTTCGGCGGTCCACCTACGGGGCCGCGACCCCGTCCGGTTGGCGACCGAGTACTTCTACTCGCTATGGAACGACCCGCGCATCCGGGTCCTCAAGACGGAGACAGGCGTCAACCGGGACGAGATCGAAAATCTCCGCGCGGGGTTCCGCGCATCCGAACGCGAGGGGAATTCACCCCCTGCGGCCTGAGGGTCCGGAAGGGTGTGATAAATGAACCACTCCTGGAAGAGCCGGCGGTTCCTTGGATGGTATTGCGACCCGGCGGGTTCCTGAAAAGAATCGGCCCGAAGGCATGTAACCCTCCGGGCCCTGGAATTTCATGGCTCCCCAAATGTACCAGTATGCGATCCCGCCCGGGATGGATCGAGCCGGAGGTCTACTTCCGGGTCGTTCATGCCACCCAGAACAGCCACAAAGGCACCCCTGTGGCCCTGAGGCTACAAGCGCCGCCCAACCAAGTTGTAAGCTCGGTCCCACCTGGCCAGCACACCCCCAAACCGGCAAGGCAGACTAACCCAACTTCCAATGTTGGGTACTACGCATCTTGTGTTATCGCGGGGTTAGCGGCGGATTCAGTGACTATCGGTCGTCGAGTCCACGTCTTGACCGGTTTCATCACCTCGGAGGAGATGCGCAGCGTCCGGTAGATCTCTTGATGCCTGGGCTCGGGCGTCGACCCCTTGCGGATCCGGAGCACGTCGCCGTTGCTCGTCGGCAAGACCACTGTCACCACCTGATGCGTGCTGAGTTCCTCGCGCAGCGTCGCCCACGACGTATGGATGCCGGCGTCGAGAAAGGTCTTCTCGATGGAGATCAGCAGGTGGTAGGCGAGGACACACAGGAAGATGTGTGTCTGCACGCGGTGCTCGAGGTGGTGGAAGATCGGCCGCTCGGCCAGCGGGCTCTTCATTGCGCGGAATGCCGACTCGATGCGCGTGAGCAGGATGTAGGTCCGCCAGATCTCCTCATCGGGTAAGTCCTTGCGGTCGGTTTTCAGCAGATAGCCGCCGTCCAAACGCCTGGCGATCTCCTTCCTCGCCGTGTTCTCTTCCCAGTTCACCGATGCCGTTGCCGCGTCGTAGCCGATCGCGTAATACCGCGCGATGCGCGGGTAGCGCTCCTTGAGCCGGCCAATGGCCTCATGCACCTTGCTTTCGTCCGCCAGTCGCCGCTTCGCGACGCGATGGCCAAGCTTCGTGAGGTCCGCGAGGAACCGTTGCTCGTGCTTGTCGCGAATCGCCCGATCCTTCTGCTCGCGCCCCTCGCTCCGGCACAGGATGTGGACCTCCTCACCGGCCACTTTCCGCTTGATGACCACGCGCGTCTTCTTCTGCGCCGGATTGGTCGGCGACGGCTCACGCACGATCTCTTGCCAGCCCGCCTCGTCCTCGAAGTCGTCCAGGTACTCGTTGCGCTCGCCCTGCCGGCTCGCCACCAGGTAATGGTAGCCGCGCCTGCGGATCTGTGCGAGGTTGTCGTCAAAGGCCATGCCGCGGTCGACCACCACGGTGGCGTTTCCCTGGCGTCCCGTGCGCGCTTCCAAAGCGCCGAGCATGTCGCCCATCGTGGTCCGATCGGTGCGATTCCCCTCGAAGACCTCGTGGGCTTTGGGAAACCCTTCGCGATCCAGCACCAGCCCCACCACGACCTGCTTGCAGTCCGATCGCCTGTCCCGCGAGTAGCCCCGCCGGGCCTGGGGATTGTGCGGGCACTGCCCCTCGAAGTACGTGGAGGTCAGGTCGTACAGGAAGAGGCTGTCGTCGAGGTTGAACAGGGTCCGCTCCCGCGCGGCAAGGGCACTTTCGATCGGGGCCCGCTGCGGGTGCAGACGGTCGAGGTTCTGGTAGAGGGATTCGTCGGAAAGTGTGTCGAAGTCCGTCCCGAGGATGTCGGCCAGGGCGGTGCGTCGGATCCAGTCCGGCATGGCGTGTTCCGACAGGGGGGACACCAACCGATTGAGCGTCATGACCTCCGTGAGCAGACGCGTCCGAGCCGACAGGCCGGCACCGGCGAGCACGTCATCCACGCCGAGTCTCTTCCACATCTGATGCCCCACATGCACCGGCCCGGCACAGCGGGCCTGGTCGACCTCGATCTTGTCGGTCTTGACCGCGACGAGATCGGCATCCCCGACGGCGGGCGCCACCGGAGCGGACCGGATCTTCTTGACGATCCCCTCGACGGTCTCATCGGTGGTAAGGAGGGTTTGGCCCCCAAGCGCCGCCTCGATTTTCCTGGCGACAACGAGCCATTGTTCCTTGGGCCCCGGATCCAAACTTCCCAGAGAACAGACGATGCGGTGCCGCGGCCCCTTCTCCGTGGCGACGCTTTCGACCAGGAGGTGGTTGACGTACTGTTTCCCCCGGACGACCTTCCGGGTGCGCTTGATGAACATACGTACCTATATACATACTTATATCCTTTGTGTCAAGGATATAATTCCATATTATTCGTGACTATTTAAGGGGTTTGACCATCCGGAGTACGGAAAATCAACGGGTTACACCACAAACTCTCCGAAAAACCGTTCGTATCAGGATGGTTACATTGGAAGTTGGGTTAGGGTGCGGTTTGAGAAGGCCAGTAACCTCGAACAATTTATTAACTTGGTTACACGAAGAATTTATTGATGACGGAAAAAAACAAAAATAATATTGCTTCGATTAGGCCCTTGGCTCGGTTCTCTGAGATTTCATTCCGCGACCTCGCGGTAACGGTTGGTCCGCTGGTTCTGATCACCGCAGTTGTCATCGTGACGGCCTATTGGTATGTGCGACCCGCACCACCCAACACGATCACAATCATCAGCGGCCCGACGGGTAGCGTCTTCCTGCGAACAGCCGAGAAGTACCAAAAAATTCTGGCCCGAAACGGCGTGAAACTCCAGATCTTGTCATCGGAAGGGTCGGTGGATAACCTCAAGAAGTTGAACGATCCTACGGTTAGAGTTGACGTAGGATTTGTGCAGGGTGGGGTATCTGCCGGGATTTCGGTGGAAAAGTTGGTTTCGCTCGGAAGCGTTTTCCATGAGCCGCTCGCGGTTTATTACCGCAGTGCTGTGCCCATGGATAGGTTTTCCGGGTTGAACGGGAAACGGCTTGCCATCGGACGGGAAGGTAGCGGTACACATGCCTTGGCCTTGATTCTATTAAAAGCCAATGGTATCGAACCCGGCGGCGCCACGACGTTGATGGATCTGGGCGGAGAAGATGCGGCGCAGGCTTTGATCGAGGGGAAAGTCGACGCCGCTTTTCTCATGGGAGATTCTGCTGCCCCCCCGATTATGCGAAAACTTATGCGGACGGCTGGTATTCGGCTGCTCAATATTGCGCAGGCGGATGCCTATACACGCCGCTTTCCCTATCTGAACAAGCTTGTTTTTCCCATGGGGGTGTTCGATTTCGACGAGAACATCCCATCTCAGGATATCCATGTGATCGGCCCTATTGTCGATCTTGTTGCTCGTGATAATTTGCATCCGGCGCTGTCCGATTTGTTGATCGAAACGGCGCGAGAAGTGCACGGCCGCGCCAGCCTCTTACAGCGGGCAGGTGAATTTCCCGCTCCTCTTGAGCATGAATACCGCATCAGTGAGGAAGCGAGACGTTTCTACAGTTCGGGCAAGGGTTTCTTCTATCGTAACCTGCCATTTTGGCTTGCAAGCTTGGTGGACCGTACGCTGGTATTTTTAGTGCCGATCGTTGTCCTGCTGATTCCAGGATTGAAGATGGTGCCAAAGTTATATGGCTGGCGAGTCAGGTCACGAATCTACCGGTGCTACGGTAAATTGATAGCGCTCGAACGTAGCATGCTTTCTAACGCCGCACCCGAGGAGCGGGAAGAGATGCTCAAGCAGCTTGAGGACATCGAGACCGAGGTCAACAAAATGAAAATGCCGCTGGCCTTTGCTGATCAATTCTACGTGCTCCGCGATCACATCAGTTTTGTGCGCGGCAGATATTCTAGTGGTGGCACCGTCTGAAATAGACTGTCCCACCCCGAAGGTCATTAGCCGAAAGACCCGCCCTCCAGTATTTTTTACGGTGGTCTGGTTTGGAATTCTCTTCTTCATCCAGAGATATATTCCTTAGGGGCATGATCTGGCATTCCCCCCGGGAAATTTGTCCCATCTAAGCGAAGTTCGCCCATCACAGATCTTTCGGGACGAAAGATGATGACAGCCTCCTTTGATCTGCTGGAACGGCTTTGCAACCTCCCGGGCGCCGCGGGATTGTACTCGATAGACGTTCCGGGTAGGGAAACATGATCCGGCATCCTCTGTGTAGGGATATTTCGGAAGGGATGGGATTACCGGAGGGGAACATCAGAGTGCAGGATTGACGAAATATCGAGCTTGTGCTACATGTATCTCATAATGTGCCACATGGTAACATGAGAAGAAGGCGCAGACTCTACAGGGAGGAGTCGGGATGAAAAAGATGACAATCCGGGAGGCGAGGCAGGCGCTCTCCCGCCTCGACCGGATCCTGGAGGAGGAAGGGGAGGTGACGATCACACGCCGTGGCCGGGCGGTCGCGCGCGTGGTTCCGGTGAGCGGAAAGAGGGCGATCCCGTCACACAAGGCGCTGCGGGAGAGCATGCCCCGGATGCGCCGGGGAAGCGGGCGGCTCGTCCGGGAGGACCGGGATGCCCGGTAAGGAGATCGTCTATTTCGACACGAGCGCCCTGGCGAAGTGGTACCTGAACGAGAACCTCTCCGACAAGGTCGAACGGTGCATCCAGGAGCACGGGCCTGTCGAGATCAGCGATCTGACCGCCGTGGAGATCCGCTCGCTCCTTTCGCGGCGCCGCCGGGAACGCGAGATCGATATCAAGACCGAGACCCGTGCCTTCGCCGCCTTCGAGGAGGACGTGCGGCGCGGTTTTCTCATCCGGAATCCGCTCCCGGCCACACTGGCTGCCGGGGCGGTCAATCTCATCGCTTCCTTCCCCGATATTCCCTTGCGTACCCTCGACGCGATGCACCTGGTCGTGGCCCAGGAGATTGGCGCTGCCGTCCTTGCCACATCGGACCGTGTCATGGCGGCGGGGGGGGAGGCGCTGGGGCTTACGGTCGTCCGGTTTCTCGAACGGCGATCCTGAAGCGGCCAGGAGTGGACATCATCGATCTCTCTCCCCGACACCAGCCGGGGGTGTGAAGGATCCAACGGGAAGTTGGGACCGATTGGTGATCGTCGGTTCCCTGGTCCTTTTCACCCTGTTCCGAGGTAGGACCGCTGAACGTACTCGCTTTCCCGGAGTTCCTTTCCTGTGCCGGAGAGCACCGTCCGCCCGGTCTCGAGAATGTACCCGCGTTCGGCGATCTCGAGCGCGTGGGCCACCTTCTGTTCCACCAGCAGGATCGTCACGTTCTGCTTCGCGATGTCGGCGATCTTCGCGAACAACTCGTCCACCAGCAGGGGGGCCAAGACGACGATGCAGACGATCGCCGGCCGCGCCGCAGACCGGCGTGAACCTCGATGCACCCCGATTCCCGTGTTTTTCATGTGGATCCCCCCCTTGGTATTGATTCAAAACGTCGTTTTTCAAATTGCGATGATATAGTATCCGCATAGTCGAGAATAGGGAAAAATCGAAGGCATGAACCTGGCCCGACTTCTTTCCGAATCGGCATCCAGACACCCCGACAAACCCGCCGTCGTCTTCGAGGGGACGTCCCATTCCTACCGCGCATTCGACCGGCAGGTGGAGCGCTACGCGGCCATGCTCCAGGCGGAGGGCGTCGGGAAAGGCGAGCGCGTCGCCGTCCAGCTCACGAAGCGGATGGAGTTCCTCTACCTCCACTTCGCGGTCCTCTCGGTCGGCGCGATCACCCTACCCCTCAACCCGGAGTACCGGGAAGGGGAGGTCGGGTATTTCCTGTCGGACTCGGGCAGCTCCCTCTACGTTGCGGACGCGGAGAGGTTCCGGCGGGTGGCCGGCGCGATCCGGGGCCTGAAAAGGGTTAGGACGCTGCTCGTCGGCGATGCCGTCGTGGAAGGGGCGGGCAGCCTGTCGGACCGGCTCGCCCGCGCGCCCTCGGGATTCCGGCGCGCCTACCCGGCCGGCGGGGACGACGTGGCGATGATCTGCTACACCTCCGGCACGACCGGCCGTTCCAAGGGAGCGATGATCACGCACCGGAACCTCGTGTCGAACATGCGGGCCCTTTCGGAAGCGTGGGAGTGGACGAAAGAAGACGTGCTCCTCCACGTGCTTCCCCTTTTCCACGTGCACGGGCTGAACGTCGCGACGCACGGAAGCCTCTGCGCCGGCTCGACCATCGTCATGCACGAGAAGTTCGAGCCGCGACGCGTATGGGAGGCGCTGGAGAAGGAACGGTGCACCTTGCTCATGGCGGTCCCCACGATCTACCAGCGTCTCATGGGCGAATGGGAGAAACGGGAGAGGAAGCCCGATCTGCACGGGATGAGGGTGTTCATCTCCGGCTCCGCGCCCCTTTCCCACAACCTCTTTCACCGGTTCGAGAGGGCGACCGGATTCCGGATCCTGGAGCGCTACGGCATGACCGAGACGGGGATGAACACGTCCAACCGCATCGATCCGGCCCACCGGAAGGCGGGGAGCGTGGGCTATCCGCTGCCGGGCGTGAAAATTCGGGTCGTCGGAACCGACGGCAAAGACGTCCGGCCGGGGGACGTGGGGGAGGTGTGGGTCCTGGGGGACAACGTGTTCCGGGGGTACTGGGGGATGCCCGATAAGACGCGGGAGTCCTTCGTGGAAGGCTGGTTCCGGTCAGGGGATCTCGGGTACCAGGATCCGAAAGACGGCGGGAGGCTGTACCTGGTCGGCAGGGCGAAAGAGCTGATCATCTCCGGCGGCTACAACGTGTACCCGAAGGAGGTCGAAAACGTCCTCGAAAGCCACGAGGCCGTCAAGGAGTCCGCGGTGGTCGGCCTGTCGGACGAGGAGTTCGGCGAGAAGGTCGCAGCCGTGGTCGTCCTCAAAGACGGCCGGGGGTCCGTCGCGCCGGAGGTCCTCGCCGCGCACTGCAGGGAGCGGCTGGCCTCGTACAAGTGTCCCAGGGAGATCGCCGTCGTCCCGGAGCTCCCGCGCAACGCGATGGGGAAGATCCTGAAGAACCGGATCGTGGAGGATTTACAGGGGAAAGCTTACCGGAACCCCTGATCGCCCGCTGAAGAAGTTCCCCCACCCCGAAGGTCGTCCCGTAAGATATCCTCACACCGACCAAAGAGCCTTTAACTTTTGGGAAACCTCCAAGGCATCGACCTCGAGGGTGTGCCCGAAGTGTGCCCGATGAAAATTGCTGATCGGTATTGTGTTAGGCGATCCGCCTGTTGTTTTTTCGCCGGGAGCGGCTACGCTGGGCCAGGTTGCGGCGGCCGGAACCACTGACCGTCGGCGTCAGCCGTTTGATCTTCCGGATTCCCTTTGCAGCGGGGGAGTGGCTTATGTGATAGAGATCCCACGCCGCTGATCAGGACGTCGGCTTCCCGCAGTTTGGCGATGATCTCTTCCTGCCGGTACCGCTTCTTCGACATGCCTGCCTCCTCCTCGTTTCGGTCTGAAAAGCATTACCACGACCTGGACCGATTTGAGGGGGTCAGGTCAATAGTCTAAACAGGCATTGGGTTAGTCATTCGCTATCCGCAGACATCATCGCTATGAGAACGGCTTCAGGTTTTTTTTAATAATCTTTTGTTGAAGATAAAAGGCATTAACTCTTTTCTCTTGATATTAATCCTAGAAAATTCCTCGTGGAGTGGATTTAATAGGTAATTATTGACGGTTGAAATAATTGCTGATGGTACACATAATACAGCAGATTGTTTTTTTGAAAGCCATTCATCTCCGATATCTTGAAGAACTCCTGGTGCCGGGTATGAATTCCAAGCCTTTGGAAGGCGGGCACGATTAATCTTACCAATCTTCAGGTCATCCGGAATTTCTGCCGGGATAATTACAAGATCATCTGGCAGTTCAGATGGTTCCACATGTACGAGAGTCTCCAAGGCAGCAAGCGGCTCTGATGACGCTGTGTAAACCACGAGTGATCCGGGCCTATGCCATCTCCCTCCTCGAGATAATGCACCCTTTCCAGAAAAGGCATCACTGACATACCTTTTTTTAATAATCCTAAAAACACGTATCAACTGAAGATTCCATATTCTATCTTGGCAAGAACTTCTTCTACTTGGCGTGCTCCAATATCTGTCGAAGTAAGATAGAGCGGAACGACTCCTCCCAAGGCTCGGTTTGGCTTTCTTAACCAATTTGTTGCTTTCTCTTCCGTACCCAAAGTCTCTATTGCCTTCGCTGTAATGCGAGCTAGTCTGGCAATTCGGTCAGATTCGTCAACCCTAAACCTGTTACCTGCCTTACGACGGATAAGAGTTCGGTTGGATATCGTAAGCGCACTTGAAGCTTCTTCTCTGCCAATGTGGAGCTTTTTGGTTAAAAAAATAAATGCCTCATAAGGCAATCCTTCGAGGAGAATATCCTGCATATCCTGAAGAGAAGATATTTCACGTCTTAGAACCTTCTTGCCGCCAAGAATCTCAGCAATTGCTACCTTGTGCGTCATAACCTTCACCTCTGTGTGTGTGGGGGTGAGTATTCCACTTGGCGTAAAATATATCGCCATTTGGCTTAAAAAGCAACAACAATATTTTTATTATTCCTGTATGTCGTTGGGCATCTCTTGCCAATACGGGGGGTCGGAATTGTCAGCAACGGCCTCGCTGCATAGCCACCTTTCCGTTGAGTGGGGCATCGGTTCTCGATACTGCGAAACTCGGCTCATTGGGTGAACATCCCAAATGATCGTCGGACATCCAGCCCGAAGGTCATTATACGATCACCGTCTTCTCCTGGCTGGTCAGGACGTCGGCTTCCCGCAGTTTGGCGATGATCTCTTCCTGCCGGTACCGCTTCTTCGACATGCCTGACTCCTCCTCGTTTCGGTCTGAACAGCATCACTACGACCTGGACCGA
>Ga0209002_10004524_pt1 | contig 10929 bp, 10 predicted proteins | sample Rifsed16ft2_FD_184010 | JGI IMG/M metagenome (GOLD analysis project Ga0209002, IMG submission 184010) | Soil microbial communities from Rifle, Colorado, USA - sediment 16ft 2 (version 2) | ecosystem: Environmental > Terrestrial > Deep subsurface > Rock core/Sediment | place: Rifle, Colorado...
GTTAAGCATCAATACCGATGCCCACAGCCCCCCAGAGCTGGATTTGCTCCATTTTGGCGTCGCCACTGCCCGCCGCGCCTGGGTCGAGGCGTGGCACGTGATCAATACCTGGGAAACCGGGCGCTTGTTAAGCTGGCTGCGACAGCGGGGGAGTTAATCCTTCGGTGACTCTCACAATATGGGAGACGGATAACGCAGATATCACGGATCCAATCCAGGAATCCATCCCTGCTGCGCAGCGTGACGCGCCATGGCCTGGGTGTCCTGCGCCAGGAGGAACGAACTGCCTGCAGCTTCAACTTCCTTCGCCAGCCTGTGGATGGCTTTCAGGCGTTTCTGGCTGCGGCTGACGGCGCGGATATACACAGCGAGGATGCGATTCGGATACAGGCGGACGACCTCCTGGTAAATCTCCGGATCTTCCTGTCCGCTATCGCCGATCAAGATGAAGGGCAGGCCAGGCACAAGGTCGAGGTTGCGGCGTACTGCGTCCACCTTATGGAGTCGATGTCGGGTTGGCAAGACCTCATTGTGGGTGATGCCCCAGTCACGCAAGGAGAGCATCGGACCGGACGGGATGGCATAGATCTGAAAGAACTCGACTAGAAGGTCGTACAGGTTCCAGGGGGTGCTGGAAACATAAAACAGAGGGTTGACTGGCTGTTCTGTCATCCCCAGCTGCAAAGCTCTATAGAAGGCTGCAACCCCAGGGAATGGCTTCCGCCGGCGGGCATTATTCAGGAATATGATGGGCGCCATACGCAGCGGGTTGGTGGCGTGGGTGATCAGCAGCGTGTCGTCGATGTCGCTGATCACGCCAAACTGCGCCTGGGGGTTGATCGCCAACACCTCCCCTTCTGTACGCACGGCTGGCTGCCCCGCCCGGCGTGGCTCCAACAATTCCAGCGTCACGGATTGCCACATCGGATTGGATAGCAACGGCCCTGGGAGATCCATCAACACCTCGAAAAATCCCTCTTCGTCGGCGATCACTTCCTGCTCGACTCCCTGAAAGCGGGCCAGGAGCCGGGCGAATGGAATTTCGTCGCTCTCGAAGCGCCGGTACATATTGGCCAGGGTATCCCACAAGCTGTGCTCATCGGCGGCGGGCGTGATGCCTTTATCCTCCAACACGCGGCCTTTTAAAAACAGCTTCTCCCTGGTGGCAAAACCACGGTATGGCAAGATCAGCAAAGCATCTCTGCCCACGGAGCGCGCGGCCAGGCGGTATTTCAGCCGATCGAAATACACTTCGACTTTGTGGAGAATGGGCGCGATGATCTGTTGCCAGTCTGCCATACTGCCCTCCTTGAGGGTATATTTTATCCATGAATTTCGCTAATGAGGCTTTATTCGTATATAATTTCTTTGAGAATTCAGAACATTAAATTGCCGTCCATTGTCTTTATCAGGAGTAATAAATCATGGCCAAAAGTTACCTCGAAAGCTTGCTCAGCGAGAACGAAAAGATCCTGCGCGTCGCCCGCCAACATTGGTTTATCCTGGTCAGTACGATTATTTTGGAGATCGTGCTTATCCTGGTCATCCTGGTGCTGGCCATCATTCTTGGAGTACTTTTTCCACCCTTCGCCTGGCTGATCGCTGGGGTGGGAGCGATCCTGATTCTGATCCCTATCCTCACGATGGTGCGCGACATCCTGAACTGGCTGTACCGCCAGTTTATCGTCACCAACCGGCGGGTGATGCAAATCTCGGGCATCTTTAATAAAAACGTCACCGACTCCTCCCTGGAGAAAGTCAACGACGTCAAGATGGTGCAGTCCGCCCTGGGACGGATATTCGATTACGGGGATATCCAAATCCTGACTGCCAGCGAATTGGGCGTTAACCTGTTCCGGCGCATCGAAGACCCGATCAAATTCAAGACTGCCATGTTGAACGCTAAGGAGCGACTGGAGCGCGGCGAATTTGATTTAAAGAATCGGGGTGAGGATATCCCGACCCTGCTCGCCAACCTTGAGCAATTACGCCAGCAGGGTGTATTGACCGAGGAGGAGTTCCAGCGGAAGAAGGCAGAGCTCCTGGCGAAGATGTAACAGAGGACGAGGGACGGGAGTCATGACTGACTTCTTCGCATACGAAGATTTAACCTGGCCGGAAGTGGCGGCCTTGCCGCGCGACACGCCCCTGGTGATCCCTCTAGGCACGGGCTACCCACTGGAGCGTCTGGCAAACGCCCTGGGGAACCCACCGTGCGCCGGGATGCTACCGCCGATCCCCTTCGGTTGGATTGGCAGCGGCGTATGGGTGCCTGAACATCTGCTGGCGACCTACCTCGCTAACCTGTTGGACAGCCTGCGCGATGACGGGTTTGGGCGCGTCTATGCCCTCACTCCCCAGGGATTGAACTGGACCACCTGGGGCGGCGAGGCTGGACGGCAGGCGATGCGCATTGCTTTGCCACGCCACCAGACTTCCGAGGTTTTTGAAAACTTTACAGGTTTTCAGCCCATTCCTCCCGACGAAGATCGTGGTAAGGTGGTCATCATCCCAATCGGCCACACCGAACAGCATGGCTACCACTTACCCTTATCCACCGACACGCTGATCATCGACGCCATCGCCCAGGGTGTAGTGGAGGCTGTACCCGACCATGCCACACGCCTGCCAGCGATGCCCTACGGGGTCAGCACGCACCGGCAGGCGTTTGCCGGCACATTGAACGCTGGTGGGCGGGCTTTCGAGGATTTCTGGCTCGGGGTGATTGATACACTCGCCGGGCGAGGCTATGACCGCATGTACTTGATCAGCGGGCACGGTGGTAACTGCTCGTTTCTGGTGAACGTGGTGAAGTACGCCGGCGAAAGACACCGGCGGATCTTTTGTGCCACAGCCTGGCTTCACCTGTCGGGTCCCCAGGGAGTCGCTGCTTTGCAAGAGCAGCGCGCCTCAGATATTGGGGGGATGGGACATGCCTGCGAGTTGGAAACTTCCTTGATCCTGCACTTGCGGCCTGACCTGGTGCACATGGAGCGCGTCGTGGATGAAATCGACTTCGTGGCAACTCCCTCCTACTTTATGGATTGGGTGGAGGGCGGCGCGCTGGTGGCTAATCCCCCCTGGGATGACGACACCATCACCGGCGCGTATGGCGCAGGCAGCCTGGCTACTTCTGAGAAAGGAGCGGCCTGGTTGAAAGCCGCCATTGCCGAGAAGGTGGCACATGTGGCCGAGATCCACGAGCAGCATATCCGGCGGGAAGCGCGGCGGAAAAGCGGATACGGACTGTGGGGGGGAAGTTAATTATCCAGGTAAAACGTGTGATACTGGTTTTCGCACGGGTTGCCCCACGCCAGGTGCATGGCGCGTGAGGTTAAGTCCATGACCAGGGCGCTGACCGTCTTTTCCCGGTCGAGCGGTAGGGGGTCATCCACCGCATGGTTGCAAATCGAATTCGGAAAATTGATATGGTCGCGCTGGATAGCCTGCAACGACTTTACAGAGTGCAAGGGGCTGCTCTTGAGCAGCCGCAAAGCGCGGAAATAGCGCACGCGCGTCCAGATAAGTTCGTCCGGCTCATTTTCGATGGCCTGCATCTGGGGATCCAGGTAATGGTTGGTGTGCACCAGAAAGCCATCCTCGCCATACAGGATAGCAAAACGGCGCGCCGATACTTCCACGTTGTAGAGCTCCCCGCTTTCATGCACCAGCAAATGATTGTAACCCGCCGCCCGGTGCGGGGTGAGCATGTGTCTGATGGCCACCGCTGGGGTGAGCGCCGATAGGACGGCGCGCGAGGCGAACACGCGCGGGATGCCGATGCGCGAATCGTTGGGATAAACCGAGTCGCAACACTGGGCAATGCCGGCGGCGTTAAAACCGATGTTGGGCAACAGACCGCCATAGGTCATCGCCAGGAAGGCGGGTTCGTCGTCTGGCTTGGCGTGTAAGATATATACGTCGGCTTCGTCTTCCGGCACCCAGTCCTCATTATGGGCGATCAAGACATGCCCATCGGCGGTGCGTGCGTCGTTGACCGCCATCGAGGTACACTTGGTCAGGTGCAAGGCGTCCATAGTGACAGCTTCCATCGCATTGAGCACCGCCAGGTCGTCAAATTCGACACCAGCGCCCTCTGCGATCCCGATCAACTCCTCCACATAGCGTGGATAGCGCTCCTGGACAAAGGGGATATATTTGCGTGCCTGAATCCTGGCCCCTTCCCATTCGAGTTGCAGGTGTTCATAGACGCTATCGATTAAGGTGTGGGCGTTTTCGATACTGCGCTGCACCTGTGTCAGGCAGGCCTCGCCAATCTGGCGTCCCATCGCACGGTGAGAACCCGAAACCTTGATCAACGGCGGCGGGGTGGGATGGTTAACGGTTTCCAGCAGGGCTTGATTTAAAGTTTTTTCTACATCCATACATATTGCTCCCAAAGCGCGTCGTGGCCCTGGCAATTGCCGGGTTAGACGGATTTCCAGTTAAATTTATAATCTTTCCCCCAGATTATGCTCGAACTCTGCTGGCTTGGCAAGGTCTGAAATCAAGGCTATGTTGAAAATGAATCCCGTTTTATAATTAACGGAACAAGCTCACCGATAAGAACTGAATTCTTCAAGGAGAACGCTACTCATGAGAAATCGACTCATTTATCCGACAGCAATTACCTTACTGGCGGCTCTTGCGCTGAGCAGTTGCAAACTATCGGCGACAAGCTCGCCAACCCAGGCAGATCTCTCCCCGGCCTATACGGCTGCGGCTGAGACAATCGTCGCCCAACTAACCCAGATTGCCCAGACGCTGACCCCTACCGCACCTGGCGGCCCCCTTCTCCCCGCAACTGAAACAGGCATACCCGCAACGGAGGGTCCTCCCACCCAGGTGACGGACACCCCGTCCCCGACCGAGACAGAATCACCGGGCACCCCGACGTCGCCTGCTACTAGCGAAGCGACTCCGACCGACATACCCAGCGCGACGGCTACCCTCCCGGCTACCGATCCAAAGGCGAGCCTGGGAGATCCGGACTTTGAGGACAGCTTCGCCAACGATGCGAACTGGCCCCTCTATGAAGACGACCACGTCTCATTTGACGTGGATGGCGGCCAGCTGATCATGGTTGCCTTCAATCCCGATTTCTGGGATGGTTTCATGCTAGCCTGGCCGCAGGTCGAGGACTTCTACCTGGAGATGACCGCTACCAGCAGGCAGTGCGCTGGCCTAGACCACTATGGCTTGATGGCGCGCGCTATGCAGAGCGAGCGGGGGTATATCGGGTACCAATTAGGAATTTCGTGCGATGGACGCTATTCCCTGCGCATCTGGGACGGTAATAAGCACGTCAAGCTGATCGATTGGACGGAAAGCGAGCACCTCCGCGCCGGTTCGAACCAGACTAACCGCATCGGGCTGCTGTTGGACGGAAAGCGCCTGTCGTTATTCGCCAACGGGAACCAGCTTAAAGAAATCAGCGCCGATGCCTTCGAGGACGGCAAATTTGGGGTCTTCATTGGGTCGGTGAACACGGAAGATTTCAAGGTGAGGGTTGACGAAATTGCCTATTGGAGTTTACCATAAGGGATTATAATGGCGGTATGCACTAACCGGCAAACCCAAGAGAGGAGAACATGAACATTTACGTTGGCAATTTATCGTACGACACCACCGAAGACGACTTGCGTATGGCTTTTGAAAGGTTCGGCCAAGTCACCTCAGCCACCCTGATCAAGGATAAATATACCGGTAAATCGCGTGGCTTTGGCTTCGTGGAAATGGCCTCCGACGAGGAGGCGCAGGCAGCCATTCAAGGATTGAATGGCACCGAGTTGACTGGCCGCACCTTGACCGTGAACGAAGCCCGACCACGCACCGAGGGGGGGGGTGGCAGGGGCGAACAGTCGCGTGGCGGTGGTGGTCGGCGATATGACCAACGCCGTGGAGAAAAGCGACGCGATTGGGATCGTTAAAGATCACGGTTTAAGTGTAGCTTCCGCCGCCCCGCCGTCACTTGAGAACCAGGCTGGCGCCAGCGGGTTGGCGGAGAAGAAATCATAGAGCACGACCGCTTTCTGGCGTCCAATCTCACTGGGATGGACGCCATTTCGCTTGAAGTCGGTGCATTCCCAGGCTAGCCCATCGTTCCTGGGGTTGATACCATCTGCCGATAAGTTAGGTTATAAGACCAGCAGGGTGTTCCCACAATTTAAGCTATTTGCACCGCCGGCGATTTGATCCTCGATCAGCCACTTCATCGACATCCCAATAGCAATAAAACCGAACAATCACACCCAGGGAACTAATGGATGATAGAGCTTAATCACCTGCAAAAGGTGGTGGGACAGAGTGTCGTCTTAGACATTGAAACTCTCTTGGTTTCTGCTGGGGATATCGCTGCTATTGTTGGAGCAGGCGACAGCGGTACATTAGAACTTCTGGCTTTGCTTATTGGGCAATCGAAACCGACTTCAGGCACAATACGACTTGTTGGCCTCGATCCGGTACGGGACAGAGAAAAGCTAAGCCATAGGGTTGGAGTTCTTTTCCAGGACAATGGCCTGTACGAACGCCTCTCAGCGCGGGACAATCTGGTCTTTTATTGCCAATTGCGTGGTATACCGACCGCGCGGGCAGATGAAGTACTCGAACAAGTCGGCTTGATCGACCGCTCTGGTGAATCGCCGGGGCGGTTACCCCAGGGGCTGAACCGTCGTCTGTCTTTTGGCCGGGCGATCTTGCACAATCCTTCAATTCTCCTGCTCGTAGACCCTTTTCGAGGGTGTGACGAGGCTTCTTGCACCTTGCTCTCCCGCCTGATCCGCCAGATTGGAGACACGGGTACTTGTGTTCTTTCTCTGGCGACCGGTGCAACCGGTTTGACCCAATTGTGCCAGACGGTATATATGCTGGAACACGGTCATCTAGTTAAAATGAGCACCTGGCAAGATGAAAATCGTGTGGATATCCCTTTCAAAGTGCCTGCTCGCCAGGAAGGTCAGGTGGTCCTGATTAATCCCGCTGACATCCTCTATGTTTCGACCGAAGGTAGCCAGACCTGTCTTCACACTCCCCAGGGCAAGATCTTCAGCCACCTGACCATCGGTGAATTGGAAAAGCGACTTTCCCATAACGGTTTTTTTCGCGCTCATCGCAGCTATCTTGTCAATCTACAGCGAGCAAAAGCCATTGTCCCCTATACCAGGGATAGCTTCTCCCTCATTCTCGATGATCCCATGAAAACCGAGATCCCCCTTAGTAAAACTTCTGCGCACGAATTGCGGGATTTGTTGGGATATTAACTCGCAAGCCCTGTTATTCCTTTACCATTTCCTGTACGCCATTCGCCCCGGTATTTTCGCCATTTAACCGCCCTACAAGCCATTTGGCGATAATTTGTTGAAAACTTTTTTCTCCTTTGTATAATCAGGGGTAATTGCTGAAACGAGCGCCAGCCTGAGGAGATAAGTTATGAACGTTATTCAAGTCGTAAACCTGACCCGTACTTTCAATAGTCTGCTTGCAGTAGACGACATCTCTTTTTCTGTGGAAGAAGGCGAGGTCTTTGGCTTTCTTGGCCCGAACGGAGCCGGCAAGACGACCACCATCCGCATGCTAACCGGTCAACTTCAACCGACTTCCGGGTGGGCGCGTGTAGCAGGGTGTGACGTAGTCAAAGAACAGGAACGTCTGAAACCGCTAATCGGTGTGGTCTTTGAATACCAGAACCTGTACGAACGTATGTCTGCCAGGGAAAACCTGGAATTCAACGCCCGGTTGTATGGGGTAGGGCAACACCGGGTGAACGAACTGCTGGAGAGAGTGGGATTATTGGAACGCGCCAATGATCGCCTACAACATTATTCGAATGGGATGCGCCAACGCCTGCTCATCGCCCGAGCATTGCTCCACAACCCCTCTGTGCTATTTCTAGATGAACCAACCCGCGGCTTAGATCCAGGCGTGGCGCTCGAAATCCGGCGGCTGGTGGTGCAGCTAGCACAGGCTGGTGTCACCATCTTCCTGACCACGCATTACATGGATGAAGCCGACCAACTGTGCCGGCGAGTTGCCTTCATAAACCAGGGACGGATCGTGGCCTTGGACACCCCAGAACAGCTAAAATTGACCCACGGCCAACGCAATGTAACCGTCATCTTAGAGGGTGGAGAACGGATTACTCTCTCCCTTGAAGATAAGGATGCAGGGCAGAGCATGGCAAAATTGATGGCAACGCGCCAGATACGCACCTTGCACACTGGAGAGGCCACCCTGGAAGAGGTATTTCTTCAACTCACTGGAAGGAGATTGTTAGAATGAACAGCCGTGCTATCCTGACTATCGCCCGCAAAGATATTATCGATGCAGTTAGAAACCTGTACATCCTCTTTGGCTTGCTGCTGCCCATAGGGTTATCGCTCTTTTTGAGTTTCGTGTTTCCCGATGAAGGTGAAATGCTCAAGCTGACCATTGCTGTGTATGATCCCGGCGGTTCGCGCCTGGTCACTGAGCTCCAAACCTTATCCCAGGTAACTCTTAGGCAGGTCGCTTCTGAGCAACTGTTGTCTGACGAGGTCAAGAAGAATGCTGTAGGTGGTTTGGCCATTCCAGTTGGTTTCGATACTGCGGTGCAGGCCGGCGAAAAACCAGAACTAGGCGCTTATGTAAACCGGCGGCGCGGTGGCGGAGAGATAGCCGCATTTCAACAACTCGTTGATCAACAGGTCTGGTCCTTGGTAGATCAGGAAGCGCCTGCCCGCGTTGTTTGGACCGATGTCGGCACCTCAGCTGGATTCCAGGGTGAATTCCGATTCCAACGCATCATGTTGGTCATGTTCCTGGTCATGGCTCTGGGGATGACTGGAACGTTCATGGTGCCAACGTTGTTGGTAGAAGAAAAAGAAAAACACACCCTGGATTCTCTATTGATCTCACCGGCCGGCCCAAAAGAGATCGCCGCCGGCAAGGCACTCACCGGGATGAGTTACAGCCTGCTCTGCGCTGGTGTGCTGATCGCCATGAACAAAGGCTGGGTAGGAAATTGGCCTATAACCTTTGTCACCTTGGTGCTCGGCTCGCTCTTTGTGGTAATGGTGGGGCTATTGATGGGCAGTCTGTTCCAAAACGCCCATCAGGTGAACACTTGGTCCTCTATTATCTTGTTGGTACTTATAGCACCCAGTTGGATCGGATTGGTAGGGCCGGCGACTTTATTGGAAGTGTTTCTGCGCCTGATCCCGACATATTACATGACACACGCCATGGGACTATCCTTAGCTGGCAAGGCGACTTTCGCCCTCGTGTGGGGAGATATGGCGATTTTGGTGGTTTGTATTGCGGTAGTTTTTATCGCGGTAGTTTGGGCAATTAAACGTGAAGGGAAATAGAAAGGTGGTATAGTTTATTTTCAACTTATCATAAACGCAGGAGGAATCCGGCATGAATTATCGTCGCTTTGGACGCACTGGCTGGGTGGCCAGTGAAATTGGCTACGGCATGTGGGGGATGGGCGGTTGGAGCGGCTCTGACGATGCCGAGTCGCTCCAGTCATTGCAGCGTTCCGTCGAACTGGGCTGCAATTTCTTCGACACCGCCTGGGCTTACGGAGAGGGCCATAGCGAACAACTCCTGGGAAAACTGCTCCGCCAGAACCCGGGCGAGACGCTTTACACCGCTACGAAGATCCCCCCTAAGAATTTAGAGTGGCCCAGCCGCCGCGAATTCACCCTGGAAGAATGCTATCCACCAGACCACATCCAGGCTTACGTCCACCGTAGTTTGAAAAACGTCGGCGTGGAATATTTCGACCTGATCCAATTTCACACCTGGGAAGACAGCTGGCTGGAAGATGACCGTTGGGTGAAAAAGTTAGACGAACTGCGCCGCCAGGGTAAGATTCGCGCGGTTGGGATCAGCATCAACCGCTGGGAGCCCTGGAACGGGGTCCAGGCTGTGCGCAGTGGGTTGATCGACGCGGTGCAGGTGATTTACAACATTTTCGACCAAAACCCAGAGGACGAACTGTTCCCCGCCTGCCAGGAAATGGATGTTGCCGTGATCGCCCGCGTGCCCTTCGACGAAGGCAGCCTCACTGGTACATTGAATTTAGACAGCAAGTGGCCGCAAGGCGATTGGCGCAACACGTATTTTGTGCCAGAGAACCTGAAGGCGAGCGTAGAGCACGCCGAACGACTCACCCCCCTGCTCCCAGCGGGGATGACCATGCCCGAGATGGCCTTGCGTTTCATTCTCAACAACCCGGTGGTCAGCACGATCATCCCCGGGATGCGCAGGCTGCGCCACGTCGAGAGCAACCTCGCTGCCAGCGACGCCGGTCCACTGCCCGCAACGCTCCACACCGCCCTGCGCGCCCACCGTTGGGAGCGCACACCGACGAAGTGGTCGCAGTAGCATTTCTCATATTGGAGATTTATGTAACTTTCCATTAATTTGGGGGTTATCTATGTGCAGGAGAGAGGCACGAATTCCCAATCGGGAAATTATTTTTTGATTATGGAAGGAGAGGGCAATTATGGCGAAAGTTGCTGTAGTGACGGATAGCACCGCTACGCTTCCTCGAGAATACCTGGAACAATACCCGATCTGGGTTGCACCGCAGGTATTAATTTGGGGAGAGGAGACCTTGCTGGATGGGGTGGATATTTACGCTCCAGGCACCAACGTCAGCGAGCTGCGGCGCCAGGTGGGGATGGTCTTCGCGCTCCCGCTACCCTTGCCGGGTACGGTGCGCGAGAACGTCGTCTATGGACCGAAATTAGCCGGCATCAGGCAGCGTGAAATCCTGGATGAGATCGTCTATAACAGCCTGACCCAGGCAGCATTATGGGATGAAGTGAAAGACCGGCTGGACGCGCCAGCCAACTCTTTGTCTGGCGGTCAACAGCAGCGCTTGTGCATCGCGCGCAGCCTGGCGTTAACGCCTCAGGTGCTCCTGCTCGACGAGCCTACATC
>Ga0209002_10004527_pt1 | contig 10919 bp, 7 predicted proteins | sample Rifsed16ft2_FD_184010 | JGI IMG/M metagenome (GOLD analysis project Ga0209002, IMG submission 184010) | Soil microbial communities from Rifle, Colorado, USA - sediment 16ft 2 (version 2) | ecosystem: Environmental > Terrestrial > Deep subsurface > Rock core/Sediment | place: Rifle, Colorado...
CTCCGAAGAGTACCACCAAACCAACAGCTACTCCGGCAAATCCAGCCGAAGCCCTTTTATCCACAAGCGTCCCGTAAATGGTAAAAATCAAAAGGAAGGTAATAATAAATTCCATCAATACACCACGTGCAATAGAAACCCCGGGCGCCAACACACACGTCCCCAGATAAACGGTTTTAGCCGCATCAGGAAACAGGGTTTTTAACGCAAGGCCTGCCAATGAAGCCCCGGCAATTTGGGAGATGATATACATAATTGCAGTGTTGGGTTCCATCCTTTTCGTAATCCAAAAGGACACGGTCACCGCGGGATTGACATGGGAACCAGAAACGTAACTCGTCGCATAAATAACGGCAATTACAACAATACCAAATGCTATGGAAATACCCAGAAGACCAAGTCCTTGCCCACCTGCCTGCCGCAAATAAAAATCGGCGCATACAGAACCAGCCGCTATAAACACCAGAGCGAATGTCCCGACAAACTCGGCCATATACTTTTTGTACGCATTCATTTCGTTTTCTCCTGTATATTTTAACTAAATTATTTCTTCAGACTTAGCAAGAACATTTATAAATTACACGCTTGTGATTCTTTAACGTACCTATTCAAACTTAAATAAAACCCACGTATTGACCATCCTATATTTATCGGTTCTTTTTTACAAAATACTTTTATTTTTGAGACACCCCCTTTCAAAATTTACAAATATACTTAACCATGTAACAGACATAATCTTGCTTGAAGTTAGCACAATCAAATAACACTGTCAAGCAAAAAGATTCAAAAAATCAAGATTTATTAGGTAACGACAAAACTCACAAAAATAAATATCCGATTTTACAAAAAGGAATCCTATTTTTGACTATGAGCGTTAACTTCATACTGCAGTAATAAAACCCAACAAATGCAGTATGTTTACTGCATTTGTTTCTAAACAAATTAGAGACATTGATTTTTCATCTAATTTATTTATACTCACAACTATTGCAATATCTATAAGTTAGAAATTATATATCAAAATATTATTATTCTGTACACAAGGCATTGTATTTGTGTATCTTTAGTTTTTGGAATTTTTAATGTTGATTTATCCAGGGGCGCTTCGGCTTCACTTAATACAACATTTTAAAGGCGCAGAGTAATCTTCGTATAAAGTCTCAGGAAATTAAAATATTTTGATCTTTTACCAAATTAATCCACAAACTGGAGGTTTTTTCATTGAAAATAAAAAAAGAAATGCTGCCTATCATAGTAACGATGGGAAATATGATATGTGGTTTTGTTTCGATCCTATCAATTTTAAACCAAAAGTTTGAGGTCGCAGCGTGGTTGATAGTGGCGGCTATGGCATTGGACGCCTTTGACGGAAGATTGGCCCGTATGATGAAGACTACAAGCAAGACTGGGGCTCAATTAGACTCTATGGCAGACCTCGTGACCTTCGGTATTGCCCCTGCATTACTCATGGGAAAGACCTGCGCCATTTTACCAAATATCTTTTTGTGGGGCATTGGATTATTTTTTATGATCTGCTCTGCCTTCCGATTGGCAAGGTTTAACGCGCAAAAAGACGAAGGTGTATCGGCGCCCAGTCATTTTTTTACTGGATTACCTACCACACTCTCAGGAGGAACGGTTGCACAGCTTGTCATCCTGAATCATTTTATACAAATAAAATTTGGAACAGATATCGTCTCAACACTCTTACCCTTTATTACTTTTGCGCTTGGCGTATTTATGGTCAGCAAAATCCCATTTTTTAACGTTACGAGCAAGATCGGCATCAAACAAGGCATCCTCGCCATGACATTAGAATTTTCCGCAGCCATCTTGTTCTTTGTAATTACCCCGGAATTAGCGTTATCTACAGCATTAAGCATTTACTTAATAATTTGTGCAATGTATGGAGTTGTTAAAGGCAAGCAACTAAAAAAGGGATACTCAACAACGTAATTTCACCTATAGCGAATTATCGGTTGTTATTAAACAATACGCACAGCCCTGTCTCCTCTTACGACCTCTCCAATAACTCTTCCAGGTTCTGTTGCGCTTTTGAGATCGTTCAAGACTGTCTTCACATCTGACTTAGATACGATTAGCGCCAGGCCAATACCCATGTTAAACACATGAAACATCTCCTGATCGGCAATGTTACCTACGTCCTGAATGATGTTAAATATTTTTGGGACATTCCATTTGCTTATTTCTAACATAACAGCGCAGCCATCAGGCAAGATACGCGGTATATTTTCAACAAGCCCACCACCGGTAATATGAGCCATCCCTTTTATAATCTTTTTTGTTTTATGCTTATTTAAAACTTTTAGAATAGGTTCTGCATAGATTTTGGTTGGTTTTATGAGTTCTTCCCCGAGGGTGGTATTCAATCCATACTTTGTAAGTTTTTGGGATACTTTCATCTTTGCCTTATCAAAGAAGGCTTTTCGTACAAGGGAAAATCCATTACTATGAATGCCACTCGAACTTAAACCAATAACCACATCCCCTGGTTTTATTGTTTTACCATTGATAATCCTATCCTTTTCCGCAACACCAACGACAAAACCTGCGATATCATATTCGTCCTCGTGATAAAATCCAGGCATTTCAGGTGTTTCACCGCCAATGAGGGCGCAACCCGCCTGACGACATCCTGCCACTATACCTTCCAATACGTCGTGCAAAACGCTTGGAACAATCCTGCTGCTTGCCAGATAGTCCAGCAGAAAAAGAGGTTCCGCCCCCAGCACAATGATATCGTTTACGCACATAGCCACAAGATCGATTCCAATAGTATCGTGCTTTCCCATCATGAAGGCTATTTTTAGTTTGGTACCAACACCATCAGTGGAAGAAACAAGCACTGGTTGGCGATATTTCTTAAGACGAGAGTTCAATGCAAATAGCCCGCCGAATCCGTCTGGGTTTTCAATTACCCGCGGGCTGAAGGTCGTCTGCATCTTTGAATAAATATCCGTTGTAAATTGACCTTTCGTGTCAATATCAACGCCCGCATCCCTATAAGAAAGTTTTTTCGTTATTTTCTTTTTCATAAAAATTCCTATACGATTAAATTAATATTTTTTCTTGATAGTCTCTGTGTACACTACGGTTTACTTCTCTTTCCATGAAGGTTTTATTGCTCCCGCTCGTCCCTTACAAAAACCAAGAAACATGCCGTATACATAGGCAAATTCTCTCACAATAGGTAAGACTGCCAGCAGGGAAAGCGTTTTTAATGACATACGATCTCTTCTGTTCCTTGCTATAACGATCACACCGAATGGAACATATACGATCGTCAATGAGCTTAATAAAATAAAAAATATTACGCCAGGCACAAGAAACACATTTATCCCAAAGGGTATAGTCGCCAAAAACGTCAAAAGACTTATAAATAGCGCCATATATATCAAGGGGCGCAACCATAATTTTATATTGAATGGCATCTGTTCCCGAAATTTCAGACCCATTGCATATCCCCAATAAAACTTTCTCTTCCAGATGTCCGACCATGTGTCAGGATATATGGTGTTTACTACATTGTCATGATCGTAAACAACTTTCCCTGTTCTCTTCAACTTCCAGCCTAACTCGGAATCCTCACTCCACCACGAATTTTCATTAAAACCGCCTAAGTCTAACAGCACCTTTCTGAGGATGGCAGAATTTACACCCGACAGCTTATTGGGCACTAACGATTTCCTAAATACCCCATTCAATATTTGATCTAAAATGCTGGTTGCATTTACCAGCGAATTATCTTTGTTATAAGCCTGATATGCCCCTCCCACTGCAACGACACCCTGTTGCTCAAAACACGATTTAAACCTTTGTAACCAATCTGAAGGCACTACAGTATCGGCATCCGTTGTGATAATAACATCGCCAGTAGCTCGTTGTAACCCGGAGTTTAAGGCAGCAGCCCTTCCGCCATTCCATTCCCGCCTAACTAAAATTACATCTTTGCCCAGAAATTTTTCAACTGTCTGAACCGTACGATCGGTCGAAGCATCATCAATAACAATAATCTCTTTATCGTCATAGGCAACTGAAATAAGGGAATTCAGGCAGGATGCTATAGATTGTTCCTCATTGTATGCAGGAACAAGGATAGAAAATTTCATCATGAAATTCCTTTGCCACAGAGATCACCGACCCGCCTGTGCGGGGCACGCAGACAGGGAACACGGAGAAAGGCAACTGTTTAGTTTTTTGAAAATTTCCAGTAATACTGTGGTTATTATGCAATGTAGCGGCAATTCATGAATTGCCGCTACATATTTATTGTCACAGAGGCATTTTCAACTATTGATGTTTTCAAAAAACTAAACTGTTACGGATAAAAATATATTTTTATTTCTAAAAGAGCTTTCTAAACATGGCTTTTAAAGAGTCCAGCGACCCCAATCGTCGTATATTTTTCAGGATAAAACGAGGTGTCAGAAAGAACTCAAAGTTGGCTCGGCGTACAGCCTTTTCAAGGTCCGTCTTGCCGAGATGTGGATAGGCAATATTCGCCTCCTTTGCCACATTGACGGGCTTATAGTCTCCGTAAACAAAGAGTTCATTTTCCTTGGCAATCTTGTAAAATTCCGTACCAGGGAAAGGGTTGGCAATGTTATACATGACCTGGTCTACCTTCAGCCGTTTAACCTCTTCCATATTCTTTTTGATGGTATCCATTGTCTCCAGCGGTGATGCCCCAAACATAATATTGATCTTGGCAGATATCCCATATTTTTTCACCAGTTTAATAGCCTCTTCATTTTTCTTGACGTCGATATCTTTCTTCACATAATCCAGAATTTTCTGATTAAAAGACTCAACGCCGAGATCAATAAACTTGCAGTGAGCTTCTGACATGGCCTTTACAATAGGCTCGGTCAGGTGATCGGATCTCGCTGAACAGCCCCAAATAATATCCAAGTCTCTGATACCTTCGCAAATCTTAACCGTCCGCTCTTCACCCCACACAAACTGGTCATCCTGAATATTCACGGCTTTGTAACCCTGGGATTTTAGTAATTTAAATTCCTCAATAATATTTTCAGGGGATCTCTTTCTCACAGGAGGCTTCTTTTCCATGTAATGTTTATACTCAAGTTCCCTTGAAAAACTCAGGGAAGAGGGAACGCAATAAATGCACCGGTATGAACAACCCCTTGAAGTGCAAACGGCCGTAAAGGGGCGCATCCCTAACTTGGGATTATAATAGACATTCCTTTCTTCCAGGAGATGTCTGGCTGGAAACGGTAATGAGTCGAGGTCTTCTATCGGTTCCCTGTTGGCATTATGAACGATTTCATCTGAGAATGTATTTTCCACCCCCGCTTCCCCCCCTTGCGAAGGGGGGGATTGAGGAGGGGTATTTTTCATAAGTCCGTGGCTTATATGAGTTCTACTTTTATTTCTAAAAGACACGCTTTGTATACCGTTAATAATCGATTTGGCCTCCAGTGCCTTTACCAACTCAAGCATCGTGTATTCAGGCTCACCCCTGACGACATAGGAATTCTCGTCCACCACAAATTCTGCTGGTCTGTCAGAAGGCGCTGGACCAAAGTAGACAATCGGTACGTTTCCCCTTATTTCTCTAATATCGCACAAAGCCTGTATATCAGTTTTTTGAGAAAGATTAACAGAATAGAAACAATAAATATCACTTAAATCTTCTCTCAAAAACGCCCGGAAACGCTTTTGATCCCATTTTTTAATGGTCGTTTCTATATATTTAACTTCGTAGCCTTCCTTTTCAAGAACGGCAGCAGCGCTAAGAAGAAAGACGTTCGGAACATAATAAAGCAGATACGCACAACCCGCAACCCGCTCAGGTATTTTTCCGTCAATGGGTGGTGGTACGAGAAAAGTAATTTTCATAATTGTATTTATTAATCGTAATAGTTCAGCTACTTTAGACAGGATTAACATGATAAAAGCCACTTTAATTCATCCTGATTATCCTGTTAATCCTGTCAAAAATTAATTTAATTTATATCATGTCTATCTTGTCAAATCTTTTTCCTCCGGTGAACTATTACTATTTAGTTTTTCATTTATTGTTATAGTTTCCATTATTACCACCGCCTTTCTTCTCTCAAACGAATAATTTCTAACGACTTATTACTGCATTTTTAACCTAACATCGTATTCTTTATAATACTGGTTGGGTATGGTGGATTAAGCGAAGCGAATCCACCATTTAGAAAAACGTGGAAGGTGGATTCGGCGCAAAAGACAGCACCTTAATCCACCCTACCCATACTTAATTTTTAACATAATAATTATGTCCAACTTCACTTGGCCAAATAGTTACATCAACACTAGTTCTTGGGGCTATTTCCGTGGTTTATCTCCTGATTCATTATACTAATTTTGGTAATTTTGAAAAATCATTGCTTCCTTTTTATCCACTATTGTGCTCAGTTGCCATCACTTATTTTTAATCATATTTTAACTTCTAGTTACTAATTTAAATGCTTCAGCCTCAAGGCATCACACGTGCCGCAAACATCGTTCTGATGTTCACGGAAATACTGCATATTCTCGCCATGCCAGATTTCATCAATGCTTTGTTTAAATACATTTCCAACTTCATATCGGGGAAGGTCACAACATGGAGTTGCCCTGCCGTCGATGTTAATGTACAAATAATCGTAAGGCTTTGGACAGTATTTATCAGACCGATACATCACAGGACGCAGCTTTTTATACAGAGACCGAAGCAATTGATTATCAAATGCCGTGAAGTTGTTATCAACCTGCAATCCGTATTTTTTGGCTATTTCTTCAGACTCCTTATAGATTTCCAATTCTTCTTCCAGATTAGGTCTTTTAAAGCTATTCATGCCAAAAGGTATGTTCAACCGCACTAAATATACACGGTCAGCCCCTGCTTCGCCAGCATATTTGATCGTCTCCAGACACTGCTGTTTGCCGTGCATGGTTATCTGAATCGTAATCATCGGTTTTTTCCTATCACCCCGGGATCGAATAAGGGATTCGATATTTTTCTGCACCACCTTATTCGAGGGATGACTTTCCTTTACCTCAATACCTTCCTCAACGCTATCCAGAGAAATGGTTAGTTTATCTAAAGACTTCCCGATAAATTCTTCAATAAATGGAGCTAGTAACAAGCCGTTTGTTGTTACACCAACGTTATGTCCTTTATCTTTTGTATAGACAATCATATCCACAAGTGCGGGATGAAGCAAAGGTTCACCCCATCCGGTGAGGGTAATATTATATGATGTTTCCAGCCCCTTTTCGGAGAAAGGGGCAAGCCTGTCGATAATTTTCTTAAATAGGTCGAATGAAATATCTTTTTCGGGCAGGTTAAAGGATTCCCGCGGACACATGCCGCATGTGTAGTTACAACGGTTAGTGATCTCAACCTGGATGCGCTCAGGTCGTTGAGGAATGATATAAAAGGTTCTGCCAAAGACGCCTTTTATAAGGTATAATGGATTTGTAAACATTACAATTTGTGTCCATTCGTGGCTGAAAGTTTATAATTTAAGTAACTTCTCAACCTCTCCGTCAACTTTCCTTTCGGTAAGTTTTTTTGTCTCTTCTTCAATAGGGGTAGGATAATTGTTTGTAAAGCAGGCATTACAAAAATATTGGCGGGGCTGCGTCGCACAACTCATCATTCCCTCCACACTGAGATAGCACAAACTTTCCACATTTAAATACTGCCGTATCTCTTCCAGGGAACGATTTGCCGCAAGGAGTTCGCCTTTCTGCTGAAAATCAATTCCGTAATAACAAGGGTAACGATGCGGCGGGCAACTGATCCTTACATGAATCTCCTTTGCTCCGGCCTTCCGCAGCAACCCAAACCGAGACCTTGACGTTGTCCCTCGCACAATGGAATCGTCAATAACAATAACCCGTTTTCCATCAACCGTCTCTTTTAGCGCATTCAGCTTGAGTTCTACAATACGGTGACGCCGCTCTTGTTCCGGCAATGTAAACGTCCTGCCTACGTAATGATTACGAATAAACCCGCGATCAAATGGTATCCCCGATGTATGAGAGTAACCAATCGCAGCGGAGTTACCACCTTCCGGAACGGAAATTACCACGTCAGCCTCTACGGGTGACTCCTTTGCAAGCCTTGCCCCCAAACGCTTACGAAATAAGTGTACACTTTCGCCATAGATCTTGCTATCAGGTCGGGAAAAGTAAACCAGTTCAAAAACACAAAAAGCCGGCTTGATTTGTTTTTGAGGGCAGTAATATTCGCTCCGAATCCCATCTTTTCCAACATAGACCGCTTCTCCAGGATTAATATCCCGAATATATTCCGCACCCACCTGATCCAAGGCGCAGGTCTCGGATGCCATTACATAACCATCGTTCAATCTACCTATGGACAAAGGCCTGAAACCGTGAGGATCACGCACCCCTACCATCTCTTCAGGTGTTAAAAATAACAGCGAAAAAGCCCCTCGCAATTGTTGCAGCACGAGGGATAAATTCTTTTGCATCATATTTAAAGGCTTTGCCATAAGATGGACGATTACTTCTGTATCTGAGGTGGTATGGAATATCGAACCGTTAGCCTCAAATTCTTCGCGCAGCCTTTTTGCATTGGTTAACTGTCCATTATGGGCAACGGCGACTTTCCCCTTGTAGTAATCAACAACCAGGGGTTGTGCATTTCCAATGTTGCTGGAACCGATAGTGGAATATCGGACATGTCCGATAGCAATGGGGTTTTTAAGAATTTTGAACATGTGCGGTTTTATGACCTCGCTTACCAGCCCCATCCCTTTATAAAAAACGATGTCTTTCCCGTTTGTTGAAGCAATACCGGCGCTTTCCTCACCGCGATGTTGCAAAGAATATAAGCCATAATACACCCTCTCGGCTGCATCCTCACAACCATAAACGCCAAATAATCCGCAATGTTCTTTTATGTCTGACATATTTCTATAATCTGACTTTCCTTAAACATTTAAAACATTTACCGTATAAATCTTGTATTTATTTTGATGGAAACTTAAAATAGGCTTGCACTGTAATACTTTTGGCAGGAAAATACATGGTGGGATAATTATATCAAACATCAAATAGGTGTCAATTACAATTATCAATGAATCAACAACGAGAAACGAAGATTATTAAACAAAACCCTTTAAAAAATTTTTCAGATGTAAGGTTGTATGTAATAATAAGCTCCGGACTTGCTAAAAAACCTGTACTGGAAACATTACAGGAGGTTATTGAGGGCGGCGCTGACGCAGTACAACTGCGGGAAAAGACGATGTCTGACAGTGAGTTTCTTGCCATGGCAAAGGAATTCAGAAGAATAACATCGCAATCCAAAACACTTTTTATCGTAAATGACCGTACCGGGATCGCCAAAAAAGTAGATGCAGACGGATTGCATATCGGACAATCAGATCTAACCATTCACAGTGCACGCAAGATAATTGGCTACGACAGGATATTGGGAGTTTCTACCCATACTATAGTTCAGGCTCGAAAGGCACAACAAGAGGGTGCAGATTATATCAGTGCCGGCCCCATATTCCCCACTTCAACAAAGGACTATGAGCCTCCGGTAGGTCTTGACTATTTAAAAGAGGTAAAAAGAGAAATCACCATGCCATTCGTTGCGATAGGTGCTATTAACCTCGAAAACCTCAATGAGATATTATCATCTGGCGGAACACGTATTGCGATCTGCTCTGCAATTATTTGTAGTGATAACATTTTGCAAACAACACGATCTTTCAAGTCTCAAATCTTCTCCCATACCCTTTTAGTTAATTAAGCGGGTTTTTGGGTGGCGCTGGTAGGACAAGCTTCTCGGTTGCGCAGAGTCGCCGAAGGCCTAATTTCAGTTTTGGGTTTAATCCTCGTTGGAATTTTTAGCCAAAAAAAGAGGCTGGCTAACAATAGTTAACCAGCCTCTTCAAAGTAATTTTAACTAACTATTAAAAGGCGCTATCGCCCTTCACATAGCCTTTCTGCGCAGGTTCCAATTCTTCAGGCAATTCCTCCTCGGTGTATGTAACCACCTTGGCGATTCGTAAACGGGTAATTTTTTCTCTTCCATATTCTTATCTCCTTTCTGTTGTATGTTGTTAGTAGGGTGGATAAAGGCGCCGTCTTTTGCGCCGTATCCACCAATTCCCAAAAAGGTGGATTCACTTCCAGACTGTGCCAAATGAGCGATTTTACCCTCTTTCGAGATGTTTCTTCCCCACTTTAATGGTCAAAATGCCTCAAAATACCATAAAACGAGAAGAAAATGGGCAATATTTAAGAGTTCTCCCCACTTTTAGAACAAAAATTTTCATTTGACCCAGCCTGTTCGTTTAATCCACCCTACACAACTGCCCTCGGCAGCTACTTTTAATCTCCCCTCTGGCAAGAGGGGACGGGGGGGTGGCATGCCTTGAAGTATGGGATACCTGAGTGGTTGAAAATACCACCTCTGCGAGCCTAATTCCTCGTAGAGAAGTTTGTACCTATGCGTATACAATGGAGTAATCCGTATGCGTAGAAAGATAGCGTATTTCCCGCGAGGGGTATGACGGAGTTACGAGGTACAGGCGACCTTTTGGGGTGTATGAGTATGGCGTTGTTATTCGTGCCAACCTCCCATCCCTGGTGAAGCACAAGCAAAGTCCTTGTTGGAGATGTCGAAAGAGAGTAGGTGAAAACATCTCTGGATAATGCGTTAGGACATACATCACGAAGGGAAAACATGTCCTCGTGAAGACGGGGATGGGTAATCCATATGACCGAGGGAGGACTTACATCTTGGGTAAAATAACCCTAACAGTGAGGTATAAGGACAATCCGAAATCCAATCTGTATGAGATGGTGATAGACGGCAATCTCTCAAACGTCTATTTTTAAAGTTGTCAGCATTGCTCATAATAAGTCCTGAGAGC
>Ga0209002_10004530_pt1 | contig 10918 bp, 7 predicted proteins | sample Rifsed16ft2_FD_184010 | JGI IMG/M metagenome (GOLD analysis project Ga0209002, IMG submission 184010) | Soil microbial communities from Rifle, Colorado, USA - sediment 16ft 2 (version 2) | ecosystem: Environmental > Terrestrial > Deep subsurface > Rock core/Sediment | place: Rifle, Colorado...
TCCCACCCGCAGCGCAGGTAGCCAGAGGCAAGCCGCGCAAGCCATACCCATCCAGCGTGCCAGCCGCGAAGTGGCGCAAGAGCGCTTCCTGGCAGCGGCCCGGTTCGAAGCGCCAGCCAGGCCAGGGGGTGGCGTGGCCGGGCGCCCCCTCCCCCAGGCTGAGTGTATCCGGGTGCAGTACTTCGGCCGGGCGCAGGCGCATCAACTCGGCCCGCAAGCTGGCGGCGATGTCACCGGTGCTGAGCTCCGTGGCGGCAAATTCGCCGGTGGTGATGTCGGCGTAGGCCACCCCGGCGCGCTCCTCGCGCAGCACGACACAGGCCAGGTAATTATTGGCATCGCCCGGCAGCAGGCCCGGCTCGACGATCGTTCCGGGCGTGATGACGCGCGTCACCTGGCGCGGCATCAGCCCCTTAGCCGGTTGGTCGCCCACCTGTTCACAGATGGCGACGTGGTAGCCCTTCTCGATCAGGCGCGCCAGGTAATTTTCGGCGGCGTGGTAGGGGATGCCGGCCATCGGGATGCGCACGCCTTTGGCAACGTTGCGCGAGGTGAGCACAATATCCAGCTCGCGGGAGGTGATCTCAGCGTCCTGGTCGAAAGTTTCATAGAAATCGCCCAGGCGAAAGAACAGGATGGCGTGCGGGTACTGGCGCTTGATGTTCAGGTACTGCCTGCGGATCGGGGTGGCGTCGTCGGCTTGGGTCACAGTCTCATTGTATGCTGAGCTACGAAAAACGGCAAGGAGATTTTCCACTGGATGACGATCGGCGTGTCTAATTGGTTTATGGCGCGAAACTCGCTTCAAGCCGCTCGCGGCGATTCCTGCGCCGAGGACGGCGCAGGGAGCAATTTTGCGTATCATTTCAAGGACAAAAGCAATTGCGTTTTTCAGTACTTATGACTATAATCTAATCACTATATTCACTCAGAAAGGAGACCTTTACAATGGCTAACGTAACTTTTGAGCACGTCACCAAGCGTTTCGGCGAAGTAATCGCCGTAAACGACCTGGACATCCAGGTCGATGATAAGGAATTCCTGGTGCTGGTCGGCCCGTCTGGCTGTGGCAAAACCACCGCCCTGCGCTGCCTGGCCGGCCTGGAGGATGTCACCGAGGGGCGCATCTTCATCAGCGACAGGCTCGTGAACGACGTCGCCCCGAAAGACCGGGACATCGCCATGGTGTTCCAATCCTATGCTCTTTATCCCCACATGTCCGTCTTCGACAACATGGCCTTCGGGCTTAAATTGCGCAAGACGCCCCGAGATGAAATCAAGCAGCGGGTCGGGGAAGCTGCCAAGATCCTGGGGATCGAAACCCTGCTCGAACGCAAGCCCCGCCAGCTGTCTGGTGGGCAGCGCCAGCGCGTCGCCGTCGGGCGCGCCATCGTACGGAAGCCAAAGGTCTTCCTCTTCGACGAGCCGCTGTCTAACCTGGATGCCAAACTGCGCGTCGAGACCCGGGCCAATATCAGCAAACTCCACCAGCAGCTGGAAACTACGTTTATTTACGTGACCCACGACCAGGTCGAAGCGATGACCATGGCCTCCCGCATTGCGGTGATGACCAACGGCCTGCTCCAGCAAATCGACACCCCGCAAAACCTGTATGACCTGCCCAACAACCTGTTTGTGGCCGGCTTTATTGGCTCACCGGCGATGAACTTTTTTCCGGCGACTGTTCGCAAAGGCGACGGTAGTTTGTTCATCGATGCGAAAACCTTCGCCGTGAAGATCCCCGAGAACCGCACCAGTGTTTACGGCCCTTATGAGGGCAAGTCGGTCACCTTCGGCATTCGTCCCGAGGACATCTTCTACCCAGAGTTCGCACCCCCAGGGATTATCGCCCAACCAGTAGAGGTCAATGTAGAAGTAACGGAGCTGATGGGGAACGAGATCTTCCTGTACCTGAGCAACGGGGAGCACAACTTTATCGCCCGCGTCGACCCGCGCACTCGCGTCCATATGGGCGACAAGATGGAGGTGGTGTTCAACATGGAGAACATGCACATCTTTGATCGCGAGACGGAGCTGGCCGTTCGCTAGACTTGGGCGCGTAGGCAAACTCCTGAGCGGCTGTCATTGCGAGCGTTTTTTGCGAAGCAATCTCTGGTGTGAAACGCGCTCGACGCCGCCTGGAGCAGGTAGAAACTCGCCAGGCCAATCCAACTAAATTAAGAGCTTCTGGGCGCAGAGTAGATCAAACCGGCTCTGCGCCCTTATCATGAGACTGGAAAGATATCAAAATCACCATATCAGGAGTATCCAACATGCCATTCGATTACATCCCCCCCTTGTTAAATGCCGCGCGGAGCAAGATCGTCTTGCTGGTCATGGATGGCTTGGGAGGGCTGCCCATCGAACCCGGCGGCCCGACGGAACTGGAAGCCGCGCAGAAACCCAATATGGATCGCCTGGCGACAGAAGGGATGATCGGCCAGACCACCCCCATCCGGGCCGGGATCACCCCCGGCTCCGGGCCAGCTCACCTGGCGCTGTTTGGTTACGATCCGATCCAATACGAGATCGGCCGGGGCGTTTTAGAGGCGGTGGGGGTTGGTTTACACGTCGGTCGCGGCGACATCGCGGCGCGGGGCAACTTCTGCACGCTGGATGCGGCCGGAAATATTACCGACCGCCGCGCCGGGCGCATCTCCACCGAAGACGCTATCCCGGTCGTTGAGCGCCTGAAAACGATCAAAGTACCCGGCGTAGAGACCGAAGTGCGGCACGTCAAAGAATATCGTTTCGCGGTGGTGATGCGCGGGGTGGGTTTGCAGCCTGGCATCGCCGATACCGACCCGCAGCGCACCGGCGTCCCGCCCCTGCCGGCTGAGGCGCGCCAGCCGGTTGCCGAGCACACGGCAGACCTTTTCAACCAGTGGATCGGTCAGGCTCGCCAGGCCCTGGCGGACAACCCGAAAGCCAATGGCCTGACCTTGCGCGGCTTTGCCACCGATCCCAACCTGCCTCTCTTCCGAGAGTCCTATGGGTTGCGGGCGGCGTGTGTGTCAGTTTATCCCATGTACCGGGGAGTGGCGCAGCTGGTGGGCATGGAAGTGATCCAATTCACTGGCGAGACCCCAGAAGACGAGTTCGCCGCCCTGGCGCAGGTTTGGGAGGACTACGATTTCTTTTTCGTGCACATCAAGAAGACGGACAGCAAGGGCGAAGACGGCGATTTCACCGGTAAAGCTAAGGTGATCGAAGGCCTCGACGCGGCCTTGCCGCGCCTGTTGGAACTTAAACCCGAGGTTTTAATCATCACCGGCGACCATTCAACACCCGCCCGCCTGCGCACGCATTCCTGGCATCCGGTGCCTTTCCTGCTCTGGGCGCCAGCCACGGTCAGGCCAGACGACCAGAACCAGTTTGGCGAGCGCGCCTGCGCCCGCGGCGGCCTGGGAAATTTCCCAGCCTTGGATACCATGCCCCTGGCATTAGCTCATGCTGGACGGCTCGAGAAGTTCGGGGCGTAAACTATTAGTTGGAGGCTTTCTGCCGCAGGCCCAACGCCACGGCCAGCCCACCAACCAGTGACAGCGCGGCGATCGCCAGGAAGGCGTCTCGCCAGAAGCGCTCCGGGAACAGGCGGATCAGCGTATCAGAATAGCGGAAGACCCAGGTGCCTGGATCAAAGAAGACTTCGTGGAAAGCCACGAAGAACACTCCAAAGCCAACCAGCACGATCGGGATGATCACCCCGACGAAGATCACCGTCAGCCAGCCGCCCCTGGAGAGAGCCTGGCGGAAGGTAGGCCACCACCCACCCCGCCAGGCCCACAAACCCAGGAGGAGCAGCGCCAGGAGGCTGGCATACCAGACGAGCAGGGCACCCTTAACCACGATCTTTACGTCAACCATGTGGCCGAGTTCGCGCTCGTTATAGACCGCTGAACCGTCCGCGAAACGCAAATCTGCCAGGAATGAAATCCCTGCCTGGTTGAGGAGGTAGTCCAAGGCAACCTGCGACCAATAAAGGCGGTCAGCGCGCGAGAAACCATACGGGTCGGTTGGGAAATTCGGCGTGCGATATTCAAAATTTACATAGCTGGGGGTTAACAGCAGGCGCACCGACGTTAATACCAAAGCCACGAGCACCAGCAGGCTAACCAGCCCGGCGAGGATTCTATAGAATAAACCCGATCTTTGGCCAGTTTGTTCGGGCGCGCCAGTCATCATTGCAATACCTCCATATCTCCATACAACACAAACCTGAGGATCATATTGTTCGTGATCCATTCAATCGGCGCCAGGTCGTCGGTGAAAACGGTCGTCGTAGCGGGTGTTGGCTGCATATTCAGCGCAGCCAGCCTGGTAGCCTCGATCAGCAGGGGATGCACATCGCCGCGCTCGTCCAGGTAGACCAGGTTGGCGAATAAGTTCTCCACAGTAGTTGGCTGGAGGGTGGCATACACCACGCTGTTAAACGTTCCTGGAACGTCCATCACATAAATTGAAGGGAAGAGAGTGCGAATCGTCCCAACCAACCCTTCGATCAAGCGCCGGTCGTCTGGCGCCCGGCCTACATTGATCACCAGGACACCGTCTGCGGTCAGGTGATCCCTGGCGATCTGGAAGAACTCGCGCGTCGTCAGGTGCCAGGGGATATAGGGAGGGCGATAGGCATCTACTCCGATAATCGTGTAGCGGCGTGAGCTGTGTTCCAACCCCCACCGGCCATCCTGGGCAATGGCATTCAGGTTTGGCTCGTTCATGTCGAAATACTTGCGCCCGACGGCGATGATCTCGGGATCGATCTCGAATCCATCGATCGGGATCGGCCCGTAAGCTGCCGTTGCCTGGCGAGCTGTCGTCCCGGCTGCCAGGCCGACGATCGCCATACTCTGCACCTGCTCGGGCGCAAAGGTTGGAGTATTGAAAAAAGGCGCGGCCAGGAACTGCATCCAGGGGCCCGCATACATCAAATCAGTCGGGTGATACATGGAATGCACCCCCTGTCCATCGTTTAACCGCAAGTAGCGATAGCCGTCTTTCTCCAGCACCTGGATATAATTGTAAGCCGACTCGCTCTCGTAGATTTGCCCGGCGCTTTGCTTAATCCCTCCCCTGGTTCCAAACAAGCCGAACAATATCAGCACCAGCAGCATCCATAACCAGGGTGCGGCTGCCCTCCAACCGCTCGCAAACCAAAGACCGCTGATCGCCACCACGGTCAGGAATCCGCTGAAAACCAGGAATGTGTACGTGGTGCCAATAGTTGGGATTAATAACAAAACCGGCAGGAAAGTGCCGACAAACGAGCCGAGCGTGGAGATGGCATAAATCCGACCGGATACACGACCGGCTTCCGCTGGACTGCGGATCGCCAGGCGGATCGCAAACGGCGAGATCGTTCCCAACAATGTGATCGGGAGAACAAAGAGCACCAACACGCTGGCAAACGCTCCGAAGAGCACGCCAACCTGCAATTGATCGAAGGCATCCGCCGCCAAGCGTAAGACTGGCCGGGCGATCATCGGCACCAGGCCAACTAAAAAGCTGCCCCAGGCCATGATCTTGTACAGGGTGCTCAGCTGCGGTGACCGATCTGCCCACCACCCACCGAGGAAATAACCGGCGGTCAGATAAATCAAGATCAGGCCGATAATGCTCGCCCACACCATGTTGCTGGTGCCAAACACATTGCCAAGCAGGCGTGCGGCGGATAGCTCGACCGCCAGGGTGGTCATACCGGACGCAAAAACAGCAAAGTAGAGGTATCTATGGTTTGTTTTCGAGAGCATCACGTGAGCACATCCAGGATCACTTTTCCATAGGCGGCCAGACTGGCAAGAATGATCTGGCTGCGCGCAAGGATTTGCCGCGGGTTATCCTGCGCCTGGCCGCAGGCGAGAACGCTCCCTTAACTTGTCCAGTCCACCCGAAAGATACCAGGCAGAAACGATCTGGGCGTACATCCTGGCTTTCGTCCTGATCCCCAACCACAGGCCGCGCCGCAGCTCGCCGGGGATGTGCCAGGCGCCATGCAGCAAGACTCGCCTGCAACGCCAGCCATTGATTTGGGCCGCGACTGTGAGGGCAGTCTCGATCCCATATCCCGCTGCTGCTTTAACCGGGATCAGCTCTAAGAGCTCCGCCCGCAGGCAGCGCTGCCCGCTCAACCAGGGCGCGAACCGTTGACTCAAGTCTGTTTTCCAATCTCCCCCCCGAAACTGACCGATAGTCATGTCCGCCCGGCCATCCAAAACCGGTTGGATCAAATCCAATACGTGCTCGGGGCGCAAGCCCATCAGATCTGCATCCAGCATCAGCAAATTGGCTGCCTGGGTAGCGCCCCACCCGGTAAATATGGCCTGCCCCTTACCCCGGTTGGTTGGGTGTTTAAGCACCCGAATGCGCGCGTCGACTTCCGCTTCTCGCCGGCTTACCTCGCACGTGGTGTCCTTCGACCCATCATCCACGACGATTATTTCACTCAAGCACTCCACCTGGTGCAATACATTCAAGACCCGGATGATCCGGTCAGCTTCATCATACGCCGGGATGATCACTGCCACGGAATCATGATCACGCCATCCTGAATTGGTTTGATTATTATTAGAGAGGGGGTTTGGTTGGTTGCGGTGTTTTTCGTCCAAAAGGGGCCTCCTGCTTCCAACCCTTGATAGTCATTATATCTTAAATCAAACCCTCTTACCGGGCTGGAAATTACAGCGCGCCCATTTGCTTCTCAATGTTCATCTATTCTACTTGGTATAATTAATTGAGACGGATTAGGGGTATGGATGCGGGATGTCGATGCCCGCCCCATCTCCTATCCCATCTTCCCTTACCCATTAACCCTTGGACGCAGGAGAAATCATGCCCAACAAGTCCTTCACTGGCGCCCAGATCCGGCAAACTTTTATCGATTACTTTATTGAACGGGGGCACACATTTGTACCCTCCTCTTCGCTTGTGCCGGGAGGCGATCAAACCCTGCTCTTCACCAACTCTGGTATGGTCCAGTTCAAGGATGTCTTCTTGGGAACCGATGTCCGGCCGTACAAACGCGCTGTAAATTCACAAAAGTGTATGCGGGTGGCTGGCAAACACAACGACCTCGACGATGTCGGCCAGGATGATACACACCATACCTTCTTCGAGATGCTTGGTAATTGGTCTTTCGGAGATTATTATAAAAAAGAAGCGATCGAGTGGGCCTGGGAGTTGCTGACCGAAGTCTGGGAATTGCCGAAGGAACGCTTGTGGGCGACTTGCTTCGAAGATGAAAAAGGAGAGATCGAGCGCGACGACGAAGCCGCCAACTATTGGCGCGAGCAACCCGGTTTTGACTCCAGCCATATCGCTTTCTTCGGACGCAAGGAGAACTTCTGGGAGATGGCCGATGTCGGCCCTTGCGGTCCGAACAGCGAGATCCATATCGATCTGGGACCGGGACATTGCAGCCTGGAGGGGGTTCCAGACCACGAATGCAAGGTGAATATGGCGGGTTGCACCCGCTTCGTGGAACTGTGGAACCTGGTCTTCATCCAATACAATCGCTCTAACCCCAGCGCCCTGGAGGTCTTACCGGCCAAGCACGTGGACACCGGCGCGGGCCTGGACCGCATCGCCATGTTGTTGCAGGGAGTAGACTCAAACTACAAAACCGATTTATTCAGCCCGATGATGGATACGATCCAGCGCCTGGCCGGCCACAGCCAGTCCGAACGCGCCGCCAATCTGACTCCTTACCGGGTGATCGCCGACCATGCCCGCGCAGCTGCCTTTTTGATCGCCGACGGCGTCGTGCCGGGAAATACCGGGCGTAATTATGTTTGCAGGATGATCATCCGCCGCGCCGCCCGTTTCGGTACCCTGATCGGTCTGCAACAACCTTTCCTGGCTGGCGTCGCCGAAACTGTGATCGAGAACTACGGCCATTTCTACGCGGAGATCGCCCGCAATCGGTCAGCGATCCTGGATAACCTGACGCGCGAAGAGAAAAGATTTCAACGTACCGTGGAAGGCGGCGTCGCCAAACTGGAAAGCCTATTGGATAAACTTAAGGCCAGCGGGGAGCGCATCCTGCCCGGAGAAACAGCCCTCGACCTGTACGCTACTTATGGCCTACCCCTGGAGATCACCCGCGACATCGCTCTTGAACAAGACCTGGAAGTTGACGTCGAGGGTTTTCACAAGGCGATGGACGAACATCGCCTCGCCTCGGGAGCCGGCGAAGCTTTTGGCGCTCTAGGCGATGAGGACGTCGAGATATACCGCGAGATATTAACTTCCCTGCAATCTCAAGGCGCACTCAGCTCGCAAGGAGTGATCTACGCCCCGTATGACGCACTCGAAGTGCGCGGGAATATACTAGCCCTGGTGCGAGCCGGGGGACCGGTCAGCCAGGTCGAGCCGGGAGACCAGGTGGAAGTGCTTCTCCCCGAAACTTGCTTTTACGTCGAGTCTGGCGGGCAGGTATCCGACACCGGGTGGATCTTCTCGCAGGATGGGACTGATTGGGAAATCAAGGTTACGGATATGCACCGCCCTGCCGCAGGAGTGATCGTCCATGTCGGGGAGGTTGTGCGTGGCCAGCCGCGCCAGGGCGATCGGGCACTGGCCCAGATTGACGCCCAACGCCGCCGGGATATCATGCGCAACCACACCGCCACCCACTTGCTGCACGCCAGTCTGCGGGCGGTGCTTGGTGAGCATGCCCGCCAGGCTGGTTCCCTGGTTGCCCCTGATCGGCTGCGCTTCGATTTCACCCACCCCGAAGCAGTCACATCGGAACAGCTGGCGCGCATCGAGGCCGGCGTCAATCGGGATATCCTCGAGAATTACCGCTTGAACATCGTCTTCAAACCTCTTCAGCAGGCGATTGGCGAAGGCGCCATGGCTCTGTTCGGTGAGAAATATGCGGAAACCGTCCGAACGATAACCATCGGAAGTCATGATTTTTCCAGTACTGTAACCTCACCAGGTTCGTCTAGCAGTTCAACCACTGGACAAACGCAGCTGTTCTCCTATGAACTGTGCGGCGGTACGCATGTCAGCGATACTGGCGATATCGGCCTGTTCCTGATCACCAGCGAAGGAAGCGTGGGGGCTGGTCTGCGCCGCATCGAAGCCGTGACCGGGCGCGGAGCCTACGAGCTGGTCCAGCGACGATTCCGCTTACTTAACCAAACCGCCGGGTTATTAGATGCAGTTCCCAACCAGCTGCCGGAAAAAACCAGATATTTGCTGGATGAAATTTCAGACCTGCGTAAGCAGATAGCGAACTTGCGTAACGCAATGACTGTCATCGACTTTTCCGGCAGTTTGGAGAACGTGCCCATCGTCGCCGGTATACCGCTGCTTACCCTGACTCTGCCCTACGCAGACCCCGACACCTTGCGCCAGATGACCGACCGCTTCCGCCAACGATATCCTAGCGGAGTGGTCGTCCTGGCCTCCGTCGTCGAGGGCCGCCCCACCCTGGTAGCGGCTGTCACCGAAGACCTGGTCCAGCGCGGTCTGCACGCCGGAGACTTGATCAAGCACGTGGCAAAACCTCTCGGGGGCAGTGGCGGCGGCCGGCCGACCCTGGCTCAAGCTGGAGGCAAGGATGCCGGCCAGCTCGGAGAAGCCCTGGCAAGCGCTGCAAAGTGGGTAGCAGATAAGTTGAAAACAGCAGAGTGAAGACTCAGATCTTACAACTGGAATCTCACGACGATGCGATCTCAACCCGCGATAAGATGGGCTGGGGCCAGACCCGGCGCGTCTTGCTCATTTGGCCGGCCAGAGGGCGAGTCCTCACCCGCCAGCTCGACCTGATACTTTTACTGCGCCACAGCCTAACCCTTGGCGTCCAGCTAGCTCTGGTCACGGACGACCCCCAGGTGCATTTTAATGCCCGCCAATTGGGCATCCAAACCTTCGATTCAATCCACCATGCGCAAGAAACCCGCTGGAGGCGCCCTACCCAAAGCAAACTAAGCCGCAACCGCGCCCAGATCGAGAGGCTCGCCAAACCTCTCTCAGGAAAAACGCTGCGTGACGATCCCGCCCGCCCCGTTAGAAATCCTTCTGCTCTCTCACCAGCCCTTCGTCTGGGTTTCTTTAGCCTTGGCGTGTTGGCTCTGCTTTGCATAGTGGGCATCTTTTTCCCAAGCGCCCAAATCACGCTCACTCCGGATACGTATATCCAGGAGATTATCATCCCTATTCAAGCCAGTGCTTCGGCGGCACGGGTCAGCCTCTCAGGCGTGCTGCCGATCCGCATGACCAGCGCCATTGTTGAAGGGCGCGACAGCCTCCCGACCACCGGCAGCGTTCAGATTCCCGAGCACTACGCAACCGGCCGGGTGACATTCACCAATCTCACTGACCAGGCAGTCACACTCCCTGCTGGAACTGTCGTGAGCTCACCTGAGTCCGGTGTTCGTTACGCCACCGACCGCGCTGGCCGGGTACCTGCTCCTGCTCGGGACCACCGACCTCCTGATCGTCGATGCGGGGCATGCCGTGAGCATGGACGATCTGGGGGACTGGCCGGAAGTCGCGCCGCGTTCTTTCACCACGGCGGTCGTGCCGGTGTCGCTCTTCACTTACTACTTCCTGGCGGTGTTCAGCTTCGGCCTCACGGGTGACCTGGCCGCACGCCAGTCGATGTACCCCGCTCGCCTGTTCACGCTGCCGGTGACGACCGCCGAGCTGGCGCTCTGGCCCATGCTCTATGGAACGGCGACGCTGATGGGACTCTACATGGCAGCGACGCGTTTGGCGGTGTGGCCGTCGGGAGTCGACTTCCCGCTGCTCTGGCCGGCGCTGCTCGCCGCGGCGACGCTCGCCTGGACGCAGGCGTTCACGTGGATGCCGTACGGGTTGCCGGGGTTGCGCGTGATCGTCACGGTGCTCTGGCTGGCGACGATAGGCGTCGTCGTTGTCATGGCGGTCGATCGCAAGGTTCCCGAGTCCG
>Ga0209002_10004531_pt1 | contig 10917 bp, 8 predicted proteins | sample Rifsed16ft2_FD_184010 | JGI IMG/M metagenome (GOLD analysis project Ga0209002, IMG submission 184010) | Soil microbial communities from Rifle, Colorado, USA - sediment 16ft 2 (version 2) | ecosystem: Environmental > Terrestrial > Deep subsurface > Rock core/Sediment | place: Rifle, Colorado...
CAGCGTATCCACGGTCTTGGCCAGCCAGCCGTAGTGGCCTCCGAGGCTGATCTCTCCCGAGCTTTCCTCCTCGTCCCAGCGAATCCGCAAACGGCCCTGGAGGTGTGGGCGCCGGGAGCGCTCCGCCCGATCCGGCTGGGTGAACAGCAGGCCCACCCCCTGCGGATCGCCGGCCGTGGGGGCCAACGCCGAGCCCTCGATCCCGATCTTGACGGTGGTCCCAACCTCTACACCCGCGCGCACTTGGGGAAGCCATAGCCAGAGGTTACCGGATCGAGCGAACCCTACCAACCCGATCTGCGCCAGGCTGGACGGGTTGATTTCGGCGATGGACGGGGCCTCCTGGCCGAACATGACCCAGCCGTGGGGCCACTCGACCTCGGCGCGGACCCGTCTCAAGCGCACCAGGGGCCAGGTACGCCCGCCGGAAGACGGCTGCTGGCCACCGAAGAAGTCCAGGTCCAGCTCGCCGTGGAACTGGCCGCCGGCGAACTGGGGAACCGATGCCGTGAGCGCGATCTGGGACTGGCGGGCGGAGGCGCCCCCGTGGCTGGCCGGTAGCCCGCCGGGTGGATCCGGCGGCAGGACGATCTGCGGGACATCGCTGTTGTTGACCTTGGCGTTGTTGAAGAACCCGTTGACCAGTACCAGGCCGGACAACTCGACATGGTTACCCGTTCTCGGCTCCACCCGCGCGGCGGCCTGTTGGTTCACCTGTTCGCGGAGCAGCTGCAGGAGGCGCTCCGCGCGCTCCAGGCGCGCCGCCAGCGAGGTGTCCTGATCCCCCGTCGCCGCGGGTGGTGGCAGGGGCGGTTGGGCCGCCAGGGAGCCCGCGAGCAGGGTGGTGGCGAGCAGCAGTACCTTCGAGATCATGGCGTGCCTCCGTGGTCGGGAAGTCACGTTGACGCCCTCCTGGTGCGTTGGTACTCTAGGGGCGTGCTCAGGCTCTTACGCTACACCGCGGTTGGTTTGACCGCGACGCTGGTGGGCGGGCGCCCGGCGGTTGCCCAGCGCGGCCCCACGGTGTCCGGGAAGATGGTGGTGCTGGACAAGGGGAACAAACCGGCGACGGACGTCGGGCAGGCAGTGGTGTGGCTGGAATCCACGCAACCCGCGTCCGTGACGCCGGTGACGGCGCAGATCGTTACGTCGGACAAGGAATTCAAGCCGCGCGTGGTCGTGGTCACCGTGGGCTCCACGCTGAACTTCCCCAACAGCGACCCGTTCGACCATAACGTCTTCTCGCTCTCCCAAGAAGGGCCCTTTGACCTGGGGCTCTACGGGCGGGGCCTCGCCAAGTCCACGCAGTTCACGCGACCCGGCATCATCCGGGTGTATTGTAACGTGCATGCCCAGATGAGTGCCTTCGTGGTAGTCCGGGACTCGCCGTTCTACGCCCAACCTGGTGGCGATGGGAGCTTTTCGATTGGACCGGTGCCGCCCGGTCAGTACACGCTGCGCGCGTGGCACGAGCGCGCCATCGAACTGCCGCCGCAGGTCGTGCAGGTCGCCGCCTCTGGTCTGAGCGGACTCGCGCTTCAACTTGATGCGCGGGGCTACAAGTTCGTCCAGCACCTCAACAAGTTCGGCCAGCCCTACCCCACCCGCGGGAGGCGGTATTAGGGCGTTCCCGCTGTCGGGGCTTACCGGAAAGATCTTTCTCTCCACGGCGTTCGTGGTGGTGGTCGTGTTGGGGGGCGCGCTGTGGCTGACCCAGCAGCGGGCCGGCCGCGCGGCGGACGAGTCCATCGAGCGCGCGCTGGATGCCACGCGCTCGGCCATTGGCGACGCGTTGAGCGGGCGGAGCGGCGCGCTCATGCAAAGCGCGGCGCTGGTGGCCCAGGTTCCGCAGTACGTCGCTCGCATCGGCGAGGGCCTTCGACAAGGCAATCGGGCCAACCTGCTGGATCAGGCCGAGGAGTTCCGCGATCAGGTGGGGGCTGCCTGGGCCCTGATCACCGACGGCGAGGGCATCCTGCGGGCCAAGACCAACGAGCGTGATCTCGAGGGCGAGCTCCTGGCCGAGGGCGCCCTGGTGGGGATTCCGTTGGAGGGGCGGCGGGCGGAGGGGGTGTGGATCGAGCCGGGTCCCGACGGCAGCGACCTGATCTACCAGGCCGTTGGCGCCCCCATCATGGCCCCTCAGAGCTCGGTCGTGTACGGTGTGCTGGTCGCCGCCGTCCCGGTTGACTCGGCGTTCGCGGCGCACTTGAAGACCAACACCAACTCCGAGATCGTCTTCTTCGCGTTCGACACCACCGGGGTGCCGCATCCCACGGTGGCGACGCTCCCCGCCGAGGTGATCGAGCAGGCGATGGGGGTAGGGAGCGGGTGGGATTCGGCGTTCGCCGATTCCGTGACAGGGCGACTGCGCTGGAACGTCAGGGGGGCGACGCTCGTTGGCGTGGTGGGAGCGCTCCGGACCGCGTCCGGCGTCCCGGTGGGTGCCTACGCCGGCCTCCGTTCGCGGGACCTCGAGCTGGCGACATTCGTCCAGCTCAGGAACACCGTGTTCCAGGCGTTCGTCGCGGGGCTGGCGCTGGCCATCGTGTCTGCCCTGGTGCTGGCGCGCCGCGTGACGCGTCCGGTGCAGCGGCTGGTGGCGGCGACCCGGCAGGTGGCGGAGGGACAGTACAGCGGGAGGATCGAGGTCACCTCACACGATGAAATCGGGGAGCTCGCGGCGGCCTTCCAGCGCATGCTTCGGGAGCTCAAAGAAAAACAGGATCTGGTCGAGTACCTGAGCGGCAGCGGCGCCCAGACTGTGGCGCTCAGCGCCGGCCAGCAGGCACAGCTTACGGCGCAAGGGCAGGGCACCCGTCCGGCGGCGACGCTCACGGGCCTGCTGGACGTGGGGCAGGTGCTGGCCAACCGCTACGAGATCCGGAAGGTGTTGGGGGCGGGCGGGATGGGCATGGTGTACCGGGCGTTCGATCGCCAGCTCGAGGAGATCGTGGCGGTCAAGACGCTCAAGCCGGAGGCGATCGCGCAGGACAGCAAGAGCCTGGAGCGATTCAAGGAGGAGATCCGGCTGGCCCGCCGGATCACTCACCGCAACGTGGTACGCACCCACGACCTCGGGGAAGTGGACGGGGTCTACTACATCACCATGGAGTTGGTCGAGGGCACCAACCTCAAGGAGCTGATCCGCAAGCGCGGTCGTCTGCCGGTCGGCGTGGCGCTCACGGTGGGCAAGCAGATGTGTCGCGCGCTCGAGGTGGCGCACGAAGCCGGCGTGATTCACCGCGACATCAAGCCACAGAACATGGTGGTGGACCCGAGCGGCTTCCTCAAGGTCATGGACTTCGGGATCGCCCGCCGGACGGAAGGCCACCGCCTGGGCGAGGAGGGGCTCACCGCGGTTGGAACGGCGATCGGAACGCCGGAGTACATGGCGCCCGAGCAGCTGCTGGGCGAAAGCCTGGATCCGCGAGTGGATCTGTACGCGGCCGGCGCCGTGCTGTTCGAATGCGTGACCGGGCGCAACGTGTTCACGGCGCCCAACGTGATGGCCCTGATGGCCAAGCATCTCGAGGAAGCACCCGAGGATCCCCAGACCCTCAATCCCGAGGTACCGCCGTCGCTGGCACAGGTGATTCTCAAGGCGCTTGCCAAGAAGCGCGACCAGCGGTGGGCTTCGGCGGCCGAGATGCACCGGGCGCTGGAAGAGGTCCGCACCGAGGACACGGTGGTCACGTGAAGGTTCCCTACCGGGTCGAGAAGCCGTGGGGCTACGAGCTGATCTGGGCGCTTACGGACCGGTACGTCGGGAAGATCCTCCACATCGAGCCGGGGCACGTCTTGAGCCTCCAATACCACAACCGGAAGGACGAGACCATCCACGTCCTTTCTGGCGACATCATTTTCCGGGTGAAGGAAGGCGACGCGCTGGTCGAGCGCCGCATGCGTGCCGGGGAGAGCTACCACATCGCGCCGCTCACGGTCCATCAGATGGAGGCGGTCACGGCCGCCGACCTGCTCGAGGCTTCCACGCCGGAGATCGACGACGTGGTGCGGCTTCAAGACCGTTACGGGAGGGTCTGACGATGGTTGAGTCCCATAGGAGGCGCGTGCTCGTGTTCGAGCACCGCCGGGAAGCGTTGCTTCCGCGGCACCTGTTCCTTCGCCGCATGGCGCGCAGCACCGCGCTGTCGCTGGCATTCGTGGCCGGGTCGCTGGCGCTGGGGATGCTGGGGTATCGAGGGGCGGAGGGGTTGTCGTGGCTGGACGCCTTTCTCAACGCCGCCATGATCCTCACCGGGATGGGACCCGTAAGCGAGATGCACACCACCGCCGGGAAGATGTTTGCGGGCTGCTACGCGCTGTTCAGCGGGGTGGCATTCTTGACGGCGGTGGCCGTCCTCTTTGCGCCGCTGTTCCACCGCTTCCTCCACCGATTCCACCTCGATTTCGAGCGCGAGGACGCGGCACCGGCGTGAAAGTCGTCATCCCCGTCGCGGGGAAAGGCACTCGACTCCTCCCGCTCACCAAGCACACGCCCAAGCCGCTGATCCACGTCGCGGGCCGGCCGGTGATGGACTACGTGGTGGACAAGCTCGAGGGGCTGGACGTCGAGGAGCTGATCTTCATCACCGGGCACCTCAAGGAGCAGGTGGAGGCCTACGTCCGGCGGACCTACCGGCAGCCCGCCCGGTTCATCGAGCAGCAGGTGCAAGACGGGACCGCGGGCGCGGTCAACCTGACGCGACCCCACGTGGATGGGCCGGTACTGATCGTGTTCGTGGACACCTTGTTCGATGCCGACCTCAGGTTGATCAACCGCACCCAGGCCGACGGCGTCATTTGGGCGAAGGAAGTCGAGGACTACCAGCGGTTCGGCGTGGTGGTGACGGACGCCAACGGGTACATGACGCGGATCGTGGAGAAGCCGAGTGAGCCCATCTCCCGGCTGGCCAACATCGGGCTGTATTACATCCGCGATTGGCGAGCCCTGTTCGAGGGTATCGACTGGACCTTGCGCCAGCCCAAGCAGAAGGGGGAGTGGTTTCTCACGGAGGCCTTTCAATACATGATCGACCACGGGCGTAAGATCATGACAGCCGAGGTCGGCGGCTGGTACGACTGCGGCAAGGTGGACACGCTGCTGGAGACCAACCTGCACTTGCTCACGCAGGGATGCGCGCGGCGCCCTCGGCCCCGGCGTGGCGTCACCATCCACGACCCGGTGCACGTGGCCCAGGGTGTGAAGCTGGAGCGGTGCACCATCGGTCCCAACGTCGCGATTGACGAAGGCACGGTGGTTACGGGAAGCACGCTCCGGGACGCGATCGTGGGGCGAAACGTTACCCTGATCGATTCCACGGTGACGCGCTCGGTGATCGGCGACGACGTGGAACTGCGCAGCCGGACGCTGGATCAGATGATCGCGGCCAAAGACGAGCTGGCACAAGCTCCATGAAACGTGCGCTGACCGCCCTGACCGCGCTGAGCGTCCTGACCGCCGTGCCAAGCTGGGTGGCCGCTCAGCAGTTTCGCGTCGAGGAGGTGACCATTGCCGAGATCCACCAGGCGATGGCGGCCGGCCGGCTCACGGCGCGCCAGTTGGTGCAGCTGTATCTGGACCGGATTGCCGCCTACGACAAGCAGGGCCCGGCGCTCAACGCGATCGTGACCGTGAACCCGGCGGCGTTGGCGCGGGCCGACTCGCTGGACTTAGGCCTGGCCCGCACCGGCCGGCTCACCGGGCCGCTGCACGGGATCCCGGTCATCGTCAAGGACAATTACGACACCCGCGATCTGCCGACGACCGCGGGCTCCCTGTCGCTCCAGGGCTCCATCCCGCCGGAGGACGCGTATCAGGTGAGACGGCTGCGCGAGGCGGGAGCCATCGTGCTCGCCAAGTCGAACATGGCCGAGTTCGCCTTCTCGCCCTATGAAACGGTGGGCTCGGTGCTGCCGGGCTACACCCGGAATCCCTACGCGCCCAATCGGGTGACGGCGGGCTCGAGCGGCGGCACCGCGGCCGCGGTGGCCGCGTGCTTCGGTACGGTGGGGTTAGGCACCGACACCGGGAACTCCATTCGCGGGCCGTCCTCCCATAACGCGCTGGTGGGGATCCGTTCCACCATGGGCCTCACCAGCCGGGCCGGCATCGTGCCCTTGTATCTGGATCGGGACATCGGCGGACCCATGGCGCGGACGGTGGCCGACGCGGTGGCCGTCTTCGACGTGATCGCTGGCTACGATCCCGCGGACCCGGTGACCGAGGCGGCACGCGAGCGAAGGGCGCCCCGCTACGCCGACTACCTGGTGGCGGACGGCCTCAAGGGAGCACGGATCGGCGTACTGCGCCAGCTATCCAACAGCGAGACGGCCGATCCGGAGGTGGTGCAGCGGTTCGAGCAAGCGCTGGCCGACTTGCGGAAGGCGGGCGCCGTGGTCGTGGACTCGGTGATGGTGCAAGAGCTGGACTCGCTTCGCGGGCCGTTCTTCTGCCCCCGATTCAAGTGGGACATCAACGCGTATCTCCAACGCCTGGGGCCCGGTGCACCGGTCAAGAGCCTCGAGGCCATCATCGAGGCCCGGCGGTTTCATCCGTCCATCGAGCTCAGGCTGCGGCAGATGCAGGACACCCCCGGGGCCTCACCCGAGGACAACGCCGACTGCCGGCAAGCGTGGGCCAACGGGGACCAATTGAAGGCTGGTGTGCGCCGAGTGTTGGCAGAGCACCGGCTAGACGCCCTGGTCTACCCCTCGTGGAGCAACCCGCCGCGACTGATCGGCGACCTCAACACGCCCCATGGCAACAACAGCCCCCGCATCTCACCCCCAACCGGCTTTCCGGCCATCACCGTGCCGATGGGATATGTGCGTGACGGCCTGCCGGTGGGGCTACAGATCCTGGGAGATGCGTGGTCGGAGCCGACGTTGATCAGGATTGCCTACTCGTATGAGCAGGCCACGAAGCACCGGCGGGCACCGAGCAGTACGCCGTCCCTGCGGTGAGTGGGATGTGAGAGAGGTGACAGGTGACGACGGCGCTGAATTGCTCGAACCGGGAGGTGCGAGTCCGGCTTCTTGTTACTTCCCCGCGGTCGCGTTCATGGCGCCTGGCTGCGCCCGCATCGTGATGCTATTCGTTCCACCTCGTCCAGATCGCGATCACAGCGCAGCCGTCCCAATGGAATACCCCGGGGATCTGGCTCGCCCCGCGATAGACCTCGATCATTTCAATGTCGCTCGGGTTGACCTGCGAAAGTATCTCAATTATGGGCTCCTCGTCGCCAGGAGATATTCCTCTCTCGGGGCGACCGCCGCCTCCGCTCAACTGTACGCCGCTGCCGCGAGCTGAATTCTGCAGGATTCCGTCAATGAAGACACTCACTGCACGCGGGTCCTGACACCGGGCGAACCGGATGCGCTTGGGCGGGCCATTCCATACCCGGACGCCCGGGATGCCTTGCAGCAGCTCCTCCGTGTGGGCCCCAAATCGCCTTTCGATGGCCTCTCGAGGGATGACGGTACCCAGGCCCACCTTCTGCCGGAGGAACACCTCGTCGTACTTCGTCGTCCCGGCATAGCGAAGCGGCTTGCTAGGCGAACCCGAGATGATGACCTCTGGCAGCCGAACCGGGCTGGTCACCAGCTCGACCAGGATCGTGTCGCGGGGCAGGGGCAGCGGGTGGATCGTGAGGAGCATCGGTCGGTACCCGATGCGCCGAAAGCCGATGGTACTGTCAGTGGGAAGCACGTCGAGCTGAAACAAGCCGGCAGCGTCGGTCATCGCCCGCACCTCGCGGCCGTTGACAACGACCTCCGCGCCCTGCACCAGCCGGCGCGCCTCATCGAAGACTCGTCCGATGATCCGGACTTGGTGAGGCGGTTGAGCCTGAGCCCAGGCCGTTGTGCCAGCCCCGGCGCCTGCTAGACCCAAGACCGCCCAGATTGTGAGCCCGTACCGCGTGGCTCTCTCCTCGCTGAGGCTCCCTGCCCGCAACAACTATCTCGTGCCGCCGGTCACTCGCAGTATAATGGGGAAGGGCCGGCTGGCAATGCTACCGCACGGGCCGGACTTTGGTTACAACGAACCCGTGCCTGGTTACATTCGCGCCCCTAATGCTTCTTCAGACTCGCCCGTTCGAAAAAGGGCGCCATACGTCGCGCTGGCTCGGTATCCACCTGCTTACCGAGCGCTCCGAGGGCTGGCGGGCCCTTGCGTTCGACTGTAGGCATTGTGACATCAGACCACGATTCGTCGCGCCTCGAGGCGAATCTCATCCCTACGGCCCTCACTCACAACGCGCTCCAAAATCACTCCCCGACAGGTTCGGCGCACCGCGCCCAAACGAGACGTAGCGTCGGCCACGAGTGCCCCTAATCCAGCGAAAGGAACCGGGCGTCTGACCGCTACTGCAGGAGTAAAGAAGCCAGCCAAGGGGTCCGGCGCGGGCTCCTGGATGGCAGTTCCATCTGCCTCAAGGGTCTGCGGTCCGGTCAGCTGGCAGTTGCCGCTCATGATGCAAGTGGAGCACGCGTCAGTACAGTATACGGCTCCCCTTCGGAATGGGTCCTGCACGCAATGATAGCTGCACCCCGGCGGTGGGAACAGCGGCTCGCACACCCAACAGGCTAACGCGTCACCCACCAGAAGAAATGACATCGCCAAAGCCAAGCCGCATGGCCACGCAATCTTTGTGAGCATAACGCACCTCCAAACTCAGATGACTTGCATCTAGGGAGCCCGCCAGCTCCAGGAATAGACCGCTAACTCCACGCCGTCAGGACGTCGAACCGCAAGAAGCAAGCGCCGCTCGATGTCGGTATCGAGAACCCCAAAGGGGAAATCGAGGACCGTCTCCCGCATGAGGGAGCCCTCCGAATTGAACAGGAATAAGAGCCGCCTGTCAGATCTCAGGTCCGCGACGACCTGCAGAAAGGCGGAGCCAAGGTCCGCCCACCCTGTGCTTACCCACCGAGGTCGGAATGCACCTCGGCCTGCGAGGTCCGACCGGGTCGTATCAAGAGAAGAAGCCGGGGGGCGCCCCGTCGCGATCACCGAGCCGTTGGAGAAAGCCGCCCACGCATAGGGAGCGTCGGTTAGTGCAACTGCGAAGCCTGCTTTGCTTGACAAGACGACGGCAGACGGTTGACTGCCGGGTTCGCGAGCGATGGGCAACACCTCAAACAGGGACCGCGGAACCTGTGCCCTCTCCAACCCCACTGAAGGCACGCCGGCTGAGTCATGCTCGATCCAGGCCCACCCGCCTGGCGTCATAGCACCTGACGAGATAGTTCGCCGTGTTCCCGTGGAAGTCGTCCTTGAGCAGCGCCCAGCCGCCAGAACCCGGACAACGCCAGACTTGTCTAGTATCTCGACATCCCCCGCAACTGACATCGCGACGGCACGTGGCGCAATAAGCAGACCGTCGCAGAGGGTCGAGGAGAACCGAAGGCGCTCGGTAAGTACCCGTACGGTGCTAGGGGTCCAATACGCGATCTTGTCGGCGGTAAGGAAAGTTCCGCCAATGACGTGGTCGGATGCCGGAATAGGCCCGACTAGGATTTCCGCGAGCTCAAGCCTGCTCCCTAACGCAGAGGATTCTGCTTCCTCCGGGCTCCTTGGGGTGTGACACCCAAAGCTCAGAAACGATGAGGCCAGGATGCACATGTAGGTGGCGCCGGGGCTGCCTAGGCGGCGGTATGTCATGTCGCGAAAGTGGCACGACCAGGGGTTGGAAATGGCCGTGCTAGGTCGAACGCCTGTCGGTAGTTGACGTCCTGCGTTCATGTCACGATAGCGGCGCAACTAGGTAGGTCGAACAGCCTGAGCCCTAACAGCAACCGGCTGTCACGCAGGGCCCCGCGGCTCTACCCCAAGACCGTCTCCCGCCGGTCTCACCAGTTAGACAGATCTCGCGTCGCGTTTGGAGCGCGGAGACCCGTTCCACACGACCCTAAGTGCGGCGCGCCAGAACCGCTATGACCGGGCGTGCATATGACTTCTTGTGCGGGCCTCTTGCGCCGGTGCCCCCCCCCCGCGCTATTCTGGCGGTTGAGCCCGCTCAATGGCAGGTGGCTCTGTGCCTATTTCAGGCGAGCGCATGTGTGCCGCGAGGTTGCTAGCCGACACGTTCGACGTCCGGGATCCGACCATCCTGGCGCTGCTCTGGGAACTCGGCGCTGGCGCCCGGACCTCCGCTGCCCGCCTGGCTGCCACCGTCGGGCTGCGCAGTCGCTTCGCGCTGTCGAGGCTTCTTACACGCAATCAGCTCCCGACGCTCACCGACCTTCGAGGCTGCCTTCGGGTGCTGCGATGGTTACGTACTTGGGAAACCGAGCGGGTCCCTTTGTCCCATCAAGCGCTCAGCAACGGCGAGGATCCAGCGGCGTGGTATCGAACGGTTAAACGAGTGACTGGACGGGATTGGGCCGAGATTAGGCGCATTGGAACGAAGGCCGCGGCTGCGGAATTGCGAGAGCGCTTTGTCCGCGGATCGGCCACGTAGCCGGGGGCTCGGCGCTGTTGAACAAGGAAGGGAGATCCCAGACGCGAGATGTGAAGACGTGAGAAGGAACCGGCGAACGTTCGCACCTCCCACATCTTGCGTGTTGCGGCCGTTTGCGGCCGTCATCGCAGTCCTGCCGCAGCTGCCAGCACTAGCAATGCGCGAAACAGCCCCTGGGCCCCGCCGGTGTTGTCGTACCACTCCGTAGGTAGATGGGTATCCCCCGCCAGGCCGCCGGCGCCCAGCGCGATGGCGGGGATCCCCAGCGCGATGGCAGCGTTCGCGTCGGTAGAGGCGGCTGACAACTCCGGTTCCCGGCCTACCACGCGGGTGGCGTCCACCGCCGCGCACACCAGCGGATCGCTCCGCGGCGTAACACCGGCCGGCCGGTCGCCAATCATCTCGACAACCAGCTCCAGCGACGCCGTCCCCGGAGCACGGCGGCGGTTCT
>Ga0209002_10004535_pt1 | contig 10913 bp, 6 predicted proteins | sample Rifsed16ft2_FD_184010 | JGI IMG/M metagenome (GOLD analysis project Ga0209002, IMG submission 184010) | Soil microbial communities from Rifle, Colorado, USA - sediment 16ft 2 (version 2) | ecosystem: Environmental > Terrestrial > Deep subsurface > Rock core/Sediment | place: Rifle, Colorado...
ATGCAGCCATCGAAGAAGTCCGAGGGGAACCTCGACCGCCTGCTCAAGGCGCGCGCGGAGATTGACGAAGAGCTCCGCCGCCACAAGTCCACCCTGACCGTGCTCTTCACCGACATCGTCGGCTCCACCCACTACTTCGAGCGCTTCGGCGACACCGCCGGCCTGGCCATGCTCCACCGCCACACCGAGCAGGCCACTGCCGTCATCCAGCAGCACCAGGGCAACGTCATCAAGACCATCGGCGATTCGGTGATGGCGGAGTTCCCTGAGCCGGCGCAGGCCGTGCGCGCCGCCGTCGACATCCAGCGGCAGCAGTGGAAACAGAACGAGCAGCTGCCCGACCAGGAGCAAACCCACCTCCGCATCGGCGTCCACGCCGGGCTGGGCTTCCGCTACGGCGGCGACGTCTACGGCGACGTGGTCAACGTGGCCGCCCGCGTCACCAAGCGCACCGGGCCCGCCCAAATCCTCATCTCCGGCGCCGTCCGCGAAACCTTGAGCGGCGACGCCCAGCTCCGCTGCCACTCCCTGGGCAAGATCACCATCGAAGGCCGCGCCGAAAAAGAAGAGGTCTTCGAGGCCCTGTGGACCGACGCCGACACCTACGCGGGCTTGCGCCGGCTCTTGAGCTCGGCCTTGCAGCGGGGCGACCTGGTGTCGCCCGGCGTGCAGCTGGACGAGCTGCTGCCGGTCGAGCCGGGCGCGCCTGCCGAAGACCCGGCGCGGGCCTCCCTGAAACCGCTGGCCGCCCGCTACCAGGTGATGGGCGAGGTGAGCCGCGGCGGCATGGGCATCGTCTACAAGGCCCGCGACCGCGAGACCGGCGAGTTGCTGGCCCTCAAGGTTTTGAAGCCGGAAATCGCCGCCGACCAGGCCGTCATGGAGCGCTTCAAGAACGAGCTGCGCCTGGCCCGCAAGATCACCCACAAGAACGTCTGCCGCATCTACGACTTCCACCGCACCAACGGCACCGCCTACATCTCGATGGAATACGTCGAGGGCGAGAGCCTGCGCGCCGTGCTGAACCGCTTCGGCGGGCTGCCGCTGCGCAAAGCGCTCGAGCTCACCCGGCAAATCGCCGCCGCGCTGCGCGAAGCCCACTCCCAGGGCATCGTCCACCGCGACCTCAAGCCGGAAAACGTCATGGTGGACCCGGCCGGGAACGTCAAGGTGATGGACTTCGGCATCGCGCTGTCCCTGGCCGTGCCCAGCAGCCACACCGGCAACATCGTGGGCACGCCCGCCTACATGGCCCCCGAGCAGGCCGAAGGCCGCCGCGTCGACGCCCGCGCCGATATCTACGCGCTGGGGCTGCTGCTCTACGAAATGCTGACCAACCACCCGGCCTTCAGCGGCGACACGCCCGTCGCCATCGCCTTGAAGCAGATCCGCGAACAGCCCACCCCGCCGCGCCAGCTCGAGCCCGCCGTCCCCGCCCACGTGGAGCGCGCCATCCTGCGCTGCCTGGAAAAAGACCCGGCGGCGCGCTTCCAAACCGTGGCGGAGCTCGAGAGCGCCCTCCAAGAGCCGGGCGCGCCGGCGACGGGTGTGGCCGAGCGGGGCCCCGCCGCGGAAAAGTTCAAAGCCCTGGTGGCAAGTCGCCCGCTGACCTGGATCTGGGTGGGCGGCGTGGCGGTGCTCGTGATTGCCGGGGTGCTTACGCGGCCCCTCTGGCAGAAACCCGCTCCCGCTCCGGTTGAAGAAGGGGAAACCACGGCCGCCGAAACAACTTCCCCGAGTCAACCCGCAGCCCAGCCGCCCGCCACCCAGCAGACACCGCCGGCGCCATCGCCTTCCGCCGCCGCACCCGCTTCGAAACAGCCGGAGCGCCGGGCGCCCACAACTTCCAAGACCACCACCGCCCCACCCGTCGCAAAACCAGCGCCGAGCGAGCCGACGCCGACGCGCGCGACCCGGCAAGAGCCGGCGCCGCCGGCGGAGGCCGGCGAAGGCATCTACCTGCGCGTGCAGGCCTTCCAGAGCCGCGAGCCGGCCGAACGCCTGCTGGTGGACCTGGAGAAGCAAGGCTTCAGGGTCAGCATGGTCTCCAAGTTCCGCGTGCTGTGGAAGTCCTACGAAGTGCGCGTCGGCCCTTACCGGAACGAGGAAGCGGCCCTGACCGCGCGACGCCGGCTGGAGGCCCAGGGGTTCAAGGACATCAAGCCTCTACGAGAGGGCGAGTGAGCGCGGCCGCCGGCCACTCCCCTGCCCTAGCCGAAGCCTACCGCCAGCGCGCCATCCGGCTCGAGTACTTCACCATCGGCTGGAACTCGCTCGAAGCGGTCGTCGCCATTACTGCCGGCTGGCTCGCGGGTAGCATCGCGCTCGTCGGCTTCGGCCTCGACAGCATCATCGAGACGGCCAGCGGCGCCGCGCTCCTCTGGCGGCTGCGCCAGCGCGGCGACTTCGAAGCCGCGGCCGAGTCCCGCGCCCTGCGCTTCGTCGGGCTCACCTTCTTCGCCCTGGCCGCCTACGTAACCTACGAGTCCGTCCGCGACCTGCGCGGGGCGCAACGCCCCGAGCAAAGCCTGCTGGGGATTGCGCTGGCGGCGGTTTCGCTTGTCGTGATGCCGCTGCTCGGGCGGGCCAAGCGCCGCCTGGCGCGGCAATTGAACAGCCGCGCCCTCGCCGCCGACGGGATGGAGACCTACCTCTGCTCTTATCTCTCCTTCGCGCTGCTGTTCGGCCTGGGGCTGAACGCCTGGCTGAGCTGGTGGTGGGCCGACCCGGTGGCCGCCCTCCTGATGGTGGCCTTTATGGTCCGCGAAGGGGTCGAAGCCTTTCGAGGGGACGCCGCCTAGCGGGCGGGCGTCTTGGCGGCGGGCTCTGATTTGACGCGGGCGATCCAGGCGGCGACGTTGGCTTCGAGGACGTCGAGCGGCACGGCGCCGCTCCCGAGCACCACGTCGTGGAAGTCGCGCACGTCGAAGCGCTCCGCGAGCTCACGGGCGGCGCGGGCGCGCAGCTCTTTGATCTTGAGCTCGCCGATCTTGTAGGCCAGCGCCTGCCCCGGCCAGGCGATGTAGCGGTCCACTTCGTTCACGATGTCGAGTTCGGTCTTGGCGGCGTTGGCCTTGAAGTAATCAATCGCCTGCTGGCGCGACCAGCCCATAGTGTGCATCCCGGTGTCCACCACCAGCCGCACCGCCCGCCACATCTCGTAGGTGAGCTGGCCGAACTTCGAGTAGGGGTCGCGGTAGAAGCCCAGCTCCCCACCCAGGCTTTCGGCGTACAGCCCCCAGCCCTCGGTGAACGCCGTGTAGCCGTCATAGCGCCGAAACTCCGGCAGCTCGCCCAGCTCCATCGCCAGGGCAATCTGCAAGTGATGCCCCGGGACGGCTTCGTGCATGGAGAGCGCTTCCATCTCGTACTTGGGCCGCACCTCGGGTCGGTAGAGGTTGACGAAATAGGTTCCGGCGCGCGAGCCGTCGGCGGCCGGCTGGCGGTAGTAGGCGGTGGTGGTGTCCGGGGCGACCGCGTCGGGAATGGGCTCGACCCCGTAGGGCGCCCGCGGCAGCCGCTTGAAGAGCTTCACCAGCGTCGGGTCAATCTGCTTCGAAAGCGCCCGGTAGGCTCCGAGCAGCTTCTGCGGGTCTTTGTAATAGAAGCGCGGGTCGGTGCGCAGAAATTGCAGGAACTCCTCGAAGCTGCCCTGGAAGCCCACCTGCTTGATGATGGCCTCCATCTCGCCGCGGATGCGCTTCACTTCCTCGAGGCCGAGGCGGTGGATTTCCTCCGGCGTCAGCTTGGTGGTAGTGAAGAGGCGCGCGCGGAAGGCGTAGAGCTCCTTGCCGCGCGGCAGTTGCCACACGCCGGCTTTTTCCAGGCACGCCGGAAGGTACTCCTCCAGGAAGAACCGGTGGAACTTCCGGTAGGCGGGGACGACCTGCTCGCGGATGGCGGCTTGCGCTTGCGCGGCCAACCGCTCGCGCTCGCCCGCAGGAATCTCATCGGGGAAACGGGTGAACGGCTTGAAGAAGAGGCTCCCGGCCGGGTCGTCCACGATTTGCTTTTCGATTTGGGCGGGGACGCGCTCCATGATGACGCGCGGGTGGACAATGCCCGCCCGGATGCCCTCCTTCATCAGCGCCGTGATCTGCTCCACATAGAGCGGAAGAGCGCGCAGGCGGGCAATCCAGTCTTCGTAGTCCTTGACGGTGGCGAAGCGCAGGGCGTCGGCCAGCTCGTTCTCGGTTTGGATTCCGCCCTGGTGGCTGACGGGCAGCAGGTACGTCCGGTACTGGTGCCCTTCCACCGCGAACTCGTAATTCCGGCGGAAGAGCTGGTAGTTGACCCGGTCGGCTTCCGAGAGCGCCGCCCGATCGATGGCGTCGAGCTTCTCGAGCACCTCCTGGTTGTGCTGGTGGCGGCGCGCGACGGCGGCCAGGCTGACGTCCGGCCAGCGGTCGTTGTAGCGCCGGTCGCCGAGGAAGGACGCAAAGGTCGGGTCTTCCCGCAGCGTGTATTCCCACTCTTCCTGAAAAAGGGCGTGGAGCCGCCGGGCGGCATCGTCCCCCGCTCCCTCCGCCCGCGCCGGCAGCGCCACTGCCATGAGCCCGCTCAAGATGAGCGCCAGGGCGAGTCCGTTCTCCCGCAAGACCATGGTTCCGCTCCCGTCGGTGGAAATGAGTGCAGGGCGGAGAGTCTACCACGTCCCCGCCCGCGCGTTCGGGGAGCTCCTAGAAGCGGATGCGGTAGGAAACCTGGAGGTTGAAGCCGACGGCGTCGACCCCGGAACCGTGCCAGCGGTAGTTCTTGTCGAGCAGGTTCTCGAGAATAATCACCAAGTCGGTCGACTCGCTCACCTGGTAGCCGCCGCGGAGATTCGCGGTGACGAAGCCGGGCGTGCGCGTAAACAGCGGCGCTTCGCTGACGCCCGGGCCGAGCACGCGGTTGAGCACCTGGGCCAGGGTCTCGCCCGTCGGCAGCAGGATGCCGTTGCGCACCAGGCCCCGCGCCACCGCGCCGTTGTTGAAAAAGGCCGTAATGCTGGCGATCGAGCGCTCGGCCCCGATGCGCTGGTCGGCCAGCTCGAGCGACGACAACCGGTCCTGGTAGCTCACCAGGTGGCTGTAGCCTTCCAGCCAATAGCGCTTGCCGAGCGGCTGCCAGCGCAGGCTGACGAAGCCCGCCGCCGGGGGCAGCCCGCCCTCGAGGTCGGGCGCCTCGCCGGTTTGCTGGTCGCGCCCGCGCAGGTAGTAGAAGTTGGCGGTCACGAGCCACGAGTCGCCCACCTGTCCCTGCCAGGCGGATTCGATTCCCCAGAGGCGCACCGCGCCGACGTTGGCGCGCACCAGCACGGGCCGCGGGTCGACGCCGGTGATGACGGCGCCCGTCGGCAGCTGCGCCACGATGGGTTGCCCGCCAATCGCCTGTCCCACGGCGCCCGGCGGCAGGAGCAGCGCGCGCTTGGTGATGAAGTCGCTGATGTCGTTTACAAAGCCGCTCACCGATGCCGTCATGCGCCGGCTCTGGAACTTCGCGCCCAACTCGTAGTTGTAGAGCGCTTCGGGGGTGAGCGTCGCGACCGGCGCGCCGCTCGACACCGCCGACGAGTCGGCCTTCGTCCCTACCAGGCCGCCGGCGTCGGCTCCCTCGTCGGGCGAGACTTCGAAGCCGTTGGAGGTCACCCCCACGGAGCTGAAGTCGGTGGCGTTCGGGGCGCGGAAGCCGCGGCGCACGGCGGTGAACAGTTGCACGTTCCGGGTCACGCTCAAGACGGCGCCGAGGTTGAAGGTCACGTCCTGGAGCGTGGTCGAGAAGTCGGGCACGAGCGGCCGGCCGGCGGCGTCGCGGAGGTTCGCGCCAGCAAAGGTGCGGAAGTTGAAGGCGCTGTAGCGCACGCCGCCCTGCAGCCGCAGGCGATTGTGGATGAGTTCGTAGCCGTGCTGGTAGAAAAGCCCGAAAGTCGTGTAGCGCGATTCATCCGGGAAGCGCGGCCGCACCGCCTCGCTCGTTTCCGCCAAGGGGTCGAACTTCGCGCGCGCCGAATCAATGTACTCGTCGAAGACCTCCCCGCCGAAGACAACCGAGTGCCGCGTCCCCAAGTGGGTCGTGGCCTGGAGCTGGTAACCGAGGGCATCGGTGACGTTGGACTCGTCATTGATGGAAGCGAAGGCGTTGCCGGCGCCGCCCTGCTCCCGGCGGTCGTCGCGCTGGCTGTTGTAAGACAGCGTGGCCGAGAGGGTGTCGATCCAGCCCAGCCGCTGCTTTTCGTACCGGGCGTAGAAGAGATTGAGAATCTGCGGGTCGAAGGCGTTGATGAGGTCGCCGTTGCCGCCATTCAGGCGGTCGTAGCGCCGCCCGCCCTGCTGCTCGCTGCGCAGGTAGCTGGCGGTGAGCGTGTGCCCCGCGGCCGGCGTCCAGAAGAAACGCCCGAAGCCCGACGCCTGGGTGAAAGCGGTGTCCTGCAAGCGGTCGCCCAAGACGTCCGAGGACAAACCCAGAAAGCGCGTCACCGCCGCGTGCGAGTCGAGCGCGCTGCCGGTGCGCATATCCTGCATGCGCGCCCCGGAGACCCCGCCTTGCAAACTCCACTTTTCGGTCCCGTAGGAGAGGCGCAACGCCCCGGCGCTGGCCCAGTCGGCGGTGCGCACGAAGGGCGTGAGCTCGCCCGAAAACCGCCGGCCGCTCGCCAGCGGGTAGGCCCGCACCGGCAGCACGTTCACCGTGCCCCCCAGACTGTCGCTGCCGTACTGCGCCGAGCTCGGCCCCCGCGCTACTTCCACCCGCTCGACAAAGTTCGGATCGAGCAGGGCGAAGTATTGGTTGGGCCCCGGCCGGAAAGTGGAGTTGTTGAAGCGGATGCCGTCCACCAGGTGCAGCACTTGCTGCCCGGTCAAGCCGCGGACGATGACCGCGCCCTGGTGCGCGGTGGTCTGCTGGATCTGCACGCCGGCTTCCTCCCGCAGCGCCGCCGGCAGGATGACTCCCGGACGCTCCCGCAGGCCCTCGCGACCGACCACGTTGACCTGCCCCGGCAGGTCGAAAGCGTTCTCCACTTCACCCCGCGCCGGTGTCACGGTCACCGTGGCCGCCAGCGGGCTGATGCTAAGCACCATCTCAACGGGCTCGCCGCTCGTCCGCGGCACGTTGAGCGCCCGGCTCTGCCGCTCCATCCCCGGCGCCCGCGCCACCAGCTCGTAACTCCCCGCCGGCACAGGGCCCACCCGGAATTCACCCGCTTCGTTCGTCTCCGCCGTGGCCACCGGCGTCTGCCCCTGCCGGAACAAATCCACTCGCGCCCTTGCGATGACCGCGCCCGAGGGATCCAGGACCCGGCCCCGGACCTCGTAGGTCATCATCTCTGCTCCCTGGACAGTCAGCGCTATCAAGAGAAGGAAAAGCGAGGCGTGCGCGGCTGGCCAGCGGTGTTTCCGCAGAGTGTCCATGAGAGCGCTCCCTGTCTTATGCAACACAGTTGCAATACGAGACCGGAGTCTACCGCCGGCTGTGGAGATTGTCAACAGGCGGGGCTTATTTTCTGTTGCAACCTGATTGCAACCTGTTGCAACCGCTGGCCTTGGGAGGCGCCGCTGTCAGCGGCGGCAGTCGGCGCAGTAACCGCCCATCTCGACACGGGTGACGATGATGTGGAAGCGGCAGTCGCGCTCCACCTGCCCTTTCAGGCGCTCGAAGAGGTCGCTCTCGAACTCCATCACCTTGCCGCAGCGCAAGCAGGCCATGTGAAGGTGCTCGCGCTGGGGGTGGCGCTCGTAGTAGTGCTTGTCGCCGCGCAGGTGCAGCAGGTCGAGCTCATCCACCAGCCCGTGGCGCTTCAGGAGCTTGATGGTGCGGTAGACGGTGACGCGGTCGATGGTGGGGTCGGCCTTGCGGGCCTTGCGCAGGATCATCCCCACATCGAGGTGCTGGTCGGCGGTCTCGATGATGCCCAGGATGGTGCGGCGCTGGCGGGTCATGCGCACCCCACGGGCCAGCAACTCGGCCTGGAGGCGTCCCGGCGCTTCGGTCTGGGGCATCGGCATCGTTGCACCTCCTGAAACGTCGTTGCAGAAAGAGTACCGCCCTGCGGAAGCGGCGTCAAGGGCCAGTTGCAAAGGCGACGCAGGCTAGTCGGAAGAGGGCCCGGCGGCGACAGCGTTGTGCCGCAGTTGCGTAACGTAGTCTTCAAGCTCTTTCACCAGCTCGGGGACGATCTGTTCTTCCGAGACACGCCGGACGGCGACGCCGTCGCGGTAGATGACGCCGTTGCCGCGGCCACAGGCGACGCCCAGGTGCGCCGTGCGGGCTTCGCCGGGACCGTTCACCGCGCAGCCCATCACCGCCAGGTTCAACGACTCGCCGATGTGCGCGGTGTGCCGCTCGATCTCTTCGACCATCTTGAAGAGGTCCACTTCCAGCCGGCCGCAGGTCGGACAGGCGATGACGTTGATGCCGCGCGAGCGGATGTCGAGCGCCTTGAGGATCTCATAGGCCACGCGCACTTCTTCGGCCGGGTCGGTGGCGAGCGAAACGCGGATGGTGTCGCCGATGCCTTCGGCCAAGAGCATCCCCAGGCCCACCGACGACTTGATCGTGCCGGCGAAGGCCGAGCCGGCCTCGGTGATGCCGAGGTGGAAGGGGTAATCCACCTGCGGGGCCAGCAGCCGGTAGGCGTCCACGGTCAGCTGCACGTGCGAAGCCTTGAGCGAGACGATGATGTCGCGGAAGTCGAGCTCCTCAAGGATGCGGATGTGGTCGAAGGCGCTCTCGACCATGGCCTCCGCCGTCGGGTAGCCGTACTTCTCGAGCAGCCGCCGCTCGAGCGACCCGGCGTTCACTCCGATGCGAATGGGAACGCCGCAGGCTTGCGCCTTGCGGACGACTTCGCGGACTTTGTCGGGCGAGCCGATGTTGCCGGGATTCAGCCGCAGCTTGGCGATGCCGGCGTCGAGCGCCGCCAGCGCCAGCCGGTGCTGGAAGTGAATGTCGGCGGCGAGGGGTACCTGCGGGAGCCGCTTGGCGATTTCCGCCAGCGCCGTCGCGGCCGCTTGGTCAGGCACAGCCAGCCGCACCAGCTCGCAGCCGGTGGCGACCATCTGCTCGATTTGGGCGACGGTCGAGCCGACGTCGCGCGTGTCGGTCTTGGTCATCGACTGCACGATGACCGGAGCGTCGCCGCCGATCACGAGCGGGCCCACCTTGACCGTGCGGGTTTTTCGCCGCGGCCGTTGCTTCTCGAGCATCGTTTCCCTGCCCTGTTCGGATTACGCCCGATTAATTGGTAAAGATGCGCGCGATGTCATTGTACATCACGACGGCGAAGACCAAGAGGAGGAAGACGACGCCGGCTTGCAGCAACCGCTCTTTGACGCGCAGGCTCAAGTCGCGCCGGAGCCCGCCCTCGACTGCCAGCATGGCGATGTGCCCGCCGTCGAGCACCGGGATGGGCAGCAGGTTCAGGATGCCCAGGCTCAAGCTGATGAGCGACATCAGGCCGACCACCGCAGGCACACCACCCGCTTCGCCCGCCTGCCCGGAAAAGCGCACGATGCCCACGGGCCCCTGCACGCCGCGCAGGCTGGCCCGCCCGGTGAACAGACGCCCCACCAGCCCCAGCATGCGGCCGCTGCTCTGCCAGTTGTCCTCCAGCGAAACCCAAAACGCCTGCACCACGCCCAGCTCCTTGCGCGCGGTGCGGCCCACCAGCTCGACGCCCATCACCCAGCGCTGGCCGCCGTCGGGGTGGTCGGCGTACTCCGGCGTGACGACCACATCCTGCCGCACGGCGTCGCGCTCAATCGTCAAGGTCACGGGTTGCCCTCCAAGCTGCTGCAGCTTGGCCGAGAGCGGGTTCTCGCCCCCGGGCAGAATCCGCAGCGGCTCGCCGTTGACCGCGAGCACGACGTCGCCGGCGCGAAACCCGGCGCGCGCCGCAGGGGTGTCCGGCAGGACGGTGCGGATCACGAACTGGCTCTCGGGCACCCATCCCACCTGCCAGGGTTCTTCTTGCACGTTCTCCGGCAGTACCAGCTCGAGCGTCAGCCGCGTCCCGCCCCGCTCGATCTCGACCGGCACCGAGCCGCCGCTCAAGGCGCTCTCGACCAGAACGTCCTCCCAGGTCGGCGCGCGCAGCGACCCGAGGCGCACGATGCGGTCGCCCGGCTGGAGGCCGGCGCCGGCGGCGGGCGAATCGGGCGCCACCGCGCCGATGACTGCCGGCTGGTCCAGGAAGGCCGGGCGCTCGTAGCGGTAGGTGTAGAGCCCGGTGAGCAGCAGCACCGCCATCACGATGTTGGTGGTGGGGCCGGCCAGGGCGATGAGGGCGCGCTGCCAGCGCGGCTTGGAGAGGAACTCGTCGGGAGCGCCGGCGCGCTCCCCGGAGGGATCGTCGCCGGCCATCTTGACGTAGCCGCCCAGGGGCAGCGCGCTCACGCGGTAGTCGGTCGCGCCGCGGCGCCGTCCGAAGAGCCGCGGGCCGAAGCCGATGGAGAAAACGTCCACCCGCACGGCGAACAGCTGCGCCACCAGGAAATGGCCGAACTCGTGCACCAGCACCATCAGGCCGAGGACGGCGATGCCGGCGAGGATCCACATGGCCGCTACCGGGATTTCTTTCTTTGTTTCTTCATCGTCGTCAGCACGTGCCCGGCGAAGGCGCGGGCCTGGCGGTCGCAATCGAGCACATCCGCAATCGAGCGCAGGGGCGCGGGCGAGGAAGCCTCCAGGACGCGCTCAATCAATTCGGGGATTCCGGTGAAGCGCAGCCTCCGGGCAAGGAACGCCTCGACCGCCACTTCGTCGGCCGCGTTCAGCACGCAGGGCCACGACCCGCCGCCCTTGAGCGCCTCGCGCGCCAGGCGCAGGCAGGGGAACTTCTTCTCGTCCGGCGGGCGGAACTCGAGCTTGCGCAGCTCGGCCCAGCCCAGCCGGTGGTGGTTGGCCTCGACACGGTCGGGGTAGGTCAGCGCGTA
>Ga0209002_10004536_pt1 | contig 10912 bp, 9 predicted proteins | sample Rifsed16ft2_FD_184010 | JGI IMG/M metagenome (GOLD analysis project Ga0209002, IMG submission 184010) | Soil microbial communities from Rifle, Colorado, USA - sediment 16ft 2 (version 2) | ecosystem: Environmental > Terrestrial > Deep subsurface > Rock core/Sediment | place: Rifle, Colorado...
TGGATTACGCCGACGACTACCTGTTTGGCCGCATCAAACCCATGCAGCGGTTGGTCGAGAAGGTCGGGATGCCGTGGAGCGGGCAGGTGCGCGTGCAGCTGCTCAAGCCGGAGTTCGTCCGGTGGATGCGTGACACCGGCTGCCAGTGGGTGAACATCGGCGCGGAGTCCGGATCGCAGGCGGTGCTCGACTCGATGCACAAAGACCAGAAGGCCGAGCAGATCGAGTGGGGCGTGCGCAACCTGGCCGAGATCGCGCCGGAGGTTGAAGCGAACCTGTCCTTCATCGTGGGCCTGCCTGAAGAGACAGACGAGGATCGCAAAATCACCTTTGATCTGATTGAGCGGCTGTGCGAGATCAACCCGAAGGCGCGCTGCTCCGTGTGCGTGTATATGCCATATCCCGGCACGCCCCTCTGGCCTGAGGCGCTCGCGCGTGGGTTCGTCGAGCCGGAGGCACAGGACGGCTGGTGCGAATTTGATTTGAACCGGGGCAACACGCCCTGGGTGAGCGACGCCGAGGCGCAGGTGATGAGCGAGATCAACGATATTCTGTTTGTCGGGCGCTCGCAGGGGCGCTGGGTCCTTGCGCCGTACTACGCCCTGCTGCGCTGGCGCTGGCGCAACATGTACTTCCGGCATTACTGGGAAGGCGCGCTCAAGAGGGCGCTGCTCAACTCCCCCCTGCGCCGCGTGATGGACTGGATGGTGCGCCGCTGGGTGCAATACAATGCCGTGACGCACAAGGGGCCAGCGGCGGAGGGGAACTTGGAGGGCCTGGCCGCGTAGTTAGCTGCGCAGCAGAGCGTACAACCGCACCGCGGGCACAACCGGCAGACCGGGCGAGCGGTGTTAACCCCGGTGGGCCGGGCGGCGCTGGGGGTGATGTTCCTCACCGGATTCGCGGCGCTCGGCTGCTAGGTCATTGCCGCCGGTCAATCCCGGCGAGAAGCGCGGCGGGAATCGTATTCGGGTCCGGCCCGAGGCGCAAGCGATAGGCTGGGACAGCCTCAGCCAGTTCTTTGAGCAGGGCGAAGTGCGCCGGGATCATCTCGCGGTCCCATTGCTCTATCGCATGGGGCAGGAGCAGGCGCAAGGCTTCGGGGGCAGAGAGCTTTTCGAGCGCGTGGTCAGGGCGGGCCTCGACCTGGGGGAAGAAAATTGCGGCGGGAGCGGCAGAGTCCAGCCATACCTCGGGGTAGATGGTTTCGGCGGCGAAGAGCGTCTTGCGCTGTTCCGCCCCGGAGGCGGCGAGCGCGGCGAGTTCGGGAAACCGCGCGAGGGTGTCGGCATAGGCCGAGAGCAGGCCAGGATAGGCGAGGACGGTCAGTGAGTTGGAGTGAGATGTTAGAGCAGTGAGGATAGGGGAGTCGTTCGAAAGCAGCTTCCAGCCTGCGTGGAGGAGGGCCAGGCCGGTGGTCGTCTTGCCCGAGCCGATGTCGCCGACGAGCAGGATGGCAGCGCCTCCCCGATGCGGGTTGACGCGCGCACGGATGGGCAAGGGCTGATTGCGCGCCAGAGGCGGCAGAGGCGGCGAGACGGCGGCAAAGGCGTGAAGCAGGAACAGTCCCCGACGTCGGAAGTGCGGCGAGAGGCCAATGGCCAGCAGGTCCTCGAACACGCCGTAGGTCGCCAGCGCGGCACGGGTGATGACGCCCGTGGTCGCGCCGCGAGCGAGGTCGAGCTGCAATTGGCCGAAGCGCGGGAAATGCGCGGTGACGTGCGCGCCGTCGAGATAATAGGCGAGCAGGTCGCCCTGTCGAAAGTTGGGCGGGGAAGGCGGGGCGGGGGGCGCCTCGTCCGCGAGGGTCAGGCGAAAAACCAGATCAGACGGGGGCGCGCTCGCACCGGCCAGGTCGGATGGCGGCTGTAGGGGTGAGCGGCTGCTTGCCCCTGCTTGAGGACGCGAGGTGAACGTGGCGAGCCACCGCTCCCCAATCGGCGCATCGTCCCACAGTCCCTCAACCGTCAACCCGTGGAAGTCCCAACGCATGGGCGCGAGTATATCATGGTGGAATATGGACGCTGCAAGTCGCTTACGTCATACTGAGAATGCTACCTTTCAGACGGTCAACGACGAGACGATCCTGATTCATCTTCACACCGGCGTGTATTACACGCTGGACGAAGTCGGCACCGTTTTCTGGAACATGCTCGACGGCGCGCGGACGATTGCGGAATGCGCTGCGGCGATTGCCGCCGAGTATAATGCGCCGGTAGAGGTGGTCACGGCGGATTTGCTGGAAATTTCCGCAGACTTAGTGGAGGAGGGGCTGGTTGAAAGAACCTGATTTGAATCCACGAAGGGACACGGAGTTTATAGAGCGGGTAGTGACGACTTCAGTCGTTCTGACCGGGAAGACCCGAGATTTTTGGCCCGGAGTTTGCCATGTTGACTCGCCTGCGGCACATGAGGTTGGCGTTAACGACTTTGTCCGCGCTCGCGTTTGACGCGCACCAACGCAGCCTGTTCGCCCGGATGCGCGCTTTTGTGTACCATCTGCCGCAGATGTTGTCGAATTCGCTGCCTGAGGCGCTGGCGATCCTGACGCCGCAGGAGGCCGACCTGGACTTGCCGCCCGCGATCATTCGGCGCCTGGCCGACGTGGCCGCGCTGCTCAACCGCCGCTCGCCGCTTGGTCTGTGCCTGCGGCGCTCGCTGGCGCGCTATCACTATCTCCGGCGCGCGGGCTTGCCGCTCGTCATCAACTTCGGCGCGCGTTTCAAGGAAGGCGTGGCCGACCGCGAGGTCACCGGCCACGCCTGGGTGACGCTGGACGGGCAACCGTATTTTGAGGACGGGGAAAACTGGCAGGGGTTTACGGGGATGCTGAAATATCCAGGTGAGTGAGCATGGAAGTGGCCAGGTGTGTAAGCGAGTAGGGTTGAAATGAGACTCCTGAAACGGCTCGATTATGTGCGGCATCCTCGGCCTCCTCAGTCCCGGCCAAGCTCCAATCCCTGATCCCCCATCTCTCCTCCCCCTCCTCGCCCATCGCGGGCCGGACGACGAAGGCTGGTATGCCGACGCCGACGTGTTCCTGGGCGTGCGGCGGTTGAGCATCATTGACGTAGCCGGCGGGCATCAGCCGCTCTCGAATGAAGATGGGTCAATCTGGGTGGTGCAGAACGGCGAGATATACAACTACCTGGCCGTGCGGACGGAACTCGAAAGGCGCGGGCACATCTTCCGCACCCGGAGCGACACCGAGGTCATCGCCCATGCCTACGAGGAATGGAGAGAAGATTGCCCGACGCATTTGCGCGGCATTTTTGCGTTTGCAGTATGGGATAAGCCACATGGCCGTTTATTCCTCGCCCGCGATCACTTTGGCGTGAAGCCGCTGTATTACCTTGAATTCCCGAATGGCGGGCTGGCCTTTGCCTCTGAAGTCCGACCGCTGTTGAAATTGCGGCCTGCCTCGCCTCGTGCGGATTTGTCCGCTTTACGGGCGTTGTTCACCATCGGCTTCATTCCGACGCCGCGCACGGCTTTCGAGGGCATCTGCAAATTGCCTGCGGCGCATACGTTGACGGTTGAAGCGGGGCGGGTGAGGGTGGGGAGGTATTGGGATCTTCAGTTTTCTTGGCAGAGGCGCAGGGGAGCAGGGGCGCAGGGGAGAAATGAAATCATCGAGACTTTCAAAAACCACCTCCACCGCGCAGTCAAGGAACAGCGGATGAGCGAAGTTCCGCTGGGTGCGCTCATCAGCGGGGGGATTGACTCGTCTTCGATTGCGGCGTTATTACAGGCGCAGTCGTCTGAACGGCTGCACACCTTCAACATCGGCTTTGAGCGTGTGGACTACGATGAGACGCACTATGCCGAAATCGCCGCGCAGCACATCGGCGCACAGCACCATCACCTCGTATTTCGGGAGGCGGACTTTGAGCGGTATCCCGAGGTCATGGCGCGCCTCGAGGAGCCGCAATGCTCGGCCACGGCCCTGCCGATCTTCCTGCTGTACGAGGCGTGCCGCCGCGCCGGGTTGACGGTCATCCTCACGGGTGAAGGCTCTGACGAATTGCTCGGCGGGTATCACTGGTTCCGGGGAGATGCGCAGGCGAGGCGGTGGCTGTGGCTGCCCAGGCCCGCGCGGGAGGCGCTGGCCAGGCTCCCCGCGCCGATCTCAGAAGCCGGGCGGAACGTCTTGCGGAGCGGCGAACGCGATACGACTGCGCGGTATGTCCGCTGGCATAGTGTGGGGGAAGTGGACGGGTTGTTGCATCCAGACTTGCGAGTTGTGGCCAATCCGGTTGATGAGTGGCGCGACGCTTTCTTAGCTCGCCTTCCCCCAGTGGATGCGGATCGTCAGTTTCAGTATCTTGAAGCGCAAACCCGTCTGGTGGACTTCATAAACTTTGAGATTGATCGCATGAGCATGGCGCACTCCATCGAGGCGCGCGTCCCGTTCCTCGATTACGAGTTGTGGGAGTTTGTTGCCGGCCTGCCAACCTCGGTGATCCTAAACGGCTCCCAGCCAAAAGGATTGTTGCGCGAGGCAATGCGTGAATACCTCCCCGACCTCATTCTTTCGCGGCGCAAGCAGGGTTTAGCCGCGCCCTATTCGGCCTGGCTGCGGCGTCCCCGCCTCGCCCAATGGGCGGAAGAGGCGCTGTCAGAAGCGGCGCTGGCGCAGCGCGGCTATTTCAATCCCGCGGCCGTCCGCCGTCTGCGCGCCGAGCATCAGGCGGGGAAGCACAACCGCTCCCGTCAGCTGATGGGCGTGCTCAGCACGCAGGCGTGGCATCAGCAGTTCCTGGCTGGATGAGGCCGTCAGGGCGAGGGCAGGGTCTGCGCGGGCGGTGAAGCCGGGGAGGGATGGGGCACACCCTGATAGAACCGGATGTGCGCCTTGTTGATCAGGACGACTTTGGCCGTCGAAAAGATGGGCTGCTTGGAGCGCTGCACGATGTGCGCGTGAGCGTCCACGCAGGGGACCCAGTGGGCCGGGGAAACGTCGAAAATGTCGCTGATGGGGATGTCCTGGCCGCAGGAGAATTCACCCTGCAGGACGAAGCGGCCGATGAAGACCCGCAGCGTCTCGCGCCGCACCATGAGCGGCACGGTGCTTTGGGATACGGGATCGAGCGGGCGGATGATGACGATCTCGTCCTTGCGGACCATCATTTCGTCGGCGTGGAATGTGTCCAGCGCCAGGCTGGGATCGAGCGATTTGGCCTGCATGTTTTTGAGCCGCAGCGCCGCCCGGCTGGCGTCGTTGAGGTAAGTCATCAACGGCCCAAAAGGCTCCATCTCGCCGGTCAGGAGATAGTGCTCGGTGAGCAACTCGGCATGATAGTGGCGGAGAGGGATATTGGCTCCAAACATAGCGGCTAAGATTATAGCCTCGATCTTTACGAGCGCAAATCGGGCCTGCGCCTCAGCAGCCCGGAAAGTCTGGCAGACCTGCCCCTCTTCACTCTCTGGCCGGCAACGATGCTATGGCGGCTGTAAGGCTATCGGCATCTGATCCGATGACCAGGTGATGTAATCGCGCCTGATCCACCAGCCTTTCGAGCGGCGTCAGGTTGCGGCGCCATACCGCCTCCGTATCGTAATACAGGCTGTTCATCATGACGGCTTCCATCACCTCGGCGCGGGCGGCGGGCCTGCGGCGCGTCTCTTGCTCGTCGCCCCGGCGCAGCAGGCACAAATCAATCGCCGCAGGTGTACACACGGTTTCCTGCACCAGCGCGGGATCAACCTGGCGCAGGTCTAACGTACGTTTGGTCTCGCCACGGATGGGTTCAGGAACCAGCCTGGCCTGTAGGCGTGGGAACCGGGCCGTCATATCCTCGCGGAGCTTGACGCGGCCGACCGGAAATCCGAGCAACTGCGCCCCGCCCTTGTCGTGCGCTACGTACACCATGCTGTCGGACATCAGCTTATAACCAGCCAACGCCAGATGCAGGGCGGTGGTGGACTTGCCCGCGTTGTGCGGGGCGATGAGCAGAATGGCTTGATCCGCGCGTACGAGGCAGGTCGCGTGCAGCAGGCCGAGGCCCCCGGCGATGAAAAAGTTGGTGAGGATCGTGTTGAGCAGGCAGCGGCATACCAATTCTGGTTGTTCAGCAAGCTCCGGCGCCAACACGGCCAGCGCTCTGCCCCGACTGAGCTCTACCTGACAATATCCCCACGCGCCGAGCTGCATCGCCAGCCAGTCCCCCTCACCCGCGTATTGGATGCGGCGCATCAAATCGTCGGGCGCGGGGCCGGGTGGAATGGGAGCAGCTTGCACGATTAATTGAATGGAGAACGGCGCGTCGCCGGTCGGCGGAGCGACCGAGAATTGGGGAATGGAGAAATCGGCGGAGGCCAGCGCGCCCGCGTGGTTGCTCGCCATCCGCACGACGCGGCCAAACAGCCGGAACTCGCGCTCAAGGTGGGGGCGGTTCCCCCGCCGGTTCCAGAAATCTTCGAGCGTGTCCTGATGACGTCGGTAGAGGATTGCCAACTCGTCGCTCATCTTATAGCGTCTGCCTTTGGTATTTACGGCGTCAGAAACCACGTAAGAGTGTCTCCCCGACGCGAAGCGTGGTTTCTCGTCCGTGGATCAATCGGGAATTTGCCCTAACCAGGCGCGCCCGTAGTCCCTCACACGCTCGGCGATGTGGCGCGGGTAGAGCAGGGGGCTGAGCCAGCGCCGGCGCAGCTTGTATTTCGCCATCAACTGCCCGGCGGGCGGAAACGCCGCAAAACGGACGATGCTCAGCCGTTCCGCCAGTGAGCCGGCGGCGAGGAACGTGAGCTGGTAGTCCCTGCCTTTCTCGCGCCGCCGATAGTCTGAGGTCAGGACATCCTCAGCGCCCTGTGTTTCCAGCCACCTGCGAAAGTTGGGCGGGGTTTGTTTTCCCAACTGCGGCCAGGCGTCACCGGGCGGGAGCGGCGATCCGAAAACTTCGTGCGCCAGCTGCAGCGAGGCGTAGACGAAGCGGCTGACGCGGGCCGCAGCAGACCGCGCGACGATCAAGTCCCAGTCGAGCGAGGACGCCTGCTGAACGAAGCGGGCTAAATCCAGGAGCTGGTTCAAGCGCGCCTCGCGCTCGACAAGATGCCCGGCGAAGTGCATGGCAAGATGCACGACCATGTTCTCGTCGGAGAGGACCTGCATGGGCGCGCCGGCTACAGAGATCATCCGGGCCTCCGCCCACAGATCCGGCAAATCGCGCACGCTCAACCCGCGCCAACCGTATTCCCATAGACGGACATGCAGTTCTACGGGGCGCGGATAGTTGGGGTCGTATAGATAGCCATCCCACGCATAACCATCATTGCGCCAGAGTGAGGGCAGGTGTTTCTCGATCCACTCGTCTTTCGCCGGTAATGGGCGGAACCCGGCAGCCCGCAGGGCTTGATGCCCGATCTCGGCGCAGCCGGCGGGAACCAGGAAGTCGTGGTCAGACATGTAGCGATGCGCAGGGTCAGAATAGAGGCGCTCGACGAGCGGCCAGCCTTTGAGGACGAGGTGCAGGACGCCGGCGCCGGCGAGGAGACGGTGCACTTCGAGAAGTTCGTCGCGGATGCGCATGTTGCGAGTTGCGTTATCGGCATAGGCCTTCGCCATCCGCTCTCGAGTATCTGGCGGGAGGAAAGCGATGGCCTCGGCCTTTCTCCACGTGTCGTACAGCAGGGGGGTGAGCGTGTGCCCGTCGGCGTGATGGGCCAGCCGGGACCAGTCCACATCGCCGGCCGAGGCGAGTCGGACGGCGACCTCAGCCGGGGCGGCGGCGAGATGCAGGGTGGCGGTCATCAGCCGGGCGGCGGCGAGGAGTTTTTCGTTCACGGCTGCCTGGGGAGATAAATCACCTGTGGTCGGACGGCCATGCCCGTCGTGGTCGGCGGCGCTTCGCTCACGGCGAGTATTTGGCTTTTCGCATAATACTTCGCGATCAAATCTTGAAGCACTGGCTCAGTCTCGAAAAAACTTTCGTCCGAGATAATCGCCGAATAATACTGGCCCTGGATGCGGCGCACGAAGTCAGCCGGAAGTGGGTGTTGGCCGCGCTCGCGGACGTACCATAACGCCGCGATTTGGGCCGCGGGCTCCTTGCCCGCAAGCAGGGCGTAGTAAGGGTGCATCATGACCAAAACCTGTCCGTCCAGGCTGGCGATGCGCTGAATCAACCGGTCGCCGCTTGCGCGCATGGCGGCGGTGGGAATATAGCGGGGGGGATAGTACGCCCCCAGAGTCAATTGAAGCAGAACGATGCCTGCGAGCAGAGGATTACGCCAGCGTGACCAGACGTCATCTTGAGGCTGATGGCGCCACTCGCGCACGAGGAGCGCGGGCGCCAGGCACAATAAGGCGTAGGCTGGCATCAGGTTGTTCAGATTGCCGCCTACCGAAGCGCGCCCTGTTCCACTGATGATGATGGCCGCAGCCATGCCAACGAGCCAGGGTTGGTCAAGGAAGATGATCCTGCCCCTCCGGCGCAGGCCCAAAATGACGGCGACCATCGTTGTGAGGCTCAAGCCCGCCATCTGCCCGAATAACTCAACGGCAACGTAACGAACGACGCGGCCCGCTTCAACCGGGTCGCCGGAGGCGAGGCGAAAGATGTGGTAGAAGAACCAGCCGTCCGTGAGGCCATTGGCCGCCAGGAGCGGGAGGACGATCAGCGCGCCGTAGAGCGTGACAAACACCCAAGCCCGGCGGCCAATGACCAGGAACAGATAACCGGCCAGGCCGGCGCCGACGAGCAGGCCGGTTTGTTTGGTGAAGAAGGCGAGCGCTGCCAGGCACGCGGCGAGCAGCCATCCCTTATAGGCGCGTGGGGCATAAATGCCAGCTGTCAACCCGGCGAGGGCGAGAGCCACAAAGAGCGAGTCCACGCGGGCCAGTTCGTACCAGAAACCGCTGATGCGGTAACCGCCTAACAGCAACCCGGCGCAGGTCATGGCGATCCAGCGCAAACCGCTTTCGCGGTGGGCGATCCAGTAGATGAGTGAAGCGGTTGCGAGTGTGGCCCCGAATGAGAGCAGGCGCAGCGGAACGAAACTCGGCCCGGTGATGTTGAACAGCAAGCCGCCGAGCCAGGCGTAGAGCGGCATGTAAACATGCGGGTCGAAATCGGCGTTCGGCGGGACGAAGACAGGCTGGCCCTGAGCAAACCGCAGAGCCTGCATGAGCAGGCTGTCTTCGATGAAATCGAGGTCATAGGGATAGAGAATGCGCGGGATGGCCGTGACCACGTACATCGCGGCGAAGAAAACGGCGGCAGACACCGCGATCCTTTGAGGGAGGGACGGCGCCCAAACACGAGGGGCCGCGCGGGTCACGAGGCGGGCGTGCATTCAGTAATGCCCCAGGCTGCCGGTCCTTTTGACGTGGTTCAACCCGGCTCGAAAGGCAATCAGGCTGGCGGGCAGCAGAAAAAGATCGAAACCCAGCAGGATGAGGAGGTAGCGCCAGAGCTCGACGAGCGAGTCGCCGTGCATGAGGGCCAAGCGCAAGCCTTCAAGGGCATGACTGAGCGGCAGGGCGTAGGCGAAGACTTGCAGGACGGCCGGCAGGATTTGAACCGGGAAATACACCCCGGCGAGCATAAAGAGTGTCACATCCACCAGCCAGCCCAGCGGCTCGGCGCGCTTGAACACGAGCACGAAGGCCGCCGAGATGACGCCCCAGGCGTTGAGCGCGACGAAGGCCAGCGCGCCGACGACGAGCGCGGCCGGCCAGTTGGCGCGCGAGAAGTCCGCGCCGAAGAACAGCGCGCCCAGCGCGATCTGCCCGATCATCAGAGCGATTCCTTCGAGCAAGGTCCACAATGAGGGACCCAGCAGGGCCAGGGCCGGAGGGGTTGCCGTCACCATCACCGGCTCGATCGTCCCGACGGCGAGCTCAAGTTCCAATTCCCGGCCAAAGTGGCGCATACCCAGGCTGAGATAGCGCGCAAACGCGCCGCCGATGAGCAGGAAAGTGAAGTAGTCGCCGCCGTAGGGCGCGAGTGCGGCAGGCCGCGCGTTCCCGTAGAAGCGGGCGAGGATGGCGAAGAAGACGACGCTCAGCGCCGTGCCGAGATAGGCCCCGAAGAAGTTAAGGCGGTAACTGCTCGCGTGCAGGAAACCGCGCTGGATGAAGGCCAGCAGTTTTGCCGGGGTAAGCAGTCTGGACTCAGGGATAGAAGGGAGCGCGGACATTTTTCGGGCGGCGGCTGTAAGAACAGGTAGTCGCGAGTCTCACTAACGTTTAAGCAACCTCGCCAGGCCGTCATCTTTCGGGCCAAAGCGTTTGATCTTCACGCGCTGCGCGTGCGCGAGCAGGGCCTGCCACAAGTCGCGCTCTGGCGCGAGCGAGTCGGTAAAAGTCAGGTCGAGGACCGTGGCGCTCTCGGTCTGCGAGGCGATGGCGACCGACTCGACGATGGGCAGGGCGGCCAGATGCTCGGCGAGACCGTTCACTCCGCCGACCAGCTCGAGGCGATAGACGACGCTTGCGCTGGCCTCGCGGATCAAGTCGGCGGGCGCGCCCACTGCGCGCAACTGGCCCTGTTCCAGGATGCCGACCTGGTCGCACATGGATTCCATCTCTTCCAGGTCGTGCGTGGTGAGCACGACCGTCTTGCGCTGGCGCTCGACGAGCTCGGCGCGCAGCAGCGTCCGCAGGGTCGCGGCGGTGAGCACGTCCATGCCTTTGGTCGGCTCGTCGAGGAACAGCACGGGCGGGTTGTGCAGGAGCGCGCGGGCGACGTTCAGCTTCTGGCGCATGCCCGTCGAGTAGGTCTGGAAAGGGGCATCGGCGGCGGCGGCGAGGCCGAAAAGCTCAAAGAGTTCACTGGCGCGGCGGCGGGCGTCTGCGCGCGAAAGGTTCTGCAGGGCGGCGAAAAACTCCAGGTTTTGCCGCCCGGTCAAGCGGCCATAAAAAGAGTTTTCGCTGCTGAAGACCAGGCCAATGAGCGCGCGGACGCGG
>Ga0209002_10004537_pt1 | contig 10911 bp, 10 predicted proteins | sample Rifsed16ft2_FD_184010 | JGI IMG/M metagenome (GOLD analysis project Ga0209002, IMG submission 184010) | Soil microbial communities from Rifle, Colorado, USA - sediment 16ft 2 (version 2) | ecosystem: Environmental > Terrestrial > Deep subsurface > Rock core/Sediment | place: Rifle, Colorado...
CCTGGCCAAAGGCGCTAGCTTGAGGGGCTAGTATCTTAGGATTTCGAGGGTTCAAATCCCTTCTCCCGCACCACTTTCATAATTCCTTTAAGCGTGAGTATGATTGTTAGTCTGCTCTAACTTCACACTACCAACGGATCAAAAAAATTGATACCTGTCATTAAAATTCAAAACAAAAAATGGTAGGTGATGAGAACTAGAGTACTAGCATTAGTGTTGCCTTTATTATTAATCACAAGCAATGCCCTTGCGATTCCCATGGGGAGTCTAGTCATTTCCGTAAAATCAGAAAAAGGTAATATTGGCATTGACGAGCGACCAGTCATAGAGGGAACCGTTACAGATCAAGCTAGTAGACCTGTATCAGACGTTCTTGTAAACATCAGTACAGCGGCGGGCACGGTAGGAACAAAGACTGATGTGGGTGGCAAATTCAGACACGAGTTTTCTAATTCATTTTCGCCTGGACAATACACAGTCAACGTTAAGGCACAGAAAGACGGATACGGAGTGGGTCTGAAAAGTACAACCTTCTTTGTAAAGGGTATACCTACTTTACAAACACAAAACCAATTACAACTCAAGACTGTTTCTGGAGACCAGATAAAAAATGATCCCATAGCTTCTAAGATTCTAAAAAATATAGAAATCACTCAGAAAAGACAGGCAGAACAAGAAAAAAAACTAAAACAGATTGAGGAGAACAAGAAATTCTTGGACCAGCAGCGTGCACTAGCTGACAAAGAGCTTCAAAACGACCTTAACGGCTGGTTTGCGTCGCTTGATCCTTTCGCTCCAAGGAATGCATATGCCAGTTTTGTTTCCCAGATAAATCAGACTTTTCAAGTACTTTTCTGGGAACAGTTTAACTTTACAGAACAGAAAACTAATGAGGGTCTGGCTGCAATGTTTCAGATTCTCGATAATGGTGGAAGTGAGCAGGAAGCTAGAAAGGCATTCATTCAAAAGGCTTCAAGCTCAAGAGCCGAGATCATCAAGGTTAACAATGATCTAAACGTGAAATATGGTTTTACAGACAAGAAAACACAAGATCAATTTAACATGGCAGGAAAATTGCCAAGACACGGACGATAATTCTTGCATAAACGCTTTTTCAGTTTAGTTATTGTATAGATAAGACTGGGTCCTTCTTAAGCTACTTTTGCTTTTGTCTCAATAAGCACCAGCTTTATAGCAAGGGATATAAATAAAATCAAAAAACTTGCAAGTTCTTATTTGGCAGATATTTTTGAAACATCATATGGATATCACAGTAAAACAGATGATGCAGATAGAAGAAAACGGTCACCAAATGGGCTTTTTAAGAAAATTCATGATGGAAAACGCTGGTGCTGCTGCAGCACGATATTTGGCAGAAAACTTTCCTGACCTTTCTTCAAAAAAAATACTGGTCTTTGCAGGTCTTGGGAATAATGGTGGAGATGCGTTTGTTGTAGCAAGGCATGTGGCTGGGTTTGGTTGTGATGTTAAGGTAATACTGCTAGGAAGCCCCGATAAAATAAAAACAGATGAAGCACAGACAAATTGGAAGATTCTTGAAAAAATGAATTCAATAGATTTGATTATTGCATCTGATGTCAGTGATCTAGATATAAAAGCGGACATTATTGTTGATGGAATTTTAGGAACAGGAATTTCTGGAAAAATAAGAGAACCATATGCATCAGCGATAGACCTCATAAACAAATCGAAGGCATTCAAACTCGCCTTAGATGTTCCTTCAGGTCTTGATCCAGATACGGGTAATGTAAGTGACAAATGTGTAAAGGCAGATGTAACAATAACATTCCATAAAATGAAGGTAGGTATGCCAAAAAGAAAGGATATGTGTGGAACTATTCTAGTCGAAAAGATTGGTATCCCGCCAGAGGCTGAGGCTAGTGTACTATGAAAGTTCACCAGCTTGAAGTAGGTAACATGCAGAACTTTACTTACATTCTAGAAGATGAGGAGACAAATGAAGCAATAGTCATAGACCCATCTTGGGATCTTCAGAACGTATTGCAAATAATAGAAAGAAATAATCTCAAAATAAAATACATTGTAAACACACACCATCACTTTGACCATACTATAGGAAATGAAGCCATGTCTAAGGCAACAGGAGCAAAGATAATCCAACACAGGGACTCTACATTAAAACATGACATCACTGTATCTAACGGTGACAAGATTAAGTTTGGTAATTCCCAGCTTACCGTTTTTCATACCCCAGGTCACTCAAAAGACAGCATATGTCTAGTAGGTAACGGAAAAATTTTTTCAGGAGACACACTTTTTGTAGGAAACTGTGGAAGAGTTGATCTTCTAGGTGGAAGCGCAAGAGAGCTTTACCACAGTCTATTTGATGTCATTAGTAAGATGGATGACACACTAGAACTTTATGTGGGTCATAACTATGGACAATCGCCTACCTCCACAATAGGAAAAGAAAAAAAGACAAACTTTGTTTTACAACCAAGAACAGAGGATGAGTTTGTGAAATTTATGAACAGTGAGTGACTAGTGCGAGACATTGAGATTTTAGGAAACATCAGCCAGGGTACTGATTTTATAAAAAAAACTAAAAATAAGAAATTTGTATTTTCATTTGTTATTTCTTATACTGCGACTTGTGAGATCCCAGGAATTACAGTTGCAGGTGCAAATCCTGCCTTGCTAAAATTTACAGCAGCAGCCGATGCTGAGTTTCTTCATTATGGTTACTGTAAAAGCATTGATGCCATACCTATGACACCTGATGGTAAACCAACCCCCGCTCTTCTAACCAAAGTTGCGTTAGAGACTGCAAGTATACCATGCTTTGTAATAAATGCAGGAAGCAAAGTTATTCCCAAACTTCCATACGTGGAGCTTGGTTTGGAACCTGGCAAAAATATAGCACAAGAATCAGCACTAGATAAAAAGTTAGTAAAAAAAGCAGTGGAAAATGGACGAATCGTAGGAAGATCTCTTGGCTCATCTGCTGATTGTCTTATAATAGGAGAAAGCATTCCCGGTGGCACTACAACTGCACTTGGAGTATTGAAAGGACTAGGAGTGGAAGCATTAGTAAGCAGTAGCATGCCCCAAAACCCAACCAATTTGAAAAATAAAACAGTACAAAGTGCACTAAAAAGACTCCAATCAACAGCAGATCCATACGATGTTGTTGCAGAGCTTGGTGATCCCATGATTCCATCTGTTGCAGGAATGCTAAGTACAGCCTCAGAATATGCAAATGTAATATTGGCAGGTGGAACACAAATGGCGGCAGTTTTGGCTTTTGCAAAAAACATAGGTTTTAATGAAAAAAATACGGTCATATGTACAACATCTTATATCGTAGACGATAAAACTGCAAATCTTGTAGATGCTGTACGACAAATTGCCGATATTCCAGTGCTTGTTGCAAAACTGAGGTTGGGTCAATCAAAAATTAGTGGGCTACGTTCCTACGCAAAAGGGTTTGTGAAAGAAGGTGCGGGTGCGGGTGGCGCATCAATTGCTTGTATGATAAAAACAGGCCTTGATACAGAAAAGCTTCTCTTACTAACAGAAAAAGAATATCAACGAATTACTTCACAGTAACAGATTTTGCAAGGTTTCTTGGATAATCAGGGTCTGTATCTTTTTCAAGTGCAGAATAGTACGCAAGAAGCTGAATTGGAATTATCTCAATTAAAGGCAACAACGATTCATCTATTGTTGGGACCTCAATCCAGTAATCATATATCGCATTTGGCACATCCGAAATCCCTATTATCTTTGCACCACGAGCTTTGATCTCATGTGCACTTGCTAATGTATCTGCGTATGTAGAATCGTTTGGATTTATTATTATGACATATACATTAGAGTCCATCAACGCTAATGGACCATGCTTCAGTTCTCCACCAGGAAGACCTTCTGCATGAATGTAGGTAAGCTCTTTTAGCTTTAGTGAAGCCTCTGAAGCTATTGGATAATGGATTCCTCTACCAAGTACATAGATATCAGAAACATTTTTTAATTTTTTTGCAATGTCTTGAATCTTTGAATGATCAGAAAGAACCTTGGATATGGATTCTGAAACTTTGTTGAAATCTAATCCTACACCGCCGTTGCAGAGTTTATCTGCTATTTTATACAAGATGGCAAGCTGTGATGTGAAGCTCTTAGTTGCAGCAACACCAATTTCTGGTCCACAGTTTAATCCTATGGAAATAGAAGACATTTGTACAAGTGACGAAGTCATTATGTTTACAATGGAAATGATCTTGGCACCGTCTTTTTGGGCAATCTTTACAGCTTCAAGCACATCGGCACTCTCACCACTTTGAGAAAGTGCAATTAGAATTGATTGGTCGTCAAAATGGGTCGAAGAAAATTGTACCTCGCTTGATATGATGGGTTCTATCTTTATTTTTGCATATTTGGAAAAGAGATGTTTTGCTACAAGAGCTGCATTATAGCTTGTACCGCTTCCTGTTATGTAAAGATTCTTGGCATGTTTTAGATGCTCAGTAACCAAATCAAGCTCCATCTTAGTGTTGTTGCCTGCTTTCAAGATGGTGGTAGGTTGATCGGATATTTCTTTAAGTGTAAAATGTGCATAATCTCCTTTGTATGCATCTGCAAGCTCTTTTGATACTTTGGTAATCTGATGTTGTACAGGGTTTCCTTCAAAGTCAAAAATCTTAAGTCCACTAGAATCGATTATGATAAATTCGCGGTTATCTGGATAAATTACTTCATCGGTGTGTTCTACAAATCCTAACACATCACTTGAAATGAAATATCCATCTTTTCCAATTCCGACTATTAATGGTTCATGCAATCTAGCTGCAGTAAGTGTTCCATCATCAAACACTGCAACAAAAGCATAGTTTCCCTTTAATTCTAAGGCAGTTTGCATCATAGATTTTTTTATGTCTTTTGTTTGATCAAGATTATATTGCAAAAGATTTGCAATGGCCTCACTGTCCGTCTCACTTTTGAAGTTGTAGCCTTTTTCTTGAAGATCTTTTTTTAATTCAGCATAATTGTCAATTATTCCATTATGCACTATAGCAATTTTTCCAGAGCTTGATGGATGTGGATGTGCATTTACTTCAGTTACTATACCATGTGTTGCCCATCTAGTATGACCAATGCCTACCTTTCCAGAAAGCATGTCAAGTTTTACGGTGTTGTTTACCTCCATCACTTTTCCAACCCCTTTTCTTACCAAAATTTGATTTCCAGAAAATGTGGCAACCCCAACACTATCATATCCTCTATATTCCATCCGCTTTAGTCCTTTGACCAGGATGGGTGCAGCTGGACTATCACCAAGATAACCTATGATTGAACACATGTGTTTGACTTACCCCTTCTCCAAATAATAATAATTACGTCTAACTAATCTTACTTTTGTGGTTCCTCTATTGGCATTGTCTCAATAACTGGCTTTGGCTGATTAGGTGTGGTGCCTATAAGGGCATGTATCTGACCTTCTTCCTCTACTTTTACTGTGTATGATGGAATAGTAACAATCCTATCTCCAATCATTACATGACCATGAACTACTGCCTGTCTTGCTTGATATGGGCTTTTGAACAATCCTTTTTTCTGAACCATTGTCTGTAGTCTGCGTGAAAGCAAATCAGTTACTTTTAAATTCAATACATCATCAAGCGTTGAGTTTTCTTTTACTAGCCCAATTCTTGCAAGTGATTTCATCAAAACCGGTTCCTTTTTTTCTCTCACTTCTTGCGTTAAAGCCAAAAGTGATCTTGCCTGATTTCGTATTCTTGAAAGTTCTGTATGTGCTTTCCATAGCTCACGTTTATTTTTCAATCCAAAGGTTCCTAAAACAAAAAGTTCCTCATTTAGCAAATCATAGTTTAGCGGACGCTTTGGCTTTCTCCAATTCTTGCGAGGATTTTTAGGATCTCCCAATTCATGCACCTATTTAGTTGGTTTTTTCTCCACAGGCTTTTTCTCCGCAGGCTTTGTATCTTTTGGTGGAGGAGCCGCACCTTTTGCTGGAACTGCTGCACCTTTTGCTGGAGCAGCCGCACCTTTTGCTGGAACTGCACCTTCTGCTGGAACTGCACCTTCTGCTGGAACTGCACCTTCTGCTGGAACTGCACCAGGTGGAAGAATCTTGCCTCCTTTACGAACTCCAACTGCACCGCCCTTTCGTCCAGTTGTACGGGTTCTTTGACCTCTGACCTTCAATCCATAAGTGTGACGAAAACCTCGCCAACTGTTTGTATTTTTTTCCCGCTCGATATCATTTCTAACGTTAAACTCTATATCAGAAGTAATAAGATGCAAGTCCTTTCCAGAATCAATATCTTTTCGTCTATTTAGAAACCAAGATGGCATATTAAGTGAGGAAGGGTTTCTCATGGCTTTTTCTATTGCTTCAACTTGAGATTCTGTAAGAAAACCGATGTTACTATTCTGGTCAATCTTGAGTACATCCAAAATAGCCTTTGCAAAGTTATAGCCTATTCCTCGCACTTGACTCACCCCAATTATCATTTTTTTTGCTCCTGGAACGTCTTTTCCAGCAATCCTAACAATGTGTCTATACTCTTGTGAAGTCAAGTGAGCAAAAATTTCCTCTAGCCCCGATAAAAACCATACTAAAACAGACAATACTTTAAATCGCTTTCTAGCATAATTTATCAAATTGGTACATGAAATTGAAGAGCTCGTAAAACGTAGCTACTCCTCTACTCCTAAATACACCGAAATAATGGCTGGTCTCCCAGAAGACTATACACAAATCAAGACACTTGGCGATCTTTTGGAAATAAACTACAAGATTGTTGGTGCAAAAGAACAACTCAGGCAAAACCTAATTTCAAAGATGGAAACAAATGACATACGATATCCTGAAATTATTGGATTTGAAGAGGATGTTATTCCAGCACTCGATAGGGCAATCTTGGCTTGTCATGATATAATGTTAGTGGGGCAAATAGGTCAAGCAAAGACTAAGATTGCTCAAGCAATATCTAAGAATCTATTATCACCCATCCCAGTAATAAAAGGAAGCATAACGAATGACTCTCCAATGGATCTTCCTAAAGATGAATTGATCTCTCTTTTAGAAGATAAAGATAATCCTATGTCTGTTCCAAAATTTTACATAGACTCAAACAGTATGGACAAAATACGTGACAATAAGCTTGATACAGAAATAGAATGGATTGAGGGACAACAAAGATACAAGTATGTACTTGCAACACCTGATATCTCAGTCAAAGACTTGGTTGGTCAGATAGACGCCATAAAAATTACAAAAAAGGGAGTTGAGATGTATCAGATTGAATCGTATTCTCCTGGTCAATTAATGCAGGCAAAGCATGGACTCTTTTGTATAGATGAGTTACCTGTGCTTGATACAAGAAAACAGGTAGCACTACTTTCCGTTCTTCAAGAGGGTAGGTTCACTACAGGTTCGTATCCAGTTATTTTTGAACCAAAAATAGCCTTCTTTGCAACTGCAAATCCAATCGATTATACCCATTCTGGTAAAATAATAGAGCCTCTTTATGACCGACTAAAAAGCCATATACACACTCACTACCCAAAATCGCTCGATGAAGAAATGCTCATTATAATACAGGAAGCGAAAATTGCAAAATCTTTCATACCGATTTTCATGCTAAGAACTCTTGCAAGAATAATTCAAAATGCACGAGCAAGTCAGGAGATAAATCAAGATAAGGGTGTAAGTGTAAGAATGGGTATACATGCTCTTGAACTTCTTGTAGGAGAAGCTGAAAGAACACGAGCTTTATCTCATAAAATATTGGCAGTACCTAGACCCTGTGATATATTTTGTATAGGACAAGCTACCAAGTTTGAGCTTACAGAAATGGATGATACAGTAATGAACAGAGAAAAAATACTGCGAGATTTAATTATCAAATCTCTCAAGGAAACCTCACTTGAATATATAAAAGGAATAGATCCTGCATTTGTAGAAAAAATAAAACAAGAATTTTTGGGAAAAACTTTTCAGGTTTCACAAAAAATAGTTGGGGAAAATAGTATGGAATTAACATATGAAAACCAACTGAAAAACTTCAAGACTGTTCAAAACCTAGTTGATACTATATGCGAACAGCTATCTAATGAACAAACCGACTTTGAAAAGAAATCTCAACATTATAATATAAAATCTGAATCTTTGCTTGCATCAGAAAAAATACAGAGTGAGATTCGTGCTGTGGCTACAGAAATTGCACTAGAAGGATTGTGTTGGGTTGAACCCAAAGTTCTTGACAAAAAAGAGATTGGTTATGTCGCAGCATAGTATAACAAACTTTGTCTATTTTACAAACCAAGAAAACAAGAACAAAAAACCAAGTGACGACGCATCAAACGATATGCTACAAAAGATCCTCCAAACCGTAGCAAGACAGGCATTAAAAGAAAAGACTCCCAGTACGCAAGAACTTGAGCGCATCTTGCAGGGTGTGATTCAACAATCAGAGGAACATCAAAAACTTGAAAAAAATTCAGAACGAACGGAGACAAATATTCAAGGAGGCGGTAAACCTCTCATAAAACATCTAGAAAAAATGGGTTATCTCAAAGATGAAAAAAAATGGTTAACAAATAAAGGGTTCATTGAAATTGGTGGGAAACTTCTTCATGATGTGATGAAGGCTATCAAGGAGGGAGGAGTAGGCTTTCACGAAATAAAACATGTTGGTACTGGAAGTATCATACTAGATACTACAAAAAAATTTGAGATTGGTGACGATATAAGGTTCCTTAATGTTCCACAAACTGTGCTAAACTCAATTCAAAGAATTACAAAAAAGGATTCAAAGATTAAATTTCCTATAGCGATGGAGTTAGAAGATTTTGAGGAATTTGAAACAATTGAGGAAGTAAAAGTTGCTGTAGTGTATTGCATTGATCTAAGCTCCACGATGAAATATTCAGTTGGTGCAGGAGAGGGTAGTAGAATTGAAGCTGCAAAAAAAGCGCTTTGGAGCTTGTATGTGTTAAACAAAAAGTTCTTCCCAAGTGATTCTATTTACGTAGTTGGCTTTGGTTCGTTTGCATCTGAGGTAGATCCTCGTGACATTCCATATTTGAAAACATATGATGCAAACGACAACTTTTTGCACTATACAAACTATCAAGCAGCCTTTCGACTTGCGTATAAGATTCTAAAACGTGATAGATCTCAAAACAAAAGAATTGTAATGATAACAGATGGGCAGCCAAGCGCTTGTTTTATTGACAATGAATCTCAAAAAAGAGAAATACTTGCAGATAAACCATATTCCCACTTTTACAAACCTGATGAAGCTACACTTTTGAAGATAAAAGATGAAAGGGAAATAAAGTTAGATGTAGCAGGTGATCAAACGGTGTATCTGTGTTATAGATACAGGCAAGTTGATCCATTCATAGAGGTAAAAACACTCTCTGAAGCAGAGAAGTGTAAACGTGAGGGAATAGATGTAGATACTATCATGGTAAGTGAAGAGGATGAACTTTTAAGCTATGTGGAAGGTCTAGAAACGAAGCTAAAAGGAAGAGCATATTACATCAATCCAATAAACATTGACAAGGTCTTGGTAAATGACTTTATCTCAAACAAGAAGAAAATTCTAAACTCAAAACAGATGTGGTAAAATAAGTTGGAAGAAAACTATGACAAAGAAAAACTTAATAAAATTATGGAAAGTGATGAAAACTTTTCAGGTGTTGTAGATGGTTTAACAAAGATGGACTCATTTCTTAACTAGTGTTTGGTTTACCACGACTTTTAACAATATATAATGATCCTACAGCAAGACCAACTAATCCCACTAATATTACAATAAACCCAAAAATACTTACCATTAAGGATTCATCCTGTGGCATGTACCCTATAACAGCTGTAACATGGATTTCTCTATCTGCAAGATTTTCTATCAGTAGTTTATAAGTTCCTGACGTAGAAATTTTAAAACCGTCTTGAAAAGGATTTGAATCTATAGACTTTGTAGCCACAATATTGCCTGAGGGATCAAAAACAGATGTGGTTATACTATCTGTACCTTGAAAATCTTCAATCTGAATTACATACACGCCATTTTCATTCTCAGCTGGATCAAGCTCTTTGTACACTTCAATAGTCATCTCACTTTCTACGGAGCCTTCCTGAGTGGTAAGATTTTCAATTATCAGTTGGGTGGCGTATACCGATAATACAATCCCAATAACTACTAGAAATCCGCCCATTGCGAGAAGTAATATGGGTTTTTTCACAGCGAGGATGCAGTAAAGCCTTAGTTAAAACTTAGGGTTTGATTTTCTTTAAAGAATTTAGCCTAAGGTAAAAAAGTTAGCCTAGGCTAAATTATAAATAACCTCCTTCCTACTAAAAAGATCGTATGGACTTAGTGAAAACAATGAAGGGAAAGATGTCTATCTCTTTAATTGCAGTTAGTGTAGCATCAGCTATTTATTTTACATTTCTTGTTGTGAATACAGATGCAGCTGAACAGCCAAAGACTTTTCTAACACATTCTGGGGCTCTCATACAAACAACAGGTGATATACTTGATCCTGTTGGTTATGCAGGAAAACCATTGGAGTTTAATCCTGATAAATACCTGCGCGAATTTAGTTATGGAACAGTTTCAAAGCTACCCGATGGGACTACGCTTCGTGAGTTCACCATTATTGCTGAGGATGACAAAATAATGGAAATTTCGCCAGGCGTTTTTTATAATGTATGGACTTTTAATGGAACGGTTCCAGGCCCAACTATTAGAGCTATTGAAGGAGACCTCGTACGTGTTCACTTTATCAACAACGGACAAAAACCACATACAATACACTTTCACGGAATCCACAAAGCAGAGATGGATGGTGTATTTGAACCAGTAGGACAAGGAGGTGGAAGATTAACCTACGAAT
>Ga0209002_10004538_pt1 | contig 10911 bp, 12 predicted proteins | sample Rifsed16ft2_FD_184010 | JGI IMG/M metagenome (GOLD analysis project Ga0209002, IMG submission 184010) | Soil microbial communities from Rifle, Colorado, USA - sediment 16ft 2 (version 2) | ecosystem: Environmental > Terrestrial > Deep subsurface > Rock core/Sediment | place: Rifle, Colorado...
TAGATATAAACTTGACCCGCGATACTACCAATACCCTTGCTTTAAGGGATAGCACAAATGCTATGACCTTCCGAATCGGGCAAGGAAATGCTGCTCTTGCCGCAGGACGATTAAGTATGGGAAGGGATGCTGGCGCAGCAGTCGCCCCTGGGGCAGGATTTGGTATGTTCCGCTGGGAGGCTGGAACAAATGCAGGAACTTTAAAATTGGTTGCTTACGCAGGAACATCCACAACAGGTGTTACCATAGTAGATAATGTTGGGGCGGGAAACTAATATGAAAAAGCTAATCACTTTTCTAAGTATCATTCTTATCCTACTTTTAACTCTGCCAAGATCGTCCAGATCGGTTGAACTTTGCCCAATCTGCCCTAACGTTCTTAGTGTTAGCGACTATCCAAATCTTTTAACGGCAGTTACTGAAATAGGCTCTGCTGTTAAAACTTTGATGGTCCCCTCAAATCAAAGTTGTTCGAGTTTTATAGCAGTTCCTTCTACCTTAACCTTGTGGTTTATAGGTTCAGGCCAGATCACCAAGTCTCCAGGATGTGCAATAACTTTCAACTCCTCTCCTCAAGGTTGGCCTATTCGACAACTCTTTGTCGGCTTCTCAGAAGGCGATATTAAGTTTGATAGAGGGGCTATGTCTCCTCTCTACTCGGAATTTTGGGCTACAAATACTTCTCCCGGAATTACAGATATGGCACAAGCTCTGCAATCTGCCTTTGACGCTCATGTAGATGTCTTCCGTCCAATTCCGGTTAAACTCTTTTCTACAGATTACGGACTTTCAACTACTTTGAGCATTATAGGGCAAAAAGGCTTTCGCTTCTCTGGAGATAGCGAACATGCATCGCGTTTACTTTGGAACGGAGTTGGGGGAGTTCCAATGCTCTTAATTCAAAACTCCGAGTCAGTTGAGATAGCTCATATCAGATTTGAAGGTAAAGTCGGTAGCGCCCCTTCCGCAGCCATCCAATCTAATATCAATCCTCCAACAGCCATTCCTGGAATAGGAGTGACAGACAACCACTTTCACGATTTATTTCTTGGTAGTAGTGTCTCCAATAGCCTTCAAAGAGGGATTAGATATACAACATCTGGAGTAGATCAGAATAATGATGCAAGCCTAACCGATCATGTTGTTATTCAAGGCTTTTCAGTAGCAGGCATTTCTTTTGAGCACTCCCAAAGTGTAGCGCATAATATAAGAAATACAACAATACAATTTGGACCTGTTGGAGTTCAAACAGTAAATGGCGGCAGTTTTAGATGGCATGGAGGCTTAATGCTGGCCTTAACTACTACATGTTTTGAGCTTGGGAGCGGCCCACAGACTGTAGCAATTGATGGTCTTTGGGCAGAAAGCAACAAGCGACTCGTAACAGGGACACATCCTATCGGAATGCCCCTGGTAATCCAAAATACAGTTTTCTCTAACGACCAACTTCATACTGATGGTAACATGATTGACTATGCTGGAGGGAGCCCTATAACTTTAATAGGAAACCGTTTCGGAAGTTTTGATCTCGGCATTCCTTATGTAAGAATTGCCCCAAACGGAAGTGTTACCTATACACAAATTGTCTCAATAGGAAATAGTTGGCTGGTAAATCAAACTTCTAACCCCCCTCCTTCTCCGTTTAGGCTTGATTCTACAACTAAGCTTGTATCATTAGGAGATGGAATGAGTATCGGGGACGCAACAATGAGAGCGTTGCCTACTATTATGGAGTAAAAATGCCTGCAATACTTGGAACATTTCAAACTGAGTTTTCACGTGATTTACTATGCCGCTAAGAAATGGCTACATATATACGTATCCGCTTCCCGCAGCAGGGTTAAATATAAGCAAAGATCTGTTGTCTTTGCATGCAGATGAATCCCCATGGATGAAAAATTGCTATTATCGTGAAGGCATCCAGATGCGCAAGGGATCTCGATCTCATACAGTAAATCCTTTGTCCACATCAGACCCCGGAAACACATTTACTTCAAGCCTGCATCGTTATTATTACGATACAGCCAGCCGGTGGCTTTTTGCTGCGGAAGGCAATTCGGTAACAAAGTCCGGGGGTATATATAAATTTGATGAGGCGGCCAGGACATGGCTCCTTACTATGTCGGGTCGTAATACCGAAAATGTCAATTTCGTTGATTGGGCGCCGGTCAATTCTGTCTATATCTCGGACGGCGTTAACAGGACAATCAAATTCTCCGGTATCAATAATTGGACAACCCTCTCAGGCAGCCAGGCTAATCTGGGCATCCGACAGATAATTCCCATATTAGACAGGCTTGTAGGTATCGACACAGTAAATCCATCATTCATAAAATGGTGTGAACCTTACAATGATGCGCTCTGGACATCAGGGCACGACCTTGCAAAGGTAGGAGGTCCCGGTATAATAGAGGGGATGGCACAATATGGTCTGTTAACATTTGAAGGATATCAGGACAAACTTCTGTTCATGAAGTCATCATCTATCTGGCTCTTCACAGCGAAGGATCTTACCCTTGCCACATTCGATGCAAGACTGGACATGGTAACTAACGGGATAGGCTGCGTAGCATGGAAGACGGCGAAGTCAACTCCTATCGGTACTATCTTCCTGGGTACTGACCGGCAGGTCTATCTGCTCGATTTGGACCTCGGACTAAAGACGATCGGCACAAAGATCCGGTCAAACAGAGAGGACGTACAGGGCATAGAAGCCATTCCCCAAGGCTCAATGGCGAGGAGCCATGCAGTTTACCATGATGGTTTTTACAAGCTGTTTGTTCCCGGACCCGGTGCAAATGGGCCTAATACGCAATACTGGCTCGATGTAGATAATTTTCAGAAGGATTATGCAGGTCTTTACGGCCCCTGGTATGGGCCGATGACAGGGCAGAATATATTTACCACAGCGATTCAGAACGGCCCCAGCGATGGGGGGGAATTAATAGGGGGAGAAGGGCTGCCGACAGTCGGCTCATATGTGTATCAATTGGATGCAGGAGGTACTGATGCCGTCGGCACCTCCGGAGCAGATATCAACATGCAATATCATTCTCAGCATAATGACCATAACAGGGCAGAGATGTATAAATCCATAAAACAGGTGGATATTCAGGAAAATCGTCCGGGAGGCACTATAAACCTGGTCTTGGCCGATATTGACAATGTAGCTGTATCCGGTCTGTCTATGGCACCTACATCCGGTATTCAATCGGAGAGATCCCAGATTATTCCAGGTGAGCGGTTTATATCAAGGAACATATCCGTTCAATTTGATTATACGAGCGGAGGAGATTTACTTTCGATATATAAATTCTCTGTGGAAGGTCAGTTAAAATCAAGAAAATCGTTTACCGGAACAAGGAGTAGGGAATAATGGCTATCCTTACTGAGGTAGGCAGCCTTACATTAAATGCAGGGGAAAATATCGGCGCGTCCTGCGTTCTCGATACTGTAAATAATAATTTATATGTGGCTTGCAGTACGAGTAATGTTAAATTGGTGAAAATAGCGGCTGATGCTCTAACCCGTACTGGTGTCATTAACTTAACCGCACCTGGACAGAATGATGCCTCTGAAATAGATTCAGCTAATCAGATCGCTTATATAGGATCAGGAGTAGCTCCTAACGCTGCCACGGTACACAAAATTAGTTTAGCAACATTCCAAGAAATAGCTAGCGGGGATTTAATTGGTGTCAATCCACTTGGCAGCGATATAGATTTACAAAATGGTTTGTTATACATTGGTAGTAATGATACAATTGATCCCGATCCGGCTAAATGGGGAGGACGGTTTAGTGCTATCGCTACTTCTACGTTTAGCATATCTAAACAATTTACAAATACAACAGGAGTATCCACCTCGATTAAGAGTATATCGGGGGATTTTTTAAATGGTCTGCTTTACGCCGCTGTTTCAGCAGGAACCGATCATCTTATCTGGAAAGTGAATTCTAGCACATTGGAAAAAATTAGCAGCATAGCAGCGGACGGGGCAACTAACGCAATAGTTGTAGATCCGATAAACGGGATGCTATATACAGCGAATGGTGGCAGCCAGTTAATTACGAAAATCAATCTTAATAACTTTACTCTTATAGACACTGTGCTTCTTGGAAACGGTTCAGACATAGGTAAAAACTGCATGGTTATTGATACTTGTCTTAATTATCTATATGTTAAAGCTGTAGGTACACCAGCCTGGATATATTCTATAGATTTATCTACTTTTGAGATAAATTGGAACTTGCAACTTTCATCGGGTGGTAATTCTACGGCACAAGGATTAGCAATCGACGCTACAAGACGATTTCTTTATACTTCCGGATCAGAAACCCCAGCTAAAGTTCTTAAGATTGCTTTATTGGCATGCCCGGCAGAAGCCGAGCCTGTGATTGCGGTAACAGCAGGAGCAGAAGCAGAGGAGGAAGGCAGTATTAAGAGAAAACGTGAAAAGAAATTAATGCCTATTACCCGGCATAGAAAAGGTATATTATGGCGATATTAATAAAGAGAAGGAGATAACATGGCAAAAGGATTACTTGCAGATATCAGTAACACCCAAAATCAATTAAATGAGTTGATGGCAGAGATAAGCGCACTTGACCCTAATGCAGGATATTCCCCAACAGCAGGTGAAAGCCAGTATTTAGCAAATATAGGAAATGCAACCTCTGCTAGGTTTGCCAACCTTGGTTTTGGGGATTCACCCTTTACCGGTGGGCAGATAGCCAGCGCAATAGCCCCGGAATTATCGAGATTCGGTAACGATGCCTTTACCAGGCAATTAGATGCATATCGAGCAAAAAGTGATACTTTGAGTAATTATTTAAGTTTAAAACGGCAAGAATACAACGACAGACTTGCAAGGAAGAAAAAACCCTGGTGGCAAAGTCTCGTATCACCTATCCTGACCGGGGTAGGAACTGCTTTTGCCGGGCCTCTGGGCGGGGCGGCAGGCGGGGCGCTTGCTAATCTGTTCACGACGAAGACAGGCGGCAAAGATGAGGCCAGCTATACTTTCAAGCCGTGAACTAGATAAAAGATGGATAGGGGGAAGGGGAATGGAAGACTATTCAGACAGGTTTTTTAAGGGACTTGAACCAAAAGACGATGGAGATAAAAGGACACAATTCCTCCTGGATGCCTTTTCTCTTGATCCTGAGGCACAGACATATGAGAATATACTAAAACTAGCCGTTGAACACGGCGCTACTCCTGCCGTTAATGCGGCCCAGGATTTCTTCAAGAAACAGAAAGAATCCTTTGCCATGAAGAAACTGTCTAGAGAAAACAGTCAGGAAGGGCTGAAAGAGGAAACATTTAATAAGATATTTACAACACCACAAGAGCGAACATATCAAGGGCTTCCTTCTGACTTTCAGGTGCCTAAACTTGATGCTCAATTGATTGAACCACCACAGGGTCGGATATTCCCGGCAGGGACTACAGAGGTATTAGGCGGGGATGAGCCGCCGCCCGCAGCACCTCCCATCCCCACAAGAGGCCTTGTATCCAAGGTAGGCCCTACACCTCTTGGCATACCAGAAGAGGCCCAACTTGTAGCAAGGGCGGAGGCATTGGGTATACCGACTTCCATGTTAAGTAAGTTTGTTAGGCCTCCAAAAGAAGACACAAGCGTAACTGAGACCGATCTTGCCAGGGTTGCTATTAGTGATCCGGATCCCATAAAAAGAGATCAAGCAAAACAGTCGCTTGCTCTCTTAAGAGAGGGCAACCGAAAAACCCTTGACTTAGGTGATTATAGGGAAAGCAAATCAATGGAGCTATACCAGAGGAGGTTCGTTGATCTCTCTCAGCCCCAGCAGTCTAAAATCAATAAATTGACCGAAGAATATAATATAAGAATTGCGGGGGCACAAGCAGGGGCAAGGACAACCGCTCAAACGGAAGCACAGAGAAATGAGCCACTTGGTATCAAAGCCGGATTATATATGGATGAGGAGGGTAATTTTGCCGACCCAAAAATGACGGAAAACGAGGCTATTGCAAAAGGACTGATACCCGTAAACCAATCCAGGATCGATTCTGTCAAGTTCGCCAAGGGATCATTGAGTTATCTCAAATCATATCTTGAATTGATACCTAAGTTGTTAGTCAAAAAAGGTGATAGTGATCTTAAGGATGCAGCTAAAATTAAATCTAACCAGATATATCTGGCCGGGCAACGATTAGCAGGAGACCCGGACGCTCAGAAATTCGATGCGTTATCAGCGTATATCGTTCAATTGGCCCGTGCTACCGGTGATTCAGGTAATATAGCCGTGGCTGAACGTCTTATCACTCTTTCTGCGTTGCCTGCGACGGATGACTCACAGGAAAGCGCAATTGCAAAATTGAAGCAGGCGGAAGAAATTCTCATGGGACACATAAAATCAACGGGAGTACCATTTAAGAGAAGTATATTTTCAAAATCAGAATCGAAATTAAAACCTAAAGAAACGGTTCCATTAAATGATTTCCTCAATCAGTTACAAAAAGAAAAAGAGGCACGAGAAAAAAGAAAGCAGGTGAAATAATGCCTACAGTAGCCATGCCGGATGGGTCAACAATTGACATAGGTGATATCAAAAAGCTATCAGATTCAGATATAGATAAACTTCTGTCTGCTATCAGCCCGGAAGCAGAGATTCCGGGCTTAAACAATCTTCCTCCTGTTGTCAATCCTTATGCCCCTGAAAATTTGAGTATACCAACAACAGAGGAGATGGTAGCAAATGAGCCGCCGCCGATTGATCTGTCGGGTATACCTGAACAAATACCAGGTTTATTAGTTGATATGGCAAAAAGAGGGGCACTGCCCACGGCAGGGGCAGTAGGTGGGACTGTGTTGGGGGGGTTGGCAGGGCCTTTTGCCTCCATTGCCATACCCGCCCTGGAAGGGTTGGGCTCTATGGGCGGAGAGTACCTAAATCAAAAACTAGGCATAACGGAGCCCGATAATCTTCAACTCGGCCTTGCAGGTGCTATACCCCAGGCATTCAGGGGGTTGGGCACGTTAGGTAAATTAGCTTTGCCGGTACTGGGACCAGGTAAAGCAATTAAGACTTTGAATGTGTTAGGGGCACAAGAAGCGGATGATTTTATGAGATCATTCAAGGCGGAGATTCCATCAAAAACATTATTTGAAAAAGCCGCCGCGTCTGGTGCTGTGATTGACATGACTGATTCTTATAATGAAGCAGGTAGACTTTTAAAGCAGCTTAAAACTCCATCTAAAGGTTTGCGAAATACTGACGTAATTAATATATTGGAAGAATTCAGGGAAAACATAAGCCCTACGGTAATACAAAAGAAACCGCTCTTCCCCTCGTTTCCTTCTCCGACTCCTAAACCAGTTAAACCTAAGATAAAAAACCCGATGGAATTGCAAGCAGAACTGGAAGGCATAGGAAGGAAGGTGGGTCAGCTTAGTCGCGGGGGGACTGATGTAGGTGCGATTAAAAAGATATTTGAGACAGTTATTCAGGACATAGAAAAAGAAGCAACCAAGTCGGGGAAGGCGCTGGGCGGCAACAGAAACATTGGCATCGGCGCTGGGGCTCAGGATTTACTTGATGCCAGGCAAGCTTTTAAACGAGAAACGTCAATAGGAACGGTATTAGATTACATAGAAAAATCCGGTACTATTTTAAAGGGCCAGGGCGGAGATATGCAATTTTCGGCTAAAAGCGTGATAGATAAGATTAAAAAGGATAAGTTCTTTACTTCGTCATTTTCAGGTGAAGAACAGCAAGAAATATATGGCTTGCTTAAAAAACTAAATAGGATACCGGCACTCAGGCCTGGGGCTGGTGCTACAACGGGATCATCCAGGTTTACGAGGATGATGGTATCCGGCGGTCTGGGAGGCCTTCTAACCGGCAGTCCGTTAGGATACGTAGCAGGTGCGGTTATTCCCCCTGTAGCCGAAAATCTTCAAGTAATAGGCAAGATCCTTTCATTGAGATCAGGTAGAAAGATGTTGGGTGATATGCTTAAAAAAGGCCCTTTAACATCGCCTGACATTGGTGTGTTGGCAGCCTTCCTTGCTTCTCAAAACAGCGATTTGAATTTTAGTTCCGCTCAATTACCGTCTTTAACGGAAATACCGCCTGAGTTCCAGGGGATAGATTAATGGAAATAGAAACCATGCAAAAACTATTAATTGACCATATAATTCAGAAACGCCGCCTTGCTGATTTATTAAAACGGGGTAATATAGGTATTCCCACTCCTGACGAAGAAGCATTAATCGATACATATCCCATAGAAAATACGCTTACAATAGGAAGATCAGTCAGACCGTTAATGCAATTAGGTAAGTTAGGCATTAAAGGTTTAACATCTTTAGGTGAAAGAAAAATAGCAGACAGGGAATATTGGAAGTGGGTAAAAGAAGGCGGAGGATTGAATACGATAGACTTAGATGCAAGAATGGAAGAATTATCATCGGTAGCACGAAAACTAGCTAGGAAAAAATGAATTTTCGCCTGGCCCTCGCTTGTACATCAGATCCCTCCGTCTGATGTATGTGCTCCTTGCGAGGGCCAGGCCCAGGGAAAGAGGATACAAATAAACTAAGGGAAGGAAAACATATAAATGAATCTTGACAATATCAGCAGTGGTACCTTGGGCGGATTAATCGGAGGCGGGCTGATCCTGCTACGTGATATCCTTTGGGGCGTTAACAAGAAAATGGCCAAATTGGAAACAAAACTGGATAAAGACATCGAGGCCATGGAAAGAACTTTGGCCAGAGTGATGGATCACGAGACATGCGAAATCATCAGGCAGGACACCAAATCCCATATGGCCGAGATGACAAAAGATATGCGATATATCCGGCAGAGGTTGGATGATGTCATGGCCTCGGTACAGCGGCACAGGGAGGACTATTCAAAATAATGCTTGTTAAAAGTCATATGTGTGGGTAATATAGGGGCATCAAATGGGTCTATCACAATCTCAAATAAGATTTGCTGAGCTTACAGGGAAACTCATCAACTATATATACAGTATACCCGGCTATGGTGTTACCTTCGGCGAGGCATACCGGACACCTGAACAGGCTGCTATATATGCCAAAGAAGGCAAGGGGATAAAAGAATCTCTCCATACCGAGCGGCTGGCAATAGACCTCAATTTCTTTATCCGTGGATTTTATCAGTCAAACACATCAGAGTATAAACCATTGGGGGATTATTGGAAATCCCTTGATCCTGGCTGCAGGTGGGGAGGGGATTTTAAATCACGACCGGATGGGAATCATTTTGAATATAGACCGGTAATCCCGCCTGTCAAGGTAAGGCAACTTTAAAAGGAGGCATTATGAACAGAATGACAAAGGTTTTCATTGTATTAATCCTGGGTATGATTATCAGTCTGTATTTGAGACCGGCACATTCTCAGGATCTCCCCAAGGGCTTCCATTTCGGCCTATCTGAGAAGATGGAGGTTACGGATACCCAGAAATATCTCAGGCCCTTCAGGGAAGGGGAGGTCCTGCTGGGTACAGGGGCCTGCTACGGACCGTTTTTTACCTCTGGCTATCAGAGTAGATGGCTGGCCGACTTTCTGTCTATCTGCGCTCTTGGGGCAGTATCGCAGACGGGGGAATCTACCGCAACGGGAGGGATAGATATAATCAATTTGCTTGGACTTTCTGCCGGAATAGAGTATGATCCGGCTAACGGTAAACCATTTTATACATTTGGAATATCGGTAACGGGACTGGCAAATCAATTATTAAAATAGTGAAAAAAATAATAGGAGGAAGAGTACATGGTAGATAATTGGCAGAATAGACAGAGTAATATGAGATGTGAAAGCTGTATGCACTATTGTGATTATAGATGTCGTAGGCATGCCCCGACAATGCAAGGATTTCCGCCGGTTTATCCTAGTGATTGGTGCGGGGATCATAAAATGGACAAAGAGCGTATGAGACAATCTCGATGTGAGGTGGATACCGCATCGAACGTTAAAGGAGATCAGAGAGAATTGAAATGACAAAGATTAAATATCTATTTTATAGATGGTTGATGCGATTAGCTCATAAACATGATTGGCATTATGCCCCCCCACTTTATCCAGGAGGAGACCTCATGTTATTGTGCCATTGGTGTGGGTTTAGGCAGGTAATAGACGTTAAAAGTCATAGAGATATAAATCAGATTTGTCCGGCAAAAGAAACAGTAAGGGAGGATCCATGACTATATTACAGATAGCGCCCATCGTCCTGACTATCGTGGAGATGGTAAAAAGATTTATCCCTGATGAATTCAGGGCGTGGGCCAATCCGGTAATTGCCGTTACCGTTGGCCTTGGCACATCATATATGTACGGGGGATCTGAGGTGATGACGGATGTATTAATGACCGGCCTGGGGTCCGCAGGCGCCGCTATAGGGGCATACAAGATCCCGAAGGTCATAGGCCAGGCAATAGGGGCAAATGATTGAGCTTCCAGGAGGTAATACCTGAAAATACCAACTAGGTTCAAACTGGCAGGGCAAACGATCAATGTCAGATACGACAACGAACTCGCAAGCAAACATGATGCTGTCGGTCGCGCCTGGTATCGAAGCAACGAAATAATCATACAACCTATTATTGAGGGGTACGCAGTACCGCATGAAATCATTGAGGAGACATTCTACCACGAGGTAATACATTTCGTTTTAAATATAATGGAAGAACATAAATTAAGAAATGATGAAAAATTCGTTGGATTATTCTCCACGTTTCTTTATCAGGTTTTATCCACATCAGAATATGAGGAGGAAGATGAAAAAACTAATTACTAATAAACTACTAATCTGCATCAATTTAGTAATTGCCCTGTTTATTGTTGCACCTGCCTTTAGCGTGGGCAATACGGTAGGGAAGAACTGCACCCTGTCATGGGA
>Ga0209002_10004539_pt1 | contig 10910 bp, 7 predicted proteins | sample Rifsed16ft2_FD_184010 | JGI IMG/M metagenome (GOLD analysis project Ga0209002, IMG submission 184010) | Soil microbial communities from Rifle, Colorado, USA - sediment 16ft 2 (version 2) | ecosystem: Environmental > Terrestrial > Deep subsurface > Rock core/Sediment | place: Rifle, Colorado...
CCACCCGCATAGGGAGTTGGTGTACCAGATACTGGAGGCAGCGCTGCAGGCCGCTGACCCTGGTGCTGCTGTCCAACGGAATCTTTCGATTGCGAACGACGTTCTGACAGCCGGTGACCAACATTACAACCTGACTCAGGTAGCGCACATCTATCTGGTCGGCGCGGGGAAAGCCGGTGCCCCAATGGCGTTGGCAGCCGCTGCCATCCTCGGTGAGCGGTTGACCGCCGGTTTGGTGATCGTCAAAGAAGGGTATGAGTTCCGGCAAGCCTCCATGCTGCCTCAGCTCAAAATTGTCGCTGCCGGGCACCCGCTGCCGGACCAGCGCGGCGTTGATGCCACTAGAGAGCTGCTCAGCCTGGTGTCACACATCGCTGCTGACGATTTGGTGATTTGTTTGTTGTCCGGCGGCGCGTCCACTTTGTTGACGGCTCCCGCCGCAGGGATCACACTACCGGATCTCCAGCATCTCACCAGTCTTTTGCTGCGCAGCGGCGCCGACATCCGCGAAATTAATACGCTGCGCAAGCACCTGGATACGGTCAAGGGCGGTGGTTTGGTGCGGGCGGCTGCACCAGCCCGCGTGATGTCTCTTATCCTCTCGGACGTGATCGGCGATCCGCTGGATATCATTGCTTCAGGGCCGACTGCTCCTGACGCCGGCACCTTCGCGCAGGCTTTGACCATTTTGCAAAAGTACGATCTCACTCCCCGTGTAGCGCCACCTATCCTGGAACATCTGGAGCAGGGGGCGGACGGTGTCGTGGCTGAAACGCCTAAATCTGGGGATCCGCTCCTCGAGCAGGTTCAAAACCTGGTGATTGGCTCGAATCAGCAGGCTGCCCGGGCTGCAGCTGAGACCGCAGTCAGACTGGGATTTAACACCCGCTTGCTCGCTGCCCCTCTGCAAGGCGAGGCGCGCCTGGTTGGCCGCATTCTGGCGCAGGCTGCCCATGACCTTGCTGGCGGCTCGCCCAGTTTGCCGCGCCCGGCTTGCATCATCGCCGGCGGCGAGACGACGGTCACGGTCCGCGGCGGCGGCCTGGGCGGACGCAATCAGGAATTGGCGCTGGCAGCGGTCGAGACCATGAATGGTCTGGCAGACACGCTGCTGATCACCCTGGCAACGGACGGCGGGGATGGACCGACGGACGCAGCTGGCGCTCTGGTTAGCGGCGAGTCGTTTTCCCGCGCCAGAGGCCTGGGTTTATCCCCCGCCGACCATTTGGCGCGCAACGACGCTTACCCGTTCTTCGACGCGCTGGGCGACCTTCTTAAACCCGGCCCAACCTTCACCAATGTCAACGACCTGGTATTCCTGTTCGCTTTTTAGCCTTCGCCTGAATTTATTTCCCTCGCCGGCGAGGGCGTCTCCACTTTGGCTGCCTGCTTGGTGCGTGCCACTCGTCTGTTGATCACTGCCGCCTGGATTTTTCGCCGCTCTTGAATGACCCAGGCTTTTACCGGCGGGATGCGCAAGGTCAGTGCCAGCAGCAATACCGCTCCAGCCGCCAGTGGCTTCCAGATATTGCCCATCAGGCTGAGTAAATCGCCTTTGATGACCAGACTCAGGTGCCAAACCGCTACCGCTCCCGCCACATAAACCAGTTTATGCAGGCGTTTCCAACCTTTGCCGAGGATGACCTTCCACTTTTTGTAAGAAGTAAAAGCCAGCGCGCTGAGCAGCGTCAGAGTCAGCAAACCGAGATACACATAGGGTTTATCCGCGTTGTCTAAATTGAACAACCTGAAATCAAAGCCGTAATCCAGCCCGACATAAGACAGCATATGCACACAGGCGTAATAAAATGACCACAATCCCAATGGCCGGCGCAGTTTGAGCACTTTGGGCACGTCGAAAAGCGTATTGACCGGCGAACACAACAGGCACAGCATCAAGAATATGATGGCGATGTCACCAGCCCACTGCGTGGCAGCCTGAATGGGGTTAATCGTCAGGCGGTCGGTGAAATAAGCCCAGGTCAATACTGCCAGCGGCATGGGCGCCAGGATATTGACTGCGGTGCGAAGCGGATTGCGAGCTTTTTCAGTTGTCATTAAAAATTAATAATTTGAGATCAGGCTCATGCCCTCGTACAGGGACTGCACTTGTTCAAGGTAGCCGTTGAAGGGCAGGGTTTCACGGCGTTTGGTCTCGCCAATGCGGCGTTCGGTAGCTTGCGACCAGCGCGGATGATTGACCAGTGGATTGACGTTGGCATAGAAACCGTACTCGTTCGGCGCCACGGTGTTCCACAATGTCGCGGGCTTTTCTTCGACCAGATCGATATTGACGATCGACTTGATGCTTTTAAAGCCGTATTTCCAGGGTACCGCCAGCCGGATGGGCGCGCCGTCCTGCGGCGGCAGGTCTTCCCCATACAGGCCGGTGACCAATATAGCCAGGTCGTTCATAGCTTCGTCCAATCGCAGACCCTCGGTATACGGCCACGGATAAAATGGCACTTGCAGACCAGGCATGTTGTCATAATCTACTTTCGTGGTAAAGGCCACGTATTTGGCGCTGGTCATGGGTTCAACCTCCGCCAGGAGCGACGCCAGCGGGAAACCAGTCCAGGGGATGACCAGAGACCAGGCTTCCACGCAGCGCAAGCGGTAAATGCGCTCCTCTTGCGGAAATGCACGCAGATCGTCGATGTCGTAGGTTTTTGGATTTTGCACCAACCCGCCGACCTTGACCTGCCAGGGCGAGGTGGGAAAACCTTCAGCCAATGTGGCAACGCCGGCTTTGTCAGTGGTGAATTCGTAGTAGTTGTTGTAATGGGTAATATCGTCGAAGGTGTTGGCCGGGTCGCCTAATTCATCCTTTAGCCCGGTGACTCCAGGCTCGATCACCTCGGGTTGTTCAGTTGGTTTAACACCGCAGGCTGCCAGCAGCGCTGCGGCACTGGCAGAACCTGCCAATTTCATAAACTGCCGCCGGTTGAGGTAAAGTTCCCGCGGCGTAATTTCTGAAGATGGAATGGCGGGGATTTTTTTGAAATTCATTTCATTACCCTTTCCCGCGGGTTTTAGCCGCGTTAGGGTAATAATATAACAAAATTAGTCCAAATTACAGTCACAGACGCATTGTAGGGATTAGAGTTTCTTAATGTAGAAAACCCCCGCTTCCGGAAAAAATCAATAACAGGGAAGTGGGGGTTTATAACTACTGACTGGATCAGCGTTTTCTAAAGATTCCGACCAGCACTGCCACGCCGAGCAGGATGAGCAGGGTGGGGCCTAAAATTTCCCACTGGATGCCAAGGAATGCGATCACGCCGACTGCCAGGGTCAATATGCCGAATACCATCAGCCCAAAGGCTGCCCCGGCACGCTTGCCGCGCGCCATTCCAACCAACCCGCCCAGCAGAGCGCCAGCGCCCGGGATCAGGATTGCGATTGCCCACCAGCGGTACGGATCGAAGACCGCGGACAGGTCGTAAATACCCAGATTTTTGGCAAGGAAGCCGCCGCCCAGATAAATCACACCCAGGCCGATCCATAAGCCAATGTTCAAGACGCCGCCAACGCCGGCTGGTTGTTCGGTGCCGAATCCCTCTAAGAAAATGGTAATGCCCGGCACCAGAACCATTAATGGCCACCAAACCGACCAGTCCAGCCCGAAGAGGAACATAGCCGAAAGGGTCAACAGCACCAGACCGCCACCTAAACCGGCGCGCACTGCGGCGCCAAATTTGCCGCTGCTGGTAAGTACGCTGAAACCGGCTCCCAAACTGGCCAGCGCCGGCACCAGAATGAACAAAGCCCACCAGTTATAGCGCGGACCCAGCCAGCCAAGCTGTTGGGCAATTAAAACGATACCCCCGATGATGAAAATTAAGCCCCACACATAGCCGTGACGTTTTTCCCGTTTAATCGGAGCAGGGGTTTGAGTGATAACTGGTTGATTTTCCATTCGAACCTCCTTGAATCCATCCCTCGCAATAAAATCATATTACCTGGAATTAAATACGAGTTCAAGCTGAAAAAGGTTGCTTAAAATGTCAAACGCCCGGGTGAGGGGGGCACCCGAACGTTCGACAAAAATATTTTAGCACAACTGTATTGAAAAAGTATTGCAATGGTTTGTCAATTTGTAAACAGTTTTTCTGAACAAATATTCAGACTAATATTACAGTCTTCGAAGATAATTGATTTTGTTAAGGCAGCATGTTATAGTATTTTTACGCCAGAATGTGCTTCCAATGTTCCTCCCTGCGTTGCGAGTAGCGCTGTGCGGGGTTACGAATGGCATAAACCACTTCTTTGCCTGTACCTCGTGATAATCCTGGCATTCATTCAGCGGCATTCCTCCACAGGTTTACATGACCGCCGTCTCACCGCTCATTGTCGAGGGCCTCTCCTTTCGTTATCGCAGCCGGGAACAACCGGCTATTCAGGATATTAACCTGACCCTCGAGCCAGCCCAGGTTGTGCTGCTGGCAGGCGCCAGCGGCTGCGGCAAGACCACCCTGATTCGCTGCATCAACGGTTTAATTCCGCGTTCCTACAAAGGCGATCTGACCGGTAAAGTACTGTTGCAAGGGCAGGAGGTGAGCAACCTGCCGCTCGCGCGCATCTCGCAATTGGTCGGCACGGTGCTGCAGGACCCTGAACGCCAGATTCTTGGCTCGATCGTCATGAACGAAGTAGCCTTCGGGTTGGAAAATCTTGGCTGGGAGCGCGGTGATATCCGCACGGTGGTAGACGACACCCTGGCGCGCTTAAAGATCTCTCACCTGCGCGAGCGCCAAACATTTTCCCTTTCCGGCGGCGAGAAGCAAAAAGTAGCCCTGGCTGGCGTTTTGGCCATGCATCCCAATGTTTTGGTACTCGACGAACCGCTGGCATCGCTCGACCCGGCCAGCGCCCAGGAAGCGCTCGATCTGGTGCGTTCACTGGCCAATGAGGGTATGACGATATTGATGGTTGAACATCGAGTGGAAGATGTGCTGCGGATCGCACCCGAGCGTGTGCTGTTCATGCAAGACGGACGCATCCGTTTTGACGGCAAGGCCGATGAAATTTCAAAAAACGTGGATTATCACGAGGTCAAATTGCCGGCACGCATGATCATGGCTGCTGCCCGCGAGGATCCGCTGCCCCCTGAGATTCAACCGCTTCCGGCGGCTGCCTCCGGCGCTCAAACGCCGCTGGTGGAGTTCAAAAACGTGTCCTTTGCTTACGAAAGCGGACTGGAAGTGCTGCACGATATAAACTTGCAGATCAATCGCGGCGATGTGATCGCGGTACTTGGCCCCAACGGCGCCGGCAAGACCACGTTGGTCAAGCATGCCATCGGTCTGCTCAAACCGAGCGGCGGGCAGGTGCTGGTCAACGGCCGCGACACACACAAGTTGAGCGTAGCGGAAATTGCCAGCACGCTGGGTTATGTCTTTCAAAGTCCGTCCCATATGTTGTTCGCTCCGACCGTGCGCGAGGAATTGGCCTTCGGGCCGACCAACCTCAAACACCCCGCCGGGCAAATCCGAGAGGAGGTGAGTCAGGCAGTCGAGATTGTCAACCTGACGGGGTTTGAGGAGACTCCGCCGCTTTCGATGTCTTTCGGCCAGCAGAAGCGCGTCACCATCGCGGCTATTTTGGCCATGCGATCGCGCATCCTGGTGATGGATGAGCCAACCGCCGGGCAGGATTACAAGAACTACATGGCTTTTATGAATTCAATTTTGCGGCTGCCCACCTTTGAAGCCATCCTCTTTATCACCCATGACATCGATATAGCAGTCATTTATGCCAACCGGGTATTGATGGTAAATCAGGGGCAGGTCGTGGCAGACGGCGCTCCAATCGACGTGCTGCGGGATCAGCAGCGGCTGCGAGACAACCGGCTGGTGCCCACCAGTCTGCTTCAGGCTAATCTCGACTTCTACTCCATGACCCAAAGATTTTACAGTGCGGAAAGTCTGGCTCACCGCGTCAAATTGACGGAGTGAGTGCTTTAACCATTTCATCCTGATTTTTTCTCATTTGCCAAAGGAGGATTTCATGGATCGTAAGCTGGTTTCGGTAATTGTGTCACTGGTCGCTGTTCTGGCCTTTTTCCTGCTGATTGTGTGGATTGGCGGCATCATCAATCCGGACTTGCAGCTGGATGAAACCGGTCTGCTGCGCTTTGCCTTTGTCGGCATCGGCCTGCTGATCGTTTTTGTGGTCTATCTGCTGACCCGCCAGAGCAAAATTTGGGAAGTCGGCACCCGCGAGGTGGTGTATATGGCCATCGGCGCAGCGCTGTATGCCGTGCTTTCCTTCCTGTTCAACGGCACCGTATTCGCCGTGCCCTCGGTCAGCCAGGTGGCGCTGCGCCCGGCAGTCGCCATACCGATGTTCTTTGGCTATGCCTTTGGTCCCGCGGTTGGGTTGTTCACAGGCGCGGTCGGCAACATGTTTGGCGATGCGCTCACTGGTTTCGGCCTGTCGCCGCAGTGGTCGGTCGGCAACGGCTTGATTGGTATGGTTGCCGGTATGGCGCGCCTGTTCGCGGATCAAAAGAAAGGCATCAATACCGTGCTGTGGATCTCGCTGATCCTGGCGTTGATCGTCACCGCCCTCTTCTTCCTGAATCGCAGCGCCGCGAATATGATGTTCTTTGACCCCGAGAACAATATCTTCGGTGACGCCACCATTTCCATTTTCGCCGGCCTCTCGATCATCGTCGGCTTCATCCTGGTGCTGCTGGTGCGCTTCTTATTCAGGACAAATGTCGACGTTGCCGCGGCGGTCACCTGGAGCCTGCTGGGCAACTTCATCGGCATCGGTTTTGCCGCTCTTTCCGACATCTGGATCAACGGCTATTCGCCCGCGGTCGCGATCGTCGGCGAGTTCATTCCGGCAGCCGGTCCCAACGCTATCTTTGCCGCCATTCTGGTGCCCTTGCTGGTGGGTGCGTACGCATCCGTGCAACGCCAGACTGGCCGTTGATTCCGCGGATTATTCGTGCGGGAGTCTGGCTGTAACCGGCTGACTCCCGCACCTGAAGGCTGCCCATGCTGGTCACCTGGCGATACAAACCGCGAAAATCTCTTATCCAGAGCTTTGATCCACGCGCCTGGCTGATTTTCTATGCCTGTTTTCTGGCTTGCACCGTGCTTTTCTGGGACTTCCGATATCAGCTTGCGTTGTTCCTCATCACGCTGATCACCATCCTGACCTCGGGCATCAAGTTCAGCGAAATGAGGCGCGCCTGGATCTTCATCATCGGTTTTGTGATATTTTTCTCGCTGCTGACCTTTCTCACCGGCCGCGGCGGGGTCGAATTGTATTCGGAAGAGCATGTCATCAGCCGGCTCGCAGCCAACTTCACCATTCTGGGTTGGCGTCCGACATTAACCATCAGCGCTGAAAAAATCATGTATGCCTTGACCATGCTGGTGCGCGTCTTCAGTCTGGCCAGCATGACCATTCTTATCCCATACTCGCTCAACCCGGCCCATTATGGCATCACCTTCCGTGGACTGGGACTGCCGGACAAGGTCTCATACGGTATGGACTTGACCATGCGCTTCGTTCCCTCGTTCGGCCGTGATTTTATGCTTACGCGCGATGCGCAGCGGGCTCGCGGTTACGAACTGGAGAAAATAACCGGCGGTTTGTTTGCGACCGTACGCAAGTTGGCGCCGCTGATCGTGCCGGTCACCATCCATGCCATTGTCAGCAGCGAGGACATCATCGACGCCATGGATTTGCGCGCCTTCGGCGTCGGTCCGCGCACCTGGCTGGAGCAGTTGAAATACCGCAAACGCGACCGTTTCTTGATCGCGTTTGGGATTGGGCTTTTAGCCGTCAGCGTCGGTCTTTCGCTGCTCAGTTTTGGTAAGTTCTGGGTGCCGCAGTTCCTGCTGGCCCTGGCTGGCTGAGCTACATCACCTTGGATATTTCCAGATTGCCGTTGTGATTTAGCTGGCTGTTTTGCACCGCTTCCGACGAACCCAGCACGACTACTGAACTCTCGGGCCGGGCGGCTGCCAAAGTTTCAGCAAAAGCCTGGAAATCGGCCGGCGAAGTCGCCAGTATCTCGTCGCGCAGCCGTTGGCGCTCCTCGTCTGTGATTCCCAGCAGGTAACGCACCATGGACGTGTAACCTTTGGCATCCGGCAGCTGGTAGGCGTCCACCTCGCCAATGGCGCCGATAATTGCTTTGGTTAACTCGGAATCGCTGATTTCCAGACCGTGCAGGTATTCGGCTGCCTGGTCGTAGATTGCCAGCGATTGGTCCAGATTCGGGTCCCGGTAAGAAATATAGTTGAAGGCACCTGACTGCTGGTCAAAGAGGCAGAACCCGCCGTAAGCGCCGCCCTGGACGCGAATTTTATCCCACAGGTAGGTGCCGCGCAGGTAAGGGGCGATCACAAAAGCGGATCCATGCAGTTTGTACCCGGCTGCATATAAATTGGTTCCTTTGCCGACGAAATTGACCTGTGAAGGCAGTGTCAAGCCTTCTTCGATGGGCAGCGCAGCCGGCTCCCAGTTGGCAGCGGGTTCCGAATTTGGGGGAAAAGTTCCCAGAAAATCGATTACCTGACCGCGCACCACGTTCCAGCTGCCGCTATCCAGGGTCGCATTGCACAGCATGGCGGGCTGACGAACCAGCGCCGAGCGGATTGATTCAAGTACGTCTTGTACTCCCTGCCAGTCGGCATCGATTTCCTGCAGCAACCCACGCAGGAAAAAGAGCTGGCTGATGCCGTCCATCTCTTCAGCCGCCCAGTCGGCGCTGCTGTGGCGCGCCTTCAGCCGGGAGTTGACCACCCGGTGCCCGGCATTTGTCAGTCCGGCTTCGATGCCGGCTTTTTCTTCCAGAGCAATTTGACGGATGCGCTCGCGGTCGCTCAGGTTGGCGCCGATCAACACATCCTTTAAAATTCCCAGCAGATCGGTTGTCTGGCTGACCATGGTTTTCCCGCGGATCATCAGCCAAATGGCGCCATCCGGATAGTGTCTGGATGCCGAGGTGAAGGAGCCGGGGTGGATGCCGCCCGTGCGCTGTCCGATACGCTGTGTCAGCTCCACAAAATCCTCTTCCGCGGTACCGGTTTCCAGCAAAGCCCGACTGAAAACTGGCAAATAAGACAGCCACTCCTGGCGTAATACCCGCAGATTAAAACCGAGGTCAAGATACAGAATGCCGTTGGTGAACAGGTCGTGGAATAGCAGGGTGCTCTCGCCGGCTTTTTGTTCTTCGATCGGAATGACTTTGACTACTTTTTCCAGATCGCTGCGATCGAGCATTGGGATGGTCGCCAGGGCTTCTGGCGTATTGGGAGCTTCCTGGATACGGTGCAATTCGGCCGTATCCGTGATGATCTGCTGAACTTGCTCCGGGGTCATGGCAGCGCGTTCTTTTTGCAGCCGTTCCTGTTCCGCAGCTGCCCGGCGCTCAGCCAATTGAGCATCCGGTCGCAGCAGAAGCGTCAGACGGTGACGGTTGGTCAACAGATGGATGCGGATTAAATTCTCAAAGTAGCGTTCGCCGGCGCTTACCCGGCGCTTGATGGCATTGAGCGGCGCCTCGAATACCAGCGCTTCGATCGGGTCCCGGTCGTAATTCCAGTCGGTCATGACGCCCATCATCAACGCCAGTCCGCGCGGGAAAGACCCGGTGTTATTTTCCCGCAAAGCAAATTCGACGGTATTCAACGAGGCTGCGACTGTCTGTGGATCGATCCCGCGGCGGGAAAGTTCCTGCAGCGTTTCCAGCACCAGGGCTTCCACCTTGCCCGAATCGCTTTCCTGAATACCCTTCAACCCGGTGGAAAATTGCATCTGCCGCAGGTTGCTTTCCAAACCGCTGCCGGCTAAATCTTCACCCAACCCGGAATCGATCAACGCCTTCCGCAGCGGCGAAGCCGGCGTGCCGGTCAAAATGTGCTCCAGAATCCGCACCCCTAACGCTTCTTCCATGTTCACGATTTCCGGCAGCATCCAGTTGACGGTCACCTGGGCTTTGGCGTCCGGATCGTCGGAACTTTCATAGACCTCTACCGCCGACTTGGTATCGCTGAACATGGGCTGCAGCGGCACCTGGGAGTTGACCTGAATGGCGCTGTAGCCCTCGAATGCGGCGTCGATGATGCGCAGCCGTTCCTCGGGGTTGTCGTCGCCGTAAAAGAAAATCTTGGCGTTGGTCGGATGGTAAAAAGTCTCGTAAAAGCCTTTGAATCCCGCGTAGGTCAGATCGGGAATGTTTTCCGGATTTCCGCCTGAATCATGATGGTATGGGGTGTTGGGATATAGCAGAGAGCGGCTTTTTTCTTCCATCACGCCGTCCGGTGAGGAGTAAGCGCCTTTCATCTCATTGAAAACCACGCCTTTGTAACTTATCTCGCCGTCGGCGGTCTCCAATTCATAATGCCAGCCCTCCTGCATCAGCGTGTAAGGGCTGATCAAAGGATGCAGCACGGCATCCAGATACACGTCGATTAAATTGTAGAAATCCTTCAGGTTGGTGCTGGCGACCGGATACAGGGTTTTATCCGGAAAGGTCATGGCATTAAGAAAGGTGTTGAGCGAACCTTTGAGCAGTTCGACAAATGGCTCCTTGACCGGATACTTCTGCGAGCCGCCCAGCACTGAATGTTCCATGATATGCGCCACCCCGGTTGAGTCATTCCAGGGTGTGCGAAAGTTGATGCTGAAGCACTTGTTTTCGTCCTCGTTTTCCAGCGAGAGCAGTTGCGCACCGGTGGCAGCATGCCGCCATAGGCGGGCGCGAGTGTTCAATTCGGTGATGGTGGCATCTTGCAGCAGTTCAAAACCATGGACAAGGGTCATTCTTCCTCCAGAAGCTATCAATGAGCAGTGGATTTTATCTTATTACCGATAGGCAGCTTTAGCACGAAAGGCAGTCCTACTAGCGCCAGGCCGGCGCTGATGTAATATGCCGTCCGCAG
>Ga0209002_10004542_pt1 | contig 10907 bp, 8 predicted proteins | sample Rifsed16ft2_FD_184010 | JGI IMG/M metagenome (GOLD analysis project Ga0209002, IMG submission 184010) | Soil microbial communities from Rifle, Colorado, USA - sediment 16ft 2 (version 2) | ecosystem: Environmental > Terrestrial > Deep subsurface > Rock core/Sediment | place: Rifle, Colorado...
TCGATCTGGCGCATCGACGGCGAAAAAAAGGTCCGGGGAGAGGCGCTCTACACGATTGACCTCAAGATGGAGGGCATGCTCCATGGTCGTATCCTGCGCAGCCCATTCCCCCACGCCAAGCTGATCAAGATAGATACCTCCGCGGCAGCCAAACTGCCCGGAGTTTTCGCCGTCTTGAGCCGCGAGGATTTCCCCCAAGGCGGACCCCTGAGCCCTTACCTCGGCCGGCGGATGAAGGACAAGACGGTCGTCGCGATGGACAAAGTTCGCCACGTGGGCGACGTCGTAGCGGCGGTCGCAGCAGTGGATGTCGAGACCGCGGATGCAGCGCTGCGTTTGATCGACGTAGAATACGAAGAGCTTCCGCTTGTCTCGGATCCGCTGGAGGCGATTCGGGAGGGGGCGGCCCAGCTTTTTGACCATCTGCCTGAGGTCAAAAACAACATCTGCCATCACACCGGTCTCAAACAGGGAGACATCGAGAAGGGATTTCAGGAATCCGATATCATTCTCGAGGATACTTTCACCACCCCGGTCGCCCAGCAGTGCCATCTGGAGGCTCACAATGCGCTCGCCTGGTTTGATGCGAGCGGCAGGCTCAATGTCCAGACCGGCACCCAGACCCCCTACGGCGTGAGAAAATCGCTCGCCGAGATCTTTCAGATGGTCGAGGAAAAGATCCGCATCATGGTGCCCTATATCGGCGGCGCCTATGGGGCCAAGAGCCACCTCAAGGTGGAGCATCTGGCGGCGGTGCTGGCCTGGAAAGCGCAAAGACCGGTACGCATCCAGCTCAGGCGCGAAGAGGTATTCCTCACCGTCACCAAGCACGCCTCGGTGGTCAGGATGAAGACCGGCGCGAAAAAGGACGGCACGCTGGTGGCGCGTAAGGCGGAACTCTACTACGACACCGGCGGCTTTGCCGAGAATGGGCCTAATGTTGTCCATAAAGCGACACTCACAGCGAGCGGGCCCTATCGGATTCCCCACATCCAGGCGGATGGTTACGCCGTTCTTACAAACAAACCTTCGGCCGGGGCCTTCCGCGGCTACGGCGTCCCTCAGGTGGCCCTCGCCTATGAATCGCACATGGACATGCTGGCGCAGCGCCTGGGCATCGATCCCATTGAAATCCGAGTTAAAAATCTCCTGCGCGAGGGCGACCGCCACCCGACCGGCATCACGATGCACAGCGTCGGTTACGAAGAGCTACTGAGAAAGCTCGGCGCCGCCATCCGACTCGGAGACAAGAAAAGAAACCGCGGCAAGGCGCGCCGGGGAAAAGGGATCGCCTGCATGATCAAGGCGTCCAACACCGAGGCCCAGTCCGAAGCCAAAGTGCAGGCGAACCGCGACGGCACCTTCGCGGTCTTCAGCTCCTCCGTTGAAATGGGGCAAGGGGTCGAGACCGTCATGGCGCAGATCGCCGCCGAGGAACTGGGTGTCGCCTGGAAAGCGGTCTCATTCATCGCCCAGAGACCGGATACCGACCTCACCCCGTTCGACGCCATGACCAGCGCCAGCCGCTCGACTTTCTGCATGGGCAACGCGGTCCGGCGGGCAACCAAGGATTTGCGCGAGAAGCTCGTCCAATTTGCCGCCGAGATCATGGAAATTTCTCCGCAAGATCTGCGCGTGGAAAATGGCCGGATCTTCGCCGCGGGGGCGGAGCATAAAGGTTATTCCTACAAAGAGCTCGCCGTGCTCCATTTTAAGCGCAGGGAAAGAGAGCTGGCCGGAAACGGCTTTTACGGCGACGAGGAGGACGCCAAGACAGTCCTCCCTTTCTGGCTGGTAGGGGGCTGCGCGGTGGAAGTGGAAGTGGACACGGAAACCGGCGCCGTGAAGCTCTTGAAGCTCGTGGCCGGGGCCGACGCCGGCAAGGCGATCAATCCGCGCCTGTGCGAAGGGCAGGTGCGGGGCGACGCCACTATCGGGATTGGCCAGGCGCTCCTGGAGGAGCTTAAGTTCGTCGACGGGCAACCCGTGAACGCCACCTTTCTCCACTACACCCTCCCCTCTTTCCAGGATGTGCCCGACGAGTTTCCCGTGGTCTTAGTCGAGCAGCCCCATAAAAATGGACCCTTCGGCGCGAAGGGGCTGGCAGAATCCGCCCTTCCCGGTGTTCCGGCAGCCATCGCCAACGCCATTTATGACGCGGTGGGTGTCCGGATCAAAGATATCCCGTTCACGCCGGAACGGGTGCTTCAAGGAATCATGGAAAAGAAACGACAACAGGTTCAAACCGTTTAAACCGTTCCAATGGCTCAAGCCGTTTAACGTTTTGAACGACTTGAACGAATTGAACTTCTTGAACGAATGGACAGATGACGATTCGACTGAACATTAACGGCACTTCACACGAGGTCGAGGCCAAGCCGCTGGAGACACTCTTGATGGTTTTGCGCGATCGGCTGAACCTGACGGGAACCAAAGACGGCTGCGGCGAAGGGGTTTGCGGCGCTTGCACGGTGCTCCTCGACGGCGAGCCGGTGAGTTCCTGCCTGCTCCTTGCCTCTTACGCGGAAGAGAAAAGGATCACCACGATTGAAGGGATCGGATCAGACGGCAAACTCCACCCGCTGCAAAGGGCCTTCCTCGACCAGGGCGCTTTTCAGTGCGGTTACTGCACGCCGGGTATGATCCTCATGGCCAAGGCGCTGCTGGAGCGGAATCCCAACCCGTCGAAAGAGGAGATCCGCGATTTCATGGCCGGGAATATCTGCCGTTGCACCAGCTATGTGGAAATCGTTCGGGCAGTGAGACAGGCTGCACGGCGCAATAGAAAAAGGAAGAAGGATTAGGGATGAAGGGTTGCCTGAAACTCTTTCTGTCCGTGTTTCTGTCCTGGAGTTGTTCGACGAGGGCCGTGCCGGAACCGCAATATCTTCCCGCTGTGGGGCTACTGGATATTGTGAAAGATTTTCAGCGACTCGCGCGCGAGGACGCATATCGTTTTCCTATTCCCAAGGACGTTACCGGGATCAATATCATGAAGGCGACGGTTGTCCGGCTCGAAGACTACGAAAAGAAAAACCCCGGCCAGTTTTCTGACATCATCCATTTCAGCAAGGCTACAGCCTATGAGAGGCTCAGGGAATACGACCAGGCCATCGCCTATTACCGTAAGGTCGGTGAATCGGATGGCCGCCTGGGAGCCGAGGCGGTAAAAAATATCGAGGTGCTGGAGTCCTTCCAGCGCATCCTGCAAAAACCCCTGCCGGTTCAGGACCCGATGGAATACATCAAAGGCATGGATGAAAAGGTGGCGGCCTGGAACGAGATCATCCGCAAATATCAGGGGAGCCCCTATGAGTTTCTGGCACGGGTGGAAGAAGAGAGGATCGACCGGGCCAAGGTGGCTTTTGTCGAACTCAACCGCTACCGGATGAAGGACGGCAACCAGCTGGTCATCCTGGGTTATAGCCAGCTGGTCACCAAGCACCGCCAAAGTAAGAACCTCTACCGCTACCTCCTGGACTTCGGCGACTTCTACGCCCTGCTGGCGAAGGAATACACCATGCAGAATGACCCCGAAGGACTGAGCTTTGATCAGCAAGTCTTCGATCAATTTGCAAAGTCCGCCTTAAGGCTCTATACGGAGGTAGCGCAGGTTGACGGGATACTGGAGAAGATCGAGGCCCAAGGGAAGATTGAGGGGCTGCGCGGGCTAACGGAAAAAATGAGGCGGCTCAACAGATGAAGCGAGTGATCACGCCGATGGTCCTGCTCCTCTGCATGCTGGGATACCTCCTCCCGGGTGTTGAAAAGGTTTCTGCGCAGGAACAAGAGTCCCCCCTAGAGAGAATCCTCAAACCCCTGCCGGACTACGATCCCTTTGATAAGCGGCCGCCCTCTCCGCAATTCTTCCCCGACGAGGTCGACAAGCGGGCACGCGAGGCCCTCGTCGATGGCCTGACAAACAGAGAGGAGAAGCTGGAGGACCACTTCCGTTTTTTTGTCAACAAGGATGCCGAGCTCAAAAAGGAGCGGGGCACGGTCACCGGGATAACGGCGCATGCATTGGATCTTTACCAGGGCACGATCCGAGAGCGCGATCGCTATCTGGAGGCCCAGAAGAAAGCTCTTGGTTCTTCCCCATCGCCGGAACAAAAAAAACTCATAGAATCGAGGCTCCAAAACGACGACCTCACCCAGGCAGAGGAACTCTTGCGCACGAGCAGCGCCAACCGCTGGGGCGGCATGCTGAACCGTCTGCTTGGCTCCGTGGATCTCGTGAGCATCCTCTCGGGATCCTATGTCGGAGCCGCCGTAGACTCGGCGCTAGGAGAATTCCTGGCCGCTGTTTCGCCGGATATGCCCGCCGAGGAGAGGAAGGCGCTGGCCCACTACCGTGAACATCTGAAGCGATATCCCAATGATGCGAAAAACGGCGTGGTCCAAAAACAGGCAGAGGCCCTGGAAAAAAAGAAGCGAAAGGTTTTGGTTCAAAAACAGATAGAGAAGGCCGAAGAGGCGGCAGAGAAAGGCAACCTCGACAGCGCCCTCTTCCATTACGAGATGGCCGCATGGATCGATCCGCTCTCGCGCGCAGCGGAGGACGGTTTCAAAAAGACCAAACAAAGCTTGCGGCAAAAAGAGGATGAGGCGAAAAAAGGGCTCCCGGTGGCAACCGCGCAGCCCCGGGAGAGCGCAAACCTGCCGGAGGAGCGGGAGGTCAGGGCGCTCCTTCAGGCTTTAGCTCTGAGGGATCACGGGCAAATTGAAACGCAAGCGAAGCGGCTGATGGAAAAGAACCCGCATGGGCCTCTGGCCGAGCCGGCGCGAGATGCCTCGGCAGTGGCGCTGGAAATCAAGGGAAAGCACGAGGAGGCAAAGAAGGTCCTTGAGCAGATTGTCCGTTCGTCAAATGACCCGCGCGAAAAAAAGCGGGCTGAAATCCTGCTGGGGAGCCAGGAGTACAATCTCTTGGCCTCATTCAACGACGCGCGCAATCAACACCGGCTCCAAACCATCAGATATGTCCTGCTGGGGGAGGACTTTCTCAAAAAGAATCTCCTTTACGGCGCTGCTCCGCTGATCGCCTCGGGTCCGGCGGGAGCGACCTCGATAGCGGCAGCCAACGCGATTATGATCGGGACGAACCTCTTTCAGGTCCTCACCTCGAACCCCATCTCCTACCAGGGAGTCATCGATAAAGGAGTCGAATACATCCGCAACCATCCTCAGTCGGATAATGCCGCAGATGTCTATGCCGTATTGGCCAACGCCTACGAAGACGTTGGAATTTATGACAAGGCCATTGCCTACCATGAGATGTCGGGCAAGACTACGGAGAAAAAGCTCGCTGAGCTAAAGGAGAAAGCGGCCAAGGCGCTGCTCCGGGCGGCGGACAAAAGCGGGGATAGAACCGCCCGCGAAAGTCTTCTGAAAACTATTCTGGACGAGTATCCGGAAAGCGCTGCCGCCAAGGAGGCAACCCAGAAACTCTCGGCGCTCATGAAAATCGAAAACCAGGGACTCCGGATGAGCAAGAAATTCCTCATGGAGAATCCGGAGCTCTTTGGTCCGCAAGGACTGCGGTTAAAACCGGCGCTGTTTGACGGCAACCTGAGCAATATGGAGCTGGCCGGTCAGGGGATCAATCTCCTGAACGAGAGAGAAATCCTGCTCCATTTTCAAACCCCCTGGGGCGTTCAGAGCCAAAGCTATCCCATCGACAAAGAGACCAGCGGGCGATTCCAGGTCGCTTTGAGGAATAAGAACTACGAGGTCGCTCTGGGAGATGTCGATGCCCGGGCGAAAGGAAGCCCGGGGGGAATCAAAAACCTGCCTTTGCCTCTCGTTAGGGGAGAACTCGAGAGAAAAGGTCCGGAATCCGAGAATACCACTCTGAGTCTTGTCCGCGAGGCAACCGGCCCGGCGAGCGCTTTTCCAAAAGTATTGGACCATCAACTCCTCAGCGAGAGTGAAAAGGAGGGCGCAACGAAATGGGAGCTCCCGCCAATCCAGGGAAGCGTCTCAGCGAGCCGATTCGATCTGAGCGGCGCCCTCCCGGCCGGCCTCTGGGGGGACCGGCTCTCCGTCGGCACCGATCAAAAAAGCCCCTTCGCCGGGATCCAGCTCCCGATCCCAGTGCTGCAAAACTTTATCCCCGTAGATTTTCTCTTGCAGGGCAGACCGGGACGTTTCTCCATCTTCCCTAAGATCCACATGCAAAAAGACAAAGACGACGATCAGGAACTCTACCGATAAATACTGCGAAGTCGCATAAAGGACGAAGATCCGTTGCCAGGACAGGCGTTAAGGCGAGGTTGCTTATCAATTGCGGGAGGCCTGCTCCTATGGGAGATCCTAACGCGCCTTCTCCTGGAAAACGAGCTCCTGATCCCTCCCCCGACCAGCGTGCTCCGTTCGCTATGGAAATTAACTCTCAGCGGCGAGCTGAATCGCCATCTCTCGGCAACCCTTTTCGAGTTTGTCTGCGGTTTCAGCACCGCCTGCATTGTCGGCATCCTGCTGGGCTATCTCATGGGCCGGTATCGATGGTTCGACGACCTCATGGATCCGTGGATCGCCACTCTCTATTCCATCCCGGTCATAGCCTTCGTGCCGTTCATTATCATCTGGTTCGGCATCGGACTATTCTCGAAGATCATCGTGGTTTTTAAGATCACGGCCGTGGCGATCATGCTGAATACCGCGGCGGGGATCAAGACCATCGATCCCGTCTGGTTGGAGCTCTCCAACTCATTGCGCCTGAGCCCTTGGGAAACCACTTACAAAATTCGGCTTCCCGCGGCCCTACCCTACATCATTACGGGGATGCGGCTGGGCGTCGGCCGGGCGCTGCTCGGGGTGATCGTAGCGGAGCTTATGGCCGCCAACGCCGGCCTGGGCTATCTGCTGCGCGACGCGTCGGAGACGTGGGATAGCCCCAAACTATTCGTCGCCGTGGTCCTGCTTGCGGCCATGGGGGTCGGCAGCTTCATTCTGATAAGAAAAGGCGAACAGAAACTCGCGCCCTGGCGCGAGACCGCTGAATGGTAACCGATGAAAGGCGCCCTCAAGCTCATCTCGATTCTTAGCGGCTTGGTCCTTTGGCATCTCGTTGCGACTCGGGTCGTTAACGACAGCAGCCTCCTGGTTTCTCCGCTGGTCGTGATCGCCAAAGGCTACGAGATGATGTTCGTCACGGCTGAGCTCTACCCCCACCTGGTCGCCAGCTCGTGGATTTTTCTCTATGGAATGCTTATCGCCGCTCTCGTCGGCGTTCCGCTGGGTTTTCTGATGGCCCTCAGCCCGGTCACGAGAGATTATGTCAACCCCTGGATGACCGCGCTTTACACGACTCCGCGAATCGCTTTTGCCCCCGTGCTCCTTCTCTGGTTGGGCATCGACATCGCATCCAAAATCGCCATCGTCTTTCTCGGGTGCGTTTTCCCCATTCTTATCAATTCCTTTTACGGCATGCGGGTGGTAAGCCGGGAGTTCGTCGAAGTTGGACGGTCCTTCCGCCTGTCGGGAGTCGCCTTGTTCGTGAAAATTCTTCTCCCCGCCTCCGTTCCCTTCATTCTGGCCGGCCTCAGACTGGCCGTGGGCCGAGGCCTTACCGGCGTGGCGATTGCCGAATGGTTCGGCGCCACGGAAGGGCTGGGCTACCTGATTTTCTTTGCCGGTCAGACATTTAATATACCCATTCTGTTTGTCGGTGTGGCTGTTTTCGCCATCCTCGGCATTTTCGGATTTCAGATCCTTAAAATTATTGAAAACCTTGCCACCCCGTGGAGAAAAGAGTTCGAGACAAAATAGCTTATGGCCGTACCTGTACTGGAGCTTAGAAACCTGACAAAGGAAATCCCCGCCGCGGGCCAAGAACCGTTCGTCATCTTCAAGAACATCAGCCTCACCGTCAACGAGGGAGAATTCGTCAGCATCGTCGGACCGAGCGGCTGCGGAAAAACAACCATGCTACGAGTCATCAACGGCCTCCTTACCCCCTCCTCCGGGCAGATCTTTATAGACGGAAAGGAACAGAAGGGAACGGACGGCGATTTGGTCATGGGTTTCGTTTTCCAGGGAGCCTCGTTGCTCCCGTGGCGCACGAGCTTGAAGAACGTCCTGTTAGGTTTAGAGGGAAAGAAGCCTCCCCAAGAGGCGGGACAGATCGCCCGCTCCCATCTGAATCTGGTCGGACTATCGGGCTTTGAAAATCATTATCCGCATCAGCTCTCCGGCGGCATGCAACAGCGCGTCAATCTGGCCCGGGCCCTGGCCGTCGATCCCAGAATCTTGCTGATGGACGAACCTTTTGCCGCTCTGGACGCCCAGACGCGCACCTTCATGCAGTTGGAGCTGTTGAGGATCTGGTCGCAAGCGAAGAAGACCGTCATCTTCATCACCCACATGATTTCGGAGGCGATCCTGCTTTCGGACCGGGTCGTCGTCTTCAGCCGTCGCCCGGGCCGGATACGATCGGAGTTCGCCGTTCCGCTTGCGCGCCCGAGAGATATCGATATAAAATCCGACCATCGTTTCGTGGAGTTGGAAAACGTGGTATGGAAACAAATCGAGGAAGAGGTCAAGGCCGGCCGGGAGAGCAACCCAATCTGAACGGAGGAAACATGCGACGAAGAAAAATCAAAATCTTCATTCTTTTCGGCCTATCGGCTCTGTGCGCGGTTTTTCCCCGCCTTTCGTTGGCGGGTGAGGCCGGCCTTGCCAAGGTCCGCTTCGTGCAAAGCGGCCACACGGCGTCGAGCTGGCCGCTTTACGTGGCCGAGGAGAAAAAGTTTCTGCAAAAAAACGGCCTTCAGCTCGAGGTGATCATCATCCGGGGCGCCACCAACACCACCCGGGCGGTTTTGAGCGAAACCGTGCCGATCGGACGGATCAATCCCGACTACGTTATCGGGGCCATTGAAAAGGGCGCCAAGGTGCGGATCGTCAGTGGGAACATGGAAAAAATTCCCTACGATCTCATCGCTCGACCGGAGATCAAATCCGGAGCCGACCTTAAAGGAAAAACGATCGGCGTCAGCACGCTGACGGGCGGGACCACGCTGATGCTCCAGGAGGTCGTTGAAAAGGCGTTTAAACTTAAGGAAACAGACTTCAAGATGCTGGTCGTGGGAACCTCTCCGGACCGCTACGCAGCAATCAAAGGGGGCTCGGTTCAAGCTACGTTCATGGGCCCCCCTTTCAACATCAGGGCCAAGCAGGAAGGATTCAACTCGCTCGTCACTTTTCATGAGATTTTGGGTCCGATTCAGTTTACCGTGGACTTCGCCCACCAAAATTTCCTCAAGTCGAATCGGGACGAGGTCGTCAAATACTTGAAATCCATAATCCAGGCGACGCAGTGGCTTTACGACCCAAAAAACAAAGAGGAAGCCATTGCCCTTCACATGAAGATCCTGAAGAGTGAAAGAAACGTGGCCGAGCAGGACTACAAGTACCTGATTCAGGAATTTCAACCCTTCCCAAAAACCGGCTCCGTGAGCAAAGCGGCCATGGAAAAGACGATGGAGTTGAGGGCCAAAGAGGGCTATTACAAGGACAAAAAAGTCCCTCCCTACACCGACTACGTTGACAACTCTTTCATTGAGGAAGCGCAAAGACAGGTGGGATTGAAATAGTTCCGGAAAACCGTATCGAAAATCCAATGTCCTAAAGAAAGGAGATCGCCCGTGTTTAGAAGAAAACCCATCAAATGGCCCAACAACGCCCGCGTGGCCATAACCACGTGTATCGTCACGGAGAGCTGGCCCGAGGAACTCGGAACCCCGACTTCCCTTCAGGTGGAGTTTCGCAAGGGACTCCCGCGAGATGCCAAGTTCAAAAAGGACGTCGCTTCGATCACGGACCGGCAGTATGGCGAGAGAGTAGGAGTCTATAGGGTGATGGACGTCTTGAAGCAGGAGGGGATCCAGGCAAGCTTTTTCGTTAACGGCCACACGGTGGAGACTTTTCCCGGCCTGATGAAGCAGATTGTGGCCGAGGGTCATGAGCTTTGCTCCGAGAACTGGCGGCACGAATATGTGACCATGATGACCCCGGAAGAGCAGCGTAACGACATCAAGCGAACGGTGGATACATTCCAGAGGGTATTGGGGTTTAAACCCCAGGGCTACATCATGCCGGGGGAATTGCCCACAGACGAGACGCCTGGAATCTTAGTCGAGCTGGGCTATAAGTATTGGATGTGTTTTCTCCATGAGGATCTGCCCTATGTTCTCAAGGTAAATGGGGGAGAGATGGTTCTCGCCTCTTACGGCATCTGGACGACAGACCACAGGACCGGTCAGGCGGATTCCGGTCGAACCCCCCGAGAGCTGCTCCAGATCTGGAAGGACAACTTCGATTGGATCTACGAAGAGGGCGCAACTTATCCCGGATTCATAAGCCTGGGGCTTCACCCGTTTCTCATTGGCCGGCCCTTCAGGACTGTCATTCTAAGGGAGTTCCTCCGCTACGCCAAAGGACACCCGGGCGTCTGGTTTCCTCGGGGCATTGATATGGCAAACTACTGGTTCGAGAACTGCCGGGATAATCTGGTGGAAAAGTGGCCCAATTACGGAACCGGATTGGCGTACGAAAAAACCCTTGCAAAGTAGCAGATTCGATAAGCCTGTTTCGAAAAGGAGAAAACCATGTCAAATCGTTACTTATTCACACTGGCAACCTACCTAGTCCTTCTTTTTTCTCCCCTCCCGATCTTTGCCCAGGAGCTCAAGGCAATCGAGGAGGGGGCCAAGAAGGAGGGAAAGCTCAATCTCTATGGATCGATCCGCGAGGATGAGGGTAAGGCCATCTTCGACACCTTTGAGAAGAAATATCCCGGTGTGAAGCTCGATTATTTTCGCTCAAGCGAGGATAAGCTTGTGAGCAGAATCCTCACCGAGGCCAAGGCAAAAACTTATAACTTCGACGTTCTTATTACCACC
>Ga0209002_10004543_pt1 | contig 10906 bp, 9 predicted proteins | sample Rifsed16ft2_FD_184010 | JGI IMG/M metagenome (GOLD analysis project Ga0209002, IMG submission 184010) | Soil microbial communities from Rifle, Colorado, USA - sediment 16ft 2 (version 2) | ecosystem: Environmental > Terrestrial > Deep subsurface > Rock core/Sediment | place: Rifle, Colorado...
GGTGCAAGGGATCGAGCATCCGGTGGATCTGGCACGCCGCGTCATGGAACGTTCGCCGCACGTCTTGCTGGTTGGGGCAGGTGCCGTCGCTTTCGCCCGCGCGCAAGGGATCGCCACCTGCCCGCCGAAGTCACTGATCGTCGAACGGGAGCGGGAGCGATGGGTGAAAGCGAAGAGAAGTGGATCTCCCGTCGCCATGGACCCGGCCGACACGGTCGGCGCGGTGGCTCGCGACGAAAGCGGCCATCTGGCAGCCGCCACCTCAACCGGTGGAACGCTTCTGAAGCTGCCTGGGCGCGTCGGTGATTCCCCGCTGGTGGGCTGCGGACTCTATGCCGACGATCGTTTGGGTGCGGCGGCCTCGACGGGCTGGGGCGAAGGCATCATCCGGGTGGTGATGGCCCGGAGCGCGTTGGACTTCCTGGGCTCCGGAAGCCCCGTGACCGAGGCGGCGCGGCGAGCGATCGATTTGCTCGAAAGCCGCACCGGAGGAAGGGGCGGCATTATTCTTATGGCTCCCGACGGGAATCTGGGATTTGCGTTCAGCACGCCTCACATGGCGCATGCCTATCACACCGACGGCATGAGCGATCCGGTGGTGGGTCTTTGATTCGCTAGCTTGATCGGACCCAAGGCGTTTGTTAGCATGAGCGTCTCTCGAAGGGCGCGCCCTTAGCTCAGTTGGATAGAGCGACTGACTACGAATCAGTAGGTCGGGTGTTCGAATCGCCCAGGGCGCGCCATTTTCCTACGTTCCTGCAGCTGCGGCCCAAGGAAGCGAGTGGATTGGTGTTATCCCAGGATCGGCGGGGAAATCACTCGATGCCTGGGACGAAGGGAATCACCGACGTGATTCTTGGACTCGCTCTCTCAACCAGGTGTTGATGAGTTCCCCAGTGGAGAGACCCTTCTCGTCGGCGACTTCGCCGACCTGAGCGAGAACGTCGTCATCGATTGCGACCAAATGTCGCCTTCGCTTGATGTCGACCTCCAGATCCACATTCGGCATCTTGTCCAGATGCTCTCCCATATCGTGGGTGTCGAAGTAGTCGACGAGCTCATCCAGCGAACGCCATGGAGGGAGGCTTCGCGAGCTACGTTCTGTCATAGTACTTCCTCTCGTTGGCCGCCATATCTCTCCTACTACCAGATAAACCCTTCAATCCTCAAGGGTGTCTGCCTCTGGGCGGGCCGGTTCGCCGAATCGAGCGTAGAGCGCCGGCAGCAAGAAGAGATTCAAGAAGGTCGAGGTCAAAAGGCCCCCCACGATGACGACCGCCATGGGGTGCTCGATCTCCTGACCCGGCACGTTCCCGCGCACGACAATCGGAAGCAAGGCGAGCATCGCGGTCAAGGCGGTCATGAGGATGGGCGCGAGCCGTTCCTCTGCCCCGCGTAAGGCAAGCCGTTCGCCGAAGGGCTCGTCTTCTTCGGTCTCGAGATGCCGATAGTGGCTCACCAACATGATCCCATTTCGGGCGGCGATTCCGAGCACGGTGATGAAACCCACCAGCGAGCCCAGAGAGAGAACGCCTCCACTGAGGATGACGGCGAGGACGCTTCCGATGAGCGCGAAGGGCAGGCTCAAGAAGACCAGGAGAGAGGGGCGGGCGGAACGGAAATCCGCGTGAAGGATGAGAAAGATTCCCGCCACCGCCAGGAGGGAGAGAAACAGCAGGCGATTTCGCGCTCGGCGTTGCTCGGCGAACTCGCCAAGGAATTCCGGGTGATAGCCGGGCTCGAAATCGAGCGAGCGAACCGCCGCCTCGACGTCCCGAGCGACGCTTCCTAGATCGCGCCCCTGGACATTGCAGGTAACGTCGATGCGGCGCGAGGCTCCTTCACGGTTGATGACGTTGGGGGTGGGGCCCACGTAGATCTCGGCGACGTCGCCGAGCGGAACCTGCCCGCCGGAGGGCAGGTCGATGCGGAGGTCGCGCAACGAGGCAACGCTTCTCCGATACTTCGCGTCGCCCCACACCACCACGTCGATGGGCTCGCCCCCCCGGTAGATCTGGCCGACCTTGGCGCCCTGGAGAAGCGTGGTGGCCGCGTCGCGGATCGCTCCCGGGGTGAGGCCGAAATGCCGCGCTGACTCCGGTCTTGGCCGCACGACCACTTGAGGGACCAAGACTTGCTGTTCCACGTGGAGATCGCCGACGCCTTCGATGCCCTCCATGCTTTGAGCGACTCGTTCAGCGGTCTGGTAGAGCGTGTCGAGCTCGGGACCGTATATCCGCACCACGATGGAGGCGTCCGCCCCGGTAAGCACTTCCTTGATCCTTTCCTTCAGATAGGTCAGGAGATCGCGATAGAGCCCGGGGTAGCCGTTCACGACCTCCTGGACGCGAGCTACCGTTGCCTCGTAGTCCACACTCGGATCGAGACTGATCCAGAGCTCGGTGAAGTTGGGTCCCACGACTTCGTCGGCGGCTTCCGCGCGTCCGATGTGGGCGCCGAAGTTCCGCACACCGGGGATGCTCCGTAACTCTCGACTCGCCCGGATCGTGATCCGCTGCATCGCCTCCAAGGACGTCGCGGGTTTCTCCACCCAGTGCATGAGGAAGTCGTACTCCTGAAAATCCGGTAGGAGCTCTTCACCCAGGAAAGGCAGGCAGGCCAGCGTCAAGACGAAGGCCAGAGCCATCAGGCGCAAGGCGGCGTTGGATTTCCTCAGGACGCGGGGAAGCGCTCTCCGATAGTGGCGCTTCAAGAAGGTGACGAGGGGCGGCTCTCCGGCTTGTATGGCCGCGGCCCGCGGTAGAAGCAAGAGGCACAGTGCCGGCGTGAGCGTGAGAGCAACCACCAGCGACGCCAACATCGCCAGGATGTACGACAACGCCAGAGGTCGAAAGAAGGATCCCGACAAGCCCCCGAGGAAAAAGACGGGCATGAGGACCAACACCACGACCAGGCTACCGAAGACGACGGCGCTCCTGACCTCGAGGGAAGCGTTGAGAACGACGCGAATGGCGTTCTGGGGCGATGGGGAGGAGGCGTTCAGTCGCAACCGTCGCATGATGTTCTCTACGTCGATGATGGCATCGTCCACCACCTCGCCCAGGGCGATGATGAGCCCCGCCAAGATCATCGTGTTGATGGTGTTGCCGCGGTAGCTCAAGACGAGAATGGCGGAAAGCAGTGAGAGCGGTATCGCCAGGAGACTGATGAAAGCGGTCCGCCATTCGTAGAGAAAGGGTATGAGGATCGCGACCACCAAGACGCAGCCCGTGACGAGAGCGATCTGGAGATTGTCGAGGGACATCTCGATGAACGTTGCCGGGCGGAAGATCGTCGAGTCAATCTCGACGTCACCAAAACCCGGACGAAGGGCGTCAAGGGCCCTTTCAACTTGCTCGGTTACCGCGAAGGTGTTTCCCCAAGGCTGTTTCTCGACGATGAGCAGCAGGCCCGGACCGTCGTTGATGACGGCGTCGCCGATCATTTGAGCGTGTCCTTCGACCACGTCGGCGACGTCGCCGATGGTCAGGACGCCACCCCCTCGAAGCGCGATGGGCACGCGTGCCAATTCATCGGGAGTCTCGATGGCCTGGCCGTGGAAGATGGCGAGGCGCTGGTTCGGGGTATCGACGAATCCACCCGCGCCCACGATCAACGCCTGGCGAGCCGCCTGGACCACCTCCGCCAGCGTCACTTCGTTGGAACGCAGTCGGACGGGATCCACCAGCGCCTGGAGCTCTCGCACCTGCTCCCCCCAAATCGCGACGTTGGCCACACCCGGGATGGCGCTTAAACGGGGTCGGATGGTCCAACGAGCGAGTGAGGTCAGGTCGAGTTGGGAGAGGGTCTTCGACGTGATACCGATCTTCATGATGCGGCTGGTAGCGGAGAGGGGTGGGAGCATAACGGGAGGCTTGGCGACCGCCGGTAGACCGCCGGCCACGGTGCCCAGCCGCTCTTGCACCATCTGGCGGGCCGCGAACAAATCCGTACCGTCCTCGAAGATCAGGACCACCGAGGAAAGTCCGAGAACCGTCCGGGAGCGAATGGTGTCCAACCAGGAAACTCCGTTCAGCGCGTTCTCGAGGGGTATGGTGACGAGCCTCTCGACCTCCTCGGTCGCCAACCCGGGGGCCTCGGTCTGGACCTCGACGCGAACCGGCGCGAACTCGGGGAAGACGTCGAAGGGAGTCTCTCGAACGGCTCGAACACCCAGGACGATGACCATGGCCGCGGCGGCCACGATGAGGATGCGAAGCCGTAGGGCGGTGCGGATGATCCAATTCATGGGCGATCGGGTTAGTGCTTCAGGCGCAGAAGGTCAGTGCCCAACACCGAACTCCGTTCCAAAGAGCTCGGCCGCCCCCACGGTGACGATGGCCGTCCCCGCTGGTGGCGCGCGGCGGAGAACCGCCAGGTCTTCGACCACCCGGGCGAGCTCCACGCGCCGGCGAACGAAGACCCCGGGCGAAGGAGCCTCGTAGACCCAGGTCCCTCCGTCGATGTCGTAGAGGATCGCACCGTAAGGGACGACGAGTCCTTGGTCTGCTCCGTGAAGGGGCAGAGAAACGCTTACTCTCTGGCCCGGCTGAAAGTGACGCTCTGCATTGGGGAGTAGATAAAAGACGTCCACCGTGACCGCGACGGGATCGGCAATGGGTGGAGGAGTCCTTACCGGGTCGACACGAATGCCTTGCTCGGGCGGCGACGTCCCCAGGAGGCTTACGACCGCTTGCGCCTGTCGGTCGACATCGGAGAGATCGCCAGTGTAGACGGCCACGCGGATCCAGAGAGGATCCTCGGCGAAAACGTCGAAGAGCGGTCCAGACGCCGACACCGCCTGGCCCTCGGCAACGTAAGCCTTAGTAATCCGACCGCCGACGGGAGAGGAGACGGCATAGCCCTCGCGTTCGGCGCTGGGCTCGAGACCCGAGTCCCTGAGGGTATCGAGCTGGGCGCGCACCGATCGGTACGTCGCCTCCGCCACCGCGAGGGCCGCCTTGGCGTCTTCATACCGGCGCTCGCTCGCCGCCCGGGCTTCCAGAAGCTGCTCGGCGCGTTGGAGCTCCGAGCGCGCCAGCTCGAGACGCTCGGCGGCCTCGGTCTCCAGTCGAAGGGGGTCGCGTTCCGGAGATAGCGGCAGGAAACGAAAGAGCTCGCGACGTCCTTCTACCAGGGTGCCCGGCGCCGGGGGGCTTCCAATCACCACCCCCTCCATGGGAGCGGAGATGGTGAGCGACCGCCCGGGAGGTGCCATCACGTCTCCGCCGTAGACCTTGGCCCTTGAAATCTCACGAAGTTCGATGGGCGTGGTTTCGATCCCCAACCGGTCGGTCGCTTCCGGCGTCAGCCTAATCCGCGACAACTCGGACTCGACGGGTGGATTCTCGACCTGCGCCGGTGCCACCCTCTCGCTTGGAGCCTCACCGCAAGCAGGCAGCAGTAGAACAAAGGGCAACAGGGCAGATAGGCTGTGCTGTCTCGTCATGGTCATCGGTCTCAGGAGCGCGTTCGTTTGCTCGCTTCAGCGGGTTGAGTCGAGATCTTGTCCCACGGCGTTCTCCAATCTCGCCTTGGCCTGCGAAAGCCCGTAGGAAAGCTCGGCCTCCTGACGGCGGCCGTCGAGATACATGAGCCTCGCGTTCAAGACGTCGATCTGAGAAAGGTCGCCCGCGTCGAAGGAACGCTCCGCTCCGGTAAGCGTTGCTTCCAGGCTGGGGACGATTCCGTCGCGCCAGGCACCGAGCGACTCGGCGAGCTCGGAGTGTTTCGCATCAGCGTCACGTACCTCGGTCGCAACGCGATTTCGGACTGCAGCGTAGCGACGGATCGCTCGTTCCAGCTCCGCCTGTGCCATCGCTCTTCCTCCCTGGTTTCGATTGAAGACGGGAATTTCCGCCCAAATCCCGGGCCCCATCTCGAAACCTTCACTTCCCTCCCCGTTGGCGTCGACAATCGCGGAGATCTTCCAGTAGCTGCTCCGTTCCAGTCCGAGGCGCTCTCCTGCCGACTCGATGGCGAGCTCTGCGGCCCGGACATCCGGTCGCACCGCCAGGGCAGTTCGCACCAACGCCGCTCGGTCTTCGACTGGGCTCGGCTGCACCGGCTCCTCGTCCATGTCGAAACGGGGAGGAAGAGCGTCCGGCTCGAGACCCAGCAGGGAAAGCAGGCTCTGAGCTGCGGCGGTGGCTTGGAGCTCCCATCGCTGTGCCTCGTCCGACGAGCGTAGCGAGCGGATTCGGGAGGCCTCTGCTTCCAGCTCGCTCACATCGCCAACCCGGAGTCGGGCATCGGCGAGGTCGGCCAGCTCCCTTTCCGCTTCACCCACGTCCGCGGCGAGCCGTGCCAGGCTGCGAAGCCGAACCACGCCCGCATAGGCCACTTTCACGCCCTCGGCGAGGTTGAGCCCGTTCTCCACCAGTGAGTCCGCAACGCTCTCCGCGTTCAGGCGGGCCGCGGCGACGCGGCGCGGCCGTAGCCAGAGATCTTGGACTGGCCAGGTAAGGGCAAACTCGAGTTGTTTGGGCCCCAACGGGAAGAAGAGCGCCAGAAACGGATTCTGGAGCGCCCCCGCCTGTGCCAGCTCGGCCCGGGCGAAACCCAAGTCGGCGAGATCGGCCTCGAACTGCGGATTGTTCCAAAGCGCGATGGCCACCGCCTCCCTTTGCGAGAGTCCGTCTTGGAGGTCGACACCCTCGGGAGGCAAGGGATCGGTGACCGAGTCGGGACGCAGAGGCGCACCGGTGCGCTCGTGCAAATCGGCGGAAATATCCTCGCGACCGCGCGACGCCGTGCTCACACAGCTCGCGCCCGAGACCATGGCCAGGACGATGAGACAAGGGAAAAACGCGTTCTCGACGCGGATGTGTTGTGGCAATCGCATCATCGCTCCGACGCTCGAAACCGTTCGTTTGTTTCGAGCTCCGCGGCTACTTCTACACGATTCGGGAAATTCGTGCCAACCGTATCCCGGTTCAAGCTGGAGTCACCGCTAGGATATCTGGCGCAGGAGTTCAGCTATCGGTTCGACAAAGTCGTGCTGGGGTAGCACTTGCGGCGTGAGTTAGAAGGGGCCGTGCCTCTGGCACGCCGTGAGACCCTACGGGGCGCGGTGGACGCCGGCGAAGCTGCCGGCCGGGAGCTGGTAGGCCGGATACGCGCGAGCTCCTGCCCGTGGGTTGCGCGGCGCCGACACCGGTGAAGCTATGAGGTGACGGGCGGCTTGGGACGATGCTGGGGAGGCTTCTTGGTATGGGCTTCGCGGTACTCGTCGAGCTCGGAATCGCTGACCAGCATGTGCGACGGCGGCAAGGAGTCGGGACATGCAATCAGCTCACGCGCCAGCTTGAGAAAACAGATTTCCGGAGCATCTTGATACCGAACCCGTTTGGAAAGGAAGGCTCGGTTGGTGATAGCCACGGTGAAATCGTGACACTCGCCTTGTGGCTCCCTCACCAGCAGCCTATAAACGCGCGAGCTCTGGTTAACCGTAAAGCCGACATACTCGGGTCTGGTGGCCATATATCCCCCTCGCGAGTCGTCGAGGGGCGACAGGGCCCGTGCGGCTCACTAGTTAATTATAGCATCTCTAGGGCCGATCAGCCGCAGCTAATCGGACATCCGGGGCGGGTACCAATCCTTCGAGAACCGGTTTTTCGGAAACGACGTCAGGGCGGAGATCGCCACTCTTCGCTGACGCGAACCGCGAGCACTTTCCCCCGCGCGCACGCGACGTCGTTCGAAAACACGGTACAGTCCACCCAAGTCTTCTTGCCGTCCCGCTCCCGAACACGGGCCCTGACCGTCACCGGTTTGTCGATCGGCGTGGGGAGGAGGTAGGTCACGTTGAGCGAAGCCGTGGCGTACCAGATCGACTCGCCGGTTCCGATCTCCCTGCCTTCGCGTCGATAGGCGTCGGCAATCGCCGTACAGACACCGTGACAGTCGATCAAGGTGGCGATGATGCCACCGTTCAGGACGTGCGGCGGGCCGGCGGCATGATGCGGGGAAGGCTCCCACCTGCTCACCGCCTCGTCCCCGGACCAGAAGCTCTTGATTTGGAGCCCTTGGTGATTGTCGGCGCCACATCCCCAGCAGAGATTCTCCTTGAACTGGTTCTGGAAGGCTCGCTCGGTCATTGATGCCTCATGGGCGCATTGAAACAGCAAAGATCCCCGGAGTCAACGAAGCACCAGGGACCGCGCCGGGGCGGAAGGGAATTTGGTACACTCGGGTTTCCAGCAAGAGGGGAAGTGGGGGAATGAAGCAACTGTTTCGAGAGCCGCTCGTTCACTTTCTCGCCCTGGGCGCCGCCTTGTTCATTTGGAACGGGGTAGGCGGGAACGGAGCGGGAGCGCAGAATCAGATCGTGGTCACCGCGGGCCACGTGGATCGGCTCATCGAGGGTTGGACGAGAACCTGGCAGCGTCCGCCCACTCCCCAAGAAGTCGATGGAATGATCGAGGACTACGTTCGCGAGGAGGTTTTGTATCGAGAGGCCATGGAGATGGGGCTCGACGAGGAAGACACCATCATTCGACGCCGGCTTCGTCAGAAAATAGAGTTTCTCGCCGAGGACCTCATCGAAACCACCGCACCCACCGACGATCAGCTGCAGGAGTACTTGGTCAGCCATCCGGAATTCTTCCGTGTCGAGCCGAGGGTTAGCTTTCAGCACATCTATATAAGTCGTGACCGTCGCGGAGAGGGGGCGGCCGCCGAGGCGGAGAGACTGCTCGAGGTGCTCCGCACCGGGGGTGCGGGAATCGACCCCGCCGAGCTCGGAGATCCGATTCCTCTCCAGGGAGCGTTCGAGTCTATTTATCAGCGCGACGTGGTGGGGTTCTTTGGCGAGGGTTTTGCCTATGCTTTGATGCAGACCGAGGTGGGGCGATGGACCGGTCCGCTGGAGTCCGGTTACGGGCTCCACCTGGTGTTCGTTCGCGAGATGGTTGAAGGGCGTATGCCCGAGCTGGCGGAGGTGAGAGAGGCGGTGGAGCGAGAGGGGGCCGCTGCCCGGCGACGGGAATCCAACGAAGCCTTCTACCAGGGACTCCGTGACAAATACACGGTGCGCGTGGAGCTTCCCTCATGGGCCGAGGGCTCGGGGACCTCGCCATGAGACGCTTGCTCTGGATTCTCGTTCCGTCGATCCTGTGCGTCCCCCTGGCCCTCACCGCGCACGAGGCGCGTCCGGGTTTCCTGGAGCTCAGGGAGGTCGCCCCGGATCGCTTCGACCTCCTGTGGAAGCAGCCGGCGCTGGGCGAGATGCGCCTGCGGATCAACCCCGCGTTTCCGCCGTCCTGTACGCTCGCGGGAATGGGCGATCAGGAATTCATACCGGGAGCCCTTCTGTGGCGCACCACGCTGGTTTGCGAGGGAGGGCTCTCCGGCAAGTCGATCGCGGTGGTGGGGCTGGAAGCCACGCTGACGGATGTGCTGGTGCGCGTGCACCACGCCAACGGCGTGACGGAGACGCATCTGCTGAAGCCTACGTCCCCTTCCGTGGTCATCGGCGGAGAGGGCCAGGGACCCTCGGCCTATGTCACGCTCGGCATCGAGCATATCGTCTTGGGAGTCGACCATCTTCTGTTCATCCTGGGATTGCTCCTTATCGTCGAGGACCGTTGGATGCTCCTCAAGACCATCACGTCCTTCACGCTGGCCCACAGCATTACCCTCGCCATTGCCACGCTGGGTTACGCGAGTGCTTCCGTGGTGCCGCTCAATGCCGCAATCGCTCTGAGCATTCTGTTCCTGGGGCCGGAGATCGTGCGCTCGTGGCGTGGTGAGACGAGCTTCACCATTCGCCACCCCTGGGTCGTCGCGTTTGCCTTCGGCCTACTGCACGGCTTTGGCTTCGCGAGCGGCTTGACGGCAATGGGACTTCCTCGCGCCGAGATTCCCCTCGCACTCCTCTTGTTCAACGTCGGCGTCGAGCTGGGTCAATTGATGTTCGTGCTGCTCGTTCTGTTGATGGAACGTTCCTTCCGCACGCTCGAGATTCGGTGGCCGCGTTGGGCGGAGATGATGCCCGGCTACGCGGTCGGAACTCTGGGAGCCTTCTGGGCGATCCAACGCTCGGCGATCCTGTTCGGGATCACGTCATGAGCTCGCATCCCATGGATCGTCGCTTGCTCATCGTGCTGGTGGCTGCGATGGTCGCCTGGCCTCGACTGGCTCTCGCACACGTGCTGGGCGGAGAGGCCGCCGGTTTCTGGAGTGGGTTGAGCCATCCCGTCTCCGGTCTCGATCACGTGCTGGCCATGATTTCGGTGGGTCTTTGGGGCGCGCAGCTCGGCGCACCCGCGGTTTGGATGCTCCCGGTCACTTTCCCGATGGTCATGGCATTGGGGGGCATGCTGGGTCTTCTGGGGCTGTCTCTTCCAGGGGTGGAAATCGGGATCGCTCTGTCGGCCATCGTTCTTGGTTTCATGATCTTTCGAGAAGTGCATCCACCTCTATGGGTGGCAGCGGTCGTGGTGGGATTGTTCGCCATCTTTCATGGCCACGCGCACGGCACCGAGCTTCCCGCGGGACAAAGTGGTCTCCTTTACAGTATCGGCTTCGTGGTTGCGACCGGACTCCTACATGCCACCGGGATTGCCATCGGCCTCCTACACCGCTGGTCAGCGGGGAAGCTCGCCCTTCGTGCCACTGGAGTCCTGGTGACTCTAGGGGGCTTGGCATTTCTCTGGAGGGCCATGGCGTGAAGTGGGGAAGAACGCTTTCCCGCCTGGCGGTCGCCGCAGCGACACTCTCGGTGTGGCTCCTACCAGCAGATGCGAGCGCTCATCTTGTGAACACGGGCTTCGGACCCTTCTATGATGGTCTCTATCATCTCTTCCTCACGCCGGAAGATCTTGTCCCCGTTCTGGCCTTGGCGCTCCTCTCCGGGCTCCGGGGAGCACGATTCGGACGCTGGGCCCTCTTCGTTCTGCCGGCC
>Ga0209002_10004552_pt1 | contig 10888 bp, 5 predicted proteins | sample Rifsed16ft2_FD_184010 | JGI IMG/M metagenome (GOLD analysis project Ga0209002, IMG submission 184010) | Soil microbial communities from Rifle, Colorado, USA - sediment 16ft 2 (version 2) | ecosystem: Environmental > Terrestrial > Deep subsurface > Rock core/Sediment | place: Rifle, Colorado...
CGGGTTCAAGGGATCGTCGCGGCGGTCGGTAACCGAGGCGAGCGACAGGGCCGAGATCCGGGTGTTGCGGAATCGCCGATCGATCTCCTCGATGTCCACCTGGAGCTGGAAGACTTTCGTCTGGTCGAAGCGGTACCGGAAGAAGAGGTTCTGATCGAGGCTTACCCTCTTCGAGAGCTGCAGACCGACCCCGACGCGGTTGTAGTCGAAGCTGGAGCGGTCTTCCTCTTCGGCGAAGAAGCTCACGAAAACCGGCGCCGGGTAGCCGAAAACGTCCTGCTGGCGATAGGTGGTGATGAACCTGGCGCCGCGAAAGCTTCCCCGGGTGAAGAGGCTCACCGAGCGGTTGCGGCCGAGGAGGTTTCGGCGGGTGACCTCGATCTCGGCGCGGGCGAGCTGCTGCTCCTCGTAGCCGAAGCCGTACGCGAACGTGGTGCGCGGGCCCTCCGAAAGCGTGATGAGCACGTCGCTTCGAAGGGTCTCCGGGTCCGGAGGGAGGGGCTCGATGTCGACGCTCCGGAAGAGGCCCGAGCCCACGAGGCTCTGCCGCGTTTCCGCAATCGCCATCGGAGACAGCGGCTCGCCGGGCTCGATGGTGACCAGCCGTCGCGCCGCCGATTCCTTCGTCACCCTGAGTCCCGCGAGGATCACGCGGTCGACCCGCGTGCGCTCTCCCTCGCGGACGACGAAGGTGACGAGGGCACTCTCTCCGCGGTCGTCCAGGGCGCCCCTCGCCACTACTTCGGCCGCGCGGAAACCCTCGTTGCGATAGAGCGTGAGGATGCGCTCGCGCGCGGCGACGACCTCGGACGCGGCGAAGGGGTCCGCGGGCTCCATGCGAGCGGCTTCGAGGACGGCGCTCGGTTCGAGGGCCGTCGCCCCCTGGAGCTCGACTCGGTCGACGAGCGCCCGGGGCCCTTCCTCCACTCGAAGAACGAGAGTGACGAGCCCCTCGGCTTCGGGATCGAGCCGCTCCAGGCTATCGACCCGAGCCTGATGGAAACCCTGGCTCTCGAGATAAGTGCGCACCTCCTTGAGATCGGCCTCCCAGGTCTTCTGGCGGAAAGGGGCGGAGCGGACCCGCCGCCTGGAGCGCGTCACCAGAAGTCCGCGCACTTCCTCCTCGGAAGCCAACCGGAGTCCCTCGATCTCGACCGCGGCGACCTCGAACCTCGGGCCGGGATCGACCAGGAAGTGAAGGACCAGGTGCTCTTCGTCGCCGAGGATCTCGCGCTCGACCGAGACCGCGGCGCCGCGATGGCCCTTGTCCTTCAGATCCTCCTCGAGGTTGACTCGGGACTCCTCCACCAGGTCCTCGGTAAATCGAGCCTCGCTGAAGAGGGGCACGAGCTTTGAGAGCTCCTTGTCGCTGAAATCCCATCCGTCGACCTCGATTCGAACCCGCGGGCCCATCGTCGGCGTGATGCGCACATCGACCCGTTCGTTCTCGGCAGGCGTCTCCGCCACCGAGACCTGGGCCCCGTAGTAGCCGAGCTCCTTCCACTGCGCCGCGAGCGACTCGATCTTCTGGTCGAGCTCGCGGCGGGAATAGGGAGCACCCTCGGCAAGGGCGAGCTCGCGGCGAACGTGGGCTTCGATATGAGAGGGGACGCCCTCGATCGTGAGTGTCCCTAGCCGCGCGCGGACGCCGGGGGCGACATGGAACACCACCACCGCCATCGGAGATCGAAAGGAGGCCTCGGGCTCGACCCGTGCCCAGAGGTAGCCTTCCGAGCGCAGCAGCACCGAGAGCCTTTCGGCGGCGGCGGCGAGCTCGTCGACCTCGAGCGGGTCACCGACGCGGAGCTCGCTCTCCTCGAGAAGGCGCGAGCGAAGGTCCTCGAGGGCGGGCTCGCGCTCGAGGCCTTCGAGCTCGACTCCCGCCACTTCCAATCGCGGGAAGAGCCGAAAGAGGACGGAGACCTCTCGGCTTTTCTCATTGGCCTCATTGGCTTCGCCGGTGTCGCCCGCGGGAGAGGCCTCGACCTTGATGTCGCTGAAGACGCCGAGGGAGAAGAGCTGCTGGATCGAGCGCCGCACCGCCTCCGGACGGTACGGCTCACCGGGAGAGAGCTCGATGAGCTCACGGACCGCCTCGGGCGGCGGACCGCCTGGATGTTCCAGCCGGACTTCCCGGATGACGCGCCCGCGATAGCTTTCGGTGGCGCCGGGGGCAGCCTCCTGTCCGGAGGCGAGCCCGACCACCAGCACCAGAAGCGCCGTCATACTCAGAAGCTCTTTCGGAACTTCACGTCGAGCCCGACGTCCCCTTCCTCGTCGCGGGACAGGATCCAGGACATCGGTCCCTCGGGCGTGTACTCGATCAGGATGATCGCTTCCGTGGCCGCGTTCAGGTTGGTCGAGTAGTTGATGGCGAGCGCCCGCGTGATCTGCTTTCCCAGACTCACGCGGGCGGTGGGGTTCGCGAACTGTCCCACGAGGAACGGATTCACGCTGAATCGGTCGAGGCCGAAGAGGCGCTCGGCGCGCTTTCCCACCTCCTGGGAGAGCCGCTCGGTCAGGAGCGACGCCACGCCGACTCCGGCGAGCTCCTCGGTCTCGTTCCCGACGAGGGTATCCAGAATCTCTCGGTCGCTCGCCCCCGCGAGGAGGCGAAGGATGTCGACGGTGCGCAGCGGGGGATCGGAGCTGAGCTCGGGATAGAAGCGGTCGGGGGTTCCCGTGAGCCGAAGCTCGACGCGGTAGCTTCGCACCCGAGTCTCGGCGGTCAGATCGACGAAGGGCTCGAGCTCCTCCGGATTCACGAAGTCGACCTTTCCCGAAGTGATGTCGTACCGCTGGCCGAGGAAGTAGATCTCCCCCCGGCTCGCTTCCGAACGGCCGAGGAGCACCGGCTCACCCAGAGTTCCGCGAAGCTCCAGCTCCGCGCTCGCGTCGACGACCGCGAGCGAGTTTCGGACCTCGAGGCTCTCGGGTGCCCGAATCCGGACGTCGAGCCGCAGGCCCTTCAGAAGCTCGTTCTCCGCGAAGTCCGAGAAGAGCGCCTCTCCTTCGCGATCGGAGAGGATTCCGGAGACCAGATCGTACTCACGGGTCCAGAGGGCGTCGGTGAGAACCAGATTTCCGCTGACCATTCTCTCGGCCGGGCTTCCGACGAGAGAGAGCTCGCCCTCGAGCGTCGCCACCAGACCCTCGGGGTATCGAAGCCTCACTCCCGAGCCCTTGACCGTGAGGTCCACCGAGCCGGGGCGGAAACCCTCGAGAGCGATGGTCCCGGTGATGACGACCGGTCCCGAGCCGAAGACGGCGTCGAGCTCGGGGACGCGGAGAGTTCGATTGTCGAACACCACGCGGCCGCGGAGCCCGCCGATCGCCTGGCGAAAACCCTCGAGCCGAATCGAGCCGCCGTCGAAGTCGGCGTGGCCTTCGATCGAGGGCCGCTCGAGCGTTCCCGTGATTCGGGCGGAGAGCGTCGTCTCCCCGGTGGTCGCGACCTCGGGATAGAAGCTCTGGAGTAGTCCGAGACTCACGACTCCCTCGGCCTCGACCTCGAGCGAGGAGTCCTTTAGGTCGAGGCTTCCTCCGAGAAAGAGGCGGCTTTCCGCTTCGGAGAGCGCCATTCTCGAAAGCTCGAGCCGCCCACCCTGGAGATACATCCTTGCGGGGGTTACGGAGGCTACCCGGTAGCCCGGGCCCTCGAGAACGAGACTCGAGACCTCGGCCTCGACCTCGGCCAACTTCACCGGATCCTCGGAAGCCATCGGAATTCGATAGTCCGCCTGTCCGTTCGAGGTAACGGTCAACATCAAGGGGGTGGAGGCGCTCCCGGGGGAAAGGCCCAGCCAGGGAGCGATATCGAGCTTCTCCCACTCGAGGCGACCGCGCGCAAGGTAGTCGCCCTCCAAGCGGACGGAGGTTTCGAGCGTGACCTCCGCGGTCTGGCGCTTCAGAGTCACGCCCAGCTCCAGGTCCTTCCCGAGGACGCGGCCTTCGACAGCGGCCTCACCGAGACCGAGACCTCGAACTTCGATCGCGTCACCGCGCCCGGTGAGACGAGCGACGGGCTCGTCGTAAGTTCCCGAGAGCTCGATCTCCCCGTCGATGACGCCTCTGAGCGCGACCCACGGTGGAGCCATCCCCTCGAGCGTGAGCCGTTCGGCCCTCACGACGCCTCTGACGCCTCGGCTGTCGATGTCGAGCTCGAGATGACCGTCGAGAACGGCGCCCCGGCGAGCGATGGAAAGGGGATCGAGACGAATCCGGCCTCCCTCGAAAGTGAGACCAGCCTTCCCGCTCGAAATGTCGAGGCCATTCACGCGTCCCTCGGTGAGCTCGAGATCGGCGCCGCCTCCGAGGCGGTCCTGACGGCGGGAAGCGGTGAAGCTACCGGACAGAAATCCTTCGACGTCGTAAGGAAAGGCGAGGACCGACGAGAGCGAAGGGACCGGCCAGCGCGAGAGATCGAGGTCCAGATCGAAGTTCCTTTCGCGAACGGGCCCGAGGAGGGAAAAATACCCGTGACCCGATAGAGTCCCACCCTCGAGGCCGGCGACGAGACCCTGGAACGTCACCGCGTCCCGCGAGACGAGGGCTCTCGTTCGCATCTCGCCGAGCTCCAGGGTCTCGAGCCTCAGATCCTCGGCGACGAGCTCCCCCTCGAAGACCAGGCGGGGCAGACGCTCTCTGAGCCGGCCTACCGCCCTCCCGCTTCCTTCGATCCCCCACTGGTTCAGAGGAAGAGCGTTCTCGGCGGCCAAAACCCTCTGGAGCTCCTGCTGAAAAGCGTCTGCGGCCGCGAGGTCGGTCGAGGTGAAGTCGATCGAAAGACTCGCCGGGCCCTCGCGCGGATAGGTCCCCGAGAGCGTTCCCGAAAGAAAGGGCGTCTCGAGCTGGAGCTCCTGGATCTCGAGCTTGCGTTTTCCGACCGCGGCCCTCGTTCGAAACGAAACGGGCGTCGAGAACAAGGCAAGGTTTTCGCTCGCGGGTGCCACTCCCTCGAGCTCGAAGGAGCCCTCGATCTCCTCGAGCCTCTCGGCGGCGAAGGTAAAGTTGCCTTGCCCCGACAGCCGCGACTCCAGCGGGCTCATAGACCCACTCACTCCGGAGAGCCCATAGAGGATAGTCCCGAGAGACGCGCCCTCGAGGTCTAAGACCAGAGACGCGGGATGCTCGGCCACGGGGAGGGGCTGGTGAAGCTGGAGCCTCGCGCTTCCGGCCGCGAAGATTCCCCGGGCGTAGCCCATCGACAGAATCGAGCGGTCCCAGAACACTTCCCCGCTCCATTGGGAGACGGGAACTCCGGCGACGCGTCCTTGGGGCAGCACCAGCGTGCCTTCGAGAGTTTTCGATTCCGGCTCGACCGTGAGCCTTCCGCGGAAGGAGGCCGACCCCTCGAGGACCGTCGAGGCGCCGTCGAGGCCGAAGACCGCCTGGGCCAGACGCCCTGAGTCGCCCTCGGCTTCGATGTCGAAGCGAGCGCGCACGCCTCCCGCGAAGCCGATCTTCCCGGTGGCCCGAAGGCGGCCGAAGTCCGCCGTCGCGGTGCCCTCGCGCAGAAAGAGCTCGTTCGGGACGAGCTCGAAGTCGGCAGCGACCGCCGCCGGGAGCTCTGGCTGGTTCTTGATCCTCAGGAGACCTTCGTCGTAGGTAAATCGGCCCTCATAGCGACCATTTCTTAACCGGGTCACATGCATGGCCACGTTGGTCGCCTGGAGGGCCCAGGGTACTCTCCGGTTCTCCATCCGAAGAACGGCTCTCGAAACCGAGATGCTGTCCGCGGCGAGCGTGATTCCCGCAAGCTCTGTGGCTTCCGTCCGGCCGCTCGGGAGCACGACCCCAGTTTCCCTGTCCTCCACGAGAGAAATCGTCAGCCCTTCGAAGACCAGCTCGCTCCACCGGAGCTCGAAGTTCAGGAGGGACGCAAGACGAAGCTTTCCGCGGACCTTCTCGAGCTCCAGCACCCGGTCATCCCGGCCCGGCGCTCCGATCGAGATATCGCGGAGCTCGAAACCATAACGCGGTATATTTAGGTAAATACTGCCCACGGTCGCCGGCGCCCCGGAAAGATCGGTCAGCTCCGTCTCCAGGGCCTGCCGAAGTTTTTCCGGGTAGTCCCAAACGAGTAGATACCCCGCGACAAGAAGGAGAAGCACGGCGAGGAACGACGCGAAAATTCCAATCGCCCACCCCAACAGCCGAAGAGCACGACGGCGGAACGAGCCTAACACGGCAAATATACCTATTTCGGAGAGGGCACGAGGACGTAGAGCCGCTCCCGAGCCTCGATGGCCTGGCCGGCCTCGACCGCAACCTCGGCAACGACGCCGTCCTCGGGGCTTCGGAGCTCATTCTGCATCTTCATCGCTTCGAAGAGGAGAACGGGCTGGCCCGCGGTTACGGACGCCCCGGGGGAGACGAGAACCTCGACCACTTTTCCCGGCATCGGGGACTTCACTTCAATCCGACCCGGAGCGGAGCCTCGCCGAACGACGTTCGCGGTCGGGGTTTTCGTCGCGAACCGGAATAGAACCGTTCCGATGGCGACTTCGATTTCAGATTCCCCGCGCTCGACGAGCGCTTCGAAAGAGCGGCCGTCCTCGGTGACGACCGACCAGACCCGGGCTTCGGGACCCCGGACGAGGGTCGCCCCGGCTCCCGGCCGACCGGATTCGACCCGATAGCCGCCCTCGAGCCGCTCGATCCGGACCGAATGCAGCTTGCCGTCGGGCACGCCATGGAGCTTTCTTACGTGGTTCTCGCGCCTCATGACCGCCGCCTCATCACCTCGCGCACGCCGGCGAGCTTCCAGGGCGAGGGTGAAACGCTCGCCTCCCCGTACGATTCCGCGAGGGCCTCGCGCTCTTCGAAGGCGGCCGCGGCGGCGGCGAGCGCCGCGGGGAAGAGATCGGGGAATTCGGCAGGCATCGAAGCCATCTCCTCCATCCAGTGCCGGTCGACGAAACCCACGTCCATCTCGCCGGAAACGAAGCGCTCGTCCGAGAGCATGCGCTCGAAGAACGGGAGCGTCGTCGAGATCCCCTGGACGCGATACTCGCGAATCGCTCGCTTCGCCCGGGATATGCATTGGGAGCGGTTCTCTCCACTTACGATCAGTTTAGCAATCAGAGGGTCATAGTGGGGCGTCACCCGCTGGCCCTGGAAAACCCCCGCGTCGTGGCGGATTCCAGGGCCTTCCGGGGGTCGATAGACCGCGAGCGTCCCCGCCGTGGGCATGAAGTTCTGGAACGGATCCTCCGCGGTGATCCGGAACTCCATGGCCCAGCCTCGCCGCGAGAGCTCGGCCTGAGAGAAGGGGAGCGGCTCTCCCGAGGCGATCGCGAGCTGGAGGAGCACGAGATCGAGACCGGTCAGAAGCTCGGTCACCGGATGCTCCACCTGGAGGCGGGCGTTCATCTCGAGGAAGTAGAAGTTCCGGGCAGAGTCCACGAGAAACTCGACCGTCCCCGCGTTCTGGTACCCGGACGCGCGCGCGAGCGAGACCGCGGCCTCTCCCATGCGGGCGCGAAGCTCGTCGTCGAGAAAGGGCGAAGGCGCCTCCTCGATGAGCTTCTGATGGCGTCTCTGGATGGAGCACTCGCGCTCGAAGAGGTGGACGACCGAACCTCGACCATCACCGAGCACCTGGAGCTCGATGTGACGAGGCCGCTCGACGTACTTCTCGAGATACACCGACGGATCCCCGAAGCTCGATTGGGCCTCGGATCGAGCCTGCGCGAAAGCGGAAGGGAGGTCTTCCCCACGCGCCGCGCGCCTCATTCCTTTCCCGCCTCCGCCGGCGGTCGCCTTCATCAGGACGGGATAGCCGATTCGGTCCGCCTCCCTCTCCGCCGCGTCGAGAGAATCGAGCGGGAGGGAGCCGGGGACGACGGGGACGCCCGCCCTCACCGCCACCGCGCGCGCCCGGGCCTTGTCGCCCATGAGCGCCACGGCCGAAGGCGGAGGTCCGATGAACGTGAGGCCGTTGTCCCGACAAGCCGCGGCGAACGCCGCGTTCTCGGCGAGAAAGCCATAGCCTGGATGGATGGCTTCGGCGCCGCTCTTCCTCGCCGCCTCCAGGATGGCGGGAATCGAAAGGTAGCTCTCCGAAGACGCGGCGGGTCCGATGAGATACGCCTCGTCCGCGAGCCTCACGTGGAGCCCGTCGCGATCGGGTTCGGAGTAGACGGCGACGCTCTTTATTCCCGCATCCCGTAAGGCGCGGGCGATCCGGCAAGCGATCTCGCCGCGGTTGGCGATGAGGACTTTACGGAACATGAGCCTGCCTAGAGCGGGATGTTGCCGTGTTTCTTCGGCGGGTTCGAGTCTCTCTTGTTCCTCAGAGAACGAAGCGCCGTCGCGATCTTCGCGCGGGTCCGTCGAGGCGGGATGACCTCGTCGATGTATCCTCGCTCCGCGGCGACGTAGGGATTGGCGAGCTTCTCCCGGAACTCCGCAACCTTCTGCCGGCGAAGCTCGTCCGGCGAGTCCGCCTGGGCGAGCTCTCGCTTGTAGAGAATGTTGACCGCGCCCTCGGGCCCCATGACGGCGATCTCCGCCGTGGGAAACGCATAATTGAGATCGGTGCGGATGTGTTTGCTCGCCATGACGCAGTAGGCACCGCCGTACGCTTTGCGAGTGATGACCGTGACTTTCGGCACCGTGGCCTCGGCGTAGGCATAGAGAAGCTTCGCCCCGTGGCGGATGATTCCTCCCCACTCCTGGTCGGTGCCGGGGAGAAAGCCGGGAACGTCCTCGAAGGTCACGAGCGGGAGCCCGAAGGCGTCGCAGAAGCGCACGAAGCGCGCGCCCTTCACCGAAGCCTTGATGTCCAGGACTCCCGCGAGGACCGCGGGCTGGTTGGCGACGATCGCGATCGGACGGCCCTCGATGCGGGCGAATCCCACGACGAGGTTCTGGGCGAAGTGCTCGTGGACCTCGAGGAAAACCCCGTCATCGACCACGTGCCGGATGAGCTCCTTCATATCGTACGGCCGCTCGGGCTCCTCGGGTACCAGTCGATCGAGGCTTTCGTCCTCACGGTCCCAGGGATCGGAGCTCCTCTTCGCCGGGGGCTCCTCGAGGTTGTTGCTCGGAAGATAGGCGAGGAGATCCCGGATGCGCTCCAGGCAGTGGCGGTCGTCCTCGGCGAGGAAGTGGGCGTTGCCCGAGACTTCGTTATGAGTCGATGCCCCGCCGAGCTTCTCCATCGAGACCTGCTCGTGGGTCACGGTCTTGATGACATCGGGACCGGTGACGAACATGTAGCTGGTGTCGCGCACCATGAAGGTGAAGTCGGTGATCGCCGGGGAGTAGACCGCTCCGCCGGCGCAGGGTCCCATGATCGCGGAGACCTGAGGAATCACTCCCGAGGCCAGCGTGTTCCGGAGAAAGATATCGGCGTAGCCCGCGAGAGAGACCACGCCCTCCTGAATCCGAGCGCCGCCCGAGTCGTTGAGGCCGATGACCGGGGCGCCCTGGCGCATCGCCAGGTCCATCACCTTGACCACCTTCTCGGCGTACGCTTCCGAGAGCGACCCTCCGAAGACCGTGAAATCCTGGGCGTAGAGGTAGACCAGGCGGCCGTCGATGCGCCCGTACCCGGTGAGGACGCCGTCGCCGGGAATGAGCGTCTTCTCCATCCCGAAGTCGCGGGAACGGTGGGTGACGAGCTGCCCGAGCTCCTCGAAGCTCCCTTCGTCGAGAAGGGCTTCGACGCGCTCGCGCGCGGTCAACTTGCCGGAGGCGTGCTGCCGTTCGACGCGATCCTTGCCCCCGGCCTCCAAGGCGCGCCGGCTCCTGTCCTCGAGCTCCCGGTTGCGACTCTCTGACATCGCTAAGTACTTCGCGGCTTCGCTAGGCTAACGAATGGGAATGAACGCAAGGGCGCAAGGGTACGCCGAGTAGGGCGCAAAGGAGGAAAACCAATACCAGGGGGATACGGGGACAGGAGAGATAGAGAGATAAAGTGTCCAATAGGTCCTGATCCATCTCCCCATCCCCTCCCATCTCCTCATCCCCTTGTATTTCTTCTTTGCGCCATTGCTTCTTTGCGTCTTTTGCGTTCATTCCCCATGTATCTTGGCTTAGCGGCGACACGTTACCGTATCGACGAATCCCGTACCCGGCCGCCGCTGGCGCGGCCGTCAGACCGCGGTCCCGATCTTCTGCGGTTTGAGCGCGGGCTCCGCTTTCCTCCAGTCCTCGAGAAAACGCGCGAGACCGATGTCGGTGAGAGGGTGCTTCAAAAGAGACTGGTAGACGTTCGCGGGCATGGTGGCGATGTCTGCTCCGACGAGCGCCGCCTCGATCACGTGAAGCGGGTTGCGGATGCTGGCGACCAGGATCTGAGTCTCGAAGCCGTAGTTGCGATAGATCTGCTTCACGTCCTTGATGAGCGCCATCCCGTCGATCCCGATGTCATCGAGGCGTCCGACGAAGGGGCTCACGATGTAGGCGCCGGCCTTCGCTGCGAAGAGCGCCTGGGGCGCGGAAAAGCAGAGGGTGACGTTCGAGCGAATGCCGTCGTTCTTGAGCTCGCGCACCGCCTTGAGCCCCTCCGCCGTGAGCGGGCACTTCACCACGATGTTGGGCGCGATCTTGGCGAGATCGCGTCCTTCGCGCACCATTCCCGGAGCATCGGTGGCGACGACCTCGGCGGAGATGGGGCCATCCACCAGGGCGCAGATTTCGGAGAGGACGTCCAGGTAAGGCGCCTTCTCCCTGGCGAGAAGACTGGGATTGGTGGTGACGCCGTCGACGAGGCCCAGGGAAGCCGCTTCACGGATCTCATTCACGTTGGCCGTGTCGAGGAAGATCTTCATGGATTTTCATCCTTTCGCGACAGGAGACTATAGCATTCTTAGTGTGCTCGCCTCGCTCTTCATCAATGCGCTGGGGCCCCACCCCCAGCGCTCCAATACAGGCGCCC
>Ga0209002_10004553_pt1 | contig 10886 bp, 7 predicted proteins | sample Rifsed16ft2_FD_184010 | JGI IMG/M metagenome (GOLD analysis project Ga0209002, IMG submission 184010) | Soil microbial communities from Rifle, Colorado, USA - sediment 16ft 2 (version 2) | ecosystem: Environmental > Terrestrial > Deep subsurface > Rock core/Sediment | place: Rifle, Colorado...
GTCCAGATCGGCCAAGGGGGAAAGGCGTCTCTCGTCGATCATCGAGATCGCGAGGACCTCGGCGTCCCACGCGCATCCCGCCTGGTCCAGGAGGCCGCTGGCGGACGCCATGGAGAGGCTGCACGTCCGGCTGCCGAAAAGGCGGAGCGCCAGGTACTCCCAGAAGCCGCCCCAGGCTTGAGTGCGAGTGAAGGTTTCCGGATGCTGCGTCGCGAGCCAGCGAAGCCGGGCGGGGAAGAAGGTCGGATGGAGCGGGCAGCCGGTCCGGGCGTGGACCGCGCTCTCGTCCAGTTTTTGCCTGAGCTCGCGCGCGGCGCCGTCGCTCCTGAGATCGGCCCACGTGTAGCACGGGGTCAGCGGCTTGCCGGAGGCGTCCATCCCGATGAGGCTGTGCCAGAACATGGAGGTGGCCACGCCCCGGATCTCCGTCGCCCGCGCTCCGGCGCGGCGGAGGCATCCGTCCAGCACCCGGCACACGGCGGCGAAGAGGCGCTGGGGGTCCAACTCCGACCCTCCATCCGGGGTCGTGCGGGGCGCGTAGGAGACTCGGGCCTGAATCCCCCTCAGCGCCCGCCCCCGGCGGTCGAACAGGAGGGCCCGCGCCGAGGACGTCCCGACGTCCAGAGCCAGGATCAACGGAGGCTCAGCCCGTGTCAGCCGGCCGGCGGTCATAGGCATTCTCTACGCTCTGACCGGCACTCTGTCCAGAAAATCCGCTGGGAAGGAGTACCATAGCGTCATGAGCCAGAAGCAGTGGGAATTGCTCGGCGTGAGGGGCTTGGCGGCGACAGACGAGAGCGCCGAAGAGTTCACGGGGACGCTGCTCATTCATCCCGTCGGCAGCGCCGAGCCGGTGGAGGCGGTCCAGGTCCGCGTGAAGCGCTCCATCCTCGCCGAGCTTCAGACCAACTTGAGCCGCCTCCTCAAGCGCTCCACGCGCTTCACCCCGCCGCCCCTCCCTTGACAAGCGTTCGCGGGCCCGTCTAGCCTCCAGGCAGAAGGAGGTGTGCGGCATGGCCCTTCCCCCTGCGGTTCAGGCGCTCTGGGACGATCTCCGGGCGGCGCGCGCTGAGGTCCTGAAGGAATTGGAGGGCCTCACCCAGGCCCAGGCGGACTGGCGGCCCGGGGACAAGGACTGGTGCATCGGGGAAGTCATCCACCACGTCACGCTGGCGGAGGTTGCCAGCGGCAAGCTGACGACCAAGCTCCTCCGGGAGGCGGAGGCTCAGGGGAAGCTCCAGCCGTTCCCCCCGGCCCTGACAGAACTGACGCCGCTTCCCCCGGCGCCGAGCGGGGGACCACCTGAGGCGCCGCCGCACATCTGGCCCGAGAAGAGCGGGCCCATCGGGGAACTGCTCGCCGAGATGAGGAGCGTGCGCGAGCGGACCCGGCAGAACATCGGGCGGCTGGCGACGGTGGACCCGCGGCCGCTGAAGTGGATCCATGTGCCTCTTGGCGAGCTGAACCTGGCTCAGGCCTGGACGATCATCCTGAATCATGACCGGATGCACCTTCAGCACATCAGGAAGATCAAGGCCTCGCCGGGATTTCCCGAGCGCTAGGCTTCAGCCCAGCGCCTTCAGCTCCGCCTCCGACCGCTCCAGCCAGAACCGCATCTCCATCTCGCGGAACAAGCCGCTCGCAATGGTCAGGTGCTCTCGGGCCTTCGCACGTTCCCCCGTCCGGCGGTACAACCCGCCCAGCTCCAGATGAATCTGCGCCACGAGCGGACGCATTCCCAGCTCGGCGGCCAGGGCGAGGGCCTGGTGGTAGTGGTCTTCGGCCTTCTCGACCTCCGGGGGATCCCGGTGAGAGGCGATTTCGCCGAGGAGCCGGAGCGCCCATGCCTCGTATCCTCGTTCCTTGCGGTCATGGCTTCGTTGGAAGAACTGCTGGGCGAGCCGGATTGCTTCCTCGAAGCGCCCCTCTCGAAGGTACGCCTCGCTCAGATAAGCCAACCGACGTCGATAGTACCCTCGTTCCCTGGCCATCGCCCGCTCCAGAAGAGGCAGGGCATCGCCCATTCGTCCCGAAAGGGCATACGCATAGCCCAAGGAGGACTCGATCGTGCCGAACCACGTCGAGAAATTCCCGGCCTGGATGAGTGCAAGGATGCGCTCCAGAATGGGGATGGCCCTGTCCAAGTCTCCCCTACGCAGGTGGAGATAGCCCACGCCAAAGTAGGCGGTGACAAGGTCGAATGGGCGGTCCGCTGCCTCGGCGAGCCGGACCGCTTCTTCTGCCGGCACGACTCCCTCGGCGAACTCCCCCAGTTCGGCAAGGCTCAAAGCCAGCCAGGCACGGGAGTGGATGGGAAGGGCCGATCGGCGGAGCGGCTCGGGGAGCGACTCCTGGTCGAGCGCCTCCACATTGCTCCGGAGAACCTCGGCCGCCCGACGATGATCGCCCAGGGCGTCGTAGAGCTCGCCCAGGTGGAAGTTCGTCGCGGCCTGGAGAGCCAGATCGCCGGTCGCCATCGCGATCTCCAGGGCGCGCTGGCCCGATCTGATGCCCCGTGTGTTGTCACCGGTCAGCCAGAAATACTGCGTCATGTGGGAGAAGACCCGCCCCAACCGGCGTTGATCGCCGAGGCTCTCGGCGAGCGTCTCAGCCTGGCGAAGGTATTCGAGGATCCGGCCAAGCTCACCGAGGATGTGCAGGGAACTTCGGAGGTCGAACCGGAGGTCTATGGCCTGCTCGAGCGTGCCGCGACTCTCCGGGAGGTGGGCGAGGGCTTCCAGCGCCTGCTCGAAACACGCCACCGCCTCCCGGTGGGCCGAGCGGGCGGCCGCCTTGGCCCCGGCCTGACGAAGGTAAGCAACGGCCTTTTCCCAGATCTCGCCCCGGAAGGCGTGGTGGGCGAGCCTGTCCACCTGCTCGGCCAGGCGGTCGGGATAGACCCCCTCGATGGCCTCCACGATCCGGGTGTGGAGAGCCCGCCGGCGCTCGTGGAGGAGGCTCTGGTACGCGACCTCGTGGGTCAGGGCGTGCTTGAAGGTGTACTCGAGCTCGGGAAAGAGGGTGGTCTCGTAGAGAAACTCCGCGGCCTGAAGGTGCCCGAGCCCGCGGCGGAGGGCCTCCTCCGGTAGGTCCGCAATGAGGTGGAGAAGGGAGAACGGCACATCCTTGCCGATCACCGCAGCGGTCTGGAGCAGCGTCTTTTCCTGCGTGGGGAGCCGGTCGATCCGGGCCGCCAGGACGGCCTGGACCGTGGCGGGGACCTGAGTGCGCTGCGGCGCCTTCGCCAGGCGATAGGCCCCCCGCTCCCCGATCAGGATCTGGGTTTCCACCAGGGTGCGGACACTCTCCTCCAGGAAGAACGGATTTCCCTCCGTCCGCTCGATCAAGAGCTTCTTGAGCGGCTCGAACCCGGGATCGTCGCCCAGAAGGGCTCGGAGGAGCTCGTCGGCGTTTTCCGGGGGAAGCGGGTCGATCCTCAGCTGGGTGTAGTACGTTTTCGATCCCCAGCCGTGCCGGTACTCGGGGCGGTAGTTCACGAGGAGAAGGAGCCGTGCGGTCGGCAGGGCCTCCATCAGGCCATAGAGAAGTGCCTCGGTCTCGGCGTCGATCCAGTGCAGGTCCTCGAACACAAGGATCAGCGGCTGGACCTGGCTCTCTCGAAGCAGGAGGCGCTTGACGGCGTCCAGGGTCCGCTGGCGGCGGTGGTCGGGATCCAGGGCCTGCCACTCGGCGTCCTTGACCGCGACATCGAGCAGCGCCTCGAAGGCCGGCAGCGCCGGCTCCAGCGCCCTGTCCAGGGTCAGCAGCTTGCCGGTGACCTTCTCGCGGACCTTCCGCGCCTCGTCCCGGGTCTCGATCTGGAAGTAGGCCTTGAGCAGATCGATGACGGGCAGATAGGCGCTGGCCTTGCCGTAGGAGACGGAGCCGCTCTCGAGGATCAGCCAGCCCTGGGTCCGGTGGGAGCGGGTGAACTCCCAGAAGAGACGGGATTTTCCGACTCCCGGCTCGCCGACGAGCGCCACCACCTGGCCGTGGCCGGCCCGCGCCTTCTCGAGGGCGTGACGCAGTGTCTCGAGCTCGGGATCGCGCCCCACGAAGCGCGTGAGCCCGCGCGCCGCCGCGGACTGAAGCCGCGTTCTCGCCGGCCCCGCTCCCGCCACCTCGAAGACCTCGACCGGACCGCTTAGGCCCTTGATGGAGACCGGCCCCAGCGGCTTGACCTGGACGTAGCCCTCCGCCAGCCGCAGGACGTCGGCGGTGATCAGGATGGATCCGGGCATCGCCATCTGCTCCATCCGGGCGGCCAGGTGGGTCGTCTGCCCCACGGCGGTGTAGTCCATGTGGAGATCGCTGCCGATGGACCGCACCACGACCTCCCCGGAGTTGATCCCCACCCGGATCTGGATCGGGATCCCCTCGGTCCGCTGGACCTCCTCGGCGTACCGCTTGACGGATTCCTGCATCCTGAGGGCCGCGTAGCAGGCGCGCACGGCGTGGTCTTCGTGGGCCAGGGGCGCGCCGAAGAGCGCCATGATCCCGTCGCCCAGGACCTGGTTCACCGTGCCCTCGTAGTGGTGGATGGCCTCCATCATGCGCTCCAGCACCGGGTCGAGGACCTTCCGCGCCTCCTCGGGGTCGCGGTCGGCGAGCAATTCCATGGACCCCTTGAGATCGGCGAAGAGCACAGTGACCTGCTTGCGCTCGCCTTCAACGGTGCTGCGGGAGGTAAGAATCTTCTCGGCGAGATGCGGGGGCGTGTAAGCGTCAGGGGACGCGAATTTCGCCGTGGGTGGGCCCCCGCCGAGCGGGACGCCGCACTCGTGGCAGAACTTATTCGCCAGCGGGTTGGCGGCCTGGCATGCGGGACAGACGGTCTCGAGCCGTGTCCCGCACTCCCCGCAGAACTTCGCCGCTTCCGCATTCTCGTGCTGGCACCGGGGGCACTTCATGGCAAGGCGAACGTGGCCCCCTCGGTGCCGGGGATGAGCTGGAACGGGAGGTCGAAGGCGCCGCGCGCTTCGTCCACCAGACGGTCGAGCGCCCGGTCGTCGTTGCCCGGGTCGTGGTGGAAGGTGGCGAGCCGCTTGACCCCCGTCGCCTCCGCGAATCGAAGCGTGTGGATGATCGAGCTGTGTCCCCACCCTACGCGCTGCGGGTACTCGGCATCACTGTACTGGGCATCGTGGATAAGCAGGTCGGCCCCCGCCGCCAGGTCGAACCCTGAGGTCCAGTCCGATTCACCCGGGAAGTGGCGCGCGCCGAGGGCCGGCTCGTGGTCGGGCAGGTAGGCGCACGAGGCGGTGCCGTCGGTGATCCGGTATCCCACCGTCGGCCCGGGGTGACAGACGAGGGCCGCAGTGACCGTGAGCCCGCCGATGGCGAAGCGCTCGAGGGGGACGTCGTGGAGGGTGAGGCGGCACGGGAGGTCCCGGACCCGGACGGGAAAGAGGGGCGGCGAGAGGTAGCGGGAAAGGCGCGCGCGCATGTCGAGGGTGGTCGAGGGCGGTCCCCAGATATGCACCTCCTGGCCGGGCTCGTCGAGGGGTCGGAAGAAGCCGAGCCCCTGGATGTGGTCCATGTGGAGGTGGCTCAGGAGGAGATCCACGCGCATCTCAGGTCCCACCCGACCGCCGAGCCGCCGGATTCCGGTTCCGGCGTCCAGGACGAGGAGCGTCCCATCGGCGCCCCGCACCTCGACGCACGACGTATTCCCTCCGTAGCGAACGGTCTCCGGCCCCGGCGCCGCCACCGATCCCCGGGTTCCCCACAGCGTGACTCTCACGGGCGGCTCTCTTCCCAGAAGATGACGACCGCCCCCAGATGCCGGCCTCCCTGCCCCTCCAACGGGAACGCGGTAGCCGCAATCCTTCTGACGATGCCGTCGAACGCCTGGATCCGGAAGGTGCGGTGGGCGGCCTGGTGCTTCTGGAGGGCGATGACCAGCGGGCGCGCCTCGAGCGGGAGGGGCAACCCATCCTCGGCGGTGAGCTTGACGAGGGAGTAAAACTCCTCGAGCGGGATCTGGCCCGTCTCGTCGAAGCGACGGCCGAGGATCGCCTCGGCCGGCTCGTTGTAATAGAGGAGGTTCCCGGCCGGGTCGAAGAGCAGGATCGGCATGGCGAGGTAGCTCGCCAGCTGTCGCATCAGGATGAGCTCGACGGCTTTCTGGGACATATGAGCCTCCGCGCTCAGGCGACGACCCCGAGGTCGCGCAGGCGCCGGATGGCGGCCGCGTCGTAGCCGGCGGCGCGCAGCACCTCGTCCGTGTGCTCGCCCAGATCCGGCGCCCGGGTCGGCGGGACCCTCGTCTGGTCCGCCACCTCGATCGGACTCATGACCGTGCGCAGGCCCGGGATTCCCGCCCCCTCGAGAGGCGCGAGCGTCCCGGTCGCCGCCATCTGGCGGTCGTCGCGAAGATCCTGGAGGCGGACGACCGCCTCGAAGGCAATGTCGGACGCTTCCAGGGTCGCCTGCCACTGGGCCCAGTCCTTCTCCGCAAACACGCCGTCGAGGATCTTGACGAGCGCGGGGGAGTTGGCGTGCCGCGCCGCCATCGTCGCGAAGCGCGCGTCCGCGATCAGGTCGGCCCGTCCGATCCCGCGTGCGAAGCGCTCCCAGTCCTTCTCCTCGGTGAGGAGCGTCAGGACGAACCAGCGCCCGTCGCGGCACTGGTAGAGGTTGACGAGGGCGTTGAGCGCCTGCTCGCGGGGCGGGCGTTCGACGAAGGTGGCCCCGCACAGCAGGGCCTGGATGAGCACGCTGTTGGCCCAGGCGCCGTTGGCCATCAGGGACGTCGAGACCTTCGCGCCCCGGCCGGTGCGCTCGCGCTGGTAGAGCCCCAGCGCGATGGCGCCGAACAGGGCCACGGCGGTGGGGTGATCGCCCATGCCCGGCATGGAGCTGGTCGGCTGCGCTCCCGCGGGCCGCACGAGATCCATCAGGCCTGAGCGCGCCCACCACGCGTTGACGTCGAAGCCGGGCTTGGTCGCTTCCTCGCCCACCTCTCCGTACGCGGTGAGCAGGGCGTAGATCAGCCGCGGGTTCACCGCCGACAGGTCCTCCCAGGCGAGCCTGAGGCGGGCGAGCAGGGCCGGCGGGAAGTTCGTCAGGAAGACATCCGTCTGAGCCGCGAGCCGGAGCAGCACGTCGCGCCCCTCCGGTTTCGTCACGTCGAGGGCGAGGCTCTTCTTGTTTCGGGAGTCGAGCAGCCAGGAATAGTTGTGCTCGCTCAGGGGCATGCCCGGGAGGCGGGGCATCTGGCGGTAGGGATCGCCCGCCCCGGGGGGCTCCACCTTGATCACCTCGGCGCCGAAGTCGGACATGATCGTTGCCGCGGCCGGACCGGCGATCCAGCTCCCGACCTCCAGGACCTTGATGCCGTCGAGGGCGCGCCCGCTCGCGCTCATTCGGACGCCCTCAGTTCGGCCTCAGCTTGCTCCAGCCAGAAGCGCATGTCCATCTCGCGGTACATGGTCTTGGCGCGAGCCAGGTGCTCCTGGGCTTGCTGGCGCTTACCCGTTCGCTGGTAGAGCATGCCAAGGCCGAGGTGGCAGTGGGCAGCCAGCGGGCGCATGCCGAGCTCTTCGGCGAGCCCCATGGCCTGACGGTAGTGTTGTTCGGCCGCCTCGGCGTCGGGAGGATCCGGATGGGACGCGATCTCGCCCAGGAGGCGGATGGCATGCGCTTCGTCTCCACGCCAGCCTCCCTCGCGAGCAACGCTGAGGGCTCGCCCAGCTATCTCGACGGCCTCCGCCGCCCTACCGGCAAGCAGGTTTGCCTCTCCCAGGTAGGCGGCCAATAGCGGGCGGGAAGCGCCCCGGAGTCCCATGGACTCCAGGGTGCTGAGAGCTTGATCCAGCAACGAGAGGCCTTGGGCGAGGCTCCCTGAATGCGCATACGTGGCGCCGAGATAGGCGTTCGTGATGGGCACGAGGACAGCAATGTTGTACTCGCGACACACGGCGAGAGCGCGCTCGTAGAGGGGCCGCGCTTCGGTGAGTTCCCCCTTCAGAAGGTGGACATGTCCCCGGCCCCAGTACGCGAGGACCAGGCTGTAGGCGTGGTCGAGGGCCTCGGCAATTCGGATGCCCTCCTGAGCGTGGGCGAGCCCCTCGTCGAACTGACCCCGCTCAGCCAGAGACTCCGCCAGCACCCAGCGGGCCATCACTGCGGGGAACCCGGTGAGGCCGCAGCGCTCACGGCTCTTGTCGCCCTCGAGCAACGCGATAGCTTTCCTGAGAAAGCCCTCGGCCGCAGCGTAGTCCCCAAGGCCGTTCTGAGCCCATCCAAGGTAAAAGTTTGCGCCGACGCGCATCGGAAGATCGTCGAGGGCTTCGGCGATGGCCTCCGCCGCCTGGGCGGCTTTTCGCGCTTCTGACAAGTCGCCGGTTACCCGAAAATAGTGCGCCAGGTAGACGGAGACCCACCCGAGCCGCCGCTGATCGTTGAGCGTGCTGGCCAGGCTCTCGGCCTCCCGGAGGTACCCGAACAGGCGCTCGATTTCGCCGAGCGGGAAGAGCGACGTTCGCAGGTCGAAGCGAAGATCGATGGCCTGCTCTAGCGCCTCGCGGGTCTCCGGGAGGTGCTTGAGCGCTGCCAGAGCCTGCTCGAAGTACGCCACCGCCTCGCGGTTGGCCGATCGTCGGAACGCCTTGGCGCCGGCCTGACGGAGGTAGGCCACCGCCTTGGCCCACGCTTCGCCCCCCAGAGCGTGGCGGGCCAGGAGCTCGACCTGCTCGCCCAGGCGCTCGGGAAAGAGGCGCTCGATCGCTTCCATGATCCGGGCGTGGAGGCTACGGCGGCGATCGTGGAGGAGGCTCCCGTAAGCCACCTCGTGGGTCAGGGCGTGCTTGAAGGTGTATTCGAGGTCAGGGAAGAGCCGGGCTTCGTAGAGGAACTCGGCCGCTTGGAGCTGGGAGAGCCCGCGGCGCAGGCGGTCTTCGCTCTCCTCGGCGATGGCCTGGAGGAGGGCGAACGGCACGTCCTTGCCGATGACCGAGGCCGCCTGGAGCAAGCGCTTGTCCTCGAGGGCGAGCCGGTCGATGCGGGCGGCCAGGATCGCCTGGGCGGTGGCGGGAATCTGAAGGCTCCCGACCGGCTTCGCCAGCCGGTAGGCCGCGCGCTCGCCCGCGAGGACCTGAGTCTCGACCAGGGTCCTGACGCTTTCCTCGAGGAAGAACGGATTCCCCTCGGTGCGCTCGATCAGGAGCCGCTTGAGCGGCGGGAGGCTCCCGTCGTTCCCGAGGAGCGCCTCGAGTAGCTCCTCGGCGCTCTCGGGGGGCAAGGGGTCGATCCTGAGCTGGCGGTAGTAGGTTTTCCCGCCCCACCCGTGCTGGTACTCGGGACGGTAATTGACGAGGAGCAGGAGCCGCGCGGTCGGGAGGCTCTCGACCAGGCTGTCCAGCAGGGCCTGGCTCTCGGGATCGACCCAGTGGAGGTCCTCGAAGATGACCAGGAGAGGCTGGACCTGGCTCTCCCTGAGCAGCAGCCGCTTGACCCCGTCGAGGGTCCGCTGGCGCCGCTCGGGCGGGTCGAGCCGCTCCCATTGGGGATCGTCCGCCGGAACGTCCAGGAGGGAGAGCAGCGCAGGGAGCGAGGGCTCGAGCGCCCGATCAAGGGAGAAGAGCTTGCCGGTCACCTTCTCGCGGATCTTGCGCGCCTCGTCGCGGGGCTCGATCTGAAAGTAGGCCCGGAGGAGGTCGATGACGGGGAGATACGCGGTGGCCTTGCCATAGGAGACGGACCCGCTCTCGACGATCAGCCACCCCTCCGTCCGATGCGAGTGGGTGAACTCCCAGTAGAGCCGGGACTTGCCGACGCCGGGCTCGCCGACGACGGCCACGACCTGCCCGTGCCCGGCGCGCGCCCGCTCCAGGGCCTGGCGCAGCTGGTCGAGCTCGGCCTCGCGCCCCACGAAGCGGGTGAGGCCCCGGGCGGCGGCGGCGTAGAGGCGCGAGCGCACCGTTTCCGCCCCGACGACCTCGTAGACCTCGATCGGGGCATCGAGCCCCTTGACCGGCCGCGGTCCCAGGGGCTTCACCGCGACGTAGCCTTCGGCCAGCCTCAGCGTCTCCGGCGGAACCAAAATGGAGCCGGGCAGTGCCATCTGTTCCATGCGCGCCGCCAGGTGCGTCGTCTGGCCCACCGCCGTGTAGTCCATGTGGAGGTCGCTGCCGATGGAGCGCACGACCACTTCGCCTGAGTTCAAGCCGACCCGGATCTGGAGGGGAATCCCTCGGACCCGGTGGACCTCCTCCGCGTATCGCTTCACCGTCTCCTGCATCCTGAGCGCTGCGTAGCATGCGCGCACGGCGTGGTCCTCGTGGGCCAGCGGCGCCCCGAAGAGCGCCATGATCCCGTCGCCCATGACCTGGTTGACGGTGCCTTCGTAGCGGTGGACGGCCTCCATCATGCGCTCGAGAACGGGGTCCAGGAGCTCGCGCGCCTCCTCGGGGTCCTGCTCTGCAAGCAGCTCCATGGACCCCTTGAGGTCGGCGAACAGCACGGTGACCTGCTTGCGCTCGCCCTCCAGCGCGCCCTTGGAGGTGAGAATCTTCTCGGCGAGGTGCTTGGGGGTGTAGCTCTCAGGGGAGGCGAATCTGGCCGCGGGGGCGCCGGGGGTGAGCGCCGCCCCACACTCGCCGCAGAATTTCTGGGCGGGAGCGTTGGACGCCCCACAAGCAGAGCAGACAGACGCGAGGCGTGCTCCACAGTCCCCGCAGAACTTCAGGTTGGCGGGGTTCTCGTGCTGGCACCGGGGACACTTCATGCCGGAGCCTCCTTGAAGTGCGCCAAGATTAGCCCGCGTTCAGGGAGGGGTCAAGAACAGTCTCCCCTTGAGGTTCGGCGGGGGACGGACGTAGAATGAACGCGCCATGTCTGGCCGCATTCGCGTGCTGAGCCCGGTGGGGGAGGCGAGGCGCCAC
>Ga0209002_10004554_pt1 | contig 10884 bp, 7 predicted proteins | sample Rifsed16ft2_FD_184010 | JGI IMG/M metagenome (GOLD analysis project Ga0209002, IMG submission 184010) | Soil microbial communities from Rifle, Colorado, USA - sediment 16ft 2 (version 2) | ecosystem: Environmental > Terrestrial > Deep subsurface > Rock core/Sediment | place: Rifle, Colorado...
AGCACTTTACATCGGTTCCCGATCCTCGCGTCCCGAATGATCGTGTTTGGACCAACGACATTCCATTCGCCAATCTCAGTATTTCCATGAATGTATGTATTTGGCAGGACCGTCGTATCCCTGCCAATCTTCACACCCATATCGATATAAGTCGACGCGGGATCCATCATGCTTACACCGTTCAACATATGCTCCCGATTGATGCGCACACGCAGCGCGGCCTCTGCCTCACTCAAATGGATGCGGGAATTGATGCCGATCGTTTCGATAAAATCGTCATGTACGACGGCTTGCACAGGTAAATCATCCTTTACTGCAATTTCAACGATATCCGTCAGATAATACTCGCCTTTTTTGGGATTCTTCCGGATGCGATGCAACGCGTCCCATAACCAATCCGCTTTGAAGCAGTACGCGCCCACATTCAATTCCCGGATCTCTTGCTGTTCGGGTGTGGCAACATATTCCTCGACGATGGCCTCCACGGTCCCATCGGCTTTTCGCACGATGCGCCCGAAGCCGCGCGGGTCGTCTGCGATAACGGTCAGCAGGCTAAGAGGTCCGGAATTGAGGCGCTGGGTTTCGAGGAGGCGTTTGAAGGTATCCCCGCGCAGTAACGGCATGTCCGCATAGGTGACGATCACATAATCCGTTTTGCCCCTGAGCAAGGATTCGGCTTGCATCGCCGCATGTCCCGTGCCAAGTTGCGGCTCCTGCAAAACACATTCCGCGCTGTCGCCCAAATATCTTTTCACTTCTTCTGCGCCATGACCCACGATGACAACCGGTTTTTCCGTTGCAACATCCTTCAACGCTTCAAAAACATGCCACAACATGGGTTTCCCACATAATGGATGTAAAACTTTGGGCAGATCAGATTTCATACGTGTGCCCTGCCCCGCGGCCAGCAACACAGCGGTCACTTTCATAAACAACTCCTGCGAACAGAAAACAGGCTCACCCGCGTTGCAAGCGAAGCCTGTCTACTGCTCCCTGCCAAACAACCAAACCATCCCCATGCTTTTTGAAAAGAGGTGAAAGCGAAATTGATATTTACGCAGTACCCTCTAGAAAATAAGCCCCGCGTAAGCGGGAAATAGGCTGGGGCGCCTGGATTCGAACCAAGATCCACAGCTCCAAAGGCTGGTGTGCTGCCCTTGCACCACGCCCCAGTGCGGACGAATTGTATCATACTCACAGAAGACGGAATAATCTCACTTCTTTTTGAATGGGCCAATAAACTTAAGCGGCCCCGTTACATTAAGGTTTCCTGATCCTTTTCCCGGAGTCAGCCCCAGTTTACGGGCCTCCTCATAGGTGATCACGTCGGGATTGGTCGGGATATTGCTGGTCTTCTCGACCGCCTCATCCCAGAATGCATCGATGTCTTTGACCTTCGACTTCTTGTCTGCGGAGGCGAACAAAGCGTCGAGATCCACTTCAGGCTCGGGTTCATCTGATTGGAGAACCGTTTCAGGCTCAGGGAGGGTTGAGTCCGCTGCCATGGTGATGGGCGCCACCCCGAGCGATTGCAGAATATGCTCAACATCAGCGCGCACAAAGAGCATCCCCTCCACAGTTTGCAGGATGCGGTCAGCCTTGGCAAGATCCTTGCCAGCCAGCAATAACGCATGAGAGGAATCAACCGGGATCAGAACCAAATCATGATCTCCGCCGCGGAAGACGTGATAGTTTTCCGGATGATCCTGACGGATAAACCGGGAGACTTTCAAGCCTGCCCCGTAAATCGCCACTAATGCAGAGAGCAGTGAAACTTCCATACTGCTGTCGTATAGATCCCCTGCGCGTGCCAGCACACGGCCACGGTCGCTGATCAGGAAGACCGCATCGGCACCGATCTTCTGGCGGAAGCCAGTAAGCAGTTCAGATAAACCCTGACGATGCTCCTCTGCTCCCGCGCTCATCTCGGGCGGGAAGATCGTGCGCACCAGCCCCAGACTGCGCTCGACCGCATCCAGAAAATCCGCAAGCGGAATGGGTTTATCGAAGATGGCGACCGCGCCGGCTCCGAGCATTTCATCGCGCGCTTTGCGTGCCGTCACGCCAGAGATGAAGATCACTTTCAAGTCCGCATTCCGGGCGCGGACCTTGCGCATCATCTCAACACCCGAGATGCCTGGCAAGAGATAATCCGCCACGAGCAGATCGATCCTGCGGCGCGAGGCTTCGAGCAGTGCCTCCTCCCCGGAGGGTGCGTCGATAATATCCAGTTCATGGCCGAGCGTTTGCAGGGCCGAGTGGAGCAGCCGAACGATATCGCGCTGATCGTCAACGAGAAGAATACATTGAGGAGACATATCGAATTCCTCTCTTTATTTAGTACGCAAGCCAGCAGGCCGCCCAGTGCTCAGGGCTTACTTCGAGCAATGGCGGTTCCTCGTGCGAGCATTTCTCAATTGCCACCGGGCAACGCGGATGGAAGCGGCAGCCCTTCGGCGGGTTGAGCGGGCTTGGCACGTCCCCTTTTAAAATAATGCGCTGTCTCTTCAGGCGCGGATTCGGAACCGGGATGGCAGACATGAGCGCCTGGGTATACGGGTGCAACGGGTTACGGAACAGTTCCTCACGCGTGGTCAATTCAACTATCTTGCCTAAATACATCACCGCGACGCGGTCCGATACATGCTCTACGACAGAAAGGTTATGAGCAATGAACAAATACGTCAGCCCGAATTCCACCTGCAAATCCTTCAAAATATTCAATACCTGCGACTGTATGGATACATCCAGCGCAGAGACCGGCTCGTCACAGATGATGAACCTGGGGCGAAGAGCCAGGGCGCGCGCAATGCCAATACGCTGGCGCTGCCCACCGGAGAACTCATGCGGGTAACGTCGGGCATGGTAATCCTCCAGGCCCACCTTCTTGAGAGTCTCACGCATAATCTCCACGCGCTCTCTGGGCGTGCCGATCCCATGAATGTGCAAACCTTCGATCACTGAGTCGCCGATCGGTACGCGCGGATCGAGCGAAGCATACGGGTCCTGAAAGATGATTTGCATGTCGCGGCGCACGGCTTTCAAGTCTCGCGGCTTCAGCGAAAGCACATCCTTGTCATCGAACTTTATGACGCCCGAAGTTGGCTCGATCAGCCGGAGCATGGTACGCCCCACGGTGGTTTTGCCGCAGCCGGATTCCCCCACCAGCCCCAGCGTCTCGCCTTTTTTCACCACAAAACTGACATCATCCACTGCCTTGAGATGGTTGACCACGCGTTGAAGCAGGCCTGCGCGCACAGGGAAATATTTGACAAGATGATTGACTTCTACAAGGGTCTCCCCTTTATGGTTGTTACTTTTTTGCATCCTCAATGCTCCAATAAGGGGAATGTATCAACTGACCTTAAGCGGCGCAACATGTCCCTCCGCGTTTTGATATAACCAGCAGCGTACCTGATGCCCGGGTTTTACCTCTTCGAGTTCAGGCTTCACTTCAGCGCAAATGGTGCATGTGTACTTGATGCGTGCCTGGCAGCGCGGTGCGAAACGACAGCCCGGCGGCAAATTGATGAGGTTGGGGACAGAGCCTGGTATCACATCCAGCCTTTCCTTGATCTCACCCAGAACGGGGATGGAACCGATCAATCCCTGAGTATAGGGATGCAAAGGCTCATCGAACAGCGAGTTGACATCTGTCTGCTCAACGATCTCGCCTGCGTACATCACTGCTACACGTTCAGCCATCTCTGCCACCACGCCCAGATCATGCGTAATGAGGAGGACCGACGTTCCCATATCCCTGCGCAGGTCACGCATCAGATCGAGGATCTGCGCCTGGATGGTCACATCCAGCGCTGTGGTCGGCTCATCCGCGAGCAACAACTCTGGCACACAGGCGAGCGCCATCGCGATCATGACACGTTGCGCCATGCCGCCCGATAGCTCATGCGGATACGCATCCACGCGCCGCTCGGGATCGGGGACTCCAACCATCTTAAGCAAAGCCACAGCGCGCTTGCGGCCCGCCTCTCTTCCCAGATCTTGATGAACGCTCAACACCTCACTCAACTGATCGCCGACTCTAAATACAGGGTTAAGCGCGGTCTGCGGCTGTTGAAAGATCATCGAGATGCGGTTGCCGCGTACTTTTATCATTTCATCTTCAGATAGGTCAAGCAGGTTTTCACCATCCAGCAAAATTTCCCCCGCATCCACCCTGCCCGGCTTGGAGATCAGACGCATGATCGAAAGCGATGTCACACTTTTACCGCAGCCGGATTCGCCCACCAATCCCAATACCTCGCCGGGATACACTTCGAAATCCACCCCGTCCACCGCGCGAACAACGCCGTCTTCAGTGTAAAAGTAGGTCTTGAGTCCTTTGACTTCCAATAAAGGTTTGCTGTTATTCATTTCAAAAGGCTCCGACGTCCAGGAATGAAAGCATTATAGCAAAATTTTCGAATCAAGGTCCACATCCCTCCGCGTAATCGAATGCTTCGATATCAGCCAGCGCGGAGGATGAGGATGGGTCCAGCGTGAATCCACAAAAATCCGGGCGGGCCGCGGCAACTCTGAGGCGCAGGTAAAGAGGGATGGACGGCAGGTCAGAAGCGAAGATCGCCTGGGCTTCCTGATGAGAAGAGTCATATTCAGGATCTGTGGGGAGTGATTGAAGAGCTTTCTGGCAGGCGGCATCAAAATCAGGGTACTTATAACCGCTCACGTTCGTGCCGACCCAATGATTCGCGTCTGTTGGAATCTGGGAAGTGGTGAACCAACTGCATTGAGGCTCAAGGCTGTTCACACCCATCGCGTACTCGGCCAGGTCGAACTGACGACCGAAGAGAGGACCCTCAGGGCCCTGTGCATAGAAGTCAACCGCTGAGTAATAGATGGGATTCAAACCAATGCCACATTCACCCAGAGATTGAGTGAATATGTCGGCAACTTGATGACGTTGGGTTGCAGAAGTTGTCAGGTAATTGAGCACGAGGGGTATGTCAAGGCGAACGTTCGGGACCCGGACTGCGTGGCGCGGCGTGGAGGGATCGTTATCATGATCGAGCCAGCCGGCCTGCTCAAGGAGTTGATTGCCTGCGGCTGGATTGAATTCATAGGTCTGGATATTGCCGTTATGCAATGGATGGTCTGACGGAATGTAGCTGTCGGGCACCTGCGAAAGACCGAAGAGCACCGTATCCACCACCTTCTGACGGTCAAGGCACAAGGCAACTGCCTGACGCATGAGCACGTCTCCAAAGAAATCGAGGCGGTCCCCATTCGCTGTCGCATTGTAGCCATCGTCATAGGATGCAGGAAGGATCCCAATCCCAAGCCATTCCATGGTCATGGTCTGCGCGGTCAGCAGCTTGGCCTGGCCGTCTGTTTGCATTTGCTGGAGCAATCCCACCTGCCCGTCGAGGCGGATGGAAGGATCGAGCACATCACATGTCCCATCCAGGAGCGCGGTAAGTGCGGCATCTGCAGCGGGAGTGATGAGGAAGGTCAGCTCGTCAAATTTTGGCAGTCCGCTATCCGCACGGAAGTAATTGAGGTTCTTGATGAAGTGCAGGCTCTTGCCGGCTTCCCATTCGTCAATGATGTAGGGTCCCCATCCGATCGGCATCTTTGAGGCAATTTCTTCTCGTAGAAGTTCAGCAGGTGTAAACTGGCTCCAGGCATGTTCAGGCAGAGGCATCCAAAAATTGGTATAGTAATCAGGATCGATAAAACCGGGCTTGCCCCACCACTGGCGGGTGTGATCGTCGGCGGCTTCATAGGTCTGGGTTCGGTCTACAACGAATTTTGAAACGGCTGTGTCATCGTCGGATGCAAGCCCGAAGGAATAGACCGAATCACTCGCTGTGAGAGGCTCACCATCCGACCACATCAGCCCTTCGAGCATTGTAAAGGTAACGACGAGTTGATCCATCTGTATGGCGATGGAACCATCGTAAGTGATCGCACAATCATCACTGCGACATCCGCTTGGACGCACTTTGTCACCCGTACTAAGCAACACAAGATCCCCGCTTGAATCTACAACCTCCGTGCCAGCAGTAACAGTGATCGGACTCACCTGCGCGTCGCCATCCTCAAGGTTCGGGATCTTTTCGAGGATGATCGATTCATATTCGTATTCGACGACATCCATCGGACCGTCAAAGATTGCGGATAAAACGCTGCGCGCCGCGGAATTCAAACTGCCGTACGGATAAAGCGTGTTTGGCTCCTCGCCAAGACAGATCGTCAATGAACGCACAGCAGGTGTCGGCGTACCCGAAAGGGGAGGCGTAGGAGCCGGGGTTTCGGGAATAACGGGGATCTCAGTCACCTGCGGCGCGCAGGCTGGAAGAATCAAAGCGAAAATGAAAAGAGCAGTCAGAACATTCTTATAATGCGATTTCATGAGACCTCCCTCTAGATTGTAGTCGTATTTCGGGATTTTTTGAGGACGAACAGCAAAGCTGAGAGTAATAAGAACACACCGATCAGGATGACCCAGCCATCCCTCCCGCCTCCGATCGGGGCCTCAGCCGGCTGAGGCGTTGTGACGGGAGTCAGCGCGGCGCGCGGAATCCTCACATCGCTCGCATTGGATTCATTCAACTCATTAACGTCATTCCAAAGACCATTCTCCCGCAGAATGAATGCCGTCACCCGCCAGGCTTCGTCTGCCGTGAGACTACCCGGCTTCCAGAATGGCATTGCAGCGCGGATATAGGAGTTGAGCTGCGCGGCATCGGAGAATTTTGCCAGGGCACTGTGCGCGATCACGGCCGGAACCTTTGTTGGAAGTGTAAAGCCAAACTCATAGGGCCGCTCACCATGACAGCCGGACTGCCAGCAGTTGACCTCCTCGGGAGGATAGGTCTCCCGAAACTCTGCGGTCAGGCCCTGGCCCCGGTCTCCATGACAAGGCAGGCAATAGAGCCAGTAGTCCTGAGCACCCTGGTCTGCCTGGGAAGGCTCGGCGGGCAGGGTAGGTTTGAGGAGTCGCTCGAAGGGAGACAGGGTATTGACCGGCGTTGCCTGTTGGTTAACTGAGGCTGCCGTTCCTCCATCGAAAAATAGCGCTGCCAGAAGCAGCGCTATTCCAAAAGCAATCGAAATGGTTTTGGACAGAAACCTGGCGTACACAGGTTAGGTCTTGCCTCGCATGCGAGGGTCGAGCACGTCACGCAGGGCATCACCGACCAGATTCCAGCCCATGACGAAGAGCACCAGTGTCAGGCCTGGCCAGACAATGATATACCAGTATTCATCAAGGCTGATGATCCAGTTACGCGCGAAGGACAGAACCTGGCCCCAGTCCGCATAACCAATGTCTGTGCCAATGCCCAGGAAGGAAAGCGCCGCGAAGCTTAGAACCACATCGCCAATGGCCAGAGACGCCAAAACCAACGTGGGAAAGATCGCATTCGGGAGAATGTGCCTGAAGAGGATGCGACTGTCTTTCACTCCAATGACCCGTGCGGCCATCACATAATCGCGCTCTTTGGTGGAGAGAATATCGCCACGAATCACGCGTGCATACGTCATCCAGCCGAACGTGATCAGCGCAAGGATCGCGGGCATCAGGCTTCTCCCAAACCGAGGCGTGATCACGGCTGCCAGGATCAAAGCCGCCAGTATAAAGGGCAGGGTCAGGAAGATATCCACAATGCGCATGATGATGTTGTCCACTAGTCCGCCATAGTAAGCTGATATCGAACCGATCACCACTCCGATCAAGAAGGTTGCAATGACAACCACCAGACCGGTCTTGAAGGCTGTGCGCGTGCCCCAGATGATCCCGTAGAACACATCATATTGGCCCTGCGCTGTGCCGAAAATGTGAACCCATTGATCGGTCTTCATGATGGGTTTCCACCAGAAAGGCAGGGGCGGTGGTCTGACTCTCCATTCAGACCCCATCGGCTGGGGCTGGGCTTTAAAGCCGTCGCGCGGGATCTTATAAGGATCGTTGGTTGCTGGCGGCGCGATGAGGGGCGCAAAAACAGCCACCAGGACGAAAAGAGCGATCAATATAAAACCCGCGATGGATGCCGGGGTTTTCGACAGGCCCTGTACGATGCGGTAATTTTCCGGGCCAAGGGTGCGTTCCAGCCACGCGATCTTACGCATGGAGACCGCATCAGCCAGTAAAGTATTATCACCTGCTGGTATGTGAGCAGTCATTCTGAACTCCTTTACGATAAGCGGACGCGCGGATCAATGACCGCGTAGATCACATCCACGACCAGGTTGGCAACGATGAGAATCACTCCGTTGAACAAAGCAAACCCCAGGACCGTGACAACATCCAGCGCGGCGGCCGCCTCAGCCGCTGCCTTGCCGATGCCGGGAAAATCAAAGACTGTTTCCGTGATGACCACACCGCCCATCAAACCAACGACTGTGAAGCCAGCCAGGGTTACGACTGATATCATCGCGTTGGGCTGGGCGTGCTTGAAGATCACATCACGTTCGGGCAGGCCCTTGGCTCGCGCCGTGGTGACGTATTCCTGACGAAGGACTTCGAGCATCGAGGAACGTGTCACACGCAGGAAGGTCGCCCAACTCAGGTAGGAAAGGGTCAGGATCGGCAAAATCATGTGTTTTAAGGCGTCCCAGAAGATATCAATGCGGCCGTTCAGCAATGCGTCAAATGTCAGCAAGTTTGTATAGGATCGAAACGAATCGCTGGTGACAACTGCGTTGGCCCATTGTGAAAGACGGCCAGGCGGAAACCACTGCACAATGGCATAAAAGAGCAGCAGCATCAACAGACCGAATACGAAGGTGGGAAAGGACGTACCGACAATGCTAAAGACACGCGCAGCCTGGTCAATGAATCCATTGTGATGCACAGCGGCCTGAACTCCCAACCAGATCCCAACCAGGATGACGGGCGCGACCGCCCAGATGGTTAGATCCAGAGTGTTGGGGAACCGTGCCCGGATCAGGTCGGCAACTGGCTGGGAGCCGACCCGCGAATAACCGAAATCGCCGAAGAGGATGCCGCCCACGCGCTCGCCCGTGAGCTGGTCAGTAGTCCCCACCAACCAGCGCCAATATTGAACATACACCGGCTTATCCAGACCGTATTTCTTGATGATCCCATCAATGGCCTTATCATTCTTGGGGATGTCGCGAACGTAGAGGGCTGAACGCTCGACCGGTGAGAGAAACTGCAGCATGCCAAATATCAACACGGTCACACCAACGAGCAAGACTGGCACGAGCAGTAAACGTCTAATAATATAAGTGGTCATTTCGCCTGCTCCTTAAGATTGTGTTATTCGGAAAATGGCGAAAGAGAGGTTCGTCGCATTCCGCAGAACAAAATCATTGATTGAGGAAGGTATGGGGAGTGGCGCCACGATTTGCTAAGCAAATCGCGCCACTCCCCATAAAACTTATCTACAGCATCTAGCTATTCCTCGAACATCGGGTAATAGTAGAAGCCGCCATACAGCGAATTCCACACGATACCCTTGACGTAGCGCGGGGTGAACCCGTGGCTGGTGCCGATCGCCATGATGATCCCGGGCGGGTTATCGTATACGGCCTGGTTCAACTGCTTGTAGACCTCATTGCGCGCCTCCGGATCGGATAACCCCACACCTTCGTTGATCAATGGAATGAAGGTGTCTTTGATCTCGGCAGGGATGCTCTGGCGGGCTGCATAGGTCGTCACCAGGTAGGGCACGTACCAGTTGTGCGGGTCGTGGTAATCTTCCTGCCAGCCCACGAAGAAGATCGGTGCCAGTTGGGCGCGTATTGAGCGCAGGTAAGCCGGCCACGGCAGACCTACCACCTCGAGAATGAACAGCTCATTGACTGTGTTCAGGTTGAGGGACAGCAGCTCGGCGATCGTCTGCCGTGTGGTGTTGCCCTGGTTGTAGGAACCGGACATGCGGAAGCCGACGGTCCAGATATCGCCTTCGGGATCGGTACCGGCCGGGATACCGTCTTTATCGGCGTCAGCGAGTTTGAACTCTTCTTCGCACTTCGCCATGTCAAAGCTGTAAGTCGGGTCAGTTTCGTTATAGCCGGGCATGCCGGGCACAGCCAGGCTCTTCGATTGAACGGCCTCACCGGTAAAGATATCGGCGATATAGGTATCCCAATCGAAGCAGTAGTTGAAGGCCTTGCGGATGTGGACATCGGCGAAGAAGTCCGCCGGAATGCCATTGCCGTCCAGCTCGCCGGAACCCAGATAGGTATTGCTGCCATCCGGGTTGGCAACCGCGAAATTGAAGAACGCGTCGGAACGGGTCAGGCCTGGTTTGCCGAGCGTGAGCCTCAACGGCTGGCTGTCGTCAGTGACCTCACAAGCGTAGTCATAGGCGGCGGGATCCCAGTTGCACGTCTCACCGACCAGTTCATCCATCTGTGAGCGATTTTCCACGGGCACTGTTACCCAGTCAGCGTCACCAGCCTGTATCATGGCAAAGCGTGTGCTCCATTCATCCACCTGCTGCAGCACGACGCGCTCGAGCTTGGCAGGCTCACGCCAGTAATTGTCGTTGCGCACCAGAACGATCTCTTCACCAGGGGTCCAGTGATCAAATACGAATGGACCGGTGCCGTTGGTGATGGCGTTGATCGGGTTGTTCTCGGGGGCCATGGCATAGTAATTCTGCCAGGTATCGCACGAGCCATCCCAACCGCCATTGGCGGCAACCCAATCCTGGTCCAGAGCGGAACCCCAGGGCTGGGCGATGGCGGGAATGAAGGGCCCAAACGGCGTCGCCAGGTTCATGGTAACAGTCCCAGCAGCGTCGTCGGCAACAATGCGGGCTTTCACAGCTTCGCAAACGCCCGCCAGCAGCGCCGCGTCTTTGCCCTGCATGGCCTCCACGTCATCGTAGAGCGCGCCGGGGATAGCGCCGAGTTCGTCTTGTGAAATACCGTCAGCAAGGGCTTCCAAAC
>Ga0209002_10004556_pt1 | contig 10879 bp, 8 predicted proteins | sample Rifsed16ft2_FD_184010 | JGI IMG/M metagenome (GOLD analysis project Ga0209002, IMG submission 184010) | Soil microbial communities from Rifle, Colorado, USA - sediment 16ft 2 (version 2) | ecosystem: Environmental > Terrestrial > Deep subsurface > Rock core/Sediment | place: Rifle, Colorado...
CCGCGTCGATCGGCTCATGGAGGCCGAGCCGGCTGGCGATATGCGTGTCGATGGCGGCGCTCGCGTCGGACCTTCGCTCGGTCGCGTGCGCGAGACCCTGGGTCGACAACTCGTACGCGTACAGCGCCTCGTCCTCGTCGGCGAAGCTCCGCACGAAGCCCGGGTTGGCGTCGCGTTCCATCGTCAGGTAGTAGCAGCCGAGGACCATGTCCTGGGTCGGCGCCACGACTGGCGTGCCATCTGCCGGCGACAGCAGGTTGGCTGTCGAGAGCATCATCGTCTTGGCCTCTTCCTGGGCGGCCGTCGAGAGCGGTACGTGGACCGCCATCTGGTCACCGTCGAAGTCGGCGTTGAATGCCTGGCAGACGAGCGGGTGAATCTGGATCGCCGATCCCTCGACGAGGATGGGCATGAACGCCTGGATACCCAGACGGTGCAGCGTGGGCGCGCGGTTCAGGAGTACCGGGTGGTCCTTGATGACCTCTTCGAGGACATCCCAGACCTCGGGGCGAACGCGCTCGACGATGCGCTTGGCGCTCTTGATGTTGTGGGCGAAGCCCTTCTCGACCAACTGGCGCATGACGAACGGCTTGAACAGCTCGAGCGCCATCTTCTTGGGCAGGCCGCACTGGTGCAGCTTCAGCTCCGGCCCGACGACGATGACCGAGCGGCCCGAGTAGTCCACGCGCTTGCCGAGGAGGTTCTGGCGGAACCGGCCCTGCTTGCCCTTGAGCATGTCGCTCAGGGACTTCAGGCGATGGTTGCCGGTCCCGGCGATCGCCCGGCCGCGGCGGCCGTTGTCGATGAGCGCGTCGCACGCCTCCTGGAGCATCCGCTTCTCGTTGCGGATGATGATCTCCGGTGCGCCGAGCTCCAGGAGCCGCTTGAGGCGGTTGTTTCGGTTGATCACGCGGCGGTACAGGTCGTTGAGGTCAGAGGTCGCGAAGCGGCCACCATCCAGCTGAACCATCGGCCGCAGATCCGGCGGAATCACCGGGATGACGGACAGGATCATCCACTCCGGACGGGTACCGGAGCGACGAAACGCCTCGATGAGGCGGAGCCGCTTGATCGCCTTCTTGCGGCGCTGGCCGGAGCTCGTCCGGACCTCCACATGAAGCGTGCGGGCAAGCTCCTCCAGCTCCATCCGGCTGATGATGTCGCGGACCGCTTCGGCACCCATGCCGGCGCTGAACAGGCGCCCGCGGCCGGCCTGGTTGAAGCGCTCATCCAGGGCCCGGTACTCGGTCTCACCGAGCGTCATGAGCGGCTTGATGCCCTCGAGGTCGTCGCGGACACGACGGAGCTCGTCCTTGGTTCCCTGGGCGTCCTCCGCGGCCTTCTCGCGCTCGGCCCGGATCGTGTCGTCCATGGCGGCCCGCAGATCCGCGACCTTCTGCTCCACGGCCAGCGCCTCGTCACGCTCGCGCGCCTGCAACTCGTCGTTGACGCGCTCGGTCTCAGCCGAAACCACGGTCCGGAGACGGGCGACGGCCTCCTTGCCGCCCTTCTCGCCGGCCGCAACGATCACCTCGCCCGTGGGGGCGAAGACGATGGTCGTCTCGGTGACAGCTGTCTTGAGCGCAGCCAGCTCTGCCTGGGCGGCCTTGGCGGCACCGACGATCTCCTCGGTCCGGGCCGTCCGCTGGGCCTCCAGGTCCGCCTTGGTCGCGGCCAGCTGGGCGTTCAGCTCGTCCTTCTGTCGGTTGATCGTGGCGGTCAGCTCGTCCTCGAGCTCGGAGATGGCCTGGCCGGCCTTGCCGCCGCGACCCGCGACTTCCTCCTCCAGCTGCGCCAGCAGTCGCTTGCGAACGTCCTCATCGACGCTCGTGACGATGAACAGGGCGAAGTACAGAATCCGCTCAAGGTTGCGCGGGCTGATGTCGAGCAGGATGCCCAGGCGCGACGGCGTGCCCTTGAAGTACCAGATGTGGCTGACGGGGCTGGCCAGCTGGATGTGGCCCATGCGCTCCCGGCGGACCTTCGAGCGGGTGACCTCGACGCCACACTTGTCGCAGATGATGCCCTTGTAGCGGATCCGCTTGTACTTGCCGCAGTAGCACTCCCAGTCCTTGGTGGGACCGAAGATGCGCTCGTCGAAGAGACCGTCCTTTTCCGGCTTGAGCGTCCGGTAATTGATGGTCTCCGGCTTCGTCACCTCGCCCTTGGACCATTCCCGAATCTGATCGGGGCTGGCAATCGAGATGCGAATCGCGCTGAAGTTGTTGACCTCGAGCATCGTTCTCCTCCGCGCCGCCGCCTGGCTTCAGCAGCGCGATCCGGACCGGGTGCGAGCGTCAGCGGGCCGGCCGGGACCCGTCAACGCGTGGATTGGGTGCTGCGTCAGTCCTCGAAACCGGCGAGGTTGATCCCGCCGAGGTCAGGGAGCAGATAGCCGGAGGCGTCGTCCTCGGCCAACGGGATCTCCTCGTCATTCGGATCGAGGATCTCCGCGTTGAGCCCGAGGCTCCGCAACTCCTTGATGAGTACCTTGAACGACTCGGGAACACGGGGCGGCTGGATCTCCTCGCCCTTGACGATCGCCTCGTACGTCTGGACGCGGCCCAGCACGTCGTCCGACTTGACCGTCAGGAGCTCCTGGAGGATGTTCGCCGCGCCGTACGCCTCGAGCGCCCAGACCTCCATCTCGCCGAAGCGCTGGCCACCGAACTGGGCCTTGCCACCAAGCGGCTGCTGGGTGATCAGGCTGTACGGTCCGGTGGACCGGGCGTGGATCTTGTCCTCGACAAGGTGATGGAGCTTGAGCATGTAGATGTAGCCGACCGTGATCGGCTGGTCGAACAAGGCGCCGGTACGACCGTCCCGAAGCTCGATCTTGCCGTCCTCGGGCAGTGCCGTCTCGACGCCGTAGACCTGGTGGCGCGCCTCGAGGAGCTCGGTCCGGATCTGCGCCTCCGTGGCACCGTCGAACACGGCGGTGGCCGCCGTCTCGCCCTTGGCGTGGAGCGCCCACCCGAGGTGGGTCTCGAGGATCTGGCCGATGTTCATCCGGCTCGGCACGCCGAGCGGGTTGAGGATGATGTCCACCGGCGTGCCATCCGGAAGGAATGGCAGGTCTTCGGACGGCAGGACCTTCGCGATCACGCCCTTGTTGCCGTGACGGCCGGCCATCTTGTCGCCAACCGAGATCTTCCGCTTCTGCGCAACCGCGACTCGAACGAGCCGGTTGACGCCGGGCTGGAGATCGTCGTTGTTGTCCCGGCTGAACTCACGGATCTCAACGACCTTGCCCCGCTCGCCGTGCGGCAGGCGAAGGGAGCTGTCCTTCACCTCGCGGGCCTTTTCACCGAAGATCGCTCGAAGCAGGCGCTCCTCCGCGGTCAGCTCGGTTTCACCCTTGGGCGTGATCTTGCCAACGAGGATGTCTCCCGGGCGGACTTCCGCCCCGATGTAGATGACGCCTTCCTCGTCGAGGTCCTTGAGGGACTCCTCGCCGACGTTGGGGATGTCGCGCGTGATCTCTTCCGGGCCCAGCTTGGTGTCCCGGGACTCCATCTCGTGCTTCTCGATGTGGATGCTCGTGAACAGGTCGTCGCGAACGAGGCGATCGCTGATGACGATCGCGTCCTCGTAGTTGCCGCCCTCCCAGCTCATGAACGCCACGAGGATGTTCCGGCCGAGCGCGAGCTCGCCGTTCTGCGTGGATGAGCTGTCGGCGATGGCCTGACCGGCATCGACGCGCTGGCCGACATCGACGATGGGCCGCTGATTGATGCAGGTGCCCTGGTTGCTGCGGACGAACTTCAGGAGCCGGTACTCGTCCAGCTCGCCTGAGTCGGCCTCGATCCGGATCCGCTCCGCCGTCACGCTGGTGACCGCGCCGGCCCGCGACGCAACGACCACCTGACCGGAGTCACGGGCGGCGCGCTCCTCCATGCCCGTGCCCACGATGGGCGCCTCGGGCTCCAGAAGCGGCACCGCCTGGCGCTGCATGTTCGAGCCCATCAGGGCTCGGTTGGCATCGTCGTGCTCCAGGAACGGGATGAGCGCCGTGGCGACGGACACGACCTGCTTGGGGCTGACATCCATGTACTCGATCTGGTCCGGACGAGCCTCGGGAAACAGGTCCCGGTAACGCGAAGCGACACGCTCGTCGAGGAAGTGGCCCTCGGCGTCCAGCTTCGAGTTTGCCTGGGCCACGTGGTGCAGCTCCTCTTCGTCGGCGGGGAGGTACTCGATCTGGGCCGTGACGATGGGGCGGATCGGGAACGCGTTCGCCTTCTGGCGCTTGAGCTCTGCCGCCGCTGCCGGCGTGAACGCTGCACCGCGAGACAGGACGACGGTCCCGCCCTTGCCGACAAGGTCGCCGCCCGCCTCGTAGGTCAGGAGATCCGGGTCATCCCACGCCACCGTCCGCTTGACGCGGCGGTACGGCGTCTCGATGAAGCCGTAGCTGTTGATCCGGCCATAGGTGGCGAGCGAGCCGATCAGGCCGATGTTCGGGCCCTCGGGCGTCTCGATCGGGCAGATCCGGCCGTAGTGGCTGTGGTGAACGTCCCGGACGTCGAAGCCGGCACGCTCGCGCGACAGGCCGCCCGGTCCGAGAGCCGACAGCCGCCGTTTTGATGTCAGCTCGGCGAGCGGGTTGGTCTGATCCATGAACTGCGAGAGCTGGCTGCCGCCAAAGAACTCCTTCATGGCCGCCACGACCGGGCGGATGTTGATCAGCGCGTTCGGGGTGGCCTTGTCGATCTCCTGGATCGTCATCCGCTCCCGGACCACGCGCTCCATCCGGAGGAGGCCGATCCGGAACGCGTTCTGGATCAGCTCGCCGTTTGCCCGGATCCGCCGATTGCCGAGGTGGTCGATGTCGTCCTTCGGGTGGAGGCCGCGGTTGCACTCGATGAGATGGCCGACGATCGCCGCGATGTCCTCGCGCGTGATCGTCCGCTGCTCGCGCGGAACTTCGATGCCCATGCGCTCGCCGGCGGCCTGGAGCTTCTTGCCGAACTTGTACCGGCCGACCCGACCGAGGTCGTAGCGCCGGAAGTTGAAGAACAGGCCCTCGACGAGCTGGCGAGCGTTGTCGCCCGTGGGCGGATCGCCCGGCCGGAGCTTCTTGTAGACCTCGATGAGCGCCTCGGATGCCGTCCGGGTCACGTCCTTGTCCAGGGTGTTCGCGATGAACTGGTGCTCGGGATCGATGTCGACCGCGCTGAACAGTGCGGCGATCTCCTCGTCCGTCTCGTACCCGACCGCCCGGAGGAGCGTGGTCGCAGCAATCTTCCGCTTGCGGTCCACCTTGACCCAGAGCTGGTCCTTGTTGTTCGTCTCGAACTCGAGCCAGGCGCCGCGGTTGGGGATGACCTTGGCACTGAAGAGCATCCGGCCCGACGCCGGATCTTCCACTTCGTTGTAGTAGACGCCGGGCGAGCGGACGAGCTGGCTGACCACGACGCGCTCCGCGCCGTTGATCACGAAGGTGCCAAGGTCCGTCATCCACGGGTAGTCACCCATGTAGACGCGCTGGCGCTGGATCTCGCCCGTCTCCTTGATCAGGAGCTCGACGTTGACGTACAGCGGACGGCTGAAGGTGAGGTCCTTGGTCCGGCACTCCTGCTCGGAGTACTTGGGGTCCCCGAACTCGTAGTCCAGGTACTGGAGCTCCATGACCTTGGCCGTGAAGTCCTTGATCGGGCTGATCTCGTCGAACAGCTCCCGCAGGCCCTTTGCGATGAACCACTGGAACGACTCCAGTTGGAGCTCGATCAGGTTGGGGACAGGCAGGACCTCGGGAATCCGGGCATAGCGCTTTCGCGCCGCCGACGAACTCATGAGGGTCGACGACTCAGCGGAGGACAGCATAAACGACGGCTCCTTGACGGAGGGCGTGGGGAGATGGAAGGACCGGGCTCACAGAACGGCTAAGGATATCGCGAATCCCTGATTTGTCAACGAGCCCCCGAGGACCCAGACCCGGCAGTGGGCCGTAGCGCCGGTCGGGCGGACCAGGCGAAGGCGCCGGGCGAGCGCGGTTGCGAGCGCACTTGGACGTGCGTGAACAACCGCGCGCAGCCGGCAACGCCCGCCTGGGCCGCTCCGGGCGCCGCTACTTGATCTCGACCTTGGCGCCCTGCTCTTCGAGGGCAGCCTTGATCTTCTCGGCCTCGTCGCGAGTGACGGCCTCCTTGACGGCCTTGGGGAACGCGTCGACGAGATCCTTGGCCTCCTTGAGGCCAAGTCCGGTGAGTTCGCGAACGACCTTGATCACGGGGATCTTGTTGGGGCCGATCTCGATGAGGGTGGCCGTGAACTCGGTCTGCTCCTCGGCCACGGGGGCGGCCTCGGCTGCGCCGGCGGCCGGCGCGGCGGCCATGGCGACGGGTGCCGCGGCGGTCACGCCGAAGCGATCCTCGAACATCTTCTTGAACTCAGAAAGCTCGAGAACGGTCATTGACTCGAACGCCTCGAGAAGCTGGTCAGCGGTGAGCTTTGCCATTGGTGTCAACTCTCCTGGTTGGTGGCGGGGTTTCGGATGTCCCGGGTGACGTCAGGCCGCAGCAGCGCGCTGATCGGCCAGTGCCGCGAAGAGGCCAGCGACGTCGCGCAGTGGCGCGTCGAACAGGCCGGCCGTCGTGGCAAGGGGTGCGGCGATGGCGCCGGCAACCTGGCTGAGGAGCACATCCCGCGAGGGAAGCGTTGCCAGCCTGGTCACGCCGTCGGCATCAATGGCTCGGTCCCCGAGCAGGCCCCCGGTAATCCGGACCTGCTTGAACGGGCGCACCGCGTCGATGACTGCCTTCGCAGTTGCCGACTCGTCGGTTCCGAAGGCGATTGCCGTCGGGCCGATGAGCAGTGCGTCGAGCGCCGATCCGCGCGTGTCGGATGCGGCGATCTTCATGAGCCGGTTCTTGACGACCCTGTACGTCACGTCCTGCTTGCGCAGGCTGCGTCGGATCTCGGCGATCTCCTTGACCGTGAGACCCCGGTACTCCGAGACGATGAGCGTCGAGCTCCGTCCGAGCTGCTCGCGCAGCTCGTCGATGACCCGTCGCTTGGCCTCGGTCGGCATAGTGCCCTCCGTGCTTCTGCGCGCAACCGGCGCGTGGCGGTGGGCGCGCGGCGTCCCCGCCGTGAGCCCCTGCGACGGTCACCCTTCCGGGCGATGGCCTTGACCGCAGGGGCCGCGCCCGCCCGCGAGGGCGGAGGCATTCGTGTCCCTGCCTCGGCGTGGTCTCCGTCGTCCCCGGGCACTGCCCGGTCCGGTCCGGCGGCTTAAGTCCTGGTCGTCGCCTCGCGGCGGCGGCCACTGGACCCACGCTGTCTTCAGCGGTCCGTCATGTCTTCGTTCAGGCGACGCGCCTCTCGGCCGTCGCCACGTCTGGTTGGCGGGATATCGCCCGCCGACGAGCGGTCAGACCGCTGCGGCTGCCGCGAGCACGCCCGGGATATCCACCTTGATGCCGGGGCCCATGGTCGAGGCGATCGTCAGCGAGCGCAGGAACGTGCCCTTCGCGCCCGACGGCTTCGCTCGGTTGACGGCGTCGACAAGGCTGGCCAGGTTGGCAACGAGCTGGTCCGCGTCGAAGCTGACCTTGCCGACCGGGACATGGACGATGCCCGCCTTGTCCACCTTGAATTCCACGCGGCCTCCCTTGACCTCCCGGATCGTCCGATCGAGATCAAAGGTGATGGTGCCGGCCTTCGGGTTTGGCATGAGACCGCGGCGGCCGAGGATCTTGCCGAGCCGACCGACCTGACCCATCAGGTCCGGCGTCGCAAGGGCAACATCAAACTCGAGCCAGCCGGCCTCGATCTTCTTGACGAGGTCCTCCGAGCCAACCTCGTCGGCGCCCGCCTGGAGCGCCTCCTGGGCCTTCTCCCCCTGGGCGAAGACGGCGACCCGGACGACCTTGCCGGTGCCGTGGGGCAGGACCACCGTGCCGCGCACCATCTGGTCGGCATGACGCGGGTCAATGCCGAGGCGGAGGTGCACCTCCACGGAAGCGTCGAACTGGACGGTCGAGGTGTCCTTGGCGAGCTGTGCGGCCTCGGCCGGCGCGTAACTCCGATCGTGCTCGACGAGCTTCGCGGCCTCGATGTACTTCTTGCCGTGCTGTCCCATGTCAGGTCTCCTGTGCCGATCGGGGCTGCCGATCTCCCCCGTCGCGTGGGGTCCTCGGCGGTCGCGGGTGCGACCGCAATGAACGCGTTTCGCCGGCTAGCCGACGACCTCGATACCCATGCTCCGAGCCGTCCCTTCGATCATCCGGGCGGCAGCGTCGATGTCGTTGGCGGAGAGGTCCACCATCTTCAGTGTGGCGATCTCCCGGAGCTGGTCACGGGTGACCTTGCCGATCGTCTCGCGCTTGGTCGTCGTGGCGCCCTTGTCCACTCCGGCGGCCTTGCGCAGGAGGTCGGCGGCGGGCGGGGTCTTGAGGATGAACGTGAACGAGCGATCCTCGAACACGGTGATCTGCGCCGGGATGACCTGGCCAAGCTTGTCGGCGGTCTTCTCGTTGTAGGACTTCGTGAACTCGACGATGTTGATGCCGTGCGGGCCCAGCGCGGTGCCGACCGGCGGCGCGGGTGTCGCCTTGCCGGCGGGCAACTGGAGCGTGAGCACGATTCGAACCTTCTTGGCCACGGGGGCGGGATCCCTTCTGCTTTGTTAGAGCTTCTCGACCTGGAGGAAGTCGAGTTCGACCGGCGTCTCGCGGCCGAAGATGCTGACGAGGACCTTCACCTTGTTTCGCTCGGGGTTGACCTCGTCGACCGTACCAATGAACTCCGAGAACGGCCCATCGGTGACACGGACGCTCTGGCCCTTGATGAATGCGACACGGAACTTCGGCGTCTCGACACCCATGTGCCGGAGGATCTGCTTGACCTCATTCTCATCCAGCGGAATCGGCTCGCTGCGTACGCCCGGGATGTTGGAGCCACCGACGAAGCTCGTGACGCCCGGTGTATTGCGGACCACGAACCAGCTGTCGGGGTCGAGGATCATCTCGACAAGGACGTAGCCCGGATAGACCTTCTTCTGGACCGTGTGGCGCTGGCCCTGCCGGATCTCGATCTCATCTTCCATTGGGACGAGGACCTGGAAGATCCGGTCCTCCATGCCCATGGATTCGATCCGGTGTTCGAGATTGGCCTTCACCTTGTTCTCGTAGCCCGAGTACGTGTGGATCACGTACCAGCGCTTCTCGGGAACCTGGGCCTCGGTCTCGGTCATGGCGGTGCTCACGCGAATGTCCTCGTCAGGAAGCCCATGACGCCCTGAAACAGGTAGTCGAAGGCAAACACGTACAGCCCGACTGCGAGGCTCACCGCGAAGACGAGCACGGTCAGGTTGCGGGTCTGCTCGACCGTGGGCCAGGAGACCTTCTTCAGCTCGGAAACCGCTTCGGCAATGAAGCGGCGAATACGGGTCACGGGTTGGTACGTTGCCTTTCAGGTGTGGCAGGGGCGATAGGACTCGAACCTACAACCGCTGGTTTTGGAGACCAGTGCTCTGCCAATTGAGCTACACCCCTGCGGAGCGCGACGGTTACTTGGCCTCCCGGTGAAGCGTGTGCTTCCGACAGCGCGGGCAGTATTTGTTGAGCTCGATCCGGTTGGGATCGTTCTTCTTGTTCTTGCGTGTCGTGTAGGTCCGCTCCTTGCAGTCCGGACAGGCGAGCTGGAGCGTGGGACGAGCTTCGACTCTTGCCATCCGGTTACTCGGTGATGCTCGTGATCGCGCCGGCACCGACGGTCCGGCCACCCTCACGGATGGCGAACCGCTGACCGGTCTCGAGCGCGATCGGGGTAATGAGCTCGACGCTCATCTCGACGTTGTCACCGGGCATGACCATCTCGGCGCCGTCGGGCAGGCCGATCGAGCCGGTGACGTCCGTGGTCCGGAGGTAGAACTGGGGCCGGTAGCCGTTGTAGAACGGGGTGTGCCGGCCACCCTCTTCCTTGGTCAGGACGTAGACCTGGGCCTGGAACTTCGTGTGGGGCTTGACGCTGCCGGCCTTGGCCAGGACCTGGCCCCGCTCGATCTCCTCGCGCTCGATGCCCCGGAGCAGGCAGCCGACGTTGTCGCCGGCCCGGCCCTCGTCGAGGAGCTTCTTGAACATCTCGACGCCGGTGACGACGATCTTGCGGGTCGCCTTGACCCCGATCAGCTCGACCTCGTCGCCGACCTTGACGATGCCGCGCTCGATCCGGCCCGTGGCGACGGTGCCCCGGCCCTTGATCCCGAAGACATCCTCGACCGGCATGAGGAACGGCTTGTCGATCTCGCGGACGGGGTTGGGGATGTAGCTGTCGACCGCATCCAGGAGCTCCTGGATGCAGACGTAGGCGGGATCGCCGGCCTCGGCCGGCGCCTCGAGGGCTTTGAGGGCGGAGCCCCGGATGAACGGCACGTCGTCGCCGGGGAAGTTGTTCTTCGTGAGCAGCTCGCGGACCTCGAGCTCGACGAGGTCGAGCAGCTCGGGATCGTCCACCGCGTCGACCTTGTTGAGGAAGACGACCATGAACGGGACCTCCACCTGGCGGGCCAGGAGGATGTGCTCGCGGGTCTGGGGCATCGGCCCGTCGGTCGCGGCGACGACGAGGATCGCCCCGTCCATCTGGGCGGCGCCGGTGATCATGTTCTTGATGTAGTCGGCATGGCCCGGGCAGTCGACGTGGGCGTAGTGGCGAGCCTCGGTCTCGTACTCGACGTGGGCGATCGCGATGGTGATCCCGCGCTCACGCTCTTCGGGGGCGTTGTCGATCGTGTCGAACGCGCGGTACTCGGACGCTCCCTTGAGCGCCAGGTACTTCGTGATCGCCGCGGTCAGCGACGTCTTCCCATGGTCGATGTGACCGATCGTGCCGACATTCACGTGCGGCTTGGTGCGTTCGAACTTCTTCTTGGCCA
>Ga0209002_10004558_pt1 | contig 10877 bp, 13 predicted proteins | sample Rifsed16ft2_FD_184010 | JGI IMG/M metagenome (GOLD analysis project Ga0209002, IMG submission 184010) | Soil microbial communities from Rifle, Colorado, USA - sediment 16ft 2 (version 2) | ecosystem: Environmental > Terrestrial > Deep subsurface > Rock core/Sediment | place: Rifle, Colorado...
GTAACCTGCCCTCATAGCTGGAGAGGAATTTAGTCGAATAGGAATTCTTGTGCCGTGTACGGTAGAATCTGGATTCGACCATACTGATATATGGTGACACGTTAGGTGTATCATGGCCACAGCGCTTGCGTGTGAAAAATGGGGAAGGGTAGGTTGGGCAAGTCAACCTAACCCATTTGTTTTAGTCAGTGCCAAAGAAGGCTTAAGACTTTAATATTCATGGGTAGCTGAGCTGGCTGAGTTATGCCAAGGGCAATAGAAAATCTGCGGAAGAGGAAGAAGACTGGGGGGCGCAGGGCAGCCCAGAGAAAGAGGAGAGCATTTGAAAGGGATTACTATCCCGCAGAAACAGAGCTTGGAGAAATTAGCATTCTAAAGAGGAGGAGCAGGGGAGGTAGCGTAAAGGTTGCTCTAACCAATGTAGATTTTGCCAATGTTGTTGACCCGTCAACGGGCAAGGCTCAGAAGTCCAAAATTGTTAGTGTTATCGAAAATCCTTCAAGTAGGGACTATTCGAGAAGGAAGGTCATCACGAAGGGCGCTATACTTGAAACCGAACTCGGCAAGGCCAAAGTAGTTTCGAGGCCAGGCCAGCATGGAGTAGTCAACGCTGTTCTGATGAAGTAGTTTCATGAAAGACTACGACAGGCAGATACTCTGGGTGGATTATTTCAACTCCAGCCTGAGCAGGGCGGATGGGCGCAGAGTTCCTACAAACCAAGCCGTCAAAAATCCTACCCTTCAAGAGCTTGCAAAGGCTGCAGAGCGCTTAAAGATTCAAGTTGAGGTTGTTGAGGCCGCATTTCCCAAAAGGATGAACGTAAGAACAGGCTACATCTCCATTCCAAAGGGCAAGAAGAAGAGCCAAGCGATAAGAGAGCTTTCTAACGCGTTGGCGACTGTTAGAGGGGAGTCAAGGCAGGAAGCGAAGCCTCCAAAAAAGTAGCAATAGAATTGTTTCAGCAATCAACAATAAAAGAAGGCAAAACGGAACTAATCGTTCCGGATTCCAGCCTTAGAGAGAAGGTTCCACCCCGCGATCCCGCATTTTTTAACCCTCTTGGAGCATTAAAGCGTGATGTTCTTGTTGCAGTCGTAGCTGGGTATGCTGCAAATTTAGGCTCGAAGATAAGTTATGGGGATCCTCTTGCTGGAGTGGGCGCAGGTTCAATAAGGGTCTGCAATGAAACTGATGTTAGACGGGTCAACGTCAATGATCTCAATCCTGATGCGATAGAGCTCGCCAAGGCTTCTGCAAAGCTTAACGGTGTTTATCGCAGGTGTTCTTTTTCGCGGTATGAAGCCAACGACTTTCTTTCAAAACATTCAGGCCCTCACAAAAGGTTCGACTGCATTGAATTGGATCCGTTTGGTTCGCCTGCTCCGTTCTTGGAATCTGCAGTACGAGCCTGCAAGATTAAGGGCATGGTTTCAGCAACTGCAACCGATGGAGCGGTACTGTGCGGGGTTCACCCAGAAGTCTGCTTCAGAAAATACGGGAGCTATTCCTTGAATACAGAATACTGCCACGAAATTGCCGTCAGAATACTTTACGGAGCGCTGGCTTTTGCAGCGATGAGGTTCGATTTGGGGATCAGCCCTGTATTTGCCCACACTACGAAACATTATGCAAAGATCAATGCTATAATCAATGCAAAGCCCGTTCTAACTTCAAAAGAAATTGGCCATGTATCACACTGCTTTTCCTGCGGAGCAAGAACCATAGATAAAACCATCATAGCAAAATGCCAAGAATGCGGGAAGAAGACGAAATCTGCAGGCCCTCTATGGATCGGTGAGCTCTTTGAGAGGCAGATAGTCGAAAGATCGCTGGAGTTTGCTCCAACAAAAAGTTCGAGGCAGTTGCTGGAAGGTGCGTTAAATGAGATTGGAACTCCTAAAACTTATTTCGTTATAGACAAAATATGTGATAATCTCGGTATACCTCCTCCACCATTATCCAAAATCATTAGTGATCTGCAGAAAAAAGAGTTCAAAGCTGTCCGAACTATACTCAATCCTAGAGCTATAAGGACAGACGCAACTGCAATTAAATTGAAAGAGATTTTGAAGTCAGCCTAAGTAATTCTTGCAGACCATGTAGAGTTCGCTGCTCGCAGTCCTGCTTGCAGGCGGTTTTACAATATTCACATAGCCAAAACTCTTGCCAACTTGATTTACAAATTCCTTAAGATAGGGGCCCTCAAAGACCTTCAGGAAGATAGAGCCTCCTCTGGTTAGAATTCTGGGTAACAGTTCGATTACTCTCCTGCAGAGGTCTATCTGCTTTGCATGATCGACCTCCCAGACTCCAGATATGTTAGGAGATAAATCAGAAAGCACAACATCTGCCTTTCGTGGTAGAATTGCAAGTATCTTGGACTCCGCATCAGAATCAAAAACATCAATTGTTAAAATTTTCACGTTTTCAAGTTGCGTCTTCACAGGTTTCTTGTCGATGCCTATTACACATCCATCGCCAACTTCTTTGGAAGCAACTTCGAGCCATCCACCCGGAGCACAGCCAAAGTCTATGACACAATTGTTAGGTCTTAACATTCTGTATTTTGTTTGAATCTGTATGAGTTTATAGGACGCTCTACTGCTGTAGCCCTCTTCTTTGGCTAGTTTCCGATAATGATCCCTTTTGGCTTCGCTTAACCGCATTTTAATTCTAGAAACAGTTGCTTACTTATGAAATTAATTGCTTCTGGGGAATGGCCATGGGCTTGAAGTCCATCGTGACCCAGTTCTCAATGAAGACGCACGTATGAGGAGTCACTACACCACTGGGAGAACATCTCTCCTCGTCTGGGCACGTCATGCAAGGAGCTTCTTCGATAGATTTTATCTGGACGGGGAAGCGCAAGGGTGTAAGCCTGTAGGTCCACCTGCCGCCTTGTAGCATTTTATCCCTCTTTATCATCCCACGCTTCTCTAAACGTATTGCAATTCTGGAACCGTCCCTGCTAGTAAGGTCTAGCTCTTTCCACAGTTCACTCTGGAGTACTCCACCGTTTCCATGCTCTACAACCACCTTGTATACGCGGGATGTAAGGTCTAGCAGGTACTCATCGTTTTTTGCTTTTGTTGACAAATATTTGCATCACTGCGGGAAAATACCCTGTTTCTTTATTCGCTTAATATGCTATATCAACCTTGCCCAAGCCATCTATTTTCTTATCACAAAATCATCAAAGTGAGTTATCGAATCAGACTTTGTCCAGAACCCAGCCTTCCCAGATTCTATGCTGCTGTCTTCTTTCTCGATTACAAGCTTTCCTTCGTAATAGCATCTTATGATAGTTCCGAAAGTTTCAACCTCCAAAAGGTGCCATTTGTTAGCCTCGACAGGAACCTCTATGCTCGCGAGCGGAAATGTTCTGGAACCAAGAAATTTGTACAATTGGATAGTATTCTCAAGGGCGTTTATCCTTGCAACGTAATAATTTCCTGTATCGACAAACCTGAACGCTATCCCTCCAGCTTGATCGACTTTCCCATCGACGGGCCTGATTCTTGCAGATATTTTGGCGTTTGAATAGATGCCGTTATCGAAAATAAGAATGGGAAAGTGTACTGGCGTTATGTCCTGCGATGTCTGAGCAATTACAAGGGGGCCACTTGGAGAAGTGTTATCGTTGACTATCTTCCACACACCTACAGAGCCCGTCCCCCCAAGATAAGATGCAAACCCTTTTGGCAAATTGTCTATAGTTTCATTTTCAAAATTAAATTGTATTTCATTGGCATAGGTTCGCGGGAATATTCGTACACTATTGGGCTCGATTAATAATGTATCAAATCCAACAAAGCTTGCATAAGCTGTAAATGAAAGAAGGATTAATGCTATGGTAGCAAGCCTTAACGACAGCATAGGCAATTATCATAAAATTGTTCGAATTAAGCCTTCTTATACAATAACTATTCAGCATACCCTTACTCTTGAGCAAGCAGAATTTTTTGCAGGGTTTCATTCGTTTTATATATCACCATAACATTGCAGAGCTTGTGATAGGAATATCTCTGACTAGAAAATTGGCACTTTCCATATCTCTCCTCCTCTTGTTTTCAGCATTTTTTGTAAGTGTTAAACCCGTTATTGCTCAGGGTGCACCCTCAATCGCAATAGTAAACGCGCCTTCAAGTGCCGGGGCTGGACAGAAAGTCACTATCGAATGGGAGGTTAAAGGGACTGGGAAGATCTCGCATACAGCAGTGCACTGGGATACAAAACCTGGCAATCCAGCAGACTACAAGAGTTATGCCAAAGCGACTCCAAACTTCGCAGCTATAGACCCTCCCAATAATGCGCCGAGGAATTATTCTGCAACCATTGACATCCCGTCTTCAGGCACCGTATACTATGTCGTGCATGCAATAGTTGATGGGAACAACGTTTACAACCCCGGTGGAGAAAAAACCATTCAGGTCATAGTTCCTCCGAGGATTGGCGGCGGAATCGGAGTTGGAGGCTTGGGAGGCGTGCCGGGTGTTGGGCAGCCTCAGCAACAACAACCTGCAGGAGCTAATGCCCCATATAATGTACCTGGACCTGACCCTACGGTTGTTGCAATAATAGGCGGAATATTCGTTATCGCTGTAGTTGCGTTCGTGGTAAGAAGCAGAAGAAAAAAGGACAATCTGTAGTCTCCTATGGGTGCATTTTTAGCCCTGCTTTTTGGCTCAAACGGTAGAAGAGCTAAGGATGAAGAATTCCGAGATTGCAAAAATCTTCTATCATCTAGCATTATTCGAAGAAATGAAGGATGAGTTCTTCAAAGCAAGGGCCTACGACAAGGCTGCAAGGATGATCGAGAGCTACGGCAGAGAAATAAAAGATGTCTATGAAGGTGGAGGGCTAGAAGCTCTGCAGGAGATCGAGGGCATAGGCAAAGCGATTTCAGAGAAGATCGAAGAAATCCTGCAAACTGGCCATTTACGCCTCTATGAAGAACGCAAAAAGGAGTTTCCAATAGATCTTGATGGGCTAACTTCGCTTGAAGGCGTAGGACCAAAGACGATCAAGACGTTATATCAAAAACTGAATGTTAGCACGATCGAAGACCTCGAGAAAGTAATTGCTGAAGGAAAGCTCAAGAAATTATCAGGCTTTGGGGAGAAGAAGGAGCAGCAAATACGCAAATCGATAGAGTTCTTCAAGCAGGGCAGAGGACGTTTCCTCCTTGGGGATATGCTCCCGAGTTTAAGGAACATAGAATCTCGTCTCAAAAGGCATCCAGTAGTGCAAAACGCGATGCTCTGCGGCTCGGCAAGGAGGATGAAGGAAACTATTGGGGATGCAGACTTTCTTGTTGCATCAGACAGACCTGATGAAGTTATGAGCTTCTTTACGACCCTGCCCGAAGTTACTCATGTCTACAGCAAGGGGACGACAAAATCCAATGTTAGACTTTCTTCAGGCATGGATGCAGATTTGAGAATAGTTGGAAAGGAGAACTTTGGAGCCGCCATGCAGTACTTTACTGGCAACAAAGATCACAATGTTGCGCTCAGAACCATGGCCATAGTGCGGGGCTGGAAGCTGAACGAATACGGCCTATACGAGGGGGGAAGGCAGATAGCAGGCAAGAGCGAAGAAGAGATTTACAAAATTCTTGGACTTGACTATATCCATCCGGAAATGCGGGAGAACAATGGCGAGATTGATCTAGCGGCTGACAAAAGACTTCCCAAGCTAATAGAACACAATTCGCTAAAAGGCGACCTGCAGGTGCAGACAAATTATACCGATGGTTTGAACTCTATAGAAGAAATGGTGGATGCTGCAAAGAAAATAGGGCTTGAGTATATAGCTATAACAGACCATACCAAATCTCTTGGAGTTGCTAGAGGGCTCGACGAAGAGGGAATTGCGGATCAGGGGAAAGATATTGATAAGATAAATAAAAAACTTGAAGGATTCAGAATCTTGAAGGGAGCAGAAGTTAACATCTTCAAAGATGGGACTCTGGACATTGTAGACAAGACGCTGAAAGAACTGGACGTTGTGGGTGCCTCAATTCATTCTGCGTTTGACCTTCCAAAAGAGGAGGCGACCAGAAGAGTTCTGGAAGCGATTGAGAACTCCAATGTAGACGTACTGTTTCATCCTACTGGAAGATTGATCAACCAGAGAGCTCCCTACGAAATAGACATTGAGAGAGTTATACAGAAGTGTAGAGACACAGAGACTGTTCTCGAAATAAATGCATACCCTAACAGGCTAGACCTTAAAGACGAATATATTCGCAAGGCAGTTCAAATTGGTGCCAAACTCTGCATAGATTCCGACGCTCACTCAACCCTGCACTTTCAGTACCTGGAGTATGGGATAGGGCAAGCAAGGAGAGGTTGGGCTACAGCCGAAAATGTTGTAAACACTTTGCATGTAGATCGCTTTTTGACAAGCTTAAAGCATTGATTGCTTTGTATACATGATTGCCGAGGTTTGCAAATGAAAAAATTGGTGATGTTCGTCTGCGTCGGAAATGCTGGAAGGAGCCAGATGGCCGAAGCATTTGCAAAAAAGTACGGAGGCGATAAAATAGAAGCGGTAAGTGCCGGCACGTTGCCTGCCAAACATGTTCACCCAGAAGTCTCTATCGTGATGAAGGAAAAGGGTATAGACATCTCGAAAAACACGCCGAAGATTTTTGATGTCAAAATGGCCGACAAGGCCGCCGCAATCATAACGATGGGTTGCAGTGTTGAAGGTTTGTGTCCCGCTCCTATGCTGAAAAAGACCGTTGACTGGAAACTCGAAGACCCAAAGGGTAAGCCGATGGAAAAAATCAGGGAGATTAGAGACGACATAGAGCAGAGGGTAATAGCTCTGCTCGAGCAGCTAGTCTAGTCGCTCTCTCCGACGCCCATAATCTGTATGAAGACTGATCTATTACGAGGCCCATCCAGCTCAAGAAGAAATACCGACTGCCATGCCCCAAGTTTGATTTTTCCATTTTCCACAGGCAGAATCTTTGATATTCCAACGTATGTTGCTGCAAGGTGCGAATGCGCATTGTTATCGTGTCTATCATGCTCCCAACCTGCATTTTTCGGAAAATCATGAGTAAGTTTTGCAACTATGTCCTTCAAGAGGCCCGGCTCGTTTTCATTGACAATTACAGCAGCTGTAGTATGCATGGAATACACAAAGCATGCTCCGTCAGAGATTCCACTCTTTTTAGCTACAGCTTGAACCTTTTCGGTAATGTTCACCGGATTGATGTCGCTGCCAGTTGGAACCTGAATTTCTTCCGAATAGATTTCCATCATTCAGCCTCTTCTTCTTCCTCGTTCTCCAAGAATTCAGCAACGATGTCTCTTTCCTCCTTGCCAGTTAGATCGTAAACCGTAACCTTGTAGAGGTTCCAGTTCCACTTTATCTTGTCCAATGGCATCGCATTACGTATCCACTGTGATTGGCTGTTGTTATCCAGATGGCACGGGTTTTCGTCGCAAGTATGCTCCAGCACGACAACTGCTATCTTCTTTCCCATGGGAAGCACGGATGATATGCTTGGCTTAAAAACAGAAGGTTCTAGTTTACGTTGGTGCACATTTCGGTGAGCCTCGTCCCTTCGCCGAAGTAGTTTCTCGGCACAAGGAATTCTATGATTGGGAGATCGTCAAGGTTCATAGTTTGAGCATCTGCAGCAAATTTTTTCGAGTCGTCAGGGTTGCAGACCAGTCTTGCATTGAGCTCTTGGGGGCTGTTGATCCCTATTTCTATCATATCATTTTCTACGGCTTTGTTCGGGAAGCTTGCAACAGTTGTGGATTCAGGTTTCAATGATGCTATCATCAGCGTGTTGGAAAGCCTCTTCTCGTAAGAAACGTCCCATATCGAAACGTAGGGAAATTCTGATACCAAAGTTTTTAGTATTATTTTGTATTCTCTTTCGGAGATGCTGCCATCGTTAGGGAACCATTGAGCAAGTATTCCTCCTTCTTTGAGGTGCTCCTTGGCAAGCACGAAGAACTCCTTTGTGAATAAGTGGTTGACAGATGAGGTTACAGGGTTCGAGGGCTCGGAAATTATGATGTCCCATTTGCTGTCCGTTGTAAACAGGAAGTTTCTGGCATCTGTAACGTACAGGTGCATTTTGTCATTATTCAAGGCATCGTTGTTGTAAGCCTTGAAGATTTTTTCGTTGGATTCTACTACTGCTTCGTCTATCTCGACTACATCTAGGCTGGCATTGAGGTTTTTCAAAGCCCCAATGGTAAAGCCTCCTCCAAGACCAATGTTGAGAATCTTTTCGGGATTCTTGTGAAGCAGGAAAGGAAGGTAGGCTAGAAGGTGCTGAGTAGACATGTCCCTCAAGGAAGTGCTGGCATCCACCCTCCCGTCGATTTTGAGCGAAAGGGTGCCGCCTGATTTCATTACCTCCACGGTGCTGTAAAGACCTTCTCTATAGAATACGGTCTGCTGTGCTTGGAGGAATTCTTCAACCTCTCCAAGGTCTTCGAAGATGGGAATGTAGTAGAAGTTTATTGTCCTGAGGGGGTTCTGGTATGCTACATAGCCTGAAGAAACTACCAGCAGGGCTATGGGGATCGCTGCTAGAGCCTTCTTGTTATTCTTTGAGGAGAAGAGGAACGCCAAGCCTAGGGCAATGTTTAGAATCCCTGCCACTAATGCTGTGTACCTAATTCCGACTACGGGTATCAGGAAGAAGCCTGAAATTACGGGGCCCATCATTGAGCCGATAGAATTTGAAGAATAAAGGAAGCCGATCTTCTTGCCGCTCGAATCAAGGTCTGTAACTACGATCTTGCTGAGAATGGGGAATGTTGCTCCCATAAGGAATGTTGGCAACAGCAGAAGCACTAGATAGATGAGGACTTGAGTAGCTTGGAAGAGGACAAACGAGCCCCCAAGGACTTTGTAGAGAATGAAATAGGGATACTGCATGTAGGGCAGGATTTGAGGAAATGCGATACCATAAATTCCAATTCCAAGCTCGACGAAACCGAAAAGAGCGTAGAGGTTTTTGATGCTGGCAATCTTCTTTCCGATGTAATAACTTCCCAGAGCTAATCCAGCCATGAAAGCAGTCAAGATGGTGCTTACTGCGTAGACTGTAGAGCCAAATATCAGAACCATCAATCTGGTCCAGACTACCTCGTGGGACAGAGCAGCCAAACCAGAAATTCCAAATGCCAGCAGAAGTCTAGTTTCTCCGTTAATACCTTTCATTGCTATTCGGAACGAAATCTCGATTTCGAACACACAATTAAGTATTGTGCGGAATCTTCACGAGCCATGCCGACCTTTAGTTAGTATCTAATGATTAGAAAGTTTATAGGCATCGCATTGTTAAAAATAACGATGTCTGACGAAGCAACAGGCATAGGAAAGCTTCTGGACATATTGGGAAATGAGACTCGAAGGCGCATACTCGGGATACTCGCCGACGAGCCGAAATATTTCATACAGCTTTCGAAAGAGCTGGGAGTAAGCCAGCAAGCAGTTCTAAAACATCTTATCCTCCTTGAAGATGCAGGAATGATAACGTCGTTTAGAACAAAAAGCGAACTTGCAGCCCCGGACAGGAAATATTACAAGCTAAACACGTCATTGTACCTTTCAATTGGGATAATGGGCGATGCAGTTGAACTTGCCCTGATGGAGATAAGAGACCAAGAGAGGCCGGCAAGAGCTGAACAAAACGAGATTGTAAGAAGGTTCCGAGCGGATGCACAGAGCATTTCTGAAGAAGGCGACAACTCAGCCATAATCGAAAGGGCAGAGAGGCTTTTGAACGAACTCGATTCTAGAGTGGACGGGCTTGAAGAGGAGAAAGTTGCACTGCTTGTTATAAAGGAAGAGGTTATGCAGGCAGCTCACAGGGCCATAAGAGAGTCGTTGGAGGAAGACCTTCACCGGAGGATAATGTACCAGATGTTTGGAAGGGAGAGTATTACCGTCGATGAACTTGCAGAGATACTCAACGCTAGAGAGAAGGAGATTAGGGCAGCGCTTGACAGGATCAGCGGCCGCTTCATCATTAGGATAACCGAGTAATTACAAACCGAAGCGCTTGGGCGAGGCAAATTCAACATCTGCAGATGTTTTTCCATCACAAATCAGCTCAGCAACCACCTTGCCCGTACCCGACGCTAGCTCAAAACCTCTTCTGAAATGGCCCGTCGCAATTATCATATTGCTGACTTGCTTAGAATAGCCAATTATTGGTAGTCCGTCAGGTGGATGAGGCCTGAAGCCTGTCCTCTCATCTGCAACTGAAAATCTCTTTAGTGCAGGAAGTATTGAAGATGCTGCATCCAAAACTATTTGCTTTTTCACCTTGTCAAAGGTTCTGTCGAACCCTGCAAACTCCACTATGCCGCCCATTCGTATCTGCCCTGCAGGTCTTTGGGTAACTACGACATTGCTGTTTGTAATAGCCGCATTGATGAGTTTTTCGACTGGCCCAGTTTCTCGCATATAGCCCTTTGCTGGCCCCACGGGTATAGAAATGCCCAGCAGATTACCAATAAAAGGAGACCACGGCCCTGCAGTATTTACGACAAACTTCGCTGAGAAGGAGCCTTTTGACGTTTCTATCTCTACTATTCTGTTATTCTCTACTTGAAAATCAAGAACCTCGGCACCCTCTATAATTGAGATGCCTCTTTTGGTCAGATATGCATAAAGCTCCTTTGCAAGAAGGAAGGAGCTTGCATTTGCGTCCTTTGGGCAGTATACGCCGCCTATGAAATTCCTTGCAATGTTGGGTTCTATCTTCTCAATCTCGCTCGGGCTTAGAAACTTGACATTGTATCCTTTGTCCCTCCTTTCCTGAACCTGCTTTTCCCCATCATCTGCACCCTCGGAAAGAACTTCTAATACTCCATTTCGCCTGAAC
>Ga0209002_10004559_pt1 | contig 10875 bp, 9 predicted proteins | sample Rifsed16ft2_FD_184010 | JGI IMG/M metagenome (GOLD analysis project Ga0209002, IMG submission 184010) | Soil microbial communities from Rifle, Colorado, USA - sediment 16ft 2 (version 2) | ecosystem: Environmental > Terrestrial > Deep subsurface > Rock core/Sediment | place: Rifle, Colorado...
ATTGCCTCCCGTGCCTCTCCCGCCGGTGTGTACGCGAGCAGCCCTGCCCCGATACCGAGGCGATCCACCGAGATGTAGACCTGCAACGTGTCCCCCGCCAGCATCGCTACGACATAGTTCACCAGGACCACCTTGGTGTCTTGGACATCGGTGACTGAGTTGCGCACCCCGCTATTCGGCAGGTCAACCCCATTCCGCCGGAGCCACATATCCACGAGGACGTTCTGCCCGCCACCACCGGTCTTCCCGACCTGCCCGCCGACGACCAGCAGGTAGATCCCCGACCGTGTCGTCGTGAGACTGCCCCCCGAGTAGGATATCCCCACGAGCGCGTCCAGGGTGTTGAAGGACACCAGTACCGGCGTCAGCACCCCCGGCTGCTGATTGGTGGAGTCCGAGAGCTGCCCATAGGCCGGGTCCAACGCGCCGGTCAGCGCAAACCGCGCTTCCACGAACGCGCGGAGATACTCGAGGGTCACGGCATCGCTCGCGGCGACCGGGGCGTCGAGATTGGACAGGCGCTCCCCCTTGGCGTCATAGGCGCTGCCCTGGAGGAGCGCCGTCTCCTCGATCACCACGAGCCGGCGCTGAAGCTGCGCGGTCAGATCGAACAAGGACTTGCAGACCGCCTGGGTGGGCGGATCCTTGATGCGACCGAGCCCCTGGTAGCCCGCCATCGCTTACCCGCCTCCCACAATCGAATGCCCCGCGGGGGTGTGATCCATCTCCCGTACAGGGTCCCTGTCATCATTACTCGGGAAGAGCGGCACCCACTGCGCCTGCCCGCTCTCCCAATCCTCCACCAGCATCTCGCTTTCCTCCCGGTAGATCCAGATGGGCGAGGCCGAGGTGAACAGATGCGAGAAGAGCAGCCCCTTCGCCGCGTTCATCGGCACCCGCACCTTCTGCTTGGCTCCCGCGGTCGACGCCACACTATAGGTCGAGGCGTTCAGCGACGCCCCCGCCGCGCCGAAGCTGGTGAGCAGCCAGTCGACCTGCGCGGAGGACCGGAGCGCGAGGAAGGCCTCCAAGGGTTTCTGCCACCGCCCGGCCATCCCGGCGAAGGGGCGCTCCTGGGTCTCCCACCGGGCGAGCGCGAGGGGCTCCTCGTCGAAGATCGGCTGCCACCGGTAGAACTTCCCCGAGTTGGCGTCGGTCGTGCGCAGGCGGAACAGCCGGCCGCGCAGCTTGGCGAAGCTGTGCTGATAGACCCCTCGACCATTCCGGGTGAGGGTAAGGGTGTTCTGCGCGAGCTGCTGCACCCCGTCCGCGTCCACCAGATCGAGCACCACGGTCTTCGCCGCGTTGAAGGTGTCGGCCTCGATGAGATACCCCTTGATCCACTTGTCGGAGGAGCTGCCGAAGTCCTGCCAGTTGGTGTCCCACCCCAGTACCCTCGGCGGCTCGGGGTCCGTGAACCACTCGATCTTGTAGCGCATCCAGGGCTCGCACTCCCCGGTCGGGCGGAGGCGAATCTGCTGGGCGAGGACGGAGGTCCAGGTGAAGGGGAGCTTCTTGCGGCCGTCCGCGTTGACGGTGAGGGTCGCGATGATGGTGACCGCCCCGTTGTTGACGGTCGTCTCCACCACCACCGTGCGATCCCCGCCGTCGGTGTCGCAGGTGATGAACACGCCCCAGACATACCCCTCCCCGCCAGGTAGCTCCTCCCAGGGCGTGGGCTCGCGCAGGGAGATCTCGGGCTCGAGCCGCTCGGTCACCCCCAGGCGGTTGAAGAAGGGGCGGGAGGTGGTCGGCGCGTTCCCGCGAATCTCCACGCTGACATTGCGCGCGTGCTGCGGGACGGTACCGAAGGGCTCGAAGATGTAGCGCTGCTCGCCCACCGTGCCGGTCTGCGCCTGCGCGGCGTTGGTCGTCTGCTCGGTGTTGAGGTAGGTCTGGACGGTGGTCGTGCCGTCCTGCAGATCCGCGTCGAGCACCACCTCGGTGAAGCGCTTCTCGTTGCGGGGCTGCCCGAAGTCCCACGCGCCCGTCCGCGCGGTGTAGGCGATGGCGGCGCCGTCGTCAGTGAACCCGGAGTGGGTGTAGACCTGCCCCGTCCCGCTCCCCCCAAGCAGAATAGAGCCGGCCTGCCCACTCACGGGCTCGTTGTAGACCGTCCCTACTTGTTCACCGAACAGGTAGTTGCGCCAGGTCTGATCCTTGAAGGCGTAGACCCAGTGGCGCCGCGTCCCCCCGGTGTCCGCGTAGGTCAGCCACAGCTCGTCGTCGGCGTACTCGAGCTGCGGGGCCTGCTGCGTGGTGTAGTCGACCGCGAGGAACCCGTTGACCGCCTCGCCACGGAAGAGCCGCCCGAGCTGCTCGTCCGAGATCATCGCGGGCGCCCCACCCTGGGTCAGCCGGACCCCGTAGGGCGAGACGAACGCGATGCCGTAGGGCGTCACCGCCATCGCCCAGCGCCCCACGAGCCCCTCGGCGCACTCGGTCGGCTCGGTCGTCCACTCCCCATCGGCGGCGATCAGGATGCGGTAGAGCCGCTGGCGGGAGAACACGAACCCGCCGGTCGTCCACTGGCCGCCGTTCTGGAGCGGGTCGGCGGCGGGCGAGACATCCTGGTAGTCGATCGCGGGCCACTGTTCGGGCGCGCGGAGCTTGGAGCGATAGAGCCGCCCGGGCTGGTTCGAGTCGCCGAGCGCGAAGATGTAGTCCTCGACCGCGAACATGATCGGGACGTTGACCGCGAGCTGGGTCGCGCCGTTGGGGTCGACCGAGGTGACCGGCTCGTCGTTGTCGATCTCAAGCGACTCCTCGGTGATGCGCGCGGTGTCGGAGGAGGTGATGAGGATGGTCCCCCCGTCCGACGTGTTCTCTCCCCCGAAGAACCAGTCGGTCGAGGAGGCCGCGCTCCCCCCGCGCAGGAAGGCCTGCTGCCGCACGCTCGCGTCCCCGTAGGCCTGTGGGACCACCTGGATGGTCTGCCGCAGCGCGTTGACGTGGGCGGTCGCCGGCATGACCGCGCAGGGATTGCCGACCGTCCCGGTGAGTGAGTGGCGGTGGCGGACGCGGACGTCGTAGATGGTCGAGCCGGGATCGGAGTTGTCCGGGCCGCTCCCGCCGTAGAGGAACCAGGCGGCGAGCTGCACGGTCAGCACCGCGGTGGTCGCGGTCTGGATGACCACCACGATCCCGGTGATCGTGTTCCAGCCACGCGCAAGCGGTTCGTCCTGCCCGATGCGTTGCCACTCCTCGCGCCGCAGGGGGACGCCAGGAATCCCGAACTCGCCCCACACGTTGATACCCGCGTTGATGGAGGGAATCTCGGTGCGGGGCAGATCGAGCCCGCCGCGCGTGTTGATCAGGGTGGCCCGATCGTCGGCGACCTGATCGGTCTTGAACTGCTCGAGCAGGGTGCGCGTCCGTAGCTCGGTCGCGGCGTCGAGCCCGCTGACCAGCCGCTCGGCGTAGTCCTGGAGGTCGGAGGGGCGGAAGGACTTGAACCAGGCCTGCGGGTTGCCACTCCCCGCGCCCGGGATGGCCCCGGCGACGAAGGGGGTCGAGCAGACCAGGTAGATCTTCAGTTCCTCGAGATCCGAGGGGTCCGAGATGTTGAACTGGATGTGCGTGTGGTCGTCGTCAGACGCCGGGATGCCCACCGCGAGCAGGGAGAGATCGAGCGATTTCGCGATCGAGATGATGTTGTCGTAGGCGGACACCGCGGCGCCGGGCGTCGTGACCACCTGGATCGCCGCCCCCGCCAGCACATCCGTGATGACCGGGACGCCGGTCGCGATCGGAGTGGCCGAGCGGTCCTGCCCGGCGGTGGCGGTCCAGTTGGCCGCCTGGGTGCCATCCCCTACGCCGAACTGCGCAATATCCTTGCTGGTCTGCCCGATGAGCGAGACGACCGGCTGCGCGGCGGGGGCCAGCCCGATGCGCTCGACCGACCCGGTGCGGGTGACCTTGCGCATCCGGATGCGGTCGGTGACGAACACGTAGGGGGTCTGGCCGAGCGGCATGTTGACCCCGGTGAAGGTCAACGGGTCGGACGAGTAGCCGGAGTCGATCTGGGTGAAGGCGCCGGTCGTGCCCCGCCAGAGGGTCGAGCCCAGGCCGGCGAAGCGCGCGAAGGAGGAGTCCTGCGGGTCGTTCAGGCGGAAGAGCCGGTGGAGGTAGCCCTGCTGGGTGGTACCGAGAGGGGCCTGCCCGGCGCGGACGGTGAGCCGCTCGCCGTAGCGACTGACCATGTTGACCATCCGCGAGAGTTCGGTCGGGTCGAGGTCGTCGAGCGCGTCCTGGAGGTTCGTCCCCTTGCGGCCCACCCGGACCATTGGGGTCTCGTAGAGGGTCGTGTCGTGGCCGGGCCAGACGTGGGACTCGTCAGAGGGGCGCGGAGGACGGGAGGGACCGAGGGCCATCGCTAGTGTGCGGATCGATGGGATGTTGGGACGTTGGGATGTTGGTATGTTGGGATGCGATCGTTAACTTCGCCACTTTGACACGATTTCGGGGCAAAACAGGGGCATCCTGACACGATTTCGCCCCTTTTTGCACTCCATCGCCTATGGAGCGTTATCTCAGCCATTAGAGCGCAAACCACCCTTCCTGCGCCATCAGCATCGCCAGCTCGACCCCCTCCTGCCACCGCGCCTCCGCCGCCTGCGCGAGCACCAGATTCTGCGCCGGTCCCACCTTCGAGAACATCTCGGCGAGGCAGCCATACTTGAGGGTCGGGACGAACTCATCCGACACCGAGAAGTTCACCCCCGCAGCGGTGAGCGCGGTGCCGAGCGCCACATAATACCGCTCCAGCGCGCAGCCCGCCTCGGTCGGGATCGGCGCGACGTAGGTGGTGAGGGTGTTCCCGTCGGTCTCGTAGTAGCCGACCGGGGTGGCCGAGGAGCTGCCCGGCCAGGTCGGGATCCAGAGGTCCAGCTCGTAGGCGTCCAGCTTGGGCAGCTCGCGGTAGAGTCCCGCACCAGTCACATAGGCGACAAAGACCGTGGCAATCCAGTTGGCCGGGTTCGCCTGGTCGGCCTGCGCGAGCGTCATCGCAGTCTGCGCGCGCGTCCAGTAGAGGGGCGCGGCGGCGAGGAAGCGGTTCTGCCGCTGGTTGAGGTAGCCGAGGACCTCCGCCTGCGTCCACATCCCGGAGGGCCAGGTCGCCCCGCCGTCCCCGACCCCCTCGATCGTGACCCGCTGAATCTCGGAGAGGATCGTCTGGTCGGTGATCGCCATCTAGCCCGCCACCTCTTCCTCGGTCTTGGAGACGCGGACCGGCTCCAGCCGCTGCGCGGTGTCGAGCCCGAGGGCCGCGCGTCGAAAGAAGCTGCTCGCGCGGAGCTGGTCGTTGCGCTCGAGACAGCCCGCGAGGAAGGCCTGGTGCTTGGGCGCCATCGCCTCGAGGATGGAGGGGCGCTTGAAGCTGAGGATGTAGAGCGCCTCGCCCAGGATGAGCGCGATCTCCTCCTCACCCAGGTCCAGGAAGTCCCCGTCGACGGTCAGGATGGGCGTGAGCTTGACCGCCTCGAAGGTCAGGGTGGTGCCCCCGGCGGCGTCGGCGGGCCAGATGGCGATGGTGGCGAGACCGATCGGCGCCCACTCGCGGATGACGGTCGGGACCTCACCCCCCGAGGTAGTGGTCTGCGTGCGCCAATTGCGACGGAACCGGAACAGCTCAACAATGGACTTGCGCGTGAGCGGATAGCCCGTGCGGGTGATGCGGGTGCGGTAGGTGAGCGTGCCAGGGACCGCGAGGAAGGGGTTCGCGGCAGCGGTCACCGCGGTGGCGGACCCGCGCCAGTACCCGGTGTAGAGGTTGAAGTAGCGCAGTGCTTCATTGAGCGCGTCGTTCGCCTCGGCCGCCGACCAGAAGGGATCGCCCGTGTAGCGGTCCTGGAGGCGGGCGCGGAGGGTCGCACGGGTGACGGCGGCGTAGGGCATCTAGGTGACCCCCATCTGGACGCGGCAGGCGCCCGTGCCACCGGGGCCGGGGTTCATGACCGCCGGACAGCCGTCCGTGCTCCCCCCACCGCCACCCCCGCTGACAATCAGGCTTGAGTCACTGTTGGTCGCGTTGATCGCCGCGCGGAGCAGCAGGAAGGGGCAGGAGAAGCTCACCCCGAAGTCGCTGGTGTCGCCCGGGAGTTGGTTCACGCCGCCCTCGAACTCGATGACATTGCGGGTTTCGAGCACCGTCCCGTCACTGACCCGGATGCGCTGGTAGCGGGAGAGGGCGGTGGAGGGATGCCACCAGACCCAGAACTCGTTCGGGTCGTCCACCCCGAAGGCCAGCCGCGGGAAGGTGCCGGCGGGAAGGAGGGTCGTCCCGATGCTGTAGGTGTTGAGCAGCGCGCCCGCCGCGCTGTAGCGCCGCACGTCCAGGGTCCCCAGGACGATCTGCGTGTAGCTCGCCACGATGGTCCCGTCCCCCAGGACGAGGATGTCGGCAATCCACCGCCCCGCCACCCCCGCGGTCAGATTCGCCAGCTCGGCGTTAATCGAGGGGTCCCACACCCGGATGGGCGAGGCGACCGCGTTGTTGCTCCAGTAGTAGCGCGAGCCGTCGTTGTTCGGGGCGAACCCGAGGAAACTGGTGATGCCGGTCAGCGTCTCGGTGGAGAGGACCCCACCGGTCGCGTTGTACGCGGTGACCACCGCCGGGCTCGGGCTCACCCGCGACATGACGAAGAACTGCTGGAGCCCCTGACTGGTCCGGATGGACGGGCTGGAGGTGTCGATGAAGATGGACGCCACCTGCACGAGCTGCGAGGTGTAGAAGCGCAGGTGTTCGGTCGTGGCGTGGTTGAGGAGCACCTCGCCGGTATCGAGGACATCCCCGGCCTCCCCCGCCGCGAAGGGGTAGACGAAGTTGCGGATGGTCCCGTCCGGCTGGACGACCGCCCCAGGGAAGCCCGCGGTGTCGTCGTTGACCAGGATGTCGCTAGGCTGGACGGCCTGCTGCGGCGCGGCGTAGGCCTCGACCGTGAGGAGCGCGGGTGCGGGGTTCCCGCCCTGGGGGGCGATCTCGTAGTAGTAGGTGGTCCCGGCGACCGTGGGATGCTGGATCGGCTGCTCGGTCGAGACGATGTTGAGCCAAGGGGTCACGCCCGCGTCGGAGTAGACCGTGACGGTCGGGTCGTAGATGTCCGGGCCGGCGACCTCGTAGGCGTGGAGCCCCATCTCGAGCGTCCCGGCAGGCGCGGTACGCTTGTACCAGACCGTGAAGGTGGTGCCCGCGTCATCGACCTGCTGGGTCGTGATGAACGGGAGCGCCGCAATGTCGGTCGCCGTGGCCGGGGACGTGTTCGAGGGAGGCGGCATCCACGCCTACGTCACGCGCTCACCAGGAGCAGATGGAGCTTCTCGCCGTTGGTCCCGAGCACGAACAGATCCCCCACCTTCACGTTCCCCACGCCCGGGTCGAAGACAAAGGGAGCCGGCGGGACCCCCGCGGTCGCCGCCTCGAGCCGGAAGCCGTAGTCCGAGGAGGTGATCGCGTTGTCGTCCCCGACGTAGATGGGGTTGGCATTCCCCCCACCCGGCTGCAAGGTGAGGAAGGTGCAGGGGTAATCATAGGCGCCCGCCTTGAGCCCGCCCGTGAGCGCCGGCAGGACCGAGGAGAGCTGCTGGACCGCTCCGGTGAGAGTCAGGACGTAGTGCGCGATCTTCGCAGCCATCGGATGCTCCTTCTACCTTCTAGGTGCCGAGGAATCGAGTGTCGACGCGGTAGCGGGTCCAGTAGCGGCTCTCCCGCGGAATTTGCTCGCCGACGACCGAGGCGGAGGGGTGATACCCCCACCCGGACACCGACCGCCAGAACGCGCCCGGTGTCAGGTCCGGCGTGATGCCCGGGGCCTGCCAGACGGTGCAGACGGTGGCGGCGGCTTTCCGCCGAGGGGCACTCATCAGCTCCCCTCATTCTCGGTGTAGGTGACCCCGTCATCCGAGAGGGTCTTGCTCCAGAGCGCGGCGCCCGCGTCGTTGAAGAACGCCTTGGACGTGGCGGTGACGGTCAGCTTGTTGCGCAGCACCTGGTGGAGCCGTCCGAGCTTGACCGCCGCGGTCGCTGTGGCAGCAGGTGCGCCGGTCGGTTCGGCGAGGGTGAGCAGATCCCCCAGGAGGTTGTCGATCTGCTGCAGGGTGGTCTGGATATTGATAGCAATGTCACACCATTCGGCGCCAGCCGCGTCCGATCCGATGACCTGAATGTTGTCGCCGTTCATCTCGGCGGCGGAGAGGGAGATCTTGACCAGCTTCGAGGCGTTTGGGTCGACGTCGGGGAGCGTGGCGAGATTCCCCAGTCCCCCACCGTCAATCGACACCTGGAAGTCGCCCGCGGCAAGGGTCGGGTTCGTCTGGAACAGCTTGGTGTCGGCCTGCGAGGTGAGCCCCACATAGAAGACGAACGCGCTGTTCTTGAGCGGGGTGACGTATGAGGGCATTGGCAGATCTCCTACGCAAGATTCACGACGTCGACACCAGGGTTCCCCACGTTGTAGCAGAGCGCACCACCAGGCCGCAACACCGCTACGCCGCCGCCGCCACCCTTCTTCCCACCCCCCGCGCCCTTCCCGCCCACGAGCGTGTCGGCAAGCCCCCAGGCAATCGTGGACGCGGCGGGGACGGAGACGGGGATGTGTTCGATGGCCCACTCGTCGGTGATGGTGAAGCGGGGGTTCCCGGAATCGTTACCGGTGGTGGCAGCCGCACCGCTGAGGGTGAGGGTGAGATTGGTGTTGCCAGTATTCTTACGCACCGTCACCGTGCGGTCGTTCCCCGCACCAGGCGCGGCCGAGAGTACGACGTAGAGCGCGGTCAGCGTGACGGGAGTAAGGGGCCCCCTGACCTCACGGACGTTCTCGTCGGTGTTCCAGCTCCCGGCGAGCGAGTCGACCGGCGGGCGGTATTGGGTGACGGCCGTGGAGGCGGAGGGGCCCACCCCGCAGACGGTGAACTGCCCATCGGTCGTCGCCTCGAACGCGACCCCCCAGGCGACCCGGCGCGCGGTGGGGGCATTCACCTGGTCAGCCTCAAGGTAGAGAGTGTCCCCCGCCGCGACGGCGAGCGAGAAGGTGGAGACGCCGGTGACCGCCGCGTCCGCGACCGTGACGCGCGTATCGGTGGTGCCCCCCGCCCCGTCCTGCTTCACCCCGTTCTTGTAGATGGTGAGAATGTAGGAGGTCCCCGCGCCTGGCGCCCCATCGAGCACGAGGTCCACCCGGGTGACGGTGCCGGCGATCGGGCAGACGTTCCAGACCGCATTCGCCGTGGTGGTCGACCAACTGTCCTGCCCGGAGAGTAACCCGTTCAACTCGAGGTCCCCCGCCGTGAGCGTCCCCCCGCCCTGCCCGTACATGGAGGTCTTGGCGAGGGTCGCCTCGAACTCCCAGGTGAAGTCGAAATGGGTGGGGACAATCGGAACGCCGGACTTGGTCGTGCGCAGGTAGAGCTGGTCGGTCACCGCCACCGTGGTGGAGTTGGTACTGTCTTGCGCGGTGGTGCCCGCGTCGCTGACGGTGCAGGTGATGCCGGTGGAGGCACCGTTCTTGAAGATCGTGAAGGTGCGCGAGGTGCCAGCCCCAGGGGCGGTCGCCACGCGGACGGCGAGATTGCGGATGGTGCCGGCGGCTGCCGCAGGTGAGTGCGCCCGCGTGGCGTCGGAGTTCTGGAGCGTCCCCCCGAAGAGGGAGATCGCCCCGAAGGCCCCGTGCTCGCCCCCGAGGATGACGAACGCCGGGGTGATCTGCTTCACGCCGCCCTCGCCCGCACCATCCTCACCCGCTCACGCCCTCCCTCCCCCTACCGCGTATCCACCGTGTGCATCGGCGGCTGGGTGATGTCGTCCGCAAGGGTCTCCCCCCGCCGCGTCGACCCGTCCACCGTGGAGAAGCGCGAGGGGTTCCCGAACGGACCCGACTCGTCCATGTTCGAGGGCGTGGGGACCGGGGGGCTGGCCCAGGGGGACTGCCGGAGCCCGCTCGGCCCCGCCCCCGCGTCGAGCCCACCCCCGATGCCCTGGTCGCCGCTCGAGGCGTCGTGGGTCGGGACGGGCGGGGACGCCCAGGGGGACTGCCGAAGACCGTTGTCGTTGCTGCCCATGTGAGGCTCCTTCAGAATGTACGCGCGTCAATAGTAGTCCGCGAGGGTGGCGTCCGATTGTCGCATCAAGGTGGTGTCGGCCGAAAGCGCGGCGAGGCCGAACTTGCTGAGATCCGTCTGCTGCAGGTCCATCAGGTACTGATCATCATCCATCACATCGATCGACTTCCTGGCGGTCAGGTAGTCCTGCTCCAGCCGGTCGGCGAGCGAGAGGTTGAAGTAGGGGTTGCGCTGGGTGACGGTGCCCGGCCACTTCGCCGCGTCCGCGAGCGCGCCGTTGATGAGGACCGAGGTCCAGGTGGCCAGCGCCCCCGTGAAGGCGGTGTCGTCGGCGAGGGTGTCCGCGCGGATGAAGTAGTTGAGGATATAGCTCCCGGCCGCGGTCGGGTAGGGCCACGCTTCGTAGGTGACGCGGCCCAGGGTCGCGGTGGCTTGGGAGAGGTGCGCGGCGGCGAGGACCCTGAAGCGAGAGTCCGAGGCGATGCGCCCCGGGTCGAAGAGATCGAGGCGCTCCTTCGAGATCCACCAGGCGATGGGGCGCTGGATGGTCCGGTCGGTCACTGTGTGGATCGCGCGGAAGTCCGCCGGCATGATCAGGTAGATGTCGCGGATCGTCGCGGTCTGCGCGCCGCCCGTCTCCGCGTAGGTCGTGGTCAGGGTGGCGGTGTTGACGTCGGTGACGGTGGAGATCGTGTAGATGGGCGAGTTGGTGCCCACGCGGATCTGCCGCCCGGGGTCGGTGGCGACGACGAACCCGCCCACCGAGGTGATCCCCGCCGCCCCCTGCGTGAAGGTGACGGTGAGCGAGCGTGAGGCGCG
>Ga0209002_10004562_pt1 | contig 10866 bp, 12 predicted proteins | sample Rifsed16ft2_FD_184010 | JGI IMG/M metagenome (GOLD analysis project Ga0209002, IMG submission 184010) | Soil microbial communities from Rifle, Colorado, USA - sediment 16ft 2 (version 2) | ecosystem: Environmental > Terrestrial > Deep subsurface > Rock core/Sediment | place: Rifle, Colorado...
CTTCTTCGCCACCCAGGCACCGCAGTTCACGCTATATGGCGACGGAACCGTGCTCTTCCGCGATCCGAACGCGGCGCCGGCGCCGTCAGCCGGCAAGGTCTTCGCGCTCGATCCCTACCTGATTGGCCGGCTCTCGGAGCCGCAGATCCAGGCCTTCCTGCAGTTCGCGCTTGAGGAAGGCGGCCTCGCCGTCGCCCGCGGCCCCTACAGCCCCGGCAACGTCGCAGACGCTCCGACCGCGATCTTCACGATCAATGCCGGTGGCCTCACGAAGACCGTGTCCGTCGAGGCGCTCGGGTTCGACAACCCGGACAGCCCGGATGCGGAGATTCTCAGGACGATGGCCACACTCGGCGACAGGGTCCGGGACTTCGCGTCGGTGATCGAGGGCGAGACCGCGTGGGTCCCGGACCGCTGGCGAGGCATCCTCACCGAGGGCGAGTTCCAGCTTCCCCAACCCTGGCCGTGGACCGATGTGAACCCGGCCGACTTCGTCCAGCCGGTCGGTCCGGACGCCCCGCAGTTCCCGATCCTTACCTTGACCCCCGCCCAGGTGGATGCGCTCGGTTTGACCGGGATCGAGGGTGGCTTCGTTGAGCTTCAGCTCGCCGGCCCGGACGGCAGGACCTATGGCCTCGCGCTGCGGCCGATCCTCCCGGACGAGGCCTTCTGACGGTCAGACCTCGGCGTAGCGCTGGCCGGCGTATGACTGGAAGCGCGTCTGGCTCTTCTTGAACCAGAGCTGGATCTCTCCGGTGGGCCCGTTGCGGTGCTTGGCAAGCTTGACGTTGATGACCTCGCCGTCCTGGTCACCCTCTTCGCCGGCCTTCTCCTTCTCGCGCCAGAGGAAGATGACGAGGTCCGCGTCCTGCTCGATGGCACCCGACTCGCGCAGGTCGGACAGGCGAGGCTCCTTCGATTCGCGCATCTCCGGCTGTCGTGACAGCTGTGAAAGCGCGATGACGGGGACCGCCAGCTCGCGGGCGAGCGCCTTGAGCCCCCGGGAGATCTCGCTGACCTCCTGGACGCGGTTCGCATCACGGTTGGTGTTGGTCGCCTGCATCAGCTGGAGGTAGTCCACGATCACGAGGTCCAGGCCGGCCTCCGCCTGAAGCCGGCGAGCCTTCGTTCGCAGCTCCATCGATGTGATGTTCGGGGTGTCGTCGATGTAGACGGGTGCCTCCGACAGGTCGTTCATCGCCGGCGCGATCCGCGCGAAGTCCATCTCCTCGAGAAAGCCGCTGCGGAGGCGCCTGGAATCGATGTTGGCGACGCTCGAGAGGAGCCGGAGCACGAGCTGCTCCTTGCTCATTTCCAGGCTGAAGACGCCGACGCTCTTGCGCTCGCGGACCGCGGCGTACTCCGCGATGTTGAGCGCGAGGCTCGTCTTGCCGACGGACGGCCGGGCAGCGACGACGATGAGGTCGCTCTTCTGGAAGCCCGCGGTCAACGTGTCAAGGTCGGCAAAGCCCGAGGTGATGCCGCTCAGCTCGCCGCGATGGGCGTGGAGGTAGTCCAGCCGATCGTACGCAGAGTGGAGGAGATCCTTGAGTTGGCTGAAGCCCACGGTGATCCGCCGGTTGGAGACCTGGAACAGCTCCGCCTCGGCGCGGTCGATTGCCTCCTGGATCTCGGCGGGGTCCTCGTAGCCGATGCCGGCGATCTTGCCGGCGGCCCCGATGAGGTTTCGAAGGACCGCCTTGCGCTCGACGATCCGGGCGTACTGGGTCGCGTGGACAGCGGTCGGCGTCTGATTCGAGAGGGTGGACAGGTAGCTCCGGCCACCGATGCCCTCGAGCTCCACCTTGCGCTCGAGCGTCTCCGAGACCGTGACGATGTCCACCGGCTCGCGGCGCTCGAAAAGGTCGAGCATCGCCCGGTAGATGGTTCCGTGGGCCTGCCGATAGAAGTCCTCCGGCCGGAGGAATTCGGCGACCTCGATGATCGTCTCTCGGTCGATGAGGATCGCACCGAGCACGGACTGCTCGGCTTCGAGGCTCTGGGGCGGCAGGCGATCGATCACGGCGAGCTCAGACTCCGGCTGGGACTCCGATGGTGCCGTGGGGGCGGCGGCGTGCGGTCAACGAACGAGGCCAGATCCGACCTGGTTCTCCACGAAGTTCCGCGCCCTGTCGGCGCGATGTGGATGAATCCTGTGGATAAGCGCGGATTCGCCTAATCCAGCCTTCGGATCACCCCGATCAGCTTCCCCTGGATCCGGACGTCCGGGTAGAACTGGGCCGGGTAGTTCCGGTTGGCGGGCTGCAGGCGGACCTGGTCCTTCTCGCGGAAGAAGGTCTTGAGCGTGACGGCGTTCTCCTCCACCTGGGCGACCACGATGTCACCGTTGCGGGCCGTGTTTTGCGGGCGGATGAGGACGAAGTCCCCGTCCGCGATGTGGGCGTCGATCATGGAATCGCCGCGGACCTTGAGGATGTACGCATCCCCACTCGGTGCGAGGATCTCCGGAATGGCCATCGTCTCCGAGGCGTCCTGATAGGCCTCGATCGGCCCGCCGGCGGCGATCTCGCCGATGATCGGGACGACGTGAGCGTCTGCCGCCGTGGCCTGCGGGACGAGCTCGCTCGAGAGCCCGAGCGAAATGGCCGCCGTGGGCGTGAGGCGGATCGCCCGCGACTGGGCCGCGCCGCGCTCCAGGTAGCCGTCCCTCTCCAGGATCTGGAGGTGGTGGTGGACCGCGGACGTGGAGCTGAGCCCGACGGCGCGCGCGATCTCGCGAACGGACGGTGGGTATCCGCGCGCACGCAGGGTCCCGGCGATGTGGTGCAGGATCTTCAGCTTGCGATCTGCGTCGTGCCTGGTCACTCGTACCTCCTGGGTAGCTGCCTGCATCATACCGAACGAACGTTCGATGTCAAGGGTCACGGGACCGCCCGTCGATGCCGCGGCATCCGCGCCCGGAGTGGCTTCGCGGATCGTGCTGCTAGACTCGGCCTTCCCCGTGGGCGCCTGACGTGAGTCCTGGCGACGCGGCCACGGCAACCGTGTTCGGAGGCGCGTCGGCGCATGGTTCGGCAACAGCGTGAGGGTTCGGCCGGGAAGGGTCGGCGATCGCACGGGCGCAGCTCCGGCGGCGGCGTTCGGCGCACGCTCGGGATGCTCGCATTGCTCCCGCTCGCGAGCCGCGCACCGCTCTATGCGCGCCTGATCTGGGCACTCGTCCTCGACGATCGGACGCCCGCGGCGCGCAAGGCGACACTCGCGGCCGGGCTCGGCTACGTGGTCCTCGGGCGGGATCTCATCCCGGACGAGATCCCGGTGCTCGGCGGTCTCGACGACCTCGTGGTGGTCGCCATCGCGATCGACGTCTTTCTCGATGGCATCGATGAGGACGTGATCGACGAGAAGCTCGCCGAGCTCGGGATCGAGCGGGCCGCCTTCGACGAGGACATCGCACGGATCCGGCGTTTCCTGCCGGGTCCCATCCGTCGCGCCGCCCGGCGGCTGCCCGGGCTGGTCCAGGCGGCGGCGGGGGCATTGCAGCAAACCGGTCTCGGCCCCAGACTTCGGGCCTGGATCACCAGGGAGGAATCGAACGCGTGAAGGTCATCCTGACGAAGGACGTGGACAAGCTCGGCAAGTCGGGCGAGATGAAGACCGTGGCCGATGGCTACGCCACGAACTTCCTCATCAAGCAGCAACTCGCGGTGCCTGCGGCGGGCGGCGCCTACCGCGCCTGGCAGCACGACATCGCCTCCCGCGAGGACAAGCGGAAGCGCGAGCGCGAGGACGCCGAGGTCGCGGCCACGCGGATCGCCTCGACCACGCTCACGATGGGCGTCAAGGTCGGCGACGGCGGCAAGCTCTACGGCTCGATCACGACCAAGGACATCGCCGATGCCCTGGGGCGCCGCGGGATCACCGTGGACAAGCACAAGATCGAGCTGGACGAGCCGCTCAAGTCCCTGGGCACCTACAAGGTTGCGATCAAGGTCGCGTCGGGCATGACGCCCGAGGTCACGATCATCGTCGAGCCCAAGGGGTAGCGCCGGCGCTCGGGCGCGGCGGGCGCGGCGCAGGCGGGCGCGGCGGGCGCTGAACGCGTGGAGAGCGGTGGGACCGACGGTAGACCCCGGGGCGGCGTCCCCTCGTTGATTCGGCGCGCTGAGCGTTCAAGGCCGACGTCATCGACCGGGGTCGTGTCGTTTCGGAACGCCCGGCGTTCAGCCTGACGGCGCGGTTCGTCGCCCGCGGTCGTACCGCACGACGGGCGTTCAACTGAGCCGGCTGGCGGCTGCCGGAGGTCTCGGGCAGAAGGCGGCTCGCGAGGCCTGGAGCATCGCGCGCCTGTGCCACCACGTTGTCACGCGCCGGCGCGACAATCGCTGATGTGACCGCTGATCCGGCGCATCGAACCATCCTCCACGTCGACCTCGACGCGTTCTTCGCCGCGGTCGAGCAGCGGGACCACCCCGAGTTTCGCGGCCGGCCGGTGGTCGTGGGTATGGGCGGCACGAATGATCGCGGCGTCGTGAGTGCGGCCTCATACGAGGCCCGCAAGTTCGGCATCCACTCCGCGATGCCGATCCGGACTGCGAAGCGGCTGTGTCCCGACTGCGTGTTCGTGCCGGTGGACGGCGCCACGTACCAGCGGGTGAGCCGCGAGGTCATGGCGATCCTCCGGCGGTTCACGCCGCTGGTCGAACCGGTCTCAATCGACGAGGCGTTCCTTGACGTGACCGCCTCGCGCGCGCTGTTCGGTGACGGCCCGACGATCGCCCGGCGAATCAGAGAGGCGATCCGGGCCGAGCTGCAACTGACCGCCTCGGTCGGTGTTGCCTCGACCAAGCTCGTCGCCAAGATCGCCTCGGACCTTCGGAAGCCGGACGGCCTCGTCGTGGTCCCGCTCGGCGAGGAGGCGGCCTTCCTGGCCCCGCTCCCGATCTCCCGGCTGTGGGGCGTGGGCCCGCAGACCGCGGCGGCGCTCCGGGACTTCGGGGTCACCACGATCGGGGACCTCGCGGCCATGGATCGAGCCTCGCTCGTGCGCCGGTTCGGGAAGCACGGGGCCACCCTGGTCGATCGGGCGCACGGATTGGACGCGGACCCCGTGGAGGACCCGGATTCCGCGAAGTCGATCGGTCACGAGCACACCTTCGACACCGACACGTCCGACCCCGAGGTTCTCGAGCGGACGCTTCTGGCTATGGCCGAGGGCGTGTCGGGTCGCCTTCGAGCGGCGGGCGTGAAGGCCGGAACCGTGACCGTCAAGGTCCGCGACACGGCATTCCGGACGGTGACCCGCCAGCGAACCCTCGTGGAGCCGACCGATCTCACCGAACCCATCTGGCGAGTCGCGAAGGAGCTCGCCCGACCGGAGACCCGCGGCAAGCGCATTCGCCTCCTGGGGGTGACGGCGTCCGGCCTGGGCGAGCGCGAGCAGCTGAGCTTGTTCGAGGCGGACGATCCGCGGCAGCGCAGGGCAACGGAGGCGGCGGATGAGCTACGCCGGCGGTTCGGGCCGCGAGCGGTGACCCGGGCGCGGCTCCTTCGAACCGGCCTGCCGGCGCCGTTCGAGCGGGATCACGGGACGGCCGCAGAGCGACGCGGCGACCACGCGGCCGACGTGGCTCGGACTGGCAGGAGGCGGCCGGTCGTCGAGACGCCGCCGACGGAGGATGAGGACGTAGATCTCGACCCCGACGTCGACGCGCTGCCGAACGACCTCGGGGGCTCGCCCGAAGGACCCGCATCGGCGTGACAGCCTAGGTGGCACGGCCCTGGGCGACGGTGCGCGCATCGGAGATTGGGTCTTGACATCGAACAGGTGTTCGGTCTAGTCTCCGGTCATATCGAACACCCGTTCTGCTCGTCCAGTGCCCGGGCCGACTGAGCGCCAAGTATGTCCCGCCCCCGGGAAGGAGCCATTCCGTGGCCATGATCCGAGTCGAGCCGGTCCACGTGCAGGTGCGGGCCGACTGGTTTGACGGTCGACCTCGCGAGATCACCTGGAACTCCAGGCGCCTGCGCGTGACGGAGGTCGTGCGCGTCCGTGACGAGACGTCAGCGTTCCCCGTGGTCGTCGGACCGCGAACCATCTTCGAGGTGGACACGCCGATCGCCCGCCTCACGCTGTCGTATCGGCACCGGACGCGGCGCTGGGCGATCGAGGGACTGGACGAGGGCGTCCGGGCCGCCTGAGGCGCTCGCTCCGGCGGGCTGAGCGCTCGCTCCGGCGGAGGGCCAGTCTCATTTCCAGCGCCCGGCCTCTCCTCCCAGGGGTTCGGGCGGTGCCCACCGGCGTCGGCTCCTCCCGATTGCCGGATCTGTCGGAGGCGGGGCGGGTGCGACCGGTATCGCGCTCGCCCCGTGTCCGGCCGAACAGCAGGCGGCCACCCAACCCCGGCGGCCACCCAACCCCGGCGGACGCCTGCAAGGCGGACGCCTGCAAGGCGGACGCCTACAATCAGTGCTGTGCATGACAGTCCCGCCAGATTTCGGGATCTGACCCTCGATCAGTTCGTCGGCCGCCTCGCCTCCGCGGAGCCTGTGCCGGGCGGAGGCAGTGCCTCGGCCATCGTTGCCAGCCTGGCCGCCGGACTCGTCGCGATGGTGGCCTCGCTCTCCGAGGATCGCCCGAAGTACGCGGACCATGCGGCGTCCCACGCTCGCGCGAAGGCCGACGGGCAGGAACTCGCGGACCGATTGCTCCGGATGGGCGATGAGGACGCGGCCGCGTTCACGATCTTCGGCGCGGCGCTCAAGCTCCCGCGCGAGACGGCGGAGGAGCAGGCGGACCGCAAGGCCGCGATTCGCGCCGCGGCGCGTGTGGCCGCGGAGGTGCCGCTCCGTTGCGTAGAGGCGTGCCTGGATGTCGTCGCCGACGCTGAGATGCTCGCCGGTCGCAGCAACGTCAACGCTTCGTCGGACCTGCACGTGGCCGCGTTGCTCGCAGAGGCCGCGGCACGAGGCGCCGCCGCCAACGTCCGGGTCAACCTCCCATCGGTCGGTGATGAAGCCTGGGCCGCGGAGGCCTCCGCCCGCGTCGATGACCTGCTGGCCGCCATCGCCACGCTCGCGGCCTCGACCCATGCCGTCGTCGCGAGCGGCGAAGCCCGTCCGCCGGTGGGCTGACCAGGAGATGACGGTCCAGACCAGTGCCCGCCTGATCGAGGGCGCCCCGATCGCGGATGAGATCCGCGCGGGTGTGGCCCGGGACGTGGCCGAGTTCACGGCAACGAATGGCCATGCCCCCGTGCTCGCCGTCGTCGTGTGCGGGCGGTCGGCCCCGTCGATGGTCTACCTGGAACGGATCCTCAAGGCCTGCTCGGCCGTCGGGATCGAGGGCCGGCTCGTGGATGTGCCCGGTGACGACGTCGAGACCCAGGCTCGCGAACTCGGGGCTGCGGTGCGCGCGCTCAGCGCCGACGCGGTCGTGGCCGGAATCATCGTCCAGATGCCCCTCCCGGCCGGCATCAGGATCCGCACCGTCATCGACGCCATCGACCCGGCCAAGGACATCGACGGCATTCATCCGCTCAACGCGGGACTCCTGCGCCTTGGCTTCGAGGGCTTTGTGCCGGCGACCGCCCATGCGGCCCTGGAGGCTCTCGAGCGGTCCGGTGTCCCGATCGAGGGCGCCGAGGTCGTGGTCGTCGGCCGATCGGCCGTGGTCGGCATGCCCGTGGCGTCCATGCTGGTCAAGTCCGGCGCCACGGTAACGGTCTGCCACTCGAAGACCCGCGACCTGGCCGCACACACGCGACGCGCCGACATCGTGGTTGTCGCGGCCGGCCGCCCCGGGCTCGTGACCGGGTCAATGCTGAAGCCGGGCGTCGTGGTCATCGACGTCGGAATCAACGTCGTCGACGGGCATCTCGTGGGCGACGTCGACTTCGCGTCCGCCCGCGAGGTAGCCGCCGCGATCACGCCCGTGCCCGGCGGGATCGGCCCGCTGACCAACGCGCTGCTCCTCGCTCACCTCGTTCGCGCAGCCCAGCGGCAGGCCGCCAAACGCTCGGAGCCGACCACCTGACCGATCGCCACAACTGTTGAACCGACAGCCCAACCTGCTGTCAGAGGAGACCCCATGAGCTTCCCGTCCGACCTTGAGATTGCGCGGTCCGTCACCCCGCGGCCGATCATGGATGTCGCCCATGACCTGGGCCTGCGGGATGACGAGGTGGAGCCGTACGGTTTCACGAAGGCGAAGATCCGCCTCGAAGCCATCGAGCGGCTGGAGGTCGAACGGCCTCGCGGGAAGTACGTCCTGGTCACGGCGATCAGCCCGACGCCGCTCGGCGAGGGCAAGAGCACGACGGTGGTCGGCCTGGTCCAGGGCCTGAACAGGATCGGCCGGAAGGCGGCGGTGTGCATCCGCCAGCCGAGCCTCGGCCCGGTCTTCGGGATCAAGGGCGGCGCCGCCGGCGGCGGGTACAGCCAGGTCATCCCGATGGAGGACTTCAACCTCCACCTGACCGGCGATGTCCACGCGATCGGTGCGGCCCACAACCTCGGCGCGGCCTTCGTGGACAACCACATCCATCACGGGAACGCCCTCGGGATCGACGCTCTCAATGTCCTCTGGCCGCGCGTCGTCGACATCAGCGACCGAGCGCTCCGGAAAGTGGTCGTGGGGCTCGGGGGCCGGGAGAACGGCTACCCGCGGGAGGCCGAGTTCGTGATCACCGTGGCCTCGGAGGTCATGGCGGTCCTCGCGCTCGCGCGCGACCTCAGCGACCTGCGGGCGCGCCTCGGCCGGATGGTCCTCGCGACGACACGCGACGGGAAAGCCGTGACTGCCGAGGACCTGAAGGTTGCCGGCGCCATGACGGTCCTGCTGACCGACGCCATCAAGCCGAACCTCCTCCAGACGCTCGAGGGCGGGCCCGCGTTCGTCCATTGCGGGCCCTTCGCGAACATCGCCCACGGCAACAACTCGATCCTGGCCGACCGGATCGCGCTGGCCACGAACGACATCGTGTGCACGGAAGCCGGTTTCGGTGCGGACATGGGCGCCGAGAAGTTCTTCAACATCAAGTGCCGGGCCTCCGGCCTGCGTCCGGACGCGGCCGTCATGGTGGCCACGATTCGCGCGCTCAAGATGCACGGCGGCGTCGGCAAGATCGTGGCCGGCAAGCCCCTTGACCCTGCCCTGCAGCAGGAGAACGTCGAGGCCGTGACCCGGGGAGCGGCCAACCTCGCCAAGCAGATCGAGAACGTCCGGATCTTCAACGTGCCGGTCGTCGTGGCGATCAACGCGTTCCCGACGGATACCCCGGCCGAGGTGGAGGCCATTCGTCAGGTCTCGCTGGCGGCGGGAGCCCGCGACGCGGTCGTCGCCAACAACTGGGCCGAGGGGGGAGCCGGGGCCACGGACCTGGCCGCGGCCGTCTGGGCCGCCGCCGAGGAAGGCGCCCCGGACTTCCAGCTCCTGTACCCCGACGAAGCCCCGCTGATGGACAAGATCGAGGCGATCGCGACGAAGATCTACGGCGCGGACGGCGTGGACTACCTGCCGGCGGCCCGCAAGCAGCTCGCCCACTACGAAGCGCTCGGATTCGGGCATCTGCCGATCTGCATGGCGAAGACGCAGTACTCGTTGAGCGCGGACGCGTCCCTGAAGGGCCGGCCGAGCGGCTTCCGCATCCCCATCCGTGAGGTTCGGCTGTCGGCCGGCGCCGGGTTCATCACGCCGCTCGCGGGCGAGATGCGGACGATGCCCGGTCTGCCATCCCGGCCGGGCGGCGAGAACATCGACATCGATGCGAACGGTGAGATCGTCGGCCTGTTCTAGACGTGATTCACGAAATGAGTTGCCGACAAACGCCACGGCTGCGCCGCGCGCCCTGCGCGGATTACGGCGCTGCGCTTGCTGTGACCACGATGTGGTCTGAGCAGACCTTCCAGGCATTGTCGGGCCCGCTCTCGCCGCCTCCGAGCTCCACGGTGTCGCCTACCCGGGCGACCACGGTGCCCTGTCCATCAGTCACTGTCCGCTTATCGCCTGTGGAGAACGTGTATCCGTCCGGCCAAATCACGTCTTTGACCGAACCGTCCGCTTTTTTGAGGTTGACTCCAGGCCCTGTGCCTGTAACGAGTTGGCCTTCGACCAATGCGGACATGCACAAGGCGGCGGTGCTCGACTGGCCTGGCCCCGATGCCGATGGCGTGCCTCTTGGCGGGCCGGGTTGCGTCGCGCCCGGACTCGCGCACCCCGCGACGAAGGTGAGGACCAGAAACAAGGCCCAGGCGCACCTGCGTCGTACGTTGATGTTCATGATCGAACCCCGAACGACCAGTTCCGGACAATACTCCAAGTCTGACCTCGCGACCGTGGTTCCGGCTCGGCGACCTGACCGCAACTGTAGGGTCTGATCGCCTCTCGCTGAGGAAGGTCGCATTACTGGACACCGACTCTAGCCGCCAAGTGTCGAGCCGGAGGTGGCCATGAAGAACGAGGCTGAGCAGCTCCCGGTTAGCGCGAGGAGAGAACAATTGGTGGGGGCGCGCCAGTACACCCGGCGCGAGAAGCGCCAGCCGGGAGTCGGGAAGTTCAGGTCCTGACGCGGGAACCGCACCCAGATCGGTTGGTCGGGTCAGCCGAACCAGCCGGCTCCGATGGCGAGGACCGCGGCGACGACGAGGCCGCCGACGATGCCGATCGTTCCGGCGCCCCAGGCGGCCAGGTTCAGCGGCCCCAGCGCCTGGTCGGCGTTCTGCCCGTGGCCGTCGTGCCCGTGGCCCTCACCATCGTCGTCCGGACCATGCGGGCCGACCATGGCGTCGCTCTCATGTGGATCATGTGGATCGTGGGGATCGTGGGTCGCGCTGCTCATGTCGGGTCGCCTACCTCCGAGCCGGATCGTACACGCCGGGCCGTAGACTCGGATCAATGCACCTACC